>Ga0307979_1000336_pt1 | contig 31563 bp, 4 predicted proteins | sample OrgLakmetage1058_FD_201833 | JGI IMG/M metagenome (GOLD analysis project Ga0307979, IMG submission 201833) | Saline water microbial communities from Organic Lake, Antarctica - #1058 | ecosystem: Environmental > Aquatic > Non-marine Saline and Alkaline > Saline | place: Antarctica: Organic Lake...
ATAAGACAACGCTCGAGAAGTGTGCGTGCTGATAGATGCTGAGACGGCAACGTTCTTAGGCTTTAACGCTGCAGCGGAGCTACCACCATTTTGCAGTTCGGTGCCGAAAAAAAACTTCCGGCACCGAAATTGGTCCGTTGGGGTTTCAGAAATGGTCTATCCATCGAAACACTCAGTCCCGTCGCGTGGTTCTTGTGATTCATGTGATCATGTGCGTGTGTCCTCGTCATGACATCACTGTGCTGTTGTGCTGTTCCGAGTTCCCCCTTTTGGGGAGACAAAAAATGAACGATGCGTCTCGACCTGATTGGTGGATTCATAATTGTCAGCTTGTGTGCGCTTTGAGGATTTTGTGGGTGATTGGAACGGCCAGAGAGAGCACGGAGTGGGAGCGGTGCTGTACCCCTGGCCGCTCCGGCCTTGAGAGCGTTAGAGTTGAGCAAACATGACGGAAGTCATCTCTTTGACGTTGGAAGTGCAGATTGAAGGGTATGTACATCTCCTGTGCTCATGTTGTCTTAGCTGAATGGTTTCACTCACAAAACGGCTACTCGTGATTACTTCACAGGGAATGGGAGGAGCACAAGGCAGTGCTCACCACAGCGGAGGATGACCCCACCAAAATCAAACTGGATTTTACTGACGATCTTGGCGACGTAGATTTGTGAGTTCTACGCTTAAAATATGAAAGCATTCAGCCGAGATGTTGCTTAAACCTCATGCATGCTGACTCTCTCCTGACCTCCCATTATGCAGGAGCATCTCCTTTTCTGCGGACACGTTCGATGCGGAAGACAAGGGCGCGACCGATGGAAAATCTACTATTTGCCTTTCGGTACATACGCGGCTAAATATAATCCTCTCGACTTCGCGTTGTTGTTGTTGTTGTCCGTCCTCAGCTGATTTCCATTCCTGTATGCCTCGTCTCAGGTAACGGATGCAGTGCGAACAGCGGACGGCGCTGTGAGCGGGCGCTGGGATGGTGACGTGCTCATGCGCACAGCTACCCCTGAAAAGTTGCTCCACGCCTTTGCGTAAGTCACAATGGGAAAACAATGTGCTCTGATGGTTCAGTCAGAGCTAGTAGCTCTTCATTTACTCAAGAACTCACTGTTACTTGTAGGGGTGTTTGAAGTTCAGGCGTGGGTGGATGCTAATGATCCTGCGTACTATGATGTTTCGCTCCCATTTCGCTCTCCATCCTTCTTCTTTTTAGGACCGTCATGTCCACAGTAGAGGAAGACGACGACGAAGGCGAAGACGAAGACTGGACGCAGGAGGAGCTTGAGGCTGCGCTGGTGGAGGCCATGGGCAACAAAGACCGAGAGCGGTTGATGGAACTGTTGGACGAAGCTGAAGAGAAAGGCTTCGACGAAAACTCTGAAGTCGTCAACAACGCCGCGGAGTTCCTGGCCGACCTCATCGAGGAGGAGGCCGAGGCGGACGCCGAAGCCCGCGAAGTGGTACGCAAGCAGGAGGCGGCTGAGAAGGCAGCCGCGGAAAAGGCTGCAGCTGCGAAAGCGGCAGAAGAGAAGATGGCTGCGGAGAAGGAGGCTGCCAAGAAGGCTGCGGCCGACAAGCTTGCCGCTGAGGCGGCTGCTGCTGCCCGCGAGGCCGCCGAGAAGGCTGCCGCTGAGGAAGCTGCCGCTGCCAAGGAGGCCGCGGAGAAGTTGGCAGCCGAACAGGCAGCCGCGGAAGCTCTCGCCGCAGAAGAAGCAGCAGCTGCCCTGCGCGAGGCGGCCGCCGCTGAAGCTGCCGCCGAAGAGGAGCGCCGAGCGGCCCTCGCTGCTCGCTTGGCGGCGGCTGCGCTTTCCAACTTGAAGCGTGACATGGCTGCGTGTGCGGAGCAACTGGTGGACGCCGTGGAAGCCGGTGACGTGGAGGCTGCCACCCTCGCCATTTCGAGCGCCAAGTCCTTGAATGCGACGGGCACCATGATGGAAGGCAAGCCTACTGTCGACGCCGATGTCGTGGCTGCAGCCCAGCAGCTGGTGGATGCCGCAGCGCCGCCTCCGCCCCCAGCCACTCCCAGTGGACCTCAAGACGGCGAGTCAGCGACGACGCCAGCAGGCGATGACGCGAGTGGAGCAGAAGGCAGCGCGGAGAGCAAGGACCAGCGCGAGGAGTTGGAGCGCAACCGGCAGCAGTTCCGCGACGCTTGCGAAGCTGCAGGAGTGGACGAGCTGCCCAAGGAGGAGTTCAAGGTCCTGGTGAAGGAGCTGATCGCAGCGCAGCAGCAGAAGGCGCAGGCGAGCGGCACCTCCCCGGGCGTTGCCTTCGCCGAACCCACAGACAAGGACCTGGACGCCGCGTTCACCCTAGCCGACGAGGACAAGGGCGGGACGGTGGACGAAGCAGAGTTCTTGAAGCTCTTGACGCTGATTCAAGCAGGCCAGGTGGCGGGGCTCGGCAAGAAGAGCATGTTCGAGTCGGCGTCGAGCCGGAAAAAGCGCGAAACCGCCTTCAAGACCACCCTCAGCAGCATCACCGACGACAGCATCGCGGCCGCCGCGCCGCCGCTGACCTCCGCCGAGAAACACGTGCTCTTCGAACGGTTTGTGGCCAAGTCTACCGGCGAGCTCGAGGAAGCATCTGTCGACAAGGCCGCCTTCAAGACCCTCATTCGTGAGGTGCTCGACAGCCCAGCAATGGCTGCAGCTCCGGCACCGGAGGCTGAAGCACCCACCGACGCCAGTACCGAGGCCGGCGATGGCGACAAGGGTGGCGACGATGGTGAGGATAAGGCTGACGGTGATATGGCAGAGGGTGCAGATGAAGCTTCCTCTCCGGCTCCGCCACCTCCGCCGCCTCCTTCGAGTGCCGCGACCAAAGTGAGTGATTCGGACCTCGAAGCAGTCTATGACGTGGCCTTCGACCTCGGCGACGGCGAAGCCATCGGATTGGGTGAAATCTTCAAGCTGTACCGCGCTGTGAAGCAAGGGGCGGTGACCGGTCTGGCGGAGTTGTCTCAAGAAGGCGAGGAAGGCGAAGAATTCGAGAAGAAGGCTTTGGAAGACAAGCGTCGCGTCATCGAGGAATTGCTGACTTCCACCGACGAAAGCGATGACAGTGACGCCAGCAGCCGTGTGGCGGCCTTGGTGGCGCAGCGCGCCGCGCAGGCTAGCTACGAAGCCGCGATGGCTCGTGCCCTCGCCGAAGAAGAAGCCGCTCAGGCCGAAGCTCAGCGTCAAGCGGAGGCAGCGCAGCGGGCTGTGGAAGAGGCCGCTGCGGCCAAAGCTGCTGCCGAAGCGCAGGCAGCCAAGGACGAGGCCCTGACGCCGGTCGCGGTGCAACTCCAAGCGCAGCAGCGGCGGTGGCTGGCGCAGCGGCAGGCGCAGCGGAAGCGCTTCACCCCCACTGTGACCAAGCTCCAGGCGAAGTTTCGGGGCAAACAGACCGTGCAACAGGTTGCGGTGGTCAAGGCGGAGTTCAGCGGGTCCTTCCGCATGATTCCGCTCCAAGCCTGTCACGCCAAGTCCTTGCACACGCTGCGCACCCTAGTGCTGCGGGCTTTCAAGGAAAAGCTGGCGCGAGCTCCCGCCATTGTGCTCAACTGGCGTGACGCGGAGTCGGGCAAGAACGTGCCTCTGTCCTCGAGCGACGTGATGATGTCGGCGTTGGCGACGGTATCTGCGCGCGTGAAGGTGCCTGGCAGCAAGCCCCTACTGCCGCTTCAAGTCACGGCCAATTTCAGCGATGGGTCCTCGATGCATCCCGCCGCTGCGCAAGGTACTTTCAGCCCGTCGTCACAGGCACTGCCACCGTACTCCCCTGCACCACCACTGCCTCCTGCCACGCCCGTGCGTGCTCTAGCCCACGAAGCTGCCGCCTCTATACCCGGCGTGCCTCCACCACCTCCTGCTCTAAATAGTGACAGTGCTGGCGCTAGCGCTGGAGGTGAACCGCGGTCTACCTTCTTGCTCGATGCGTTGGGCAATGCGGTTGCCAAGCAGCTGAATGCCGGCCAAGACACCACCGGCAGCAGCAACCGCCGTGCCACAGGAGCAGCGGCCAACAGCAACGACTTAGAATTGGACCCTTCCTTCGTGGCCGCGCTCCAGCGCTATGATCCGGACCAATCCGGGTTCTTGACGCGGGCGGCGCTGCGGCAGCTGCTGCGCGACCTCCTCGATCAGGGGCGCGCCAAAGCCCCTGCCATGCGGCAAACTGAGCAGCAACAAAAGCAAGAAGAAACCCTCAACGGCATCATGAAGCTCCTGGAGCAGCAGTCGGTGCAGCGCTTGCCGTTCAGCGACCTCGGCCGAGCCCTCGTGGGTGCTTACGTCAGCACTCAGCCCGGCGGGCCGGAATCGCCCGAGACCTTGGCCGCGCAGGCAGCAGCGGCCGAGGCAGAGAAGTTGGCTCCCGGCGAGTTGAACTTCACGATTGACTCCAAGAAGCTGCTGGCCATGACGCCAGACGAGCGCCGCGCGGCCCTCACTGCCATTTCTTTGTCGTCCATGACCCCCGAGGAGGTGGCGATGGCGCTGGAAGACATGGAGTCAGACGAGCGCAAGGCAGTGGTGGAAGCCATTCGCAGCAACGCCGTCAGTGGCACCGTGAAACAGCGCATGTCGGCGAGCGGCGGGGCTTCCACTGCCAGTAAAGCTCCTTTGCAGACCCTGGGCGCGCAGGCCGCGGGTCTGTTGCGGGCGTCCACGGCGCACGCGAGCCTGGCGCAGCAGCGGCAGCGGCAGAGCCTCATTTACCAGGACGGCGCGTCTACTTTGGAGGTGCTGCCACCCCCCGACGACGAAGAGGAGGCGGCCGAGGCAGCCAGGCTCGCGCGGGAAGCGTTGTTGAACGAGGACCCCGACCAAGGGGGGCTTTACTCCGAAATGACCCCCGACATGGGCATGCCTACCCCCGACGAAGGCAACTTCCCCATGCCGAACAAGACCGCGGCCTCGTCAGCGGCAGCTGGAGGGCTCTTGAGCGGATCTCGCGGTGACGCCAAGTCCTCGACTTCGAATAGCGACGCGAAGGCGATGGCAGACCCGGGCGAGCTCGTTGAAGTGCTTAACAAGGCCAAGCTCTTGGCGTACTTGCCAAACTTGCAGCGCATGGGGGTGGAGTCCATCGCGGACTTGCGGTTTGTCTCGGACTCGGACCTTGAGTACAGCGGGGGTCTCCCAGCTAAGGACCTGGCGACGCTGAGGCAAGCCGTGAGCCGTTGGTACTTGTCGCGCAGCAATGGCGGGCAACTGGAAGCATCGGAAGTGGAAGCGGAGTTCTTCCAAGGGCTCCAGACTTTGCTGTTCTATGCACCCAAGGCGGTGCTGGGCTTCGGGGCTGGCATGGTGCTGGGCGACGATTCAGATGGGGAAGGTCGCAAGGGCACCTCGAAGCGCCGCAGCGCTAGCCTCAAGAAGCGCTCGAGCGCGACCACTCGCCGGAGCAGCAGCAAGACCGCTGCCCCGAGCCGCCGGTCCAGCAAGAAGGAAAGCAAGGAAGCCGTCGAGACCAAGAAGGCCGCGAAACGCGAGTCCAAAATGGCAAAGCGCCGCGAGTCTTCCAAACCGCTTGTGGACCCCCTTACGGGGGAGGCACTGCCACCCAAGGACAAGGACGACTCGGCGTCCTCGTCGTCGTCGTCGTCTTCCTCGGGCTCGGACAACGAGGAAGGAGCGGACTCCAAGGCCGACCGCCGCGCTCGGCTGGGATCCACGGAACTCTTCTTGAACGAAACCGCGGCCATGGGAGGTTTGCTTGGGGATTTGGACACGGCCAAGACCAAGCAAGGCATCGTGACGTCAGCCATGAACACCGCGTCAGGGCTCTTCAAGCGGTCCAAGAAGAAGAAGGACAAGAAAAACCGGCGGCCAACCATGGGCGCGTCTGACGAGGTCTACAGCGCTTTTGCCGCCGTGTCTCGCTCCACGGGCTTCAGTGATTTGACTGGGTTGACCTTCGACGACGAGACGGGCCAGCGCGAAGGGCAAGACCAGCACTCAAGCTCGTCGTCGTCTGATTCGTCGGAAAGTTCCTCCGGTTCTTCGTCGTCGGCTGAAGAAGAAGAAGACGACAAAAAAGCCGTGAAATCGAAGTTGACCGAAGCCGCAATGGCTGCTGCGTCTGCTCAAGAGGGGCCCGCGAGCCCTAGTGCGAAGGAGCCGGTGCACCCCAAGGTGCGGCAGCTGATGAACAAGTTCAAGAAAGCCGACGAGCAGCGCAAGGCCTCGGTCGAAGCAGGAGTGCAAGCTCCCGAGCCTGCTGCTGCATTTAATGCGCGCAAGAAGAACGAAGCGCGGCAGATTGAGGTGCTCAAGAAGGGTCTAGCAGCGAAAGCGCGCGAAAAGGACGACGAAGTTGCGAGCGTAGCTGGGTCCGACATAAGCAAAGCAAGCAAGGGCAGCAAGGGGAGCAAGAAAGCCTCGAGTACCGCCAAGCGCGAGAGCTTGTCGAACGTCAAGGAAGCTGGCAACAACAACGTCTCCACTGCGGTTGCTGCTGCTGCTGGTGCCACTTTCGTGGAGGAAGACGAGGGCGGTGTGGGCGAAGGCCTTGAAGACACTGCCACGGCGCTGCGCCGCGCGGAGGCAGAAGCAGCAGCGGCCGATGCCGCCGAAGCCCAGGCGCTTGCCGCGGCTCGGGAAGCGGAGCTGGTGGGCGTGGCCTCCAAAAAGGCGGTCCAGGACGCGGTGCGGCTCGCCGGCGGCTCTCAAGACGGCGAATTGTCGGCTGCGGAAGCTTTCGCCCAAGCTTTAGGGAGCGGCCCCACGGACCTCGAGGCGGCCAAGGCCATGCTCGCCGACGCGCAGGCTCGGATCGCCGCGATCGAGACCGCGGCCTTGCAAGCTGCCGAAGCTGCTGCAGTGGCGGAACGGAAACAGGCCGATGCAGCTGCGGCGAGTCTGCGCGCGGAGAACGCGCGCATGAAGCTCGCTGCGGAGAAGGTGAGCCGGGCGCCGGAAGGTGTGGAGTCTGCAGTCCGCGTGGCAGCGCTGGTGGCCGAAACCGAGGTGTTGCGGGAAGCGCAGCGGCGTTTCCTTGCCGATGCCGCCGAAGCCCGCACGCAGCTCGAGGAAGAAAACCGCGCCCTGAAGAGTGCCGAAGCCAGTGCAGCGGCCAATGCCACAGGGGCTGAGGCGGGTTTAGCGGCCGAAAACGAGCGTTTGCGGGTGGCCCACCAGGCCGCGGTGTCGGAGTTGCAGAGGAAGTCGGCAAGCTTGGAGCAGGAACGCAACGCGCGGCTGCGGGCGGAACAACAGGCAGTGGTAGAAGGCGGCACGCGGGACGCCGCGCTCTTGGAAGAGAAGGCGCAGCGGCAGGCGGCAGCTACGGCAGCGGAGGCCAAGAAGGTTGAAGAAGTGGAAGCCTTACAGCGCCGCGTGCAAAAGCTGGAAGGCGCCCTCGCTGAGGCGGCGAACGCGGCCACGTCCGACCTGCAAAAGGCAGACAGCGTCGCGAGCCCCTCGGTGCTCACGGAATTGGCCTCGTTCAAGGCGGAGTTGAACGAGCGGGAAAGTGAGCTGACGTCACGCCAAGCCATGCTGCGCGCCCGCGCCCAGGAGCTGCTGGCCTTGAGCCAAACCGACGAAGCCGATGAAGTGGATGCCCTGGGGCTTGACTTCCGGAAGGACGCAGCAGCGGCCAAGAAAAGCGCAGCAGCGGCTGCGGTGGCAGCGGCGCCACCTCCCAAGCGCAGTGCCGATTCCAAGGCTCTGTTGACCTCGCTCGTAGGAGTCGCTAACCGAGGTGCCAAGGACGACGACTACCATGTGGCAGACGATTTGAGCCCAGAGGACGAGGCGCGCGAGGCTGAATTCGCGGAAGCGGAAAGCAGTGGGACTTCCAAGCACCAAGCCGTGCTAGGCCTGCAAAAGATGGTGGCCAAGGGCGACGCACAATTGCAAGCCAGCGGAGTTCCAGCAGCCAGTGAAGGCTCAAACAACCGTCGCGGCTCCACTGCGGCTCAAGACCAGCAACAAGGCTTGAACCAGTCAACTCCTGCAGCAGTGGTCACCGCTTCTGCAGTGGGCTCACAAGGGGTGCGTCCGTCTGGGAAGTCCTTTGCGGTGCTCCCGCCCCCAGTGCCACTCAACGCAGACGAAGTCGAGGACTTGAACAACGCGCTCGACACGGCGCTGGCGCAGACCCAGATGGCCATGGCCGAGGAGGCCAAGCGCCTTCAGGCAGCTGCAGAGAGAGCTGCGGGCCCCGCTCCGAGCACTTCGGTGGAACAAGACGCCGCGGAAGCTGCGAAGCGCGAAGAGCAGCCGGAACGGCAAATGCAGCGCTTTTTGGCGGAGACGTTGGGCTACGGCGCAGAAGCCCTCTCGGCTGAAGACGCGGCTCTGCACCAGTCCCTGGAAGCCAAGCGGCAACAGGAGGCGTTCCGGCGCGCGCAGTTTGCAGCGTCGGCAGCGCCGCCGGACCATGCGGAAGGCCGTGTGCTCGAGGAACTGCACCGGGTGGCCTCACAAAAGTACCCGGAGCTCAAGCTAGCCGACGCCTACCGTGTTCTGGTACGAAAGGGCTCGTTTGTTTTTGAACACATTGAACGCACAGGAATAACAGTACTTATTTATAGGGGCGCCTAAGAGGGCACAGTTTAAAGGCAATGCAATTAAACCTAACCCTCCTCTCTTTACTTTTTTTCGTTTTTCGTTACTTTTTGAAATATATCGTCTCTGTGGCTCCCATCTCAGGTCCACCAATTGTTGCTTCGCCGCCAACACGCCGAAGCGGTGGTTGGGCTCCGCGCCGCCTTACGCCTCGCGCCGCGCGATCCTCAGCTGTGGTACCAGCTCGGAGCGGTGCTGCGCGAAGCGGGGCACCCTGTGCCTGCGGTCGCGGCTTTCGCGGAAGCAAGGAACTGGACGGTGGTGATGGAGACCAACCATCGCTCCCTCTCGAACAACGACACGAGCACCCCGCCTTCGCTCGCGCTCCCACTGGCGGCCATTTACCTTGCTATGGCCGACGCCTACGAGGACAGCGGCGACGTGGCGGCTGCAGTGGACTGCTTGGAGAAGTGTGTGGCGAGCGAAATGGCGGACGCGGCTGCGAACGGCGACGGCAATGATGATGAAGGCGACGAAAGCAAGGCGAGCGGTAGTGTTGCAGTGTCGAGGTATACCTCAGACCCATCGGTCTTGCGCCGGCTTGGCCTCGGCCTCTTGTTGATGCGCAACTTCAAAGCCGCAGCCCAGCACTTGCGTGCCTTGCTGGTGCTCCTCGGTATTTTGCGCTTCGAAGGCGGCTACTCGCCCCGAGGTTTGCGGGAAGCCGCGGCCATGCCCGGCGGGATGGCGGGTGAAGAGGCGGTGGAGCTCCTGCACGCCCTGGGGTTGTGCGAATGCGAAGAACAGCGCTACGCCGCTGGTGCCGACGCCCTTCGCGCTGCCTTAACCGTGGACCCTTCTCACTTGGCGTCGGGCTTGGAGCTCGGCCGTTGCTACCGCCTGAGCGGAGAGCCCGAGCGTGGCCTAGCGCCGCTTCAGGCTGTGCTCAAGCAAGTTGCCCCTCGAGTGGGCATCGCCAGCGGTTCATCCTCGGCCGGTGGGCCCGGCACTTACGACGCGGCGGCTGGACTCAACGAAGCTCTGCACGGAGAGGCAGCCACTGCAGCTGCTGCTGCAGCCCAGGCAAGCAACAGCAACGGTAGTGCTGCGCGCGGGGCTAGTGTGGTGGCTGGACCATCAGCCGTGCCTTACGTGGCGTTGTACCCGCGCCCGCTGCCGGAGTTCAACCAGGTGGCGAGCCGGGCTGGTGCTGCCGAGAAAGGTGGGGCCTCAGCCGCCGCCGCTGCCAAACTATCGTTTGCGTCCATGTTCCGCGTGGCCTTCAGCTCCAAGAAGAAAGAGGAAGCCGTGGAGAAGCGCGCGCCGCGAAAAAACAAGAAGTTTGAGCCGGCGGACTTTGCTCGTTCGCTGCTCTCGCAGCAGCTGAAGCAAAAGCAGCGAGAACAAGCTCAACAGCAGCTGCAGCTCCAGGCGCCTGCGCTTGCACCGCTGGAGCTCTCTGCAGTGGCTGCACCTGCGCTGCCCAGTGATGCCTCCCCGGAGCTCGTGCTGGTGTTTCACTTGGCCGGTGAAGCTTTGGTCGAGTTTGCGCTGTGCCAAGTCGCCCTCGCTGCACTGGAGAAAGGCCCCAGCTCCGAAGCCAGCCGCGAGGATCCCACCGCTGCCGAACAAGCGTCACAGGGGGCCAAACAGCGCCGCCGCACGCAACGGTTAGCTGCTCTAGACGCACTGCGACGAGCGACGCAACTGGTGCCCCTTGACCGTCGGGCAGCGGTGCTGCTGCCCCTCGGCGACCTGTTGCTGGACCTGAACTTGTTCGCAGAAGCTGAGGGTTGCTTTGGCGATGCGGTGGTGTTGTGTGCGGCGGCCGCGGAGCCTCCTGCCCGTCGGGCTAAGGTGGCTGCTCGGCAAGAGGCAAAAGCCAAGGCGAAAGCGCAGCGCGCGCAGCAACAGCTGGTGGTGGCCCAGGCGAAGGAGACGAAGGACGCCAAGACCAACCCGCTGGTGTTCCTGAAGACCAACATGGACCGCGCTCTGGTGGCTCTAGAAGCTGCGGCGGATAAGTTGCCCGGCGCCGCGGAGCTCAAGGCGGAAACCAAGGACTGGTCAGTGACGCAAGCAATTCAAGGTCAAGCACCCAAGCAAGCTCTTCTGGGAAACAACGCGGCCAACGAAAAGGTCGAGGAAGCGACAAACGTCGATGACGACGATGACGAGGTGGACTATCGTTCGGACGAAGACGAGTTGCTGAACCTCAATCATAATGCGGTTGACGGCGGTGGCCGAGACCCTGACGCAGGTTCACTGGCGCGCTTGGCGGCGAACGCGGGGGCGGCTGCTGCGGCTCTCGCCCTGCCGCGCGCCTATTGCGGGCTCGCCGATGCTCTCTCGGCGCAAGGTCTGCACGCCGCGGCTGCCACCTGCTTCTACGCCTGCATTGGCCTGCGGCACGTGAGCAAAGCTTCGGCGATTCAGGTGCATCGCCGCCTCGCCAAACTGTTGCTCGACACGCCAGCAGCAGCCTTTGGGGGTCTCACCCTCAGCGCCAAGAGTGGGGGCGGGATTGGCATCGGCCGTGGACTAGGGAGATCAAGCCAGAAGGGCACTTCGAGCAGTATGGGCGTTGGCCTCGATCCGGAGGAAGCCGCCTCCCGGACTATGGGTAAAGCCGTGCAATTGGCGCCTCGCGACGTACGGCTCAAGCTCGAGCTGGGGGCCGTGCAGCTTCGGATTGCGCGTTTCGGCGACGCGAGGCGCACCTTCCGGAGCGCTCTGGGGTTGCTGCAGCCTCCTCGCACGGACGCTACTGACTCCACGGCAGCCAATGACGCACTGGCGACGGAGGACTTCTCGACTGAGGACGCAATGTACCTGGAAGACCAAGATTTGATGGCACAGAGTGCAGACAACAACGTGGGCACCAGTGGTGGATCTTCCGCTGCCGCAGTCAAGGAGTCGTCGTCGGTGGCGGAAGTGCGCGGCGAGCTCACGGGGCAGTGCCTGCTGGGGCTCGGGCGCGCCATGGACGGTCTCGGCTACACCAAGGACGCGGAAGCACTGTTCCTCCGGGCGGTGGCGCTCACCCGCAAGAACAACGAACGCGCCCTCGCGGGTGCCAGCCTCGGCCTCGCTCGGCTCCGACAGGTACGCTGACATGAAGTATCTTTTTGCGTTTTTATACTCAAGTGATGTGAAAGCCACAAACCACGGACGTTTTTCTTCTGCTCCCTTCGTCTTCAATACCATCTGTTTCTTACTCTCTTTCTCCCATTCTTTTCTCCCCCTATCAGGGCCGTCTCGAGGATGCCCTCGAAGCCCTGGAAGATGCCACCAAGCGCGCAGTGGGCAATGCTGAGGCTTGGATGCTCCTAGGCCAAGCGCGCTTGTCGGCGGCTCTCGCGGCGGCGGCAGCGGACCAAGGACAAGACGACTTCTCTCAGGACGAAGCCGTTGCAGGCGCTTCCAACGCTACTCGCAGCAACCCGTTCGAGAAAGCTCGCCGCGGCTGCGTGTCTCGCACCGCTGCTGCAGAGGTACTAGAACCGCTGGTCACGGCTACGAAAGTGTCGCCTCACAACGCCGAAGCACGGCTGCTCTTGGGCTCCGCCATCGTCGATCTTTTGGAAGCCGTGCACCCAGATGACTTAGCCGCTCTTCGGGAGGCTCAATCGGCAACGGCGCGCAAGCAGCGACCTGGAGCTTACGCGAAAGGCCTTTTCCCTCAGGGCAGCAAGAGCCACAAGAGCAGCGGCAAGACGGACGACTTGGCGATTACGCGCACGGCCGCGGGCAGTGAACGTGTAGCTGGCATCGTGTTGATGGGAGAGAAAGCTGACCCGCGGCTGCTGCTGCCAGACAACGACGATGACGACGACGATGAAGAAGATGGCAACGGCCAGTGGGACCAAGACGACCCGTCTGAGTCCGAGGACGACGAGAAAAACTCCAACTTCATCAACACCATCAAGCAGAAACCAGCAGCAGCAGCTCTGGAGGCTGGCAGCGGCGAGATTGACGCCTCGAAAAGTGTGGATGAAGTGGTAGATGAAGCGTCAGTGGGGGAAGCCTTGTTGCCCACTCCAGGTAAACACGGGGCGGGCAAAGGAGAAACCGTCACTGCGTGGCTGTCGGACGCTCGTGCCATTCGAGAGCTGCGCACCGCGGCCCGTCTTGCCCGTGCCGTCACCGAATTGAACCAAGGCGAAGCCATACAGGCGTCAGTGGCACTAGCAGCAGCTGCGGCCGGTTCTGCGGCGGGCAATGCAGTAGGCGACGACAGCACGACCACCGGAGCAGGAGCTGCTACTGCCGTGATGAGCGGCGTGAAGACCGCCCGCTACCAGCTTTACAGCTCGCATGCCTCGGTGCGCTTCGCTGCGTTCTGCCGACTCGGCGCCCTGTGCATGGCGCGTGGGCCTGACCATGCTGCGCATGCCATCGCGGCGTACCGTTTCGCCATCGCAGCAGCCGACGACAACGACGGTGAAGTTGAAGAAGGCACGTGGCCCAATGTTCCTGACGCGAAAGTGAGCGCAGAAGAGCAGCAGGTCGCCTATCAAGGCCTTGGAGACGCCGCGATGTTGTTGGGAGAACCGAGCGTGGCGGTGCGTGCGTATGCGCGTGAAGCGGTGCTGCAACCGAGCGACCCGTACCCTCACCTCCGGCTCGGCGATGCGTTGCTAGCGGCCAAAGACGCCACGGGCGCCTTGCGCAGCTTTCAGTGTGCCGTGCGCATTGCACCGCGGAACGGGTACGCCTTTTACCGCCTCGGCGTAGGCCTCTTGGCCGCGGCACGTGCGCGCGAAGCGTCTGACTCAGCACGGCAATGGGCTCTGCTCCGAGACCAACGGCGAGTTGAGGCCGAAGACTTCACGGGCGTCTCGGCCGCGAACCTGTCACCCTTCGGAGGCGAGGACCATGCCGGACTGGAAACCAAGGAGGATGCGGGCAAGGACAAGGACGAGTTCTACCCCATGAAGTCGCTCTTCGACGGCGCTTCCGATGAAATCAAGGCAGTGGCGACGTCTGCCCAGCGCGCTGCGGCGCTGTCCTGGCTGGGCGGCGACTTGCCGTTCGACTTGGCGCGGCTTCACACCACTCTCTTTGGCTCTGCGGCCACCCATGCCTCCCTCGGGGAGTCGATGGACGCAGTGCACGTGTTCGAAACCGCGCACATGTTGCTCGCCGCTCCAAACCCAGTGCACTACAAGCAGCCAGATGGCGCGGCTGCTGCTGCCGGCTCTATGTCAGCTACAGACGCGGTGACCGCTGCCTCGTTTGTGGACGCCAGCATCGTCGGCCAACCGTTCCGCGCTTCTGCCCGCCCTACGGTAGGTGGCTCGCGGGTGCTAGCGCGGCCATCGGTCGCAGGGAGCATCGGCCGTCCTCAGAACCAAGGCCAGAACAACCAGGACAACAGCAGCAGCAGCAGTGCAGCGCTCGAGCCTGTGTGGTCACCCGTGGGCGCTGCAGAAGCTCTTATTGGCCTGGGCTTCGCGTACGAAGAGATCCACAGCGACATTGAGTCGGCCGTGAAGGCTTACGAGAAGGCGTTGCCTCTGCTGGTGGGAGTGCACCGCCCTCCGAACTTGCGGTCTCTGGCAACGCTGGCGGAATATGAGCCTGCACGCTACGCCGACCACAGTGGGGTGCTCACTAAGCTCGGTGCGGCGCAATGGCGCGCGGGGCTAGACGAACACGCCACCAGCAGCATTGCGGAGGCAATGTCGTTCCCGGGGGACGCCGCAGCTCAAGCAGCCGCACAAGCACAAGCGAACCGCCCGAACTTCCTGGCGGTCAGCAGGGTGGGTAGTGATGCACCTGCTGCGGATGAAGACAGCAATCAAGATAAGACCAACGCCAACTTGAAGAAGCTGACGTCACCCCATGAGGTTGAAGTAGCGGCCGTGGCCGCCGCCGCAGCCTCGAAGCGTCGCCCTCACGCGGCCGCCCATTTCCTCGCCGCGGTGGTGAAGGAGCACGCGGGCGAGGTAGAGGCCGCGCTGTCGCATTTCACGGCAGCGGCCGAAGAAGACCCTGCGTTCGTGGACGCCCTTTTCAACAAGGGCCTCATGGAACAGCGGCTAGGCTTTCCCGAAATGGCCGCCGCCTCTTTCCGGGAAGCGTCCACTCTGGACCCCACTCGGGCTGATTGCCTCGCGAGCTTGGGCTCGGTCATGCAAAGCGAAGGGTTGCTGCTAGGTGCCGCCGAGTGCTACGGAGCGAGCTTGACGCGCGATCCGAACAACGCTGATAGCCGCGCAGCTCTCGGGAGTGTGCTGCTCTTGCTAGGTCGCCCGGAAGCAGCTGTTCGGGAGTTGGAGGCAGCGGTGCGGCTGGAGCCTGACCATCCGATTGCGCCCTTCCAGCTCACCATGCTGCGGGACCGCATGCTTGAAGCGGGCGCATCTCTGAGCGACTTCCGAGCCAACCTCGAGCTTCGCCGGTCGGCCGTGGCCATTTACCCCGACAAGCAGTACCACTGGCAGCAGCTGGGGATGGAAATCTTGAAAGGTTTGCGGGTGGCGGGGCAGCGCCTCTACGAGGACCCGCTGAGCCGCCTGGTGCCCACCCCTGTGCAGTACCGCCGGGGCGCGCCGCTCCGTGCTTCGCTGCTCGTCGAAGCGCTGGCAGCCCTCACCAAGGCCCACGAGCTGATTGGCGCAACGGCTGCCAAGCAAGAAAGTGCCACTCAAGCTGAAGCCGCTGCGGCGGCGGCAGAGCGGGATGCAGTGGCGTCGGCCTACGAGGCCATGGCCATTGAGAGCGACCCGAACTTCCCGCCGCCGCCTCCACCGACGCCCGCCACCGGCTTTGCTCCAGCGTGGGATGCGATGAAGCCTGGGCCCGTGAGTGACGTCACCTCCGAAGGCGCGGCTCAATCAGTTGCCCGCTTTGGCCCCGGGGCCGCCCCGTCGATGTTTGCGACGCGGGTGGCAGCTGCAACGTGCCTGGTGGCCAAGGCCCTCATTTTCGAGGAGCAGGGGCAGTGGGACAACGCAGAGCAAGCGTTAGATCAAGCCGCTCGTCAAGGCGTGGTGCACGCGTCTCCAGCACCTCTCGATGACCTCGGTGGTGGAGGTGTTGCCTCGACGGGTGTTCTCAACAAGAAGAGTGCCTCGGGCGCGTCGGTGCATTTTGCGGGCAGTGCCCAAGCAGCCGCCAGCGCGCTCGAGGCAGTCAAAGCAGCGGGGGGCTTGCGGGGGGTGTCGTCGCTGGAGCAGAGCGACCCGTCGAACCTCTTGGGCCGCACCTACGAAGTCGCGGAATCTGTGGACGAAGAAGCGATTGTGGCACTGAGCCATGTGCAGGTGGGTTTGAGTGTGGGGTTTGTACAATGTTCCTTTTCTGTGTGTTTTTATAGAAGCTTACATGTCCCCTTTTACTCGTTTTAGAAAGCTTAAAACTATTCTCGTTCTTATTGATGTATGTGCGCCCGTTTTTTTTTTCCTTTGCAGCACGAAGCATTGTGCCGCCTCGGGATGCTCCGCCTCAGCCGCGCGGAAGCAATCGAACAAGACTTGATTCTTGCCATTCAGAACGAATCCGACCGCTTGGCCAGCAAATCCACCCCTCAACAAGAGGCCGACCAAGACCTGTTGCCGGCGGCGCGGCGGCAGCGCGAGCGGGCGGAAGTCGATGCGCTCGCTCGCCATGCGCAACAAATCGACGCAGGTCGCCGCCGCCGCACGGAACTCCTCGCTGGCGCTGAACAAGCACTGCGGGAAGCTGCGGCGAACGGCAGCGAAAAAGCGCTGGGCTATCTGGGCACCACTGTAGGGCGCACGGGGCGACTGGGCCTCGCGGCGATATTGCTCCGAAAAGCTTGTGACGAACAAACGCGCGCGGCGGTAGGCGGCCCGCTTGCCAACGGTGGGCGCGCACCGCTGCCTGGAGAAACATTCTTTGAATGTGGGCTCGCGGCTACGCATGAAATGCTGGGAGACTGCTTGGGAGCCATCGTGCAGAAGCACGCTGGTCTGGAGGCACCCGAAGACACATTCAACGGATCGTCTTCTTCTGGAAGCGCCGCAAGCAACAGCAGCAGCAGTGGCGCGCATGAAGTGCCGATGCCTTCCCGAGCGGAGGCTGCGACTGACGCGGTGTCTGCTTACCGCGTGAGCGCCCGGCTCAAGCCAACTTCCGCTGATTTGCACCAAAAGCTTGGCCTAGCGCTGTTGGCGAAAGCGAGCTCCCTGGAGCCGTACTACAGCGCCGAAGTGAAGCAATCATGCGCTGCGCAAGGCCTCAGTGAGCCTCTGGAAGACGACCAAGCAAGTGTGATGGAGGCTGAAGTCGCGCGAGGCGTAGACCTTGATGCGGCTTGCCAGGCGTTCGACCTCGTCCTGCACTTCACACGCGCTCCAGGCAGTGGGGAGTCGGGAGATGGGCGTGGGGTAGATGCTGGGGACCTCAGCCCAGAAGCAGACCCCGTGGCCATTGCTCGCGCGGGCCAAATGCACTACGACGCCCTCTTCGGGGCTGGGGTGGCCCACTTGCGCCGCCGCCGCTTCCTGCGGGCCGCGGCTCTGTTCCGCCGCTGCCGCGCCCTGCGCCCGATGGATGGAGCCCCTGCCCTGCGGCTGGGCTGCGCGCTCCTGCAAGAAGTGCAGTGCCGGGTGGCCGCGTTCGACGGAGACTCGCAGGCCGCTGCGGCCGCTCTGGCGGCATTCCCAGGCCGCAAAGAGACGCTGTGGCGCAAGCAGTCGAGTGCAGCGCCTCCGCCGCAGGGCAAGAAAGGCTCGGCGTCGGCAACCCAAGAATACTGGCGCAACCGGTTCTTGCGTGCCCAGCGCGGCGCGGCCCAGCCTCAAGACTCGAGCAACGGCAAGAACGCCTTTGCGCGGGTGGGGACCGTGTTTGCGGCCATGCTCGAGCCTCCTGCCATTGAGCATTCGTTCGTGGCAGGGCCGGTGCCTGCTCCACTGCTTGCGGATGACGCAGAATTGAAACAAGAATTATTGCCGGAATGCGTGCGGGAACTGCAGCATGCCAAACGCCTCATCTCGCAGCCAGGCACCCTGCATCTGGTGAACGGCCTCGGCAACAGCGCCACCACCCCGCCCATTTCAGCGGCGGTCGGCCCCACTAGTGGTGCGGCAGCTCTGGCTGACTGGGCGCTCGCGTCGGCATGTGTGTCGGACTTGACGGGCGCTAGCGCCGACGCCCTCATCACGGCCTTCCGGAATGCCGCTGATCTTGCGAGCGCGCTCCCGGCACCGAATGCATCGTCGTCTACCGAGTGGCAAGCCAAGGAACGACCTGTGCTGGAGCCCAGCTTGCGACTAGCCCTCGCTTGTGGCCGCGCAGGCCAGCGCGAGGCCGCCGAAGGAGCCCTGAGCCGTTGCTTGGACCAAATCTTGCCCCCGCGCCTGCGCCGCTCGAACAACCAACCAGATTCCGCAGCAGCAGGCAGCAACAGCTTGGCGATTGTTGCATCGTCTACCAACACCAGTACACTTTCATTGCCGGTGGAAGCGGCGACCACGGACTCGACCTTCAACAAGAAGTCTCAAGGCGACGAGCAGAACGAGTCCTTGGCCGCGCACACGGTTGCAACGGTGTCGGGCGCTACAATTGCCACCTTGGGTGGTGTGGCGCCGCTTCCCCTGTTGCTTCAGCTGGGTGCAGCGCTCATGAACGAGGGCGACGCCGCCACTGCTCACACAGTGTTCAGCGGCATGCTGAAGCGGCGCTCGTCGCACGGTGGCGCGCGCTACCGCTTGGGCACCGCCCTCGCCGCCCGCGGTGACTTCACGGGCGCGGCGACTCACTTCACGGTGGCGGCTGGAGCTGAACCGTGGAACGGCCGCCACCACTTCGGCCTCGCGGCAGTTCTGCAGCGGCACGCAGCGATGCTGGAGTCGCAAGCTAGCGCTGCCGTCGATGCTGCGGCTCGTGCGGGCCCTCTGACGGCTCGGCAGGCGACGGTGTCGGTGGTGGCGGCAGGCACCCTGGGGCAGCGCCGCAAAGCGCGCAAGTTGGTGCGCCGTGCCACCAAAGCCTGGCGCCGTGCCATTCGCCGTGGCCATGGCGGAGACCCCGAGGCATGGTTTGGCCTCGGCGTGGGGCTTGCGTACTTGGGAGACGGCACGGGTGCGTGCGCGGCCTTCTGGAAGGTCCTGGACTTGCTCCCGACTTTTTGGGCCGTGTACTTCCGCCTGGGCGCCCTTCTCGAGCACGAGCTGCGCTTCGATGACGCTGCCAGGCTCTACGCCAGTTGCCTCAAGCGTGCCGAGACCGCAGCCACTGAGCTCGAGGTCAATTCAGCAGAGCGCACAGCCGTGTCAGAGTCGGCTCTAGTAGTGCCGTCCTCGTCGTCGTCGTCGTCGTTGACTTCGGGCCTCTTGTTTGGACCCCTGCGGGCGCTGACGAGGTCCCGAGAGCCACCACAAGCAGCCGCAGCGGACACGTCCGGCGTGGCCTTTGCACCCTCGAAGAAACCGCTCAAGGCGATCCGCGTGCGCGCTCTGGTGTGCATGGGGGCAGCACGAGCGGCGCAAGGGGTGCTGGCTCCAGTGCTGGCTACGGCGGGCACTTTTGGGGGCCAAGGATGGGGCGCTGCGTCCGAGAAGGAGGCTACTGAAGCCGGCGTGCGCGGTGCTTTGACGCCTGACGAGCTCAAGGCTGCGGTGATGGCGCCAGGCGCTGAAGCCGCGTCTGCGCTCGACTTTTCGAAAGACCGTTGGCAAGGTGACGACCAGGGGAACGCCATCTCGTCGGAGCAAGCTCAAGAATGGGCCACTTCCGCAGGTTCCTTGCTTTTGGGTGCAGTGCACGATCTGCTTGGTCTTGAAGCGGGCGGAGCACTCGCTGTGGGCGTCAAGAATCAAGCTCCGGCTACGACCACGCCTCCTCAAGATGCTGGCGTGAAACTTGCTTTGACGGCTGCCTCTGCCTCTGGTCACGCTTCTGCTGCCGCTGCTGGAGTCGCCTCAACGACCGTGCCTGGCCCCGCGTCCGGCGACCCTAATGTGGCAGGCGCCAGCGAAGCAAAACAAGCCCTCGTCCTCGCTCGTGAATCGTTTTCCAATGCCTCCCGGGAGGACCCACAGAACGCCGCTGCTCTCTTCGGCCTTGCGCTCTGCTGTGAGCTCAGCGGGGACTGGGACGCAGCTGTGGCGACTTACCGCCTGCACTGCAAGGTCGCGCCCCGATCCGCGAATGGGTACTTGCGCTTGTCTACCCTCCTACGGCTGAACGGCGCAGTCGACGAAGCCGTGATGGCGCTGAGCTTCGGGATGCGGCTGAAGCCAAGCCAGGCAGGGGTCGTGTACCGGTACGCGCTCTTACGGGAAGCGCAGGGCGAAGTTCAGCAAGCCGTGGCTGCTTTCCGCCAAACCCTGGCCTTTGATCCTTCGCACTTGGACGCGTACTTCCACTTGGGGCGCCTCTTGTTGGTGAACGCGCCTCCAGGAAAAGACGGCCTCCCTACCGTGGCCGAGGCCGCACAAGTGCTAGAGCGCGCCGTTGCGCTCGACGGCAATCAGCGCGACTGCCGTGAGCATTTGGCGCATGCCTACACCCTGTTGGGCCAACACGCTGCCGCGCTGCGGCAGCGCCAGGCTGTCAAGGAGGCCTTCCCCACGGACCCAAGTGCGCTGGTGGCGTGCGGCCTGGCCCTCGAGAAGGTCAACCGTCATGGAGAAGCCGCGAGTTTGTTTTCGGCGGTGGCGCAGCGGCAGCAACGAGGAGAAGGCTCCTTGCGCGCGCAGACTGACGTGGAGGGCAGCAGCGACCAATGGGAGAACGGCGCGACCGGTGAGGAAGGTGCGCTCGCCACTGCTCCTCAAGCAGGTGCACCATCGCCTCAACCTCAAGAAGCGCTGTCAGAAGGGGTTCGATCTGCGCTGCATCGCTTGGCAGTGGTTCACGCGCGGAAGGGGCAGCTCGACCGCGCATCGCAAGCACTGCGCGCCAGTTGTGCTGGCCTTGACGAGTTCTCGCCGGGTAGCAACACCGTCGCGGACGCAGCGTCTTCTGGTGCTGCGCCGCCATCGATTTCGATCACCGGATTCGACCCCACCGAAACTCTGCTGTGCTTAGGCCACGTGCTGCTGTCGGATTGGGAAGCATCGTACACCCCACCAAATGCGCCGGTGGTAACGGGAGCCCGCGGCCAGCGTTTCTTCGCGCACCTGTTCCGCCCAAAAGACTTGGTGCTCAACGCTCAGGCCAACCCACAGGCTGCTGCCTCGGCTGCTCCAGCGCCACCAGCTCAAGACAGCAACAATGCAGCCGCGGCGGCGACAGCGGCCGCGCAAGCCACGGCTGCAGCCGCGATGGCGAACTTGCCAGAAGCGTTCCAAGCCAAACTGCAAGTGTTTGACCCCGTCCTCCAGCAGTGGTCGCCCCGGATCGTGCGCTTTGGCGGCGAAGTGGGGAACACCCTATACCCCGCCGCGAACCCGTACCTGGAGCTACATGTGCCCGAAGTGGACCCCACTGACCCGTCGGACTTGGAGCCGTTGAGCTTGGGCGCGGTGGACGACTTGGCGTTTCAGGTGCCCCGCAAGCTGGTGCGTCTGGTGCACGCGTGCGGGATTGTCAGCATTGCCCGCCGGGATGAGACCTGGACCAAGGTGGAGATCACCCTGGCCGAGGGCCCTTACAATGGCGACAACGTGCGGCGGTGCTCGGCCACTAGCAACCTCCTGGTGTTGCACACCCTCACGGCCAAGGACGCTGCCAGCCTCGAGAAACGGCTCAACGGGTGGCTCAAGGACTGGACCAAGGTGATGGAGTCGGCCGCAGCGCCCCTCGAGACCCCTGCTGAGGAAGGCGGAGCAGCAACCGGTTCGTCAGCAGCTTCAGCAGCAGCTGAGGCAGCCATGGCCGGTGCCCTTTTGCCCGGAGCGCTGGACGATGCCAGGTTGGCGGAAGCCACCGACGCGTTCCAGAAGGCGCTCGCTCGTGATGAAGTCCACGTGAGCGCGCTCATGGCCCTCGCCGAGTGCCACCGCCGCCGGTCGCAGTGGCGCTCCGCAGAGCCTCTCTTGCAGCGCGCAGTGCGCTTAGCGCCCAAGAACGCTTGCGTAGCCTTTGCCCTTGCGCAAACATTGGAGAAGCTGGGGCGCGTCTCAGAAGCTTCGGCGCTGTTCCGCACCACCAATGAGCTCCTCGGAGTTGCCATGCCCAATCTCGGGAAAGCGTTCTCCGGCGAGGCCGACTCCATGGGCAGCGCAGCAGCCGGAAGCAACGACGATCAAGACAACGATGAAGACGAAAGCGAAGCCTCGCAATCGCGGGCCATGGTGCTCTACGGCGGGTCCGAAGAAGATGACGTCGACAGCAGCGGCCTTCCGATGGGCTCCTCCAGCGATGGCACCGGTACCAGTGGTGGCGTGTTGGCGGCGGAGCTCGCCGCTGTGGCGTGCTATCGCCTGGGGCGTCTGTTGCTGGTGCGTGGGCAAAGGCTGGAAGCCCTCGCGTCGCTGTCTCGCGCTGTCGCCCTCCTGCCCACTTTATCGGAAGCGTACGCGGTGCTGGGCACCATGCTCTACGAAGAGCGGCGCGACGATGCCGCGGTCGAGTCCTTCCGGCAAATGCTGAGCCACGGTGCTGCCAGTGGCGCGTTTAACGTGTCAAGCGGTGGCGACGATGATGACGGCGGCGGCATGGCCGCAGCTGGCATCTGGTACAAGCTGGGCCTCGCGCTCGCAGCCAAAGGTGCTGCCGCCGCGGCTGCCTCGGTAGGGGGTGATTTGGGCAAGAAGGCTGCAGCCAAAGCCAGCGAGGAAGCCGCGCAGCTGTCCACGGAAGCCGTTGAAGCTCTGATGCGCGCGGTGGCGCTGGCCGAGCAGTTTGCTGCCAAGCCAGCGCCGCGGCGTGCCGTCGGTGCTAAAGGGCCACCACCGGCAGCGCCTTGGAACTGGTACGACTCTCTGGGAAAAGCCCTGGTGCAAGCTGGCAAGCCGGATGACGCCACGCGCTACTTCTTGGTGGCTAATGACACCCTTGCACTGGCCGCGGCTTTTGGGAAATCGGCAGCTACTTTGGGCGATGACCAAGGCGGCGAGTTTGAGGACGACAACGCGGCTGCTACTCGAGTGGCTGCTTCCGACAACAACGATGACGCTATGCTCGGTCAACTCGGAGGAGCCTCGGATCCTCGCCTGCCGTTCGACTGGGCTGCCCGCGCGGCCATGCTCGAATCGATCGGCCTTCACTTGCTGAGGTGCTGGGTGAACGCCTCGCAAGAGCTGTACGCGCCCCCTCGCCTGGCCAACGGTCAACCTTCTGCGGGAGCACTGGTGTTGGCAGGTGTGGCTGGCCAAGCTTCTCTATCACCTGGTGGCAACAGTGCAGGCGAATTTGGCATTTTGGGCAGCAAGTGGGTCCCAACGCCGGTGCTCTTCGTGCCTCCTTCTGCAGTGCTGCCGGCCCCACCGACCGAACCCCTCACGGCAGATTACGATCGCGCGGTGTCTGGCGGCGGCGGTGCAACGGTGGACGACTTCGAGTACGATTTCGGCGACGGCAAGAGCCCAAACAAGAAGGGCCAGCGCACCTCGTTCAAGGAAGGCTCCTTCAAGGAAGGTTCGTTCAAAGAAGGCAAAGGAGGCAGCCCAAGCAAGGACCCTCGGCGCCGCGGAAGCTTCAAAGAGCCAAGTGCGTCTTCAGCCATCGACCGAGATGCGCTGCCCGGTGCTCCTTTTGGCGCCAGCGATCCTGCTAGTCGCATCTCCAAAGCAGAATGGTCCAGCCTTCTCGCTGAAGCCTCCTCGATGCTTGCTCAAGCGCAGCGGTTGCGGGCTGCCCATTTCATCAAGCTCAAAATGGTTGACGATGACGAGTTCGGCATCATGGCCGCGAATGCTGCTGCGGCAGGAGACCAAGACGATTCTGGCTTCGAAGCCAGCGACGAGCGGAGCAGCAGTGCCATCAGCAAAGGCATGGGTCCACCCACGGTGCTGGTGCCGGACGCCCCCGTCACTGATCCGGCCCTCCTCGCCGCGGTCGGAGCTCCTTTGACAAGACCTACCCTGTACCTGGCGTGCGCGCTCCTCGGGGTGGGGACTCCCTCAGCAGCCAGCCAGGCTGAAGCTCTCTTCTCGGGAATCCTCGCCAGCTACGCGACGCGGGCTCAATACCCAGGTGACGTAGCCCTGCCAGGCTTTGCGGATGCCATGCTCATCCCTGCCAACGACGGCCGGGGCGACGCCTGTGTCGGGCTGGGCTTGATTGAGCTATGCACCAAGGGCCACGCCGCTTTATCGGAGAAAATGCTGCGCCGCGGCCTCGCTCTCGCGTGCGGCGCCCCCGCAGAAGTACACTTTTGGTGCGCGCGCGCGGTGGTGGCGGCCGCGGTGGCGAGGGCACCTCGAGTGGTCGGCCCGGGCGCACCTGCGGTGTATGCGGGCGGCGAAGGTGTTGTTCAAGGGCAGCGCGCGCTCGCAGATGCCGCGGCGGCGTACCGCACTTGCCTCGCGCTTCTGGTGCCGGAGCCCGGCGGGAAAGCAGTGACGTCATCGTCGCAGACCAACGTGCTGCCGCTGTGGCACGGCCTCCACGCCGCAGTCACCTTGGCGGGCTTGCTGATTGGCCAAGGGCTCCTGCTGGAGGCCACCAAGATGTCCCGCCGGGCCGTACAACAACTGGAGCCCCTGCTCCGGAAGTGGGTGGCTCCCATGGGCGAAGCTTTGCGGCCTGGCTCCTCGGCCAAGTTTGCTACCCAAGGGATTGACCCGTTCCTGGAGCAAGCGCCACCCTCAGCCGACTCCGCCGCAGCAAAAGCGGCAACTGCTGCCCGTGCGGGCCCCGTCGGCCGCCGCCGTGCGGAACCTCTGTTCCGACTGGCGGCTGCGGCGCACGAGGTGCTAGGCGATGCGCTCATGCCGCGAGGGCTCATGGACGAGGCTGACGTGGCGTACCGCCGCGCGATGCAGTGGCGCGCCCTGTACGGGGAAGCGCACACCCTGATGGGTGGTGGGGTGGGCATCGCGGCAGTCAAGGCTGTGAACCGCATCCCACCGGCTGGCGCCAGCGGCAGCTTGGGAATTGGCTTCGACGGCGCCACCGCGAATGGTTTGGTGGGAGCGGCGCTGGTGGCGCTGCGGCGCGACGACGATGCCGAACGCGCGGCAAAACTCCTGCAGCGGGCGCTCGAGCTGCAGGGCGAAGATGGCGGGGGGCGAGCCGCGGCTGAAGCTCACTTGTTCCTCGGGGATGCTTTGAAACGCCTCCGCAAGTACGAAGAAGCTCTGGGCGAGTACGCGCTGGCGTGGCAGGCAGTGGATGGAGACGCAGATGACGGCGGTGGCACCGGTGCGAGTGACACTGATGGCGCGCAAGCTCTCCGCGCAGCCGCTGCGCATGCTTGCGGTGTGCTTGAACTGCAGAGGGGAAACCCCGCGGCTGCTGCTGCCGCCTTTGCGGACGCTGTGAGTGCAGACCCTCGCCAAGCGATGGCGTTCAAGGGGCTTGGCGTCAGCCTCAACGCGAGTGGGCAGTGGGCTGCCGGTGGCGCCGCTCTTGCGGTGGCCGCGGAACTCAGCGCCCGCGTGCAGCCTGCCACCCAGGCAACTTTCGCTGCGGCGGCCGCCGCCACTGCCTTGGCTGCCAATGCCAGTGGGAAAGCAGGCGCAGTGGCGCGGCGCGCGGCAATGCAAATGGGTGACGTGGGGCAAGACGGCCAGCTCCAAACGTCGTTCCGCGGCGACGGCCTCGTGTCGTTCCACCGTGCCTTCTCGCTCTGGGCTTCGGGCGACGTGAAGGCGGCGGCACAGCGGTTTGGAGAAGCCACTCACATGGCGCCCCGCTACTGCGGGTCCTATGGCGCCCTCGCTGCGCTTCTGGCGGTGGAAGGAGCGCCCCTGGCGCGGCGCGACTGCGAGTACAGCCGCCTGGCCCCTGAGCCGGTGATGCTAGCCTTGCGCATGGCGGCGGGGGCGCCCTCCGTGGTGAAAGACGACGGGCTCCGCAAGAAGGACAGCTTGCTGGAGTGCGTGCGCAGGCTGAAGCTCGTAGGGGAGCTAGACCAAGCACTTGCGCTCATGCGGCAGAGTGCTCTTAAGATTGTCTCGGGCCCAGGAAGCGAATCCTCTAAGAAGAGCGCTAAAGAGGATGCTGCTAGCCCTTACAACACCCGTATTGTGCCTGCCCCCGTGGCGAGCTGGGCAGACGACTCCGAGCTGTGGTGTGAGCTGGGCACCATTTACGAGGCCCTTGGCTGGTTTCCTGAAGCCGCCGAAGCATATGGGCGAGTCAAGAACACGGTACCAGAATACGCAGTGGCCGAGAAAGCAGCGCGCGAGTGCGGCGCCGTGAACATTCAACGCGCGGTGCTGGCCTCCAAGAACAAGTTTGAGCGTGCCGCAGTGAACGACCCAGCGCAAGGCATTTGCCCTTTGCCTCCGGGGGCGTGCCGCCTTTTGGTGCCGGAACCTCCGGGTGTGCCTGGCGCCGCTGGTGCTGCTGCTGCTGCAAGTGGTGCTAATCCAGCGCCCCTGTCTCGAGCGAAGCTAGCCACTCAGCCCAAGAAGAAAGTGCGCCTGATTTCTGCGATTGTGTGGTTGCCCAAGCCCCAGGCTAAGATCGATGAAGAAGCAGCTGCTGCGCTTCAAGCTGCCGAGGTGGATGCCGCGGCTCGTTTGGCCGCCGATGCTGCGGCTGCTGCTGCTGATGCAGCGGAGGCGGCGACTCAAGCGGCTGCGGCCGCGGCTCCGAAGCAACGGCCTTCGCTGTTTGACCAGGCGGAATCTTGGGGTGCTTCGGCGTGGGGGGAAGTCCTCAAGGTTTCGGCCGATCTCGATGCTCAAGTTACCACTCACACGGGACTGCAGGTCGGGCAAAACTTGAACGCAGCGGCGGAGGCGGCACAGGCGGCCGCAGAAGCAGCTCAAAAAGCTGCGGACGAGTCGGGTGCCACCGCGTTTACGCAACGGATCACCATGGAGGCCCAGCTAGCGGCTCATCAGGCCGCGCGGGACGCCGGGCAAGCAGCGGAAGAGCAATGGGTGGCCCACGGTGGCGCCAACTCCGTAGGGAGTTTGCTGGTGGGCAGCCCTGCGCGTGACCTCTTGGACCCGGGCTACTCGGCCGCACCCGAAGGCGAAGACTACCTCGCAGTGGCGGGAGCAGGTATCACCCGTGGACCTCCGAAGCTGACGGTGCGCATGCCCGGTCTCCCGCCGGGATGGTGCGCCGTCGTGCCCCTGTACAGCGAAGCGCCGACGGCGGTTGGGCAAGACGCGCCCAAGAGTAGCACCCCCCTCATGGGGAAGGGCGCCAAGCTCTTCTATTACCACGTGGGCCTACATGTGACGCTCCGGGCCAAGCCTGATGCACCAGGCTACGAGAACGCATACTCAAGCCCTGCCGCCGAGGGTACTGGCAGCAGCTCGAAGAAAGACTCCGAGGTGCCACCGGTGCTCTTGACTGAGCCTGCGATGATTGCGATTCTACAAGAAGACGCTGCTGGCATGCGCGCGCTGTACTTGCAGAAATACAAGGCGCTCGCGCTCCGGGAAGGGTTGGATTTGCCTCCTCAGCAGGCCATTGCGGCAGCCCAGCGGTTCAGCATTCGGCGATATGCGGCGGCGCGCTCCGGTCCGGTGATGCCACCTACGCCAGCGCTGGCCGCTCAAGTAGCTGCCACCGAGGCCCTCCGTGAAGCCGACGCAGAAGCAAGGGCCGCTTCGAAGGGTCCCGGTGGGGAGGGCGACGGTGAAAGCAAGAAGAAAAAGGGTTTTGCGCGCAAAAACCCCGACGCGAACCTCTCATTGGCCAACCTGGTGGTGGGCGCTTTCCAGCCACCGTTCGCCGATTTTGACGTCACGTTCGACGCGGAGTTTGACCTGCCGCTGCTCATGAAGATCAAGGGGGTGGCGCTGCCATACCACGTGTCGGCTCTCGCGAGCAACGCGATGAAGGCCAAGGGCATGGACGCGGGCGGTGGCCTTGTGGAACTTCCCGGTACGGCGGCGCTGGCGTCGGCAGCAGAAGTGGCGTCTCATTGGCTGTTCGTGACGGGGTTTGCCCCTGGGGATGGCGCGGCGGAGCGCTCGGGTCAAATCAAGCCCTGGGACTTGCTCCTAGCGGTGAACGGCATTGCTCTGAGGGGCCGCTCTTTTGACGCGGCCATTCGTGCGATCGCGCGGCAACCGCAACAAGGGCCTCTGGTCCTCAAGTTCCGACGCTCTCTAGTGTTGAGCCCACCTCTCGCAGTCGGCGATCCAGGGTCAGTGCAGCCAGCGTCCGATCAAGCCGAGCATGACTTGCTCTTGGAAGCCGCCGCAGCCGAAGGCGTCAAGAAGGGTGTGCTGCTCGCGAAACGCGGGGAAGGAGCGGAAGGCGCGACGATGGAAGGCCGAGAGGTGTTTGGTGCCATGACACAGCTTGCTTGCCGTCGCAAGACGCCATTGCCTCACTTGGCGAACTTGCCCTTCCCTGCGCCCATGGTGGTGGCGGGAGCGGCCGCAGGGCCAGCTAAGAGTGGCAAAGCCGCGAGCAGTGCCAACGCTGTCGCCGCAAGCGGTGCCGGTGCCGGTGCCGTTTTGTCGACTGCCCTCGAGCTCATGCCTGTGGTCGAAGGCTGGGTCCCGTGGATAACCGTAGACGGTGTCGCTCTGCAGTCCATCAGCACGGTGCTGCGCCGGGCCTGGGGCATTTCCTCGTCGAACGGTGCGCTGTCGGCTGCCTCTCGACGCGGCTCCCTCACCGAAGGTGGTATTGGGAGTTTGATGCGGAAACCGTCTCTGGCGCGGAAGAAGTCTCGCACGGGCTCCTTTACCGAGGGCTCCGCGGACGACGAAAGCGGTGCAGGTGGTGCCAACTCCCTCGCTGCGGACCCGCCTCGTGTTTACCTTTCGCTCCGGCGGGACACCAAGGTACTCTCGGTGTCCCGGTCCACGGGCGTGGGCGGCGGCGTAGCGTCTGCGTTCGAAGGGGGCTGGGACTTGAGTGCGTCGGGCCGGCTCAAGAGCATTGAAGTGATTCAAGACCCGAACATCAAGGACAACAAGGACGCGAGCGGAGGCGGCGAGCTTCAGTTCGGCCCCTTGCCTTGGCAAGTGTGGCTGAGCTTCAAGCGCACGGAGCTGGTCAAAGACATCAATGACGCTACCTCAGCCCAGGCCTCGGCCTCGAGCCGCCACCGCGGTGGGACGGGCTTGGTGGTGTCACCGACCGACGGCGTCGGCAGCGGGGGGCTGTACGGCACGTCCTTGGAGAGCGACACCACGGGCCGCGGCGGAGTGGTGAAAGTGGGCTGGGACGGTTTGGGTGACCCATACGGAGGCAACGCCAAGACGGTGGTACTATGCTTCCCGAGCGAGCCAGAAGCTCGCCACTGGGCTGAGGCCCTGGGAAGCATCAACGTCAGCAGCCTCAAGTCCACGCGGCCTCGCCGGCTCAAGGAACGGTCGGCAGCCGAGCGCCAGGCGCTGGCGTCGCAAGCCTCCGCCGCGCAGTCCCGCGCCCTCCTCAAGCAAGCGGCAGCGTCGGCCGATGCGTCGGCGGCGGCGTCCGCCGCAGGGGCGGCTGCTGAGCGCCGCGCGGCGGAGGCCTCCGTGGCGGACGGCGAAGCCACCTCAAACCCTACCATGTTTGCCCGGGCCCTAGCGCATCAAGGCCTCGTGGGGGCGGGATGGGAGCGTTTGCGGGTCACCATCCCGCGCCGCGCTGGCAAGGCCATGCTTCTCAAGTTGAAGGGGGTGGCGTGTGGCGAAACTGTGGTGCGCTCGGAGGTGAAGACCCAGACTGGCCGGAAAAAGATGGAGTCGAAGGTAATCGAAGCTCGGGTATGGCCGGTGGTGACGGGCTTCAGCCGTTTGGCCAGTGGCAAGCCGGGAGCGGCCGAGGCCTCCAAACAGGTGAAGCCGTTGGACGTGCTGGTGGCGGTGGATGACGTAGCCCTACCTCGCAACGACTTCTTCGCGGCCGCGTGCATGATTCAAGCCGAGCCCGCTTATGCTGGTGGGAACACCTGGGATGCGACGCGCGGCGGCGTGGCCAGCGCAAGTGCTGCCGCCACCAACAGCGCGTTAGGGGCCTACGACGAAGACGACGACGAGAACGCGGACGAGTTCCGTGCCGCTGCTGCTCAGGCTTCAGGCGGCGCTGTTGAGGACGAACCTGCCATGGTCACACTCACCTTGTGGCGCAACGGTGGCTGTGTGGCCCCACTGGCGGAGGGCTGGGCGCCCCACGTGGTCATTCTCGACGGCCGCGATTCCAGCGCAGCTCAAAGTGGCAACACCAACACCGCCATTGCCTCGTCACTGGCGAATGCGACGGAAGCCAACGCGAGTGGCATTGTCGGTGGCAATCTGCGTGCTCAGCCTGGCGCAGTCCAAGGGCTTTCTCCACGCCGTTATCTGGTGCTCTCCGCGACGGGTCTCCTCAAGATGCATGCGCCTTCAGCTTCCGGTGCGCTCGACTCGACGGTCGCTACCAAGCTTCACTTGCGCAACGTGCACTCCCTTCAGAAAGTGCTTGACGACGCCACGGGCCGCTGGCAGCTGCTGTTTTGGCTCAAAGCGGCGTCGGCGCCGGCTTCGGGAGAGCCCGCAGGCAACAGCGGCCGAAGCGTGATTGTGGCGTTCAATTCCGAGGAAGAAATGATGCTTTGGCTGGACGTTCTCAGCACCATGAAGGTGCCTCAGAACCGCACCAACAGCGGCCAGCCTGAGGACGAGCTCCTTGTGGACGAAGATACGGACGACTTCGGTGGAAAGGTGCCCACTGGCGACAGCGGGGGCAAAGCGTTTGCCACGGTGCCCGTGCTGCCGGATCTCATGCGCGTGCGCTCCAAGGGAGGGCGGCGGCTCCCACGGGTGTCGCAGCCTCAGCCTGCTGGCCGCTCCGGGATGGCAGCAAGCCGGGCTACTTTGCCGCTGCTCGACTCCTTTGACTTCACCAACGCGTTCCCAGGAGGTGGCATTGGAGGTGGAGGTGGCGCAGGCAGCGCGGCAGCACAAGCCGCGGAAGACGCCGCAGAAGCAGCTGCGTTTGCAGCCAAAGCGTTTGCGGCTGATCCGCAAGCTGCGGCAAGCCAGGCGCTGCGCGACATTTTTGGCAGCGACAACGGCCCTGCAGCTGCGCCTTCCGTGCCCCCCAACCCACCTCCACCTGTGAACCCACTGGATGTGAACCCAACTGCTGCTGCTCCTTCGTCGTCGGCGCAAGCTTCGAGCGAATTCGCCGCTGTGCTCAAGCAAGATTCCCTCTTGTCCGTGGCCAGTTCCCCCATGTTTGGACAAACCTCTGGGGCAAGCGGCAACGGCAGTGGTGGAGCGCCCGCGCCGTCGCGTCGTCGTGTCGCTGGGCTTGGAAGCCGGCGCGTCTCCAAGGGCTCTGGCTACTAGAACGGCGCACAAGAAAGCAAATGCAGCAAACAAACAAAACAACCAATTCCAAGTGAATCAAAAGAAAACAAAAGAAAAATACACATGCACTCTCACAAATACTTCGCCGCTTCTTGCCAATAGTCCGTAGTCCGCGACTACAATAAAACCAAAGGAAATACTACGGGCCACTAGTCTTAACACCAGTTCAATAAGCGCAAATATCAGTAACTGTTGCACTGGGCGCTGCGTGTGCGTGTGTAGAGTATATCATAGTTGTAGGGAGTTGAATAGAGTTATAGAGTTGTAGGTCCATCTAGATCTAGGATCAAGTAATTATTCGGTGCTCCCCGCCACGCCGCCACGCACTCCCTGAATTCATAAGTTATAGCCACATAATTCAGAACACATGGCTTAAATAAGGCCGAGGCTAATTAAAGCTTAAAGGGGTTCTTCCTGGGACTGGAACTCGGGGCTTCCTGCCTTTAAGTTTCTTGCGGTGCTTGTTCTAGGTTCTACTCCATTCCACCACGTGCTGAACAGAGTTTCACCGTTGAATGCACTGCACAGCTCCTGCGATTTCCACCAGATCAGCTGGCAAGTGCCTCATAGGCAAATCTGCTGTCACATCCTCTTAGTCGGAGGCCGCACCTTCATCGCTACTGAGCACTCGATGTTCACCTTCGGCTGGGTTCGAACAATTGCCGTATCTTAAACAAGAGAAGACATGCGCGAGTTCAATAGACGCAGCCAGCACGTTATGCCCTGAAAGTGACTGGCGTTCGTCACGCGCTAGTGGTAAGTCAACC
>Ga0307979_1000338_pt1 | contig 31499 bp, 17 predicted proteins | sample OrgLakmetage1058_FD_201833 | JGI IMG/M metagenome (GOLD analysis project Ga0307979, IMG submission 201833) | Saline water microbial communities from Organic Lake, Antarctica - #1058 | ecosystem: Environmental > Aquatic > Non-marine Saline and Alkaline > Saline | place: Antarctica: Organic Lake...
TTGTCTGTATGCGCACAACCATGGTCCATGGCGATGAACACTGCAGCTGAAGGCGCACGCACAAGGCGGGAGGAAAGGGCGCGAAGAGAGAAAGAGAGAATAAAGAGAAAGGCAAGCGCACCACACATGAAACTTGAAGATACGACGACCCCCCACCACCAAAAAGAACACCGATTCCCCCGTATTTACCGTATATTTGAGGACGATACCGTATATATACCGCACGTGATTCCCACGTAAATACCGCGTAAATACCGCGTGAAGTGAATTTTTTAAGACCTCGCGCGTGATTCCCGCGGGTACGTGAATCGCAACCTTGACCAGCAGCCACTAAACACACAACCGCATGTGCAGCGGTGGGTCCTCGGTGGTCTCGGGAGTGGAAGTGCATGTGCGCGAAGAATTTTTTCGATGAGCAGGGCGCTATTCAGAAGACTACGGGTTGTTCTTAAAGGAGGTGATGCCCATCAGCTCCTTCGTTTGGCTTTGAGATACGCCGGCTCGGCCATTTGGGCGTGAGACGGCAATGCGACCCAGTTCGCTGTCTGTCCTCTTGTTTAGTGCTCAGTAGCTACCTGCGCCGGCCTATCTGTACTTGACCTGCCATATGTACGGCCTTCCACCCGGCAGCAAAAGTTCTCTCAGAAAGGGGGCTGAGATAGTTTCGTCGCCTCGGTTACCTCGCAAGTGAAGAAGAGGATACTCAGTGCACAGCGAGATGGGATGAGCGGGCGCAAGGGAGATGTATTTTTGGGAGCACTCTGTAGTTTCTTCAAATACCCCCCTTGGGGTTCGGTAAGCTGTCCAGCCATTTTTTGCTGATCCAACGCTGTTCACTGTGGAGTAGAGTAAACCGCCTATCGACCTGCAAGGAGGCCATCATCAGGCAGCAGCGGGCTTCATGGCGTCGTGGGACGCGGATTCTACCGAGATACAATGGCTGCTCTCGAGCGTGAAATTTGCACTCGGCACAGACGTGTTGAGCAAAATGGTGTTGGACCCGGAGGCAGCTCGGGGTGCTAAAGAGCGGCTGTGCAATGAAGACGGCCCTCTGTTTGTAATCAACCGCTTTTTCAATGCTAAACCAGGTTCTGCTTTGTTTTTAAATAATTCTGGTGGGCCGCTGGACAAGGTGTTGTTCACGGAGGTGGCGCACGATGACGATAAGTCAGCTGTCTCATTGCCGTCTGCACCGTACGCTTTTTTGATCAAGACGCGAGACACAGCGGGCGCAGGCGGCCTCTTGGCGAGTTTGGAGTTTGGTTTACGCACGAAGGACGCACTAACGGACATGGAAGACACTATTCGCAACGTTTACTTGCCGAGCTTGGCTCAAGCTGCAGCAGAGAAGGCAGCGTCAGCTACGGAGCCTAAGGCGGCTGCCAATTCAGCGGGCGATGGCAGCGATTTGCTTGTGTCATCGGTGGAGAGGTTTGGGCTCGTGCTATCGCAAGAAATCCAGTGCCGTCGGGGGCAAGTCACGCTGAAATTTCCTGTGAACACGGGCAAGGGAAGCAAGCACAGGGCTAAGACGGGCCCACCTTCCTTTGCAGAAACGGCCGAGATGGAGTCGTGCGTGGAAGACTGGCTGCGCGAAGTCGGCACTTTCTTGCAAGTTGAAAATGCCAAAGTCGTGCCTGCGTCTGCGGGGCCACTAGCCGAGATTGCGTACTGGCGCGACCGCAACGTGACTCTGAGCGGCGTGCACGAGCAGCTTCAGGCCGCTCCAGTGGCGGAGCTTTTGGCGCGGCTTCGCACGTCCGACAGCGGTGGCTTGGTGGTTGAGTTTGCAGCGCTGGCGTCGGAGCTCCTGAAGCAGCACGCGGAAGCCAAGGACAACGTCAAGTTTTTGTCGACGCTAGAGCGGCATTTCAGTGGGGTGCACAACGACTCGTTTGACGCCGTCCGCGAGGCGCTGCCCAGCATGCTCAACGCCATTCGCATGGTGTGGATCGTGTCGCGCTCGTTCAACACCGACGAGAAGCTCGTGCCGCTCATGGAGCGCGTGGCAGGCGAGCTGACGCGGCGCGTGAGCACGGCGGTGCGGGTGGGCTCAGTGCTGCAGCTGCCGGGAGTGGAGGCGGCAGCAGCCATTGAGTCTGCAGCAGCGCTCTTGAACGAGTGGGAAGCGTCTTACCTCACGGTGCGCGAACGCATCAACTCGGCCGCGTCTTCGGGCCAGCCCTGGGAGTTTGACCGGCGGCGGCTGTTTGGGAAGTCTCGGTACATGGCGACGGTGTGCACCGACCTGCTAGAAGTGACCACCACTCTAGAGCAGTTTCACCGCTTTTTGTCGCCGGAAGTGAAGATCATCGTGGGGAAGCGCGCGTCGGAAGTGGATGCAATGCTGATCAGCGTGAGTGAGCTGAAGGAGCCGTTCATCGAGCTGAGCTTTGACGTGTTCGACCGCGCTTTCAAGGACGCTTGGGTGGCGACCATGGACCAATTCCGCGTGCGCGTGGGTGACATCGAAGACACGTGCAAGCAGTTCATCGAGACGGCGTTTCAGGAGTTGCGCTCTGCCGAAGGCGCGTTTGACCTGGTCAAGTCGTTCGAAACCATCAAGAGCCGGGGCCCAATCAACGCGCACATTGCGGCGCGCTACCAGGACATCTTGCAGCGGTTCAATGAAGAGCTGGAGCAGCTGGAAGAGCTCTTTCGCGTCGGGAAAGATGACCCGCCCCTGGTCAAGGACTACCCACCGATTGCGGGCTCCATTGCGTGGGCGACGGGTTTATACAAGCGCGCCAAACGAACGGTGCTCAAGTTCCGGAGCCGCGAAGGGCTGCTGGAGTCGCCGTTTGGAGAGCGGGTGAAAGCGCACTACCTGTCCTTTGCCCGGGCCGTAGACGCCTACGTGCAGGGGTTGTACGAGAATTGGGCCACCAAAGCAGTGGATGCAGTGGCGAAGCTCAAGGAACCGCTTTTGGTGACCGTGAACCCTGACCATCACCACCACCACGGCGGCGGCCACCGGGCTCACCACGAGCACGACGCCAGCAAGAAGAAAGAGTCGCTGCCCAAGATCCCCTACGCAGTGAACTTCGGCCCTCCGTCGGGTACTGTGCCCGGCCACAACAAGACAGCAGCTGGTGGGGGTGGCGGCAACGCCAGCGTGGCAGGTTCGCTTGGGGCAGGATCCGTGGGCGCAGGCTCTGGCGTGGGGCCGGGGCGCAGCAACGCGACGGGTGGTGGTGGCCACGGCGCTGGCAACGGCGCTTCCGTGCTGGACATCATCTCCGAGTCCCGTGCCTTGGACGCGATGGGCTTCTCGGTGCCGCCGGCCGCGGTGAGCGTCACGTTGCAGTCGCCGCAGCTTCGGCTCTACGCGCTGGGCCTAGAGAACATGCTCAAGCGCCTGCACGCGACGCTGGCAGCGCTCACGCCCGCGGAAGAGAAACTGCTGTCGGGCCACAAGAAAACGCTTCTCACGGTGCTGCACCCGGGCTTCAACAGCTACAACTGGACCAGCCAGCGGATTCCAGCGTTCACCCAAGCCTGCAACCAAGCAATCACCACCTTCGAGTCGGCCCTCGACGCCGTGCACAGCCATGGCTCCTCGATGCAAAACGTGCTCGACACCATCGCCAACACCGCGCTCTTCACTGTAGGCGATTTGGAGGAGAAAATGGCGGCGATCAGTGCCGCGGCAGCAGCAGCCAATCAGGACGCAGCCGACGACGAGAACCAGGACGACGACTCGCCAAGTGCGGCTGCAGACGGTGGCGCCGCTGCTGCTGCTGCTGCTGCTGCCAAGCCTAGCCCTCGGATGCCCTTGTCGATCACGACGTTCATTGCGCTGATTGAAGAAAAGAAGCGGGCGCGGCTCGCCACCCTGGCGGAGGCCTACAAGTCCATGACGCCGCTGCTGCTCAAGGTGGAGGAAGAAGTGGCGGGCACCAACAGCGGCGCGTCGGCCTCGATGAACGGCTACTACGCGTACTGGGAAGCCAAGGTGTTTAACGCGGTCACGGCGCTGGTGGTCCGGTCTCTTGCCACCATGCTCGCGATGCTCCAATCACCTGAGGTGGGCGCGGGGCTGCTTCAAGTCTCGGCAGCGTTCAGTGGGTCGGACCTTCAAGTGACCCCTTCGCTGGCTTCGGTGCTCAAGACGCTCACTGGCGTGACGCGCGGGCTAGTGGAAGCAGCACGGGTGTTCCCGCGGTGGATGTTCGACCACGAGCAAGGGTGCGGGACTTGCCTGGTGGCGCCCCCTGTAGTGCTCTCGGAAGACGAGGACGCCGTGGTGGTGTCGTTTTACGACGAAATAATCAAGTCCCCAGTGGTGGTGCGGCTCATGCTGGAGCTGAACCATTTCGTGCACCGCACTTCCAACGACGCCGACGCGTGGCTCGACACGTGGCGCGCCTTCGACACCAAGGAGGGCCTGTGGTCCTCGAAGCGCAACGCCATTCTGGAGAAGACCCGCAAGCAGAACCCCTCGGTGGTGTTTTACGACACCAAATTAGCGCACTATGCGGCCATGGTGGAGGACGCTGCCTCGCGCCCAGGCCATGCGCAGTGCGGTTTCCTGCGAGTCGACGGCCGTGCTTTGGCTGCGGAAGTGGTGGAAGTAGCGGGCGGCTGGAAGCAAGACTACGCGTCGCTCCTGCACGACTCGGCGCGGAGCTTGCTGGAGGGGATGGAAGCCAAGCTGGCGAAGCAGCGGAAGGAGTGCTTGGGCACCGAGACCTCAGACTTGGACGCCCTCAAGGCGGTGCTCAACGCGGTGGCCTTTATCGAAGCCGAGCAGATGGACGTGGAGCTGGCGTACAGCGAAGTGGTGGAGCGGTACCGCACTCTGGCCATGTTTGGCTGCGTGAGCGTGGGGCCCGAAGAGCACGAGCGCGCGATGGGTTTGCCGGCCACCTGCCGGCAGCTCTTCGTGGACGCCAAGACGCGCGACTTGCGGCTGGTGGACACCAAGGCCCAGTTTCGGGTGGTGACCATCACCGAAACCGAAGAATTCGTGGAGCAAATGGGGGCCCTGAAGCGCGCCTACCTCGACGGAGGGCCTGGGATCAGTGGGGATTTGGACAAGGGCTTGGAAATGGTGGCGGAGTACACGACGCAAGTGGAAGCGGCCAGCCGCCGCAAAGCAGAGCTCGCTAACGCCCAGTCGCTCTTTGGGCTGGACATCGTGCCCTATCCGGACCTGACGTGGGTGGCGACGGACCTGGAGAAAATGCACCAAATTTACGATCTGTACCAGGTGCAGAAGGACTTTCAGGACGCGCAGTCGTCGACGCTGTGGGGGGAGCTGGACGTCAAGTCGCTGCAGGACGGCTGCGAAGCGATTGAAAAGAAGTGCAAGAAGTTTCCCGAAGAGCTGCGGTCGATCCCCGTGTTCAAGGACGTGGCCACCACCATTGCGGTGTTCAAAGACAGTTTGCCGCTCATCGTGAGCCTCAAGAACGACGCCATGCAGCCGCGGCACTGGTGAGTCAAACCTATCTTTGCACTCTCTTCATCTTTTTTTACCTCAATAGTCCCTACTTCATTGTTTTTGTTATTGTCATGTTTCATATTGATTCCCACCTTTAGTCTGTCCTCAATAGTCCCACACATTCCGCTTTGCTTTCGTTCTCGTCCTCTTTTTTTTTCTCTGCCACTTTCATATTAGGGGCAAGTTGATGGAAGTCACGGGCACGGTGTTCGAGTACAACCCCAAGACCCTCAACCTTGAAGCGATCTTCAACATGCGGCTCGCGCGCTTCACCGAGCAAATCGAAGAAATCGTGAACGAAGCCGTGCAAGAAATGAAGATTGCCATCGAAATTGGCAAAGTCTCGTCGCGCTGGCAGAAGGTCGAGCTGCTGATGGAAGCGTACTTCAAGGATGGAAAGGACCGCGGCTTCCTGCTGGTGCCGCAGGACGACTTAAAACTAGAGCTCGAAGACACGTTGTTGAACTTGCAAACTATCGCGGGAAGCCGGTTCATTGGCGAGTTCGTGCGCGACGTGTCGTACTGGGACAAGACCCTGAACCTGGTGATGGAATGCTTGGACATGTGGTCAACCGTGCAGCGGAAGTGGCAGTACCTCGAGTCGATTTTCATTGGTGCTGAAGACATTCGCTTGCAGCTGCCCGACGAAGCCAAGAAGTTTGACGCCATCGACAAGCAATTCATTGGCATCATGAAGGCCACAGCCCAGGAGCGGCTGATTGTTGCCGCATGCACGCAAGACGACAAGCTGGGCACGCTGTCGGACATCAGCGACCGCCTGGACAAGTCTCAGAAGAGCCTCACCGACTACTTGGACACCAAGCGCAACGCTTTTGCGCGCTTTTTCTTCATTTCCGCGGACGAGCTGCTGAGCATTTTGGGGTCGTCGGACCCCACCAACATTCAAGCTCACATGCTGAAGCTCTTCGACAACGTCAAGTTTTTGGGCTTTGGGCGAGGGAACCGCACCATCACGGGCCAAGAGTCGTCGGAGCGGGAGAAGTACGCCTACGTGACCCCAACCCCGATCGAAGGCCCCGTCGAGGTGTGGATGACCAACGTGGAAGACGAAATGCACGCTTCGCTGCTGAAGATCACCAAAGCGGGCGTGTACGCGTATGGCCACGAAAACCGCACCGAATGGCTGAAAGGGCAAATCGGCATGGTAGCCCTGGTCTCGTCGCAAATCTTTTGGACGTATGGCGTGGAAGACGCGTTTCGGAGCGTGAAAAACGGCAAAAAGTACGCGATCAAAGAGCTGGCTACGAAGCTGAGCGCGGAGCTGACCACCATGGTGGCGATGGTGCGCACCGACTTGGACAAGAACACGCGCTCCAAAGTGAACACCATGCTGATCTTGGACGTGCACGGGCGCGACATCGTGGACAGTTTCGTGCGGGAGTCGGTGATGAACGCCAAAGAGTTTGCGTGGGAGTCGCAGCTGCGGTTTTACTGGGACAAGGACGTGGACAACTGCATCATTCGCCAGTGCACGGGGAGCTTCCAGTACGGGTACGAGTATATGGGCCTCAACGGACGGCTGGTCATCACCGAGCTCACCGACCGGTGCTACATGACCCTGACCCAAGCCCTGACCTTCAAACTCGGCGGAGCGCCTGCGGGTCCCGCGGGGACGGGCAAGACGGAAACCACCAAAGACTTGGCGAAAGGTTTGGCGCTGCCGTGCTTCGTGATCAATTGCGGGGACGGTTTGGACTACAAGGCGATGGCGTCGATTTTCGCGGGTCTGGTGCAGGTGGGGGCCTGGGGCTGCTTCGACGAGTTCAACCGCATCAACATTGAAGTGTTGTCGGTGGTGTCGGCGCAGCTCAAGGCCATTCAAAACGGCATCGTTTACATGGACGAGTATGCGGACATCGGGATGGCCAACCCCATTCGCATCAAGCGCGTCGCTGGCTTCGCCACTTGTGGCTTCTTCAGTAAGTTTGTAGTTTTTTTGTGAAGGGGCACACCTGTGCGTGCTGGTAGTGTAGTAGTTCAAGAGGTGCTCGTTGTGTTGTTGTTATTATTATGCCTCTGTACTATGTACCCTTTCTCAACAACATGAGCTGACTTGATTCCTTATTATCGCAGTTACCATGAACCCGGGGTACGCGGGGCGCACGGAGCTGCCCGACAACTTGCAAGCGCTGTTCCGGCCCGTGATGATGATGGTGCCGGACTTGCGGATGATCAGCGAAATCATGCTCTTCTCGGAAGGGTTCGAGTCGGCTCGGAACTTGGCCAGCAAGATGGCAGTGCTCTACGGCCTCGCCAAATCGGTGCTGTCCAAACAGTACCACTACGACTTCGGCCTGCGGTCTCTGAAGACCGTGCTGGTGCTGGCCGGTGGCTTGAAGCGTCAATACGCGGACCTCGACGAGCGCGTGGTCCTGATGCGCGTGCTCCGTGACTCCAACATGCCGAAATTCACCTTCGAAGACGTGCCCCTCTTCATGGGCATGATTACGGATCTGTTCCCCGGGCTGGACTGCCCCCGCGTGCAGTTTGCTTCCTTGAGCGATGCCTTGCGCGAGTACTACACCAACAACGGGTACAAGAGTGACCCAGAAGTGTTCGAGTTTCAAGTCAACAAAGCCTTGCAAATTTACGAGACTCAAGTGGTGCGGTGGACCACGCAGATCGTGGGGCCTACAGGGGGAGGCAAGACGATGGTCATGGATGCCCTCGCGTGGGCCCGGAACCCTGCTCAGGGGATTACCATCAAGCAATGGGTCATCAACCCGAAAGCGCAGCCGCTGCACCAGCTGTATGGCTTCATGGACCCCGAGACCCGCGATTGGACCGATGGAGTGCTGAGCTGCATCTTCCGTCAGTTGAACCAGCCGCTGCCCGCAGGCCGGGAAAACGAGATCCGGTGGCTGATTTACGACGGCGACGTGGATGCGCTCTGGGTCGAGAACATGAACTCGGTGATGGACGACAACAAGCTCTTGACGCTGCCCAACGGCGAGCGGATTCGCCTTCAGCCGCACTGCGCGCAGCTCATTGAAGTCTTTGACTTGCAGTACGCGTCGCCTGCGACCGTGTCACGGTGTGGGATGGTGTGGGTGGACCCCAAGAATCTGGGCTACCGGCCGTTCTATGAGCGGTGGGTCAAACAGCGCTGTGGGAACGGTCGGCAGGTGGACGAAGCGTATGCGGCGGAAGCGCAGCGCTTGCTAGAGCTCTTTGATCTCTACGTGCCCGCGTCCATTGACTTGATCTTGAAAGGCCTCGTGAACGGTGAAGCCTGCCCCAAGCTCGAGCTGGTGATCCCCATCACCGACATTGACCTAGTCAAGCAGCTGTGCTGCGCCATTGACTCCCTGTGGGCTACTCCTGAGATACGCGCAGGCCAAGCGGAAAACACGTGCATTGGTCCGGTCGGGTACGAAAAAGCGGTCCTGGAAGGCACTTTCTTGTTTGCGGCGACCTGGTCGATTGGAGCGGCTCTCTCGGCCACCTCGCGCATTCGGTACGACAAGTTCTTGCGCGACTTGGGAAGCAAGGGTGGTGGCGGCGACATGCCCCAAGGGGGCACCCTTTACGAGTTCGTGTACGACGTCTCCATTCAAGACTGGCAAGCGTGGAAAGACCGCGTTCCAGTCTACCAGCAGCCCAAGCCCTTCAAGTTCTACGAAATCATGGTGCCCACTACGGACTCGTGCCTCTACACTTACTTGCTCGAGAAGTTTGCCCAGGCCAAGCCCATTTTGTTCGTGGGGGAGTCGGGGACCGCCAAAACCCTCACCATTCAAAACTACATGCAAAAGCTGGACCGCGAAACGAACGTGCTTTTGACGCTCAACTTCTCGTCGCGGACCCAGTCTCAAGACGTGCAAACCAACGTGGAGGGGAACATCGACAAGCGGAGTGGGTCCATTTACGGTCCACCCGCGGGGAAACGGCTCTGCATGTTCATTGACGATTTGAACATGCCAAAATTGGACGCCTACGGCACTCAACAGCCTATTACCTGGCTGCAGACCCTCATGAGCCGCGGCTTCTTTTACGACCGCGGCAAGGACCTCTCGGCGAGGTGTGTATCACGTTTTGTGTTTGAATTATTATCATTAAGATTAAGATATTGGAATTTTTGTCTTCTCTGTTTCTTTCTTGCCCTATTTAAATGACGTAATGCTCCCTTGTCTTGCTTTAATGTGGTGACAATTCATCAACACCGTTTCTAAAATTTACTTACCTCCTTTTACCTTGCTTTTCCTTCCTGTAGGTACGTGAAGGACATGGACTACATCGCCGCCATGGGCCCCCCTGGGGGTGGCCGCAACCCCATCACGCCCCGCATGTACGCCCTGTTCAACGTCATCAACCTCACGGACCCAGACACTGCATGCTTGACGGGCATCCTGTCGGCCATTTTGACCGCGCGCTTCGAGCCTTTCCCCGATGACGTCAAAGGCGCCTTGGTGAAAGTGCCGCCTGCGCTCTTGTCGGTGTTTTCCGAAGTGGTCACCAATTTGCCGCCCACGCCCACCAAGTTCCACTACATCTTCAACTTGCGCGATCTGGCCCGGGTGATCGAAGGCTGCTGCTTAGCGACTACGGACAAGGTGACCACCGAAGGTGCCGTGGCGAGGCTGTTCCGGAACGAATGCACGCGCGTGTTCTGTGACCGGCTCGCCACCGAGGCCGACGTCACGTTTGTGAGTGGCAAAATCAGCGAGGCAGTGAGTGGCGCCTTCAGTGGGAGTGCGGTCGAGGCTGCCAATTTGGACCCCATGATGTTTGGCGACTTCCGTTGCTCGAAAGCGAGGCTGGCCGAGGACAAGGAAGACCCCCGCCTGTACGAAGACTTGGGGGGCTACGACGCTGTGAAGCAAATCTTCGACGACGTGCTCGACATTTACAACGGCGAGTCGGCCAAGAAAATCATGCTGGTGCTCTTTGAAATGGCGCTGGAACACATCACTCGGATCATGCGCATCATTCGCATGCCTCGCGGCAATGCCCTGCTCATTGGGGTGGGCGGCAGTGGCAAACAAAGCAACGTGCTGTTGGCGTCGTATTGTGCGGGTTACCGTGTGTTTACGGTGCAACTGACGCGCGGTTACAACGAGACCATGTTCAAGGAAGATCTAAAGACCTTGTACGCAGACCTGGCGTCGATCCCCACCACGTTCCTGTTCACCGACGCTCATGTGGTTGAAGAGGGCTTCCTGGAGTCCATCAACAACATTTTGAACACGGGCGCGGTGCCCGCCCTCTTCGAAAAGGATGAGGTGGACGGCATCATCAACAAGTACCGCAAAGACGCCAAGGCGTTCAACCCCGAGTTCACCACGGGGCCCCTCATATACCGCTACTGGCAAAACCGATGCCGGGACATGCTCCACGTAGTGCTGGCGATGAGCCCTTCGGGAGACAAGCTGCGCATTCGTTGCCGCAACTTCCCGGGCCTGGTCTCCAATTGCGTGATCGACTGGTTCTTCTCGTGGCCTCAAGATGCCTTGCAAAAAGTGGCGTCTTTCTTGTTGGCGGACGTGTCTTTGCCTGACGAGCACCGTGAAGCGGTGGTGGAGCACTTGGTGTTCAGCCATCAAACCGTGATTGCCCAAGCCGCCGCTTTCCGAGACGAGCAGCGCCGTTTCTACTACGTAACCCCCAAGAACTACCTGGATCTCATCAGCAATTACCGGGGCCAGCTCCAGGAGAACCGTAAGACCAACTTGGCGTCGATTCAGCGTTTAGAAGGCGGCCTGACAAAGCTAGTGGAGGCGGCAGAAGCGGTGGCGCGGATGCAAGTGGAGTTGGCCGACAAGATGGTGATCGTGAACGCCAAGACGATCGACGTGGAAGCGCTCATCGTGGATATCACCGCCAAAACCAAGATTGCCGACGCGAGTGCCGCCACCGCTGCCGAGAAGCAAACGGCCGCCGAAGCGCAGTCGCTAGTGATCGAAGAAGAAAAAGCCAAAGCAGACGCGAGCTTGATGGAGGCCTTGCCTGCGGTGGCCGCGGCGGCCGACGCGCTAGAAAACCTCGAAAAGAAGGATTTGGACGAAATCAAGAACTTTGCCACGCCGCCCCCTCTCGTGATGATCGTTTGCTATCAAGTGGTCTGCTTGGCCCCTACTGGCGAGAAATTCACCGAAACCTGGGGCGACGCCAAGAAAATGCTCAGCAACGGCCAACTCCTCAACTTGCTCAAGGGCTACCCGAAAGACAAAATTTCCGCGAAGCAAATTGCCGGCGTGAAAAAGTACTTCAAGCAGAACCCGAATTTGACGGTGGAAAACATGGGCTCGGTCTCCAAGGCGGGCAAAGGGTTGCTGGTGTGGGTCGATGCGATCTCCAAGTACTATGACGTGGCCAAAAACGTGGAGCCGTTGAAAGCGAAAGTGAAGGAAATGGAAAAAGCGGCTGCCAAGACTGCGGTGGAATTGGACGAGCTCAACACCATGTTGGCGGCTCTCAAGGAAGAGCTCGATGCGCTCAACACCAATTTCGCGGCCGCTAACGGAGAGCTGTCGGAACTTCAGGCGACGGCGTCGATGATGGAGAAGCGCCTGAATGCGGCGTCCAAGCTCATCACGGGTCTCACGGGCGAGCGCACGCGCTGGACGGGGGACATCGTCTCTCTCAAGTCCGGCGGTGGGCGGCTGGTCGGAGACTGCCTCCTCACCGCGGCCTTCATTTCCTATGCAGGGGCCTTCTCGGCGGACTACCGCGTTACCGTCATGGAAGCCGACATTGCTGACGTGGAAGCCCGGAAGATCCCGCTGACGTCACCGACGAAAGTGGAGTCGCTGCTGGTCACTGATGCCATGGTGCAAGGCTGGAACAGCGATGGCCTCCCTGCGGACGAAAACTCGGTGCAAAACGGCATTTTAACCACCAAAGCGTCGCGCTTCCCCCTGTGCATTGACCCCCAGCAGCAGGCGGTGAACTGGCTGAAGCGAGGCAACGCCAAGAGCGGCTTGACGGTGAAGACCCTCAACGACAGCGACTTCATGAAGCACTTGGAACTGGCCATTCAATTCGGGAAAGCCTTCTTGTTTGAGAGCGTGGGCGAAGAACTCGACCCGATGCTTGATCCCATTTTGGAGAAGGCCATTACTGTGGACGGAGGCGCGAAAACCATCCAGCTCGGCGACAAAAAAGTCGACTGGGACGACAATTTCCGACTGTTTTTGACCACCAAGCTCGCCAACCCGCACTATTCCCCCGAAGTGATGGGCAAAACCATGATCATCAACTACTGCGTGACCATGGACGGCTTGGCCAATCAGCTCTTGAACGCGGTAGTCGGCCACGAGCGCCCTGACCTCGAGGAGCAATTCGCGGAGTTGGTGACCTCCATGGGCGAATCCGCCCTCTTGATCGTGAGCCTGGAAGACACGTTGTTGCACGAATTGAGCTCCAGCACGGGGAACATTTTGGACAACGCGGACCTGATTGCCACTTTGGACGAAACCAAGACAAAGGCAGTGGAAATCAGCGCCAAGCTCGAGGAAGCCTCCCACACCAAGGAAGAAATCAGCAAGGCTCGCGCGGCATACACCTCCGTAGCCAAGCGTGGCTCCATCCTGTACTTTGCTTTGGCGGGTCTGGCCATCATCAATAGCATGTACGAATCCTCGCTCGATTCGTATCTGCGGGTGTTTTTGGGAGCTCTGGGCGCGGCCAAGAAGGATTTGGTGCTGTCGAACCGCTTGAAGCACATGATCAAGTCTGTGACCAGCATGCTTTACGACTACACGTGCCTGGGCATTTTTGAGCGCCACAAGCTCATGTTCAGCTTCCAAATGACCACCATGATTCTCGAAGGCGATGGCCTCCTCGACCGCCCCGCCCTGGGATTCTTCCTGAAAGGGGACACGTCCCTTGACGAAGTGGCGAAACCGAAACCTGCGGATGCGCCCTGGCTTTCGGATTCGGGCTGGAAGGACTTCGTGTGCTTGACGGGAGTGCTGGGAGAAACCTCGAAACCGCTCAAGGAGTGCATGGCCAACTTTTTGAAAGACCCCCACACCTTTCAAGCCTGGTATGACCTGGAGTCCCCTGAGCTGGTAGGCATTCCGTTTGACAAAGCCGATGGAGACCCGTTGCAGCTGACGCCGATTGAGCGGCTGTGCGTGATGCGGTGCTTCCGGCCGGACCGCGCTTACAGTGCGGTGAAGCAGTTCATCATCAAAGTGCAGGGCGAAAAGTTCGTGCAGCCGCCGAGCCCCGACATCAAGCTCATTCACGCGCAGTCGTCTCCGCTCACCCCCCTGGTGTTCATTCTGTCCCCCGGGGCCGACCCGGGGTCCGACATTCAGATGCTTGGAGAAGCCCTTGGTTTTACGGGCCCCAAATTCAAGCTGTGCGCGCTGGGGCAGGGGCAGGGCCCCGTGGCAGAGGGCATGCTGGACTCGGGCAGCAAGAAGGGCGATTGGGTGCTGTTGCAGAATTGCCACTTGCTCACGTCGTGGCTCAAGCGGCTCGAGAAAATCCTGGAGCAGCTCAAGGCTCCCGACGAGCACTTCCGGCTGTGGCTCACTACGATGCCTACCCCCGCGTTCCCGCTTGGTATCTTGCAGCGCGCCCTCAAGGTCACCACCGAGCCGCCCGATGGCCTCAAGCTCAACATGCGCGCCACTTACGCCAAAATTGACTCGGCTTCCCTCGAGGAGTGCCCACATTGGGCGTTCCGGCCTTGCTTGTTCGTGCTGGCCTTTTTGCACGCCGTGGTGCTCGAGCGACGGAAGTACGGTAAAATCGGGTGGAATGTGCGGTACAGCTTCAACGAGTCCGACTTTCAGGTGTCCCGGTCGCTCATTTCGCTGTACTTGACCAAAGCTTTCGAAGACGGGGATGAATTCATCCCGTGGGGCAGCCTCAAGTACCTGATTGGCGACGCGATGTACGGCGGGCGAGTCAGCGACGCCCTGGACCGCCGCATTCTGGTGACGTACTTGCAAGAGTACATGGGCGACTTTTTGTTCGACGACTGCCAAAAGTTTTACTTTTCGCGGGACCACTTCGACTACGAGCTGCCCGCGTGGGGCGGGATCGAAAAGTACACGTCCATGGTGGAGACCCTGCCCCTCGTGAACGGCCCTGCAGTCTTTGGCCTGCACCCCAACGCGGAAATTGGGTACTACACCGATGCCACCAAGCAAATGTGGACCGACTTGCTCGCGCTCCAGCCCCGCACGGGCGGCAGCGGCGGTGGCATGAGCCGGGAAGCGTACATCGACGCGCTGGCCAAAGACATTCGGGCCAAGGTGCCGCTGCAAAGCATGGACGTCGGGCAGCACGATCTGATTATCGTGCGCGAAATCATCAAAGACCGCAACGTAGGCGACCCCCCCACCCCGCCCCAAGTGGTGCTGCTCCAGGAGCTCGAGCGCTGGAACTTCCTGGTGATTCGCATGGCTGCGTCCCTGGAAGATTTGGTGCGGGCGCTGGTCGGAGAAATTGGCATGTCCGACGTGCTCGATGCTCTGGGGGATGCCTTGTTTAACGGCCGATTTCCCGACCTGTACCGCAAGCTGGCTCCCGACACGGAAAAGAAACTGGGGAGTTGGATGCAGCACTTCACCCGCCGACAGAAGCAGTACGAAACTTGGATCGCCGATGGCGAGCCGGCGTGCATGTGGCTCTCGGGGATCTCGGTGCCGGAGTCCTATTTGACGTCCCTGATTCAAGCCACCGCGCGGGCCCGCAACTGGGCCCTCGACAAGTCCACCCTGTACACCCAGGTCACGCCTTACTTGACGGCTGCGGACGTGCCGGGCGCCCTCACGTACGGGAGCTACGTTACCGGCCTGTACCTCGAAGGTGCGGCGTGGGACACCGAGCGGCTGTGCTTGCGCAACCAAGACCCAAAGGTGCTGGTGACCGAGCTGCCGGTGCTGCAAGTGATCCCCACGGAAGTGAGCAAGCTCAAGCTGCAAAACACCTTCAAGACCCCGTGCTACATCACGCAGTCCCGCCAAAACGCCGCTGGCGTGGGTCTGGCTTTCGAAGCCGATTTGCGCTCGGAAGAGCACACTTCGAACTGGGTCCTGCAGGGCGTCGCGCTTGTGCTCAACACCGATACGTAGTCACATGTGGTGATTATCTCGAATTAAATGGCAGAGAGGAGTCCGAACTAGCTAACCTCCTAGCGATGTCATGTAGACCTCGGTTTTCTGAATATTGCACTAGATCGGCTTTAGCACTTAAGGGAGGGGTCGTCTTAAATTCATCCCTTGGTCATGCCATAGCAGAGGGTAGGTCGGAGTGGAGATCGCAGACGTACTCGAAACCTATGCCTATGCCTCCTTCCGAGACTTCCGAGAACGGAGAATTGATCCTTCAGGGTTCATGAGAGTAAAGATGGACATTTCATTACGCAAAAGAGCACTCAGCCCAGTCAGACTTGTTCTGGAGGATTCATCAAAACGCAGCTTTATGCTGCTTGTTGTTGTTTCTTTGCCATTGGGGAGTATTATCTAATCTAAGTAATCTAATCTACATAGAATTAAAAAATTACGCATATATAATGACGTATGTGAGCCGTTGTTTTGACGTACAACCTTGAAATGAAGTTTTGGTGTCGTGTTTGGTGTGCTGGTGGGACCGGCGTGGAGTTAGAGGGGTAGTTGCGTAGTTGCTAGCTGTGAACTAGCTGACCACTAAACTAGCTAGCTCTAGCTTGCTTCAGACAATATCAGTGCATGAGCTCACTATTTTTATTTATTTGATTCGAGGTGGCCCAGTTATACTTTCAGTCTAGCGAAACGCTCACGGCTACCTTAGAACACACAACCTAACCTTTTTATCATCGATGATGATAACGCCATTGATTTTGAAAGTTGCTTCGGCGTTCCTCCTTGGAATCCGCTGCGCCAATTCATTCAGCACTCAGCCGTCGCGCATGGCACCTATATCAGATGTCAAGCAATCGGATGTTGAAGCGATGTTGGAGCCATTACCAGGACCAACTGGTACCACCGATGCCGTCTTCCTAGGCACCGGAGGCTCGTCTGGTACTCCACATTTACACTGCCTGCTTGCTACAAGAGATACAAGAAGCAAAGGTGACAAGTATCAGCCCTGTGAGACGTGCAGGTTGGCCCTCGAAGGTGATCCGAGACACAACAAAAATTATAGAGGCAATCCGTCTCTGTTGATTCGCCATCGAACACCTAACAACAGGATTGAAAACGTCTTGATAGACGCTGGCAAGGTGCGAACTTATGCTGCATCATATTAGTTGTCCTTTCTTTTCGCTTTAATTATAGTTTGTTGTCGCTCCTGACCTTTCAGACGTTTCGCGAAGCTGGTCAGCGCTGGCTGCCTCAGTACGCGCCTAGTGGGCTTCACGCGGCAATTTTCACACACGAACACGCTGATGCGGTACTTGTTTTCTTTGTTAGCTTGCTAGCCCAAAGGAGTCGATTTTTTGTCGACTTGAATATTATTACTCTTAAACAAAGCTTTACCTTTGCGCTCCGATTCCCATTCTAGGTATTAGGTATTGACGACTTGAGGAGTGTGCAAAAAGCTCGACCGATGCCCATCTTTACGTCACAGCAGTGCATGGACCGCCTCGAACACGTGTTTCCTTACCTCATGCCTCGAGCAGATGAGAATCGAAACCCTCGTTTGTTTGTGGCCTCATTGGACTGGCGTGTTCTCGAAGGATTGTGCCTCGATGATGATGGTGACCTTCGTGAAAATGCAGCTTCGAGCTCTAGCTCAAGCTCGGGAACACCATCACAAGCAGCCCCACGCCACTGCACTTTCTCTCCGGTAGAAGGCCTTGAAGTAGAGGCTTTTGCAGTCGAGCATGGCCCGCGCTTTTTGAGCCTAGGTTTCTCGTTTGGGCCCAGCGATGCCAAATTCGTGTACATATCCGACGTGAGCAGCGTGCCTGAGCACTCGATGGAACTGCTTCAAGCGTACGACCAAATTGCCACCCTCGTAGTCGACTGCCTGGACCCAGGCGACAGCGGCTTCACTTACCCCACGCACTTTTCGCTGCCTCAAGCACTGGAGTTAGTGCGCGCGTTGAGGCCGCAGAAGACTTTACTGATAGGGATGACGCACGCGTTTGAGCATTTTAGCGGCAACGAGCGCCTTGCGAATTTGCTCGACGAAGAAGGGCTCGACGTGCAACTCGCATACGATGGCCAGTGCATTCATGTTGGTTGAAAGAAACGAAGCTCTTCTCGATCTATTTTGTCCTGCTCGTGTATATTGGCACTGCTTTGATCCTTGATTCTGATGTGCCCTATAATAATATTCGCCATGGGGTTTTTGATATTTGACTCGCACTTGGCACGTATTTCGCGTGGTTTTGGGCTCTGGCTTTGGCGGTAAAAACCGGTAAATACTTCGTACTTCACACTTCATATGCATATGCAGAAAGCAGAGCGTAAAGGTTATCCTAAAAAACAATGAAGACACAACACGTTTAACTTGCTTACGTAATTCGTCACTCCATGGTCTTCCTTACTCATCTTATTTGCGGGTCAATGGCTTGCTTTTTCTTACTCAATTTCTTCCTGTAGTCTATAGGTCCAGGTCCAAGGAGCTCGAAGCAACAGATCAAACCTTGGATCTAGCGCAGAAAATAGACGCTAGACGCCTAGGTATGAAGAATAACCAATGGAAGAAGATATGTAGGAAGTCCTTGAATACAACGCCCTACTTAGGTGCCCCATCATCTTCATCGCACCTATCTGATTATCTTTTCTTCAAATTCTCTTTGTGCAACTCTGAAATTCGTTCGTGCCGCTCCAAGGCTAGCGCATTAGGGAATTTCCGCCTACAAACCCAGCAGCAAATTGGTTCGGTAGCATTATGAGAAATTTGGTCTGCTTTTCCTATTTCGTGACTTTTGCTCTCATGGGCAGCTAGTGGAGCCGCATCTGAAGTATCAGCCAATCTCTTTGAGGTGCCTCCTTTGAAAGCACGCCACCCTCTAGCCCGGTTGTCTGCTTCTTCCCCCAGAGCTTCTGCCAACTGGGCATTTGATTTAGAACGCTTTGCGCTGACCTTGTCATGGCGCTCTCGTTTCGCATCAGCGGCAGCGCGCTGCGCGTTGCGGTGTACGTCGTTTGCCGCCTCAAACGCGTATTCCATGGCTTCAAATTCGCGCATCATGTCTGCCCATGACTTCGCTGGAGGTGGGCGATCGGCACGCTTTTCATCCGTTGACCCGTTTGATTCAGGAGATTTCTCTGCTCCTCCTCCTCCTCCTTTTGCTGCGGCCCATTCAGAGCGCGGTCGCTTCTTGCGCTCCTTTTCTTGAGGCTGGCTCGCTAGCTGTTTGAGGTACTGAGCTTGGGTCGTCGGTTCACCAACAATCTCAAAGGCATCGGCGAGCTTTTTGAAAGCTGCCTCTGCTCCAGGGCTAGAATTCTTATCTGGATGTACCTATGAAAGAGGTGGCAAACACTGGGCTGAGCAGAGATGTACTAAGACCTGGATCGTCTCTAGGAAAGTTGTGAACTAGCATATCATAGCACTCGAAGTCTTTGATCCTGCAATGCGAGGTGAACGGAGTCGAATGCAGCACCGCGCACCTGAAGTGCACGTTTATAGTATGCTCGCTTGACTGCTTCAGGCAGTGAAGCGTCCACGGGTAGTCCAAGAACTGCAAAGAGATTTGGTGCGTTGAGGACATCTGAAATGGCCGGAGCAATGCTAACATCCATTACGTTGTCTACAAAAGCTGACTTTCGAGTACAAACAATATGAAAGTCATCCAATGACCAGCAAAATTGCTTAGATATGCAAGCTTGAAGGTCTTTATGGTGCAAGATTCGTTTTAGGCTGTCCAAGAAAGTCGATATTGAAGCACCATTTTGGAGGAGGCAATCTGCTAATTACTTCATGAACCTATCCATCGTATCAGTAAAATATGAAGCTTACACTTCAATGTGTCCTATAGCATTGCGTGCGACAAAACAGAACAATAGGCTCTATTGTTTAGGAGGGAGACAAATAATTCAATTCTAATTGCACTAGCCTTGCCTTCGACACACTCTCTAAATCTACTGTATCGCTATTGAAGTGCAACTCTGCAACTCTACTACTCGGCGCGGCTACCCAGCACTCGAATGTGTTCTCGTTTGGTGGGTGTTCGGGTTTTAAAATTTACCAGGAGGGTTTAGCAAAGGAAGAGAAAAAGTCATCCGGAAGAATGACGTCAAGAATCTCAGTCATCCGTCTACGTCTGTGGGGCTCATTTGCTTGTATCTGCTCTCGCAAGGCATCCTAAAGAACACTAGAGGTTACTGCATGTGCTCGAAGGTACCATTGCGAGTTGATCAAAGTGTTCCTTGTTTACAAAGCACTGTCGGGATGCGATCGCATTTGCCTGTAGTCGTGGGAGCGGCCCTCGTCGGAACTGCAACTGCGTTCACGACCTCGGGAGTCTGGAATTCATTTCTACGGCAACCTCATGGGATATCTAGACAATCTGCGTCTCGCCATAGCGTCTTAACTGTTGCATCGTCAGCGTCCACTCAAGCTGCTGAGCCAAAGGCACAGCTTCCTGCCCTCTTGCAGCTTTCTCATCGACGAGCAATATGGACCGTAGCATGGCCGGCTATGGCAATCGGAGTGCTTCGCACGCTCTACGGGGTTATTGACGCATTCTGGATCGGTAAGTTAGGTCCAGTCGAACTTGAGGCTATGGGGGCAGCCTCATTTGCGACGTGGATCATCCTAATTTTAGGGGAGTTGCCTGCCGTAGGCGTGCACGCTGTTTCAGCTGCTCACGAAGGCAGCGGCACTCGATCCAAAGTGGGCCCGACTGTCGCAGCAGGCTTGTGGATATCTCTCTTCATATCTCTGGCCCTGGCGGCATGTTTACCCTTAGGTATTGTGCACGGCTACTTTGAATTGTTGGGGCTGGGTGCCTCGGGCGGTACCCACGCGGCTGCTGTGTGTGCTGTAGGCGAACCCTTCTTGTTCTGGTCAGCGATAGGCGCTCTTCCGTTGGCAGCGGGCGCCTGCGTAGGCTCGGGATTCAAAGGATTGGGTATCATGCGGCCAGCTCTGTTCGCGACAGCGGTGAGCGTAGCGTTTAACGCAGTGGTGGATCCATTGTTCATCTGGGGTTGCCCAATGCTTGGAATTCCAAAGCTGGGTGTGGTTGGTGCTGCTCATGCCACGAATCTGTCAGCCCTCCTCGCACTGCTTCTTCTCGCTGCACGCTTCCGGAAGATATGCCCATCACCTCATTCAAGCACCTCAAGTGTTGGTGGCGGCGACGTTCGTCGGTCGTGGTGGCCCAAGTCGGACTTGCCAGCGCGATGCTTACATGTGGCCAAAATTGGTGCCCCTGTAGCTGCAAGCGGCATGCTCTTCACAGTAGTCTTCATTGCGCTCGGGCGGCTCTTGACGTCCATGGGACCTGTAAACCTGGCAGCCATGGGCATAGGACAGAGACTAGAGTCGCTTCAATACACGGTGAATGAAGCTTTTGCCGCTTCTGCCGCTACCCTCGTAGGGCAATGGCTGGGGGCCGGTAAGAAAGAACAGGCCAGACGCTCGGCTTGGCGCTGCGTGCAAATTGCTGCTTTGATCAACGTGCCCTTCATGGTGATGGGCTTGTGTTTCGCCCAGCAACTGGCTTCCTGTTTCGCGAACGATGCGTCCGTGGCCGCTGCAGCTGCGCAGTATCTCAAAGTAGTGGCCGTAGTGTTTCCTCTGGCTGCGGTGGAGGTCACCTTCGAGGGTGCCTTGGCGGGTGCGGGGGACACGCTGCCGACGCTGCTGATTGGCTTAGCGCTCAACGGGTCGAGGGTGGGCCTGGCCATGTTCCTGTCGAAGAGCGGGCTTGGAGTGAACGGAGTGTGGCTCGCGATTGCGGCGACGACAGTGCTGAAAGCTTTTGCGAAATGGGCAGCTTTTCACTTCTCGGGGCTTCCTGCTCTTAGACAACCGGCTGGAGCAGCAGAAGAGAGCAGCATGGACAGCGCAGGTGGAAGCGAGGGAAGGATACAACCCGGAGATGGTGATAAACCGCTTGGATTTGCTAGTAGGTAAATTATATGTTTGGTTTATTTCCTAGTGCATTATTTCGGTTTTCTCATGAAATATAAAATATACAAAATTCACGTCCACCAATCCCGATAAGAATAAAACATGCAATGGCGAGAGGTTTATTTCGAATTATACGGCAGTTCAGTACTGGGCGCAAGCTTTCTTACGGCATATCGAGGACACGAGAGTACCTCGAGGTACCTCGATTGTCTCTTGTTGTGTCTTCACGTTACACGTTGCACGTTATCTCCCTTTCCCAAATACTAAATATTCCAGATTTTTGATTTGGCGTTCAAAAGACCTAGTGTTAAAGCTAAGATATCCGCCTAAGATTTCTAGTATGCCATATGACCTACATTTTATTGAGTTCGAGTTCGAGGTATCGCAAGTAATTGCGCACCCAGCTCTAGATAAATCCGGAGAGTCAGGAACAAGGCTATGTGGCTGCCTACTCATAATGATGCCAACAGAGACCAGAGAATATAACTTAAACACGTGCAAGTAAGGACATTTCGACGCAATACTTCAACCGCATAGTGAGTTCAACATCAATCTCTCCAATCACTTGAGTTCCCCAAGGAGCGTCACTTGCGGTGCGTCTTCCGAGGCGCGGGGCACCAGCCGACCAATCATGCGCGCCGTTTCACCGTTGGCCGCCAGCATGTTCGTGGCTTCCTCTGCTAGCTCGGCCGACACCACTACCACCATCCCCACCCCACAGTTGAAGGTCTTGGTGAGCTCGTGTGGGGACAAGTTGCTGGCTTGCTGCAGCCACTGAAACACGGGCGGCAGAGGCGAAATGCTCGCGAGGTCGACTTCAGCCGCCAAGTCGGCGGGCAGCACGCGAGGAATGTTCTCCGGCAGACCACCCCCTGTAATGTGCGCCAGCGCCTTCACCAAGCCACTGCGCTTCAGCAGGGGCATGAGCGCTGCCACGTAAATCTTGGTAGGGGTTAGGAGGGCTTCCCCCAGAGTGAGGCCTGGCGGCGTAGTCGTGAAAGGAGCTGGATCGTCCCACTTGAGACCCGACATGTTCACCAGCTTCCGGACCAGCGAAAAGCCGTTGGAATGTACGCCACTCGACGAGAGCGCCAAGAGCACGTCGCCCGAGGCAACTTGCATGCCTGGCTGCCAGGTGTTGGGCAGAAGGTCGCGTTTGCGGACCGCGCCCACCGCGAAGCCCCCTAGATCGTACTCTCCGTCCGCGTACATGCTCGGCATTTCCGCGGTCTCTCCGCCCACGAGGCCGCACTTGGCTTGGGTGCAGCCGTTGGCGATGGACTCCACCACCGTGGCCGTGGTGTCGAGGCTCAAGTGGCCCGTGGCGAAGTAATCGAGGAAGAACAGGGGTTCGGCGCCGCAGACAATCAGGTCATTGACGCACATGGCTACGAGGTCAATCCCCACTCCACGGTGGTCCACGCAATCGAACGCCACTTTGAGCTTGGTGCCCACCCCGTCAGTCGCGCCCACGAGCACTACATCGCCGCTGTCGCTGCCGCCCGGGGCCGAGCTGCCTTCAGCCCCGAAGCCAGCCGCAGACAGGTCGAAGAGGCCCCCGAAGCCCCCGAGGTCGGCGTCACAGCCAGGGCGGCGGGTGGCCTAGGGAAGAGGCGAAGGAAGAGAAGAAGAAGGCGAGAGATAAAATAGCGAAGCACGCTCAAGGCGGACTCAATGGGAAAGTGTCGCACTAATCAAATGTAACGAACTAAAGGAAGGCTTGAGATGTTTCCTAAAAATTAAAAAAAGGGGTCAAGAAAGCGAAATACACACGCATACCTTGCACGCAGGCTTGATGCGCTCCACCAGAGCATTGCCGAGATCAATGTCAACGCCAGCGTCCTTGTAGCTCACCACCAGACCACCACCTTTACCCGAGGTAACCCTTGGCTGCCGGTCGAGAGTGTTCCCTACTTTTCCTTCTTTGAAGCTCATAATGGCTTCCGACAGCGCAGCGCCTTCAAGGGCTTGCACCTTAATAAACAAAAACAGCATATCGTCAGGGGTATTGTGCTAAAGAACAATGAAAAAGCGTGACAATTTTAATTATGTAGAATTGTTGCAAAAAAAACAACAACTTATTCTTCGATTTTTACTCTCCCCTTGCTACCCCCCCCCCCCACACACCTTCGCCTTAAGCGATTCTGCCGTTTCCCCGTCTGCAACCGGGCACTCCTTCTGCACTACATGTGCGCCACCGTCCACTTCCTCCGTGACCCAATGCACCGTGCAGCCCGTGGATTTGGCCCCCGCCGCCAACACTGCCGCGTGCACGTCCCCGTCCATGCCCCCAGCAAAGGCCGGCAAAAGCGACGGGTGCACATTCAGGCAGCGCCCTTCCCACCGCTTGCAGAACGAGGCGGACAGGATCCGCATCCAGCCAATGCACAGCACCAGCTCAGCCCCGGCCTCCGTAAGAGCAGCAGTGACTTCTGCGTCGTAGTCGTCACGAGAAGTGGTCTTAGCGCAGGGCACGTGAACCGAGGGCACGCCTGCTGCAGTTGCTTTCGCCAAAATGCCAGCGTCGGCCTTGTTACTCACCTTACGTAAGCAGGATTGAGATGAAATAGAGTAGAATGGGAAACATAATTCAAAACATAAAGAATCACAAACGAAGATCGATTGTGGTGACTTAACATGTATCTCATGGGGAAAACTGTGACGTTGAAGTTGTCTATCGCAGGGCCAGAGTTGAGACATACATAACTCTTGCAGCGGCAGCAAGAAAGAAGAATACTATTGAGCCTCCACGAACTCACCACTACACAGAACTCCACCCCGGGGAGCTGCCCCTTGGCCGAGGCCTCGAGCAAATACTGAAAGTCCGTCCCATTGGTCGAGCCCAGAATTCCCACCACTACCGGGCGATGCGGCGCTGCTGCCCGCCACCCAATGTCTGAACGGCGGTGCAATCCTTCAAAAGCCACGCCGTTGTCGAGGGCCGAGTACGCGTGGTGCAAGGCCGTGGCGAGGGTGGCGCCCGTGCCAGTGACTGAAAGCACCCGCCCGCCGGATGTGACGAGCTGGCCGGAGGGGTCGACCTGTTGTGCGCAAAGATAGAATAGAAAGCAGTAGGTAAGGGAGACACGCAAGAAAGAATGGTTACTTGTTCACCAACGAACCAAACACAAAAACGAAATTGACAAAAAAAAACAAGAGTACGCAGATGATGTAACAAGAAAGTTGTTGTAATGAAAAAAGAAGGAACAAATTGTTGTTAGGCCAACCTTGGTGCCCGCGTGGTAAACAGTTGAGGACTGAGCCAGCAAGCTGCCCGAGGGCGGTGGGGTCAACGTAATGGGGCTGCCCTTAGCGTATGCTTCCGGATACCCACCCGCGGCAGCCACGACCGTTGCAGCGAAGGTGCCGGAAGGGGCCCACTCGACGCGAGTGGACGCGAGGGTGCCCAGCACGCACGCAGCCATGACGTCAAAGAGATCGGATTGGAGCAGCGGGAGCACCACCTGAGTCTCTGGGTCCCCAAAACGGCAATTGAACTCCACCAGTCGTACGCGCGGTGCTTTGGGGTTGCTTGGGTTGGGGGGTCCAATCATCAGCCCGGCGTAGAGCACCCCTTTGTAGGGGGTACCCTCCGACGCCATCGCATTTACGGTGGCCTGGCACACGCCCATGGCTTCTTTGCGAAGCGCAGGCGTGAGCACGGGAGCTGGCGCATAGGCCCCCATCCCACCGGTGTTGAGGCCAAGGTCGCCGTCGTTGACCCGCTTGTGGTCTTGGGCTCCTGGCATCCCCACCGCCACTGCGCCGTCGCAGAACGCCAAAAGCGACACCTAAAAAACATGTTGCATACGTAGTGTGGTTACAGATTACGAAATGAAAGCAGGTGAGACTAGAAGGCTCTAATATAAAAAGTACCATATATCAAATATAATTTGCTGCTTTGGATCATTCATTTATCGAGGAGGGCAATCAGCAGCAAAAGATTCACACTACTTTGGTACAGAGTAAATTCGAACCTCTTGGCCTTCCATGTATTCTTCCAGCACTACTTCGGAGCCGGCACTGCCAAACGAGCCGCCCATCACCTCTTTGATAGCCGCATAGGTCTCCTCCTTGGTCTCCGGCAGCAACACTCCTTTACCTGCCGCGAGGCCGCTGCACTTCACCACAACTCGAAACGTCGCCTGGGGTTGTTCGAACACACAGCGCAGATTACACACATAGGCAAGAACAAAATGAAATCATCTGCGTGTACTGCAGCTGCCACACATTGGACATGCAAATGAACTTTTCATCGGCGATGTGTTAGGAACCTACTCAAATAACCCAGTTTCTATCAACATGCATCCCACCCTCTCTCACCTTCTCAGCATAGGCCAAGGCTGCTGCTTGATCCGTAAAAGTCGCAAACTGAGCGGTGGGTAGGCCATGCTTCGCCATGAACTGCTTCGAAAACGCTTTCGAGGCTTCAAGCTGAGCTGCGGCTTTCGAGGGTCCGAAGCAGGGTAGCCCTGCGGCCGCACACGCGTCAGCAAGTCCGGCGGCCAGTGGATCTTCAGGTCCAACCACCACCATAGCTGCACCTTCGCCCTTCGCACATGCAACTACCGCAGCGTGATCCTTGATATCTAAAGCACCCGACAAATTTGAGACTTTGCCACCTGCAGAAGCCGTGCCGCCGTTTCCTGGCGATACCACGACCCGAGCGACGCGATTCGATTTGGCGAGAGACAGGGCAATTGCATGCTCGCGCCCTCCGCTGCCTATGAGCAGAACGGTGGCTGGTGCAGAGGCCGAGGCACCAGCGAGCAAGCGAAGGGACGAAGCTTCGGCTTCTAAAGCTGCTATGCGCTGCGTTTGGTCCATGGTCAGAAATTGACTTTCTACAACTCTAGACCTGTATCTTATGACACCATCACTCTATAAAAAAATGTCTGCTATATTTTTTTAAAGAACAACCTTCAAGAGATTCAAGGTTTGTTCACTTCGAATCAGTCGCGCATTTTTCCGAGCCACCCAGATAAAAATACCATCTCCGTCGGATTGTTTCACGCTCCAGGGACACTTCTATCAATTCTATTTTCAGCTCGAGTAGCAGCACAACAACACAACAAGACCAGTAGTTCTTCCCAAACCTATATCGAAAGATACATGGGAGGGTTCTTCCTCGACCTCTTTCCCTCGGCTTTCGCCGTGCTGCTATGAGCTAAGTACGAGGCTGCTACGAGCTGGTGATATATTTGGGTAATACCCTCTCCCTGTAAATGGATACTTAAATTACTCTACCGGTACAGAATCTGTAGTTGATTTTTTTTCCCCAAAAGATACTCCCGACGACAAGGAAGTTCCGAGGCTGATAACGGTGGCTGCGAAATCTCCTCGAGAGCGGACACATTGGGCGAACAATGGCGACGAAGCCGCTCATATTCGTTTTATTATTTTTACACATGGTGCTATTCGATGCATTCAATATTGAAGTGTTGAAGCCACGAGCGCCGAAAGGTGTGGTAACAAATAAGTCCATCAATGAAGCATCGAACCCTCAAATACCGCTCGCACTCTCGGGGAAAGCCCCCGAGATAAAATACAATTATGCATTCATAGCGTTCATCTTAAACACATAAAGGGGATAGAAGCGACAATGTTTTACACGTCTTTGCATGTGCTTATCTAGGTTTCGCCTCACGACCTAGCAAGACAGAGTTGGGTCCTCTAGTCCTTGGTGCAACCGCGAACACCAAAGCGTCATCTCCAGAGCCGATCCCCGAGCCGAGTCTTAAGCTCATGTCTCTATCCGAAGTCTCACCCGAAGTTCCACAAGTCCAAAGGACAGCACTACCTCGCTCTCTGGGCGCTCCATTAGGCGCAGTCCTCATTGGTGGTGGCGTGTTATCCACTTGGCGACAAACGCGCACTTCTAAAAGCGACGAAAATGAAGTGCCCACGCCCGCAGCAGCCGCACTCTCGCCATCGCTCTCGCCGCCGCCGCCCGTACCCACTCCGTCACCCACATCCTCACCTTCGCAACCACCGCCCGCTGTTCCTGAAACGTCACCTAAGCCTGCTACCAAGGCTGAGGAGCCTGCTGCGCCGCTTCGTGCACCAATATCGAATCCATCATCCAAAAAAAATACCATTACCCTGAGCCCAAAGTCAGCGTTTAAAGTGACGGTTACACCGGATGCGCTCTCGCCCTCTCCGTCTCCGCCTGCTGTTCCGGAGTCGATTCCAAAGCCAGTCACTACTTTTGAAGCGACCGCGGCGTCAGTCCCTGTACCATCGAATGATAAGACAACTAAGAAGGTTACCATTACCTTGAGCCCAAATTCAAATGTAAAAGTAGCGGTTGCACGTGTTGACCAAGCCCCTGCGATGGAGTTTGCAGGCAGCACGGACACAAGCTCAGCTCCTTCTACCATCGGTTTCGTAAGCGCCTTTCAGAAAGTTACCCGTGGAGAAATGGGCAAGCGAGTGTTCGTAAAAAGCCGCGTGAAGCGTTTAGCGGACAAGATCAGTGGAGCAGGACCTGCTTCTGCGGCTGCGGTGGCCCTCAAGGTAGATCCGGGCACGGACTGTGCATCAGAGGAAGATTGCTTGGTTGAACTAGAAACAGCAGACCCTTTCCTCGTTGATATGGCCAAGAAAGGCGACTACTAATGTGCCAATCCTGTTTACACAAGAAGCTCCAGGCCTCTAGCTTTGTTTCCTCAAGAACAAACAAGTGCCAAAATTTGAAATCGCTCATACCTGAGGCCACTTCACCTAAATGTTAATGCGGCTGTATCGTAAAATTTATATTTTCAAAACCATTTTTCTAGTTGCTAGTCAGTGTGCGTGCGATACTGCCCTTACCCGAAAAGCAAGTAGCAAATGAGAAGGCAAATACACAGAGACAGAACAGCTGGATTTTATTCAAGAGACAGCAGAACTGGGAATAATGGGAATGTAAAATATGAACGTGGTGGGCTACATCAATTCAACATCGATTTAAGATTTAAGATTTTAAGGGATATCCAATTGGCGATTGGGGAAATACCATCCGGGGTAAGTACCCTTCAGAGGGCAAAAGTATTTGCAGAATGAATTTAGAGATCTAGCGCAATGCGATTTACAAGAAGAGCAGGCTAATCGGGTCGGCAGTGGAACGTTTCGTACTCAGTCCCGAGGCCAGCTCGAGCTCGTCGCAAAGTTGCCATCTCAATAGCGAGCAAAGTATACGTTGAGCGAAATCCAGGTTTTCCTTCGTACCCAAACATCATCCCATCGCGGGCGTGGGACAAGAAGTAGAGGTCCTGCGCTGAGCCAAACCCTGACCACGGCCCGTGCTCGATTTCTACGCCTTTACTCTCCCGAGCTGTTTTCGTGACTGCCATGAATTGGCAAGGAAACTTTGTTTGCGACAATAAGCGCCCAAGCCCGCTGACAGTTCGGGGACGATCACTTGAAAGAAGCAATGTGCATTGCAAATCATCTTTGGCGTGAAACTGATTAATACTCTTGGCCGCCAATTTGTCTAACCAATCGTTCAAGCATTTGCTAAGGTACTTGACGTTATCGCCGAGTGTTTTTTTGCCCGTGTGCCTCACATGAAGCCCAAGGACAAAGGAACCTGAAATGGATTTGCGATCTGGTAAGTAAGGCTTCGTTCGATTGCGAACATCAGCTGTTGGAATAAAAGACCTCTGCAGCAATGCACCATAAGCTACATCAGTGCCCAAACTGAATAAGGAGCGTGCACGGTGACGCGAATCTGAGTCTAGACTAATGAGCAAGTCTTCTGTTGCAGCCAAATCCCCCATTTCTCTCTCATAAAGTCCATTGAAATCAGCAACGACTGCAGAACTGGTGCTATATACTGTTGCTTGTAGCGTAGCTGCTAGTGCTGCTTCGAGCCTTTCAGATGCAGAGGCCTTGCTTTTGATATCCAACAGCCCCGGCATTGGAGTTCCATCTAGACCGACAGTACTCATCGAAGAGTGTACGTCGCGCAACGACGGTATCCATGGCTGCCGAGCCCAAGACTTCGAGCATTCTCTAATACTTCCAGGTTTCTTGCTTGCTCCTGTGCACTGGTATTCTTTCCCGTCGCAGTAGTGCCACACGAGTGTCCGATTTGAAATTACAGCGGCCGCAAAAGCGTTCAGGAAGGAATGAAAGCGATTCCCAACCTGCAACCGTTGTTCGTTATTATAATGATGTTTTAAGCATCGTCGAACAAATACAAGTGAATGCCTTGAAATGCACGTACAATCATTGACATCTTTTGGCGAAAAGAGTTACCTGGTTCGGACATGCGTAGCCTGCAGAGACGAAGCGCCGTTGCAAGTGCTCTGCTTTACTTGTTCCGAGGTGTTCCTTGGAATGGTGCTCTATGTATGCGTCCAATAGCGTGAACGGGGAAGCCACGTGATTAACACTACTTATCCTAGGATAACTGGATAGGCTCAAGAGGCAAGCAAGAATCTTCATGCAGGGCTCGAGGATCCTAAGATTTGGTCGCTAGACAGACACTAGACACTCCACGCAGAGTATGAAAACGTGCATATTCAAGCTATCCTAAAATTGGGATATTATGCTGACTGCTTCATGGCTATATGAAGCTAAGAATACCTGAGCAGTACGCTAGGATGAGGGTTGTCCAGCCTGGCTGTTCTGGCTAAACTTAGAATCAATGAGAATGCCTAGCTTCAGATAACTCGCCGTGAGTTTTGGCACAACATTTTTTGGCTGATGCGATGATCTGAAGGGAGGAACAAACACAACGACTTCACGACTTCACCTCACCCCCAGAGGGTGGGACTGTCGATATCTGTCTACTTTTCGGCCTGTGGCCTGTGGGATTCTGACGAGAGGAAAACGCGACGTGGTGTTGACCTAATTATTCAACGTGGTGCTGCAGTAGTTCCTGGACACCATCTTAGCGCATTGCCTTACTCATCGCTTTGATGTCAGAGTAGAAGTGCGTCTCGATACGAGCATGAAGCGAAATCGAAGCCTAGGACTGTGCGCTGTCCTGATTTTATCGACGATTGAAACTGAGACATCTGTAAATGCTTTCGCACCGGCACCACGCCCGTTTCTTCTGTACCCGACTACATTCTCACTGAAGAGTTGCGTGGTCTCCAATTCTGAAGCTTCTAGACGCGCGACTTGCTTGGGAAGTACAGTTAGTACTGCAACTGATCTACCAGCTACATATTCCGGCCCTTCGGCTGCCAGTGCCCTTGCGAAACGAGCTCAGGCGCCCGACGGGACTCGCAGCAATGATCGTGGCAGTCGAGCGGGAGAGTTGCGGCGCGCAGTGCTGGGCTGCGTCCAGGAAGGAGCATGGAATGACGCGATGGCGTGTCTCGAGCTTGCGAGCAAGCAGCGTATAGCAGCAGCAGAGCTCTACCAGCGGACATCTGCCGATCTTCAGAGGAAGCAGCAAGCTACTAGCGCTACTGTTGCAGACGTCGGCAGCGACACCCCGAGTGGAGTAGGCGGGCCAGAAATTCACCACCAGAGTACTAACAGTAGTAGCATCGCAGTCGGCCACGGGTCGCATAACGACCCCGCAACGGATACATTGGGCTTGGCCGAACGTCAGTTGGCTGACTGGACAGTGAGCTTCAATCTATACAAGGCAGTGGTGGAGCATGCTTGTGTCGCTGGCCGTTTGCCTGAAGCAATGGCCACTTTGCGCTTGCTGACCGCAGATGTTGAACTCGCTGCAGCAGCATTCAAGGAGCGGGCCGAGTTCGAAGCTACTACCTCTCTCGTGCGCGAGGAGGCAAGGAGCTCCAAGCACGCTGCTGCAAAGCTCTCAGCCACCTCAACAGCTCCACCAGCACGAGTTTTGCAAGCGAGCCCTGGCCCAGTGATTGGCGTGGCCCGTGCCAACGAGCACGTGTTTGCGCAGGTGCTGGACCTTGCGTCGTCGGGGCGAGTCCCCGCGGGCCTCGACGGGCACCGCGCCACGTCGACTGTGGTGCCGGCAGCTGTTGGCCTTGAAGCTAGTGAAGAAATCGTTGGTCTCATGGCGCGCTGTAAGGTCCAGCCTTCGGTGAATGTGTTCGCCATGCGCTTCGCAGCGAGTGGGCGGGCAAAAGATAAG
>Ga0307979_1000339_pt1 | contig 31492 bp, 14 predicted proteins | sample OrgLakmetage1058_FD_201833 | JGI IMG/M metagenome (GOLD analysis project Ga0307979, IMG submission 201833) | Saline water microbial communities from Organic Lake, Antarctica - #1058 | ecosystem: Environmental > Aquatic > Non-marine Saline and Alkaline > Saline | place: Antarctica: Organic Lake...
AGCAGCAGCAGCAGCAGCAGCGGCAGTGGCGCGGACATTGATCAAATGCTGACTGTGGACGAGGACACGGACCTTTTGCTGGACGCATGCTGCGGCAACTTGGCAGCGGTCGACCACCATGGCCGGCTCGGTGGCCATTTTGTGGACTCCATTTCGGGCCGTGGGGACCCAGAACCGCCTGGCGCACACGGTTTCCGATCCGGCGGTTTCCGGGCTACCTCAGTAGGCAACAGTGATGGTGGCGGGGGTAGCTCGACCGAAATGCGTTCTCCTAGCGCTCACGAGCCAAGGGGGGTGAGCCCTGGTCGGCTTGTCGGTTTAAGGGTCGAAGACGTGGACACCCCCTCAGGAGGACTGGTGGCGGTCACATTGAAGGCAGACCACGGCTGGGTTGGGTTTGGGCGGGCCGACTTGAACAACTTGGCGGCGCTGTCGGCGTACTATGCTGCAGCTCAGCTCAAAGCCAGCCATTCCAACAACAGCACCAGCAGCAACGGTGATGATGGAGCGTTCGCATTCCCGGTTGATTCTAGCAGTGCCTCTTCAGCCAGTGGCACTAGCCGCAAAGTTTACCTCGTGACGAGATCTAGCGCGAGGCGCGACAACGTTCCCTTTGTGAACTTGCCTCCTTGGACGGACCTGCCGCCCACCGTCGCGAGCAGTGACGCGTTCCACCAGGTCTTCCCTGGGCCTCGAGACCAGCCACTGTGCGATCCAGCCGGCGCAGACGCTGCTTACACCGAAGTGATTCAGATGGCTACCGGGGAGCGGCGACTCCTCTCTACAGGCTGCCCTTACTTCAAAGCTGCAGCAACAACAGCTGATACCTCATTGGTGGCACCTCGTTTGCGCGCTACGGTGCTCGCTGTGCCGTTATTTCCCATGCTCGACCCCTCTAATGAGGAAGCAACCACCTCCGACTTGCGGCGTGTGTCGGGGGCCGTGGGCTATTTGCGTGACGGAGTAGCCCTGTACTCGCCTTACCCGGGTCGAGGCGACACCAGCCGCGTTTGGAACCACGTGGAGTTGGACCAAAACACAGGGGCGATTGACGCGTGCGGCGGCATGGTGGCGACCAACGGCGAATACCATTACGTTACCACGCCGCGGTGCCTCTTGGCTGCTTTGCAAGGAGGAAGCAATCACAGCGCAAGCTCGACCGCAGGAAGCGCCAACGATGAAGCGGAGATTCTACAAGAGGAAGCAGCCCAAGAGACCACAGCCTATGAAGCTAGCCCTCAGCTTGGATGGATGGCTGACGGGTTTCCGGTGTACGGTCCTCGGGGCCCGAATGGAGTCGCCATGAAAGCCTGTGGAGAAAGTGGCGCAGCAATCCCTCCCCTGTGCTTGGACCAATGCGGTGGCTTGGCTGGCTCCTTTCCTGAGCTGGACCACTATCACTACCGCTACTTTTTACCGGGGTTGCTGCCTGACAGCAGCGTCGTTGGCAAGAATTCTAGGGGTGAGGCTGACCTCAGCTTTTATCCCCACACTCCTGCATGCCTGAAAGGGTGCCGGCCTCGTACACCAAGTGACACTCTTGACGAAGATACCGCCCCACTTGATGCGAATGCTTCATCTTCATCATCGCCATCGTCGTCGGCACCACCACTGGAGTCGTCTTATTTCGGCGACGGGAACGATTTGTTGCGACTGTGCTCTGAAAATGCAGTGCCTGGCTACGACACTGCGTTGTACCGCCCGGCCCGTCTGAAGAACCAGTGGCACTTGGGCTCGGGCTTCAACTCCGGCGGCATGAGCCGTTTTTCCGTGCCCCCTATGTCTACCCGAGCAACGGTTGACCAACGGGGCGTGCGCCACGCTTACCTTCCTCGCCGAGACCAGAGCTGGTGGGGTGTCACTGCCGATCTCGGGTTTGAAGCGGGCGCGCCGGGTGCTGGACTCACTATAGTGGGCACAGTCGAAGAAGTCAATAGTGCGCTGGCAACTGCTGTGTATCGACCAAGCGCCGACTGGTGGGGTGTGGACAGCCTTACGGTAACAATTACCGACAATGCTGGCGAAATTGACGACAGCAGTAGCACAAGTAGCAGTGGCGGCAGTGATGGCAATTTGACTATTTCTCGCACTTTGCTGGTGACTGTGGCCCCGCGCAACGATCCGCCCACGCTGCTGCTGGCTGCCCCCGGGAAGGGGGACATTGGGCTGGTGCATGATGACGTCAGCACTTGGGAAGTGGGCCTGGTTGAAGTAGACGAAGACACGACCCTTGTGCTCGAAGGATTGTCGGTAACCGACCCCGACGCAAGCGACGACCCTGGTATACACGGCTCCTTCGATGAGGGAGCTAACAATAGCGAAAGTGAAGCGGGTTGTGTAGACGTTTGGCAGCCGTCCGCATCAATCGAAGGTGCCTTTGCCGCTGAGCTCAACGCTCGCTTTGGCCCCCTGTACAGCTGTGAGAGCGCGGCCGCTGCCGGCGATTGCTCCACCTGGTTCTGCCACAACCGCACCGCCCACCACGCTGGCAGCGACGACCGCCACGGCGGTGGGGGTCTGGGCGACGGGCAGGACGGCGGGGGCGTGCCGCACTTGCATGCGTGCCCTTACGCGGGCCTGTGCGACCACAGCTGCGGGTTTTGTGACTCTTCTTCCAGTACCTCATCTTCTTCCTCTGCCGGCCAAGGCCAAAAAAGGAGCTTCTTTGGCGACGATGCGTTGTTTGGAGCAAGCAATCTCGCAAGCCATGCCCAAGTGGAGCTATCGGTTACTTCCAGCCACGGGTCAGTCTGGTGGGTCGACGCAGCTTTCCATGGCCTCGCCGTTCGCTATCAAGCTGCCGCGAACCACACCGGTAGTATCAGCGAGGGTGCCAGCTTCAATGGTGATAGTGAGGAGCCCAGCGGAAGCAGCAAACCTTACGGTGGATACGGTGCGCGTTCCTCGGACGAGCCGGTGTCTATTGATGAGCCTTACGGCATGCCACCTGTCTTGCCTACTGCTGATGGCGCAGCTCCCGCGCGCGTTGCAGTGGCGCGAGGCTCCCTTGCAGCACTCAATGCAGCGCTGGCCAGCGGTGCTTTGCGCTACCGTGGGGACGCCAACTGGCATGGTGTGGACGTCCTCGACCTCCTGGTGAGCGATTTGGGCAACACGGGCGCGAGCAGCAAAGAATCGTCGCCGTCGTCGTCGGCACAAGTGCACCGCCGCAAGCTCGCCGTTACTGTGCGCTCCGTGGTGGACCCGCCTCGGGTGCGGCTGCCGAGCGCGCTGCCTCGAGGCCTCAACGGCTATGGGTTTTCCGGGGGAGTGCCGTCCGGCGCGACAACAGCAGGAGGTGAAAGCATCAATTCTACAGGTAACGGTTACTACATGTTCGACCACGACACCAGCGGTTCATCGTATAATTACGGTTTACCTGGTGGCGCGGCCGATCAACATGTGGCGTATTTGGTGGCTTTGGAAGACGCCTCAGGCGTGGTTGGCATCGACTGCTGCCATTGGGTGAAAGGTGCTGACGTGCACCGTCTCGGCGCACGCGGAGCCGACAGTTCTTACCTTCATGATGAAAGTGGAGCCTTTGAAGGCTCTTCGGCATCGGCCGTGCTCGGGCAGTTGTCTATGGATTCGATTCAAATCGTGGACGATGACGCCAGCCCTAAGGTGTCACCGGGGCGAGTGCTGCTGAAACAAACGCGGTCGCTGCCCCATTCGCACTACACAGCGTGGCACGCCAACGCTCGGGAAGGCACCTGGGTTCGCGCGGACACCGTGGACTCCTTTGACGATGACGATGGTGATGACGATGATGGTTTGAATGGCGGCCTTCCTTTGGACCAAGGCGAGTGGCTGCAGCCGGAAGTGATTGACGTGCCCGTGCCGCCGCACCTCCAACCGGGTGAAACTTTCACGGCGCTCGTGCAGCCTCGTGCGTCACTCTGGCTCCACAGCAACACCGACTTTGTACCTTACGCGTACCAGGCCCCCGCGCATGTTGTGTTTGGGCCTCCAACGGCGCTCGCAGCGGACTACGACGCATTCCGGCGGCTAGCGTACGGTTACCCGGGCCATGCCAGTCCCGAGACCTACCGCCCTAACGACCGTACGTGGCTGCCCATGAGCGGCGGAGTGGCGTCGGGATCAGGTCGGCAATTTGCCATAGCCGACGGCCGAGTGCTGCGCGCTCTAGAAGCCGAAGCCGCGCGGGAAGCCCGGGCTCAGCCGCATTCCACCGAAGCTGGTGCCCTGCCTCCTGCAGCCCAAGCCTTGTACGATTTCCGTGTAGCTGTCGGCCTCGTGGAACCTTACCTGAACCCACAGCAGTACCCTTCTTCTTCCTCCGCATCCAGCGTCAACGGTTCAGCGCCAAATACGGATGGTGCAGCGCCTTGTTGCTTGATAGAACTCGAAGTGCCCAAGGGAACACCAGCTCGCTTAGGCCCGCCCTCTACGGTACAAGTGCTCGTGCCGTTTCGGCGCTCCGGTAATGCAGGAGGAAGCCAAGGAGGTGCAGTAGCATACGTGCCTCGGCCGGGAAGTCATAGCAACGACGACGATGGTCCATCTCAAGACAGCAGTGCCCACGCTGTGTACGAAGTAACGCTAACGGCTTCGCACGGTTTAGTGAGTCTGACGCGCGCCGCTGACGAAGGCGGGGAATTGGCGTTTGATCCCATTTTGGACAAAGCCGATTCCGGTAATGACGTGAATGGCGGTGGTACTGCTGAAGGTGACGCGCACTCGGTTCTGCGGCGCTTGACATTTGTAGATGGAGACGGTGTAAACGATGCCAAGGTGACTTTCCGCGGCCGACTCCATGCAGTCAACCGCGCGCTCGCAGGTCTAGTGTACACGCCGCAGCCGAATTGGAACTCGGAGCTTCCCCCGCCCAAGGGTGGTTTCGACGAACTTCGAGTCATGGTGCGCAAGAGCAACAGCTCCAGCTCCAGCAGCAGCAGCAGCAGCAGCAGCAGCAGAGACGACGCAGCTGTTTTCTCGCTCATGTCTGAAGCTACCTTACGGGTACGCGTGGCAGCTAGCAATGACCCTCCAGTGCTGGGCGTGCCGGGTGCCCATTTTGACAATACTCTCTCCACAGTGGACGGCCTAAGCCGCCGAGTGGTCCGAGTAGCCACGCTGGCGTGCGTAGAAGACACCCCCATGCTCGTGCCGAACCTAAGCGTGCGCGATGTGGATGCAAACGACGGTGCCAACAACGTGCAACTCAGCCGCATGAGCAGCACAAGCATGAGCAGCGAGCTGGCAAGCGGGGGCGGTGACCTGAATGCAGGGTTGGTCGAAGTGACGCTTTGGGTTGGCAACGGGACCCTGTCTCTGGCCAAGGACGCTCCTGTGGCAGCTTACACGGGTAGCTCTAACGCTGCAAGTAGCTCTAGCAGCAGTGCTCAAGGTGAGTCTACCCTAAGCTTCCGAGCGACCGTAGCCAACGCCAACGCCGCGCTTGCTACCGTGGTGTACCAGGGGCATGCCAATTACAACGGGCCCGACACTCTCATGGTAGCAGTGGAGGACTTGGGAAACGCGGGTCTTACTCCGAAGCGCCTCTGCAAAGGAGCAAATCATGGCGTGAACGATGACGATGGCTCTTCTGCTAGTAACAGTAATGGCCAAGGTGGTTCGGGTTGTGTGGATGTTTGGCAGCCGTCCGCGTCACTCGAAGGTGCCTTCGCCGCTGAGCTCAACGCTCGCTTTGGCCCACTGTACAGCTGTGAGAGCGCGGCCGCTGCCGGCGATTGCTCCACCTGGTTCTGCCACAACCGCACCGCCCACCACGCTGGCAGCGACGACCGCAACGGCGGTGGGGGTCTGGGCGACGGGCAGGACGGCGGGGGCGTGCCGCACTTGCATGCGTGCCCTTACGCGGGCCTGTGCGACCACAGCTGCGGGTTTTGCACCGACGAGGATGCGGACGATGCGCCTGATTCTAGCAATCAATTGTGGGTTGGAGGTGTCGAAGTTGTCGCCGGTTGCTCCCTCGGAGATCAACTCAGCGTGCCTCTTTGGGTGAATGCGGTCGCGGATGCGCCTGAAGTGGTGCTCCCGAACTCGGACGGCTTGCTGTATGCTGTCGAAGACGAGTCCCTCGTCGTGTTTGGCCTGTATGTCGTGGATGTAGATGTAGCCAGCTACAGTCTTGCCGCCAACAATCAAGGCGGTGCACCCGACGGATCTAGCGACGATGGTACTCCACGCGATTACTTGGGCCAGCGATTCCCAGAAACTTGGGCCTTGCCTGGCACCAACCGCCAGAACGTCGCCCCCTACTTGATGGCGGGCATCGAAGGGCAGGCGACGTTCGCGCATTCGGGCGGTGGGCGCACTCAAGTCAACGGCACCCGCAGCCGCTTTGACCTGCACACCGACGGCGACTTCCCCCAGAACGGAAGCCAACCCAGCCGCGAGGAGGATGCTGGTAATGCAGCCGGTGCTTCCACTGCCGCTGCAGCTGATGCGGCCGCTGCCGCTGCAAGCACGGTCTGCGTGTCTTTGACCGTGGCCCATGGGCACGTGACTCTCGCGCGCGGGGCCGAAGGCTTAACCTACCTCGAGGGCGACGGCATGCAGGACAGCAGCGTGACCTTCAAAGGGCCGTTGCATGCGATCAACCGCGCTTTGCATGGCCTCGTCTATGCGGCAGCCACTCACTTCAACACTGACGGTGGGCCTCCAGACAGCATCACCGTGCGGGTGCACGACAACTGGACCAGTAACCAGGAGCCGTCTCCACTCGATGCGGTGGCCACCCTTTACATAGTCGTCGAAGGCGTGAACGATGCGCCCCGAGTGCGGGTGCCCGGTATGGTGTTCCGAGCCAGCAACCCAGCTTCTACTGGGCTCGGCCGCGGCTCACCCGAAGGTGCTTATGAGCTAGCCTATGTGAAGCCCATTGTGGTTGAAGAAGACGTGGCGTTAGCGCTGGTCGGCGTAAGCGTTGAGGACCCAGATGAGCAGTCGCCTCACACCTTGAGTGATCGACCAGAAACCATCCCAGCTGGCGCCATGGGGAGCAGCCCTGAGTCCTTCGCCGCACCCTCGGCAGGAGGTCATTCTGACGCGTTAGCGGAGCTGTCGGTGTTTGCGTCCTACGGGCAGGTCACGCTCGGTCCTGAGGGGATCTTACCACCCGGCTGTTACCTTCTCGATGGTGCTAACGGCCCTCCACTCGCTGACCCTCGCAGCACTAACGACCGGAGTGCCGCGCCCGTGGCCAGCTTGGGCGATTACCGCACTAAAGGAGTACCTGTTGGCGGAGGGCTGCGGTTCTTGGCGCCGCTGGCCACTGTCAACCTGGCGCTGCGGCACTTGGTGTACACGCCGCCGCGAGACTGGCACGGCGATGACTTGGTTACTGTGGCGGTAGACGATCTGGGCTCGGGCCATTCCTCCTCGTCTTCGGCAGCCACTGGGCCATACTTGCTACCGTCGGGCACTGCAGCATCCTTGCGAGCGACAGCATCGATGCCCATTCAAGTCTTGGCGGTCAATGACCCGCCGCGGTGGGTGGCGCCCGCAGCGCCCCTTCTCGCTTCCGAAGACGCGCCACTCCGGCTCCACGGGGCGGTGACCTTGAACGACCCCGACGCTGCGGACGATGCCAGTGACGCTGACGAGAGCAACGCCGCTGCGGCAGGGGGTGCGGCACGAGCATCGGCGGCAGGTTTGAGTCCAGAGCTGGAAGTGGAAGTGCGCTGCGATCACGGCCGCGTGCTGATTGAACTGACAGGACAGGCGCCTGCCGCTACGGATCCTAGTAGCAGCAGCAGCGAGCTGCACTTCTTGGAAGGCGGGCCAGCTGGCGTGTCTAGCCGTGAAGTCAAGCTGCGCGGCACCCTCGCCGCGATCAACCGCGCTCTGCTGCACATGACCTACTTCCCGCCGGAAGACTGGACTTCCTTGTCTTCTGACAGCCTCAGCAGCAGTGGGGCTAGCACTGGTGCATCCGCTGGCCGTGTGCAAGGTGGTGACGTCATTCATTTCATGGCCGACGACTTGGGCCGCGCAGGCAGCCGCAGTGGCCCCGGCAGCAACAGCAGCACGGGCAGCAGCAGTCATAAAGACGCCCGAGGCTTGACGGCTTTTGTGAGCGTCGCCGTAGAAGTGGTAAGCGGTGCCAACGACGCTCCTGTGCTCACGGTACCGGGGACCACCTTCGTGGCGTTCCCATGCGAGTCCGGCCGAGGTGGCTCGACAGCTGGTGAAGCTTCGGGTGCCACGACAGCGCCCGCTGCTCCACTCCACTTGCAGTGCTACCGGCGGGTCGGGGTGGCGCGGCTCTTTGCCGCCGAAGACGAGCCGCTACATGTAGCAGGGGTTTCAGTGCACGACCCGGACGTTGCCGAGACCTTTGGTGCCGAGCTTGAAATTACCCTGTCCTCGAGGCACGGTAAAATTACGCTGCCAGACCAGGCCACCATGGCCACTTTCCCGAGTGGCGTGTCGTCTCCAAGCGATTACCGCGCGTACCACCAACGAGATGACACGACTAGCCCAGCGGCTCAGCTGGCGGGGGCCATGGCGGCAGCGCACGCGCGCAAGCTCATATCGGAGAACGAGGAATCCGTAGCTGCGGCGGGGCTGTGGAGTGCAGGAACGCCTCCTACGCACCAGGGCGCGCTTTTCCAAGGCGGTCTTCAATACGTGGCCGGCACGGTAAACGGTGCCCATTTGGTGCGATTCCGAGCCTCGGAAGCTCGGGCCAATGCCGCCTTAGCAGGGCTCGTGTGGCAGGGCGACCTTGACTGGTTTGGTGCCGACTGGCTCAACATCACGGTCAACGATTTGGGCTACAGCGGCAGTGGAGGCGCCAAAAACGACACGGCTAATATTCCTCTTTTCGTGCACCCTGTAGTGGACCCGCCCGTGCTTTCGGGTCCGGGCGCTCCCGGCTCGCGTGAAGGGCCGCTAGAGTTGTGGGAAGACGGCACCATGCACGTGCCGATTATGCTCACAGATGCCGACGCCGACCCCGTCAACAGCCACGCGTTGCGGCTCAATTTAACGGCTTCGGCGCTGGCGCGAGACCCCACTTTGGGGGTGTATTTCGACCTGCTGGACGCGGGGTGGTCGCCTGCGGCGGTAGCGGCGAATATGGCGAGCCAGGGATTGGATCCAGCCAGCGAGCTGGATGCCAGCCCAGGCAGCGATGCCCGTGGCACGCACGGGGGGCGAGCGCCTCTTCTCGACGAAGCGGCGCTGGAAGCGGCCGTGTACGAATACGACGCACGCACCTACCACGACGCCGGGCTCAAGGATCACCAAAGCGACGCGGACTTTGCCACCTACAGCCGATTGGGCGATGACGAAGGCAATCTGGTGCGCCCGCGAGGCCAAGACGGGGACGAAGCTACCCGAGCTGCCAACGCCACAGAGCGGGGCGACTTTTGGGCGCGGGTGCCCGATGCCACTGCGAGGGCGACGGAAAGGAAACGGGGCCGGGCCGAAATCTTGCTGCAGTTGATGCGCACCTACCCGACCCCGGCGCGGCCCAATACCCCGGGGGCAGGCTTGTTGCGCGCTACGGTGCGTTGCGCGCACGGGAAGGTTATGCTCGGGTGGACGGCTGGGCTAGAGTTCAGCGTGCCGAACGCTACCACGGAAACTTCGCGCCGCAGTGGCAACACGCAGTTTTTCGAGCAGTCGGGCCCTCAGATTCCTCAGGCCGAAGGTGCCGATGGGTCGTGGTACGATTCTAACAAAATGAACCATGCAGCAGGGAGCTCCAGCAGTAGCCACGGCCAACATCGCCGCACGGGCCACCCTGCGTCAGGGCTGGGCGAAGCCACTTCCTTGGGCGACGATTGGCCAGTTTCTGGAGCGCCGTTGGATTTCGATAGCGTCTCCAGCCAGGGTGGGCCTTCTTCAGGCCACTCTGGCGCCCCAGCTACTCTATGGTGGCGTTGGGTGCAAATTACAGGGAGATTGGAAGATGTCGCAAAGGCTCTGGCGGGCCTGGCCTATTGGCCGGACCTCAACTTCAACTCAGACATGACGTCATCGTCGTCGCCTCATCAAGAAGGTAATGGAGGTCTGGAGGCGATCTCCATCACAGTGCGGGACTTAGCCCAAGTTGGCCACTTGGGTGGGTGGGAACAACAAAAAGACAACCAAGAGGGTGCTGACAACGCCAAAAAGGCTTTTGTACCGGATGCGTCGCACACGGTGCTTGTGCGCGTGCATCCAGTCAATGACCCGCCAGTGTTGATGTTGCCTGGTGCCGTGCGCGCTACTTCAGGTAGTCCATACGCGCCAAACAATACTATGGATGACAACGACAGCAGCAATAGTAGCAACAGCAACAATCTGGCCCATCCCACCGTTGGTCCGGTCGCCACCTCGGACGGTTTGAGCTTGCGCATCGTGGCCATGGACCGTAAGTTTGTGGACGAAGACGGCGTGCTTGCGCTCAACCTGGGCCCACGCGTGATTCGAGATGTGGACCTCAACGAGGGTGGGGTTACTGGCACGGTTACCGTCACTCTGGCTGCCCGTCACGGGACCCTCACCCTAGGCCGCTGGCATGAAAACAGCCAAAGCAGCGGTGGCACCGAGCCCAGCAGCAGCTACAGCACGCCTGAGCCTGGCCTCGCGACCAACTTTGGGCGGGACGGGTTGAGCGGTCTGTACTTCATCGAAAGTGGCAACGCAGTAGGCCCCGACAGTCCGGTGAGCCGAGGTGGCGATGGGCTCTGGGGTGCCGGAGGTGCACGCCTGGACACAACCCCCTTGCGTGCCAAAGGCAGCCGCGTCCTGATATTCCGAGCCTCCTTGGAAGACGCCAATGCAGCCTTGGCCAACTTGCACTTTTGGCCGGAAGCCAATTACTTTGGCCCGCGTGCCGCGCTGCGCTTGCACGTGGCGGACAACGGCTACTCGGGCCGGAGTCACCTAGATGCGGGGGTCGCAACATCGCCTGGTTACAACCGTCTGGGCGCGCGGTCTTACGGCCGTTTCCGAGGGCTTCCGGGTGAAACTGACGCGAAGACCATTGCTGGACGTGGCCCTTCCAGCGACGGCAGCAGCTGGGCAACAATGATTGGGGTGGACTCTCAGTTGATCCCCATCACTGTGCGACCAGTCAACGACCAACCCGCCTTGAAAATGGCCGTGGAGCAGGGCGGCGACTCCGGTGGAATGAGCCCAAAGCGTTACTTCTTGGACGAAGGCCAAGAGCTTCGAATCGGTGGCGTCACGCATTTTCCTTACCTCGGCACAAGGGGCGGTGGGCATTCGTCACCATCGTCGCTGTTGCCCCTGCCTGCACCTACGGGCGCCGCCGCTTCGTTTGCCAACATCGCAGCCACCGGCTCAGAGTTGTTCAAGTCCGCGGGTGCCACGTCACCGCACACGGACTTCGGGGAGTGGCAGCGAGGCCAAACAACCACCACCACCACTACTTCCACCAAAAATCGCCTGCTGTCTACCTCGATACCTTGGCGGGAAGCCCTGGTCAAGGACATTGCACCGGGCAGTGAAGCGTCCGAACCTCGCTTCCTGGAAGCATACAAGGGGGACGTGTACTTTTCCGCGTATGACGCTACGGGAGGGCGTGAACTGTGGCGCAGCGACGGCACTACGGCCGGCACGACCCGGGTCAAAGACCTAGCTCCCGGCCCCAGGTCTTCGGACCCACGCTGGCTCACCCGCTGGGGTGACCTCCTGTTCTTTGCCGCCAGCGGCATTGACACCACCTGGGCCCTCCCCTTTGAGCATCTAGACCATTGCGGCGGCTTCCGAGCGTCGCAGTTTCAGCCGGCGCAAGCGCGGTACCTGGTGTCGGACGCTGGTGCGCACAACGTGTGGGACCCGCGCCGAACCTACGACTGCCCGAGCGGCTGGCACTGGGCTACAACGGCGGAGGCTTATGCGCTCTTTCCCGTGGTGGCTGCGGATGGGGACGGGGACGCTGCGCACACGCGAGGTGCCATGGCGGAAGAAAAGACGTACTTCGATACCTGTGGATGGACGGGCTACGAGTGGGGTGGGTTTACTCGCAAGCATTTCCGGTTTGCCGACAGCCACCTCACGGGCGCTTACAAAGACGCGGGGGCTCGGGACTCTCTGCGCCCCAATGTGGACACCTTGGGCCTGGTCACGGACCATTTCGCGGGTATAGTGTGCGTGGCAGGGGACCCAGTGGACCATGCAGCACCGTCGGTAGGCGCCTATGGGGCGGGTTTCGTGGAATCGAGGCACGGGAGCCCTCCTTGGAGCGAAGACACGCGCAGTTACTGGCGGGCGCACGGCGAAGGGCCGCAGTTCCGAGGTGGTGGTGCTGGCCGAGGTGGGGCCGACGGCGGCTACAGTGGCGACAACGGCGGCGCATCTGCGTACTTTTCAGACCCTGCGGCGACGAAAAGTGCACCCAGTGATGACGCCTACCGGAACAGTTACAGCTACGGTGGTGCCGAGAGCGGTGCTTTAGCTGAGCTGAGTGGCGCCGAGTGGGGCTGCCGCGGCGCTGATGCGTGGTCTCCGCCAGCGCACAGCGACTGGATCAACCAGCGCGGCTACGGTGACTTCGAGCCTCGGAATATGATGACGACATCGCCGTCATCATCGTCTATGGGCACCGGCAGCAGTGCTAGAAGCGACGCCTTCAGTTGGGCTGACGGCGCAAGCGGGGCGCGGCAGAGGGCGGGGGAGCAGGCGCAGGCCGGCGGGGCGCAAGCCCGCGGGTGCCACGCTCGCAGCGGCCAGGAGCTGTGGGTCACCGACGGGTCGGAGCGAGGCACCCGGCGGGTTGACGACTTGGCGAGTGGGCGGGGCGGGAGTTCCCCGCAGTACTTGACCGTGTTTCAGGGGGCGCTGTTTTACGCCGCCACTACGCCGCACACGGGAGTCGAGCTGTGGAAGCACGGCGGCGACGGCGCAGCCCTGGGTTTGGACGGTGGGGCCAAACTCGTGCGGGACATCAAGAAAGGTGGGGCGGGGTCTCAGCCCAAGTACCTCACGGCTTGTGGGCACTTGCTGTTCTTCGCGGCCAGCGGCGACGGAGGCGGTGGAGATGAGTTATGGGCTTCGGATGGCTCCTTGGGCGCACTCGGGGAAGACCCAAAGAACGCCGATGAGCCCGCCGGCTACCCGCTCCACGGTGCTTCTACCTCGGCCAGCCACCGCGGCTACCACAGCCACGTGGGCACGTTTATGGTCCGAGACGTGCGCGTAGGACCTACGGGTTCTTCTCCAGGATCGCTCGTGTGCTTGGCGCAACCGCGCCCTAGCAACGCGTCAGAGGTCAACAACAACAACAATACCACCGGAGCAGCTGCCAACCAGGCGACTTCAGGCAACGGCACAGTGAGCGTGCCTCCGTCCCTGCTGCCTTCGAGCAGCCCTACGACGATGCCACCTTCTATGGTGCCCACGCCGGACTCCTCGAATTCGGGGAACCCTACGGCGGTACCCACTTCGTTACCCACTGTGCGGCCTTCGGCGCTGCCTTCAGCACTGCCCACCCCGCTGCCTTCAGAAGCACCAACCTTACCACCTACTCCGCTGCCATCGTTGCTGCCCACGCCCATTGACTCGTACAGCACGCCAGCCAACGGCTCCAACGCATCTCTGGTAGGTACCTTCCTGCTTTTCGCAGCAGATGACGGTGTGCACGGCGAAGAGCTCTGGCGCAGCGACGGCACGTACGAAGGCACAGAACTGGTAAAGGACATTTGCCCGGGGGCGTTTGGGAGCCAGCCCATGTACATGACGGCGTTCAAAGGGGCCATTTACTTCTCCGCGGACGACTGCGACCACGGCCACGAACTTTGGCGCTCGGACGGCACTGCGGAGGGCACTACCCTGTTAGTCGACCTGCGGAGTGGGCGCGAGCCCGGGCGCCCGGCGTTCTTCACGCTGCACGTAGACGCCCCACAGGGGGCGCGCAGCGGTCGTGGCAATCCCGGAGCAGGCCCTGCGGAGGATGGCTCCCAAGAATCCGAGTTCCAACGCGCGGGCAGTGTCTTCGACGGCGTAGTGCCATCGACTTGGGAGCTGCACGACAACGCCCAAGGGTTGGCGTTGCGTGAACCGCCAGGCAGTGTATTGTACTTTGCTGCTACCGACGGGGAATTGGCCCCGCGCGGTGGAGCTGATAGGTCCGACAGCGGCAGCGGCAGCGGCGGGGGTGGCTGGGGTGGCTTGCAGTTGTGGGTCACCGACGGCACTGCAGCCGGCACGCGGCGCGCGTTTGACCAAACGATGAACCGCCTTGACTTGGACGTGGAATCTCTGGACAAAGACTGGCCGAGGCAGCTCACTTCCTATGCGGGCAGTGTCTTTTACCCCGCTAACGCAGGCACTGGTGCCGCGCAGCTTCCGAAAGGGTTTGCGCGCAAGCACCAAGACCAGTATGCTCGTGTGCTCCGTGAAAGAGGTGGCCAAGGCAGCGGTGCCGTCTTGCCTGCCAACACTTATGCAGCCGTGCATTACTCGACATTGGCCGGTGATGCATCATCCAGCATACATTACCGTGATGGATTCGGTGGCTACACTAGCGATGAGTCTGGCAGCAGCCATTTGTACGATTCAAGCAACGAAGCAACAGAAGTGTGGCCCTCCTTGTCGGAGGTCTCCAACGAAGACGTGCTCCGTGGCGTCGACGTGGCGTTTGAAGTCAGTGACGTGGACACCTTCCCTGGCCTGCTAGGCGAAATAGCACAACCTGATGTCACTAGCCAAGCAGACAGCACCTCCAAGAATAGTTCCAGAACAAGTCGCAGCGCTCTCACGCTGCGCCTTTCGTGTGCCAAGGGCCGATTCACCTTCGGCTACAGGCTGCGGCAGGACAAGGGCGCCTCAGAGGGGCGCAACGACGGCCTCGGCCACGGCTGGGACGACTTCGCGGAGCTCAGTTTGGGTGGAACCGTGGGCTACCGAGGCGGCGGCGGTGGGCGCGGGCGCCGGGCGGTGGCAGGCCTCGTGTACACGCTGGGCAGCGGGGTGAACGACGACTACCTGGAGGTGTCCGGGTCTGCAGAGGCCCTGAACGAGGCGCTCCAGGACTTGCGGTACCGCGGCAAAGACGGCGCGACGGGCTGGGACACCGTGGAGGTGACGCTGAGCGACTCGCCTCTCAACGTCTGCGGTGGGTTCGCTGCTGCGCAAGACAACGCGTCAGATAGCGCTGCTAGCAGCACCACTCCAGCTGGTAATGCGTCTGCATCCATGCAGTGGTTTGCAGACGTGTGGCACGCCGAAACAGCTCAAAGTAATGTGCTCGGTTCCCTAGGCTTCCGGTCCGGCCCTAACCCCATGCACCAGCCTAATTGGCTAGGTGGCGGCGTTCCTGGTGGTGACGGTGAAGGCGCCGGCTGGAGTGGCCTTGGTGGGCGAAAAAGCCCTTCCACCGACGGTGGTGGGGGGCAAAGCAGCCAGACTGAAGAGAGCGGCGGCCAGAACCACCACAGCCAACCCGACCCAAGGCTGGAGCGCTGGGGTGGCGCGGCCAACTTGTGCGACATGGGCACGGGCCACACGGTGCACGCATCCTTTGAAGTGCACTTGAGCCCGGTCAACGACCCCCCACACGTGGAAGTACGCATGCCCCCACCTGGCGCGCCGCCTCCCCCGCGGCTGCTGCCACTGGAAGCGTGGCCGTCGCACTTGCGCCGCGCCGCTGCCCAAGGGGGCGTTTCAAGCAGCAACACTGAGATTGATGGATCAGAGCCAGCGAGCGCTAGTGGAGACCAGGATCCTGGGGACGGCGCATGGCGAATTGCGCTCGGCCCACAGCGGCACTACTTGCACCCTGGTGCACTGACTGTGAGCGACCCCGATCACGCCGAGGCTAGAGAGCAACACCTCGACGGCACCGCTGCCAGAGGGGCGGCGTCTGCGGGCAGCAGCAACGCGGGTGCTGCGCCAATCACGGTCACGGTGCGGGCTGCTCGCGGGCGCCTCACGCTGGGAACTTGGCGCGAAGACGGCACTGTGCTGCTGGACAGCGGAGACCACACCACCACCGCCACTGGCGAGGGTGGCAGCAGCAGCGGCGGTGGTGGCGATGGCATGGACCAACCGACTTTGCGGTTCGCGGCGTTTGGTTTAGCAGCCGCCAACCGTGCCCTGGAAGGCCTCGGCTACCGGTGCGACGCCGCGGCATTCCCGGCTCCAAACCCAGGCCTGGACCCGGCACGAGCATTGCCTTGTGGAGTGGGCAGAGACGAAATCACGGTCCACGTAGACGACAACGGCTTCAGCGGCCGCGGCGGGCCCTTAACGGCCGTGGGCATGCTCACGGTTTGGGTGGCGCCTGCTGCCGGCTCCGAAAACGACAACGACCCAACGACTTCTTGGGACGAGTGGGCGCACGGGTACCACGACAGCGAAAGCGGCGACAGCCAATGGGCTCTTGACGACGTTTACGACGCCGATGCTTCTGCTGTGGACATGGAATATGGCGACGAGGCTGACGCAGCAGAAGAGCCGAGTGCGGTATACCCCGGTGGTACGCTATCGTGGCATGACGTGCACAACAACTTCGGTGCGGAAGAAGACGAACCGCGGAGCACACGCCGCATGGGAAACGGCGACTTCTGGGACGAATAAGTCCCCATCGTTCTACCCAAATCGATTCGGAGTGAGATAGAGTTTTCTATTGTATTTCGTATCGGATTATCATATCGGTCTAAACAAATCCGTTGTTCGCCACTGTGCAGTTGACTACTTTCCATTGCCGAATAAGCATTTAAAGTTAAAGCCACATCCTATTTTAGATTTTAGTGCTTAATTCGATCCGAAGATTATCTGGTTTGTTCGGAAACCCCTACTTTGTTTCTTTAAGGCCATCGCGACCTTCCATACCCCGAGATCAAGTCTACTAGAAATTACCAGTCCAGTCCCAGTTACTTAAAGTCTTAAGTCTCCAGGCGACTACTATCTACTATACAGAAGATGTATACGACTATGACGGAAGTCGGAAGTGGATTTGTTGATGACGTGTCGCGTTCATCCACTTTCATTCGAAGACTTTTCCTGGAAGACTTCGTTGACTTCGTTGACTTCGTTTCGTTGTTGTCAGAGGTCAGGTTAGAGAACATAAGACGCATCCTCCTCTAAACCCATGTCGAAAATGTTAGCAAGCACATTGATGGTGGCACTTTTGTTTAGCTTATTGTCAAACCAGTCGGCGAATGGATTTCTATCGGGTCGCATTCCAAGCCAATACGTGAAAGCGTTGCGACTTGACGAGAGAACACCGATGGCGCCCAGGGAGTCATCATTGTGTCAGACCTACGCAACATCAGGGGTTGAAACCACAACTTCCAACGCTGCGCCAACCAATGAAACTGATGATATTATGGCCATTCGCTCGCCTCTTCGTTTCATTGGCCCATATCCAGCGCTAGCCCTGAGCTTTCCAAACTTAGCCACGCCAGCGCAGCGAGCACGCGGCGCGTCAGGCGTCACCCTCGATTTCGTGATTGACACTGCCGCCAACGTGAACACCATCAACGCTGCTGTGGCCAAGGAACTCGGCTTGGAAGCTGTAGGTCAGGCACCAGGCGGCGTAGGCGCGAGTGGCGCTCTAGCTAGTGGCGGTACTACATTCATGCTTGGGGACGTGCAGTTCGCTGACGTTGCCGCTTCTGAGCGAATGACCTTCATGGGCGGGCTCACCGCAAGTTCCTTACCAGTAGCATCTCCAGCTGCAGCAGGATTGCTAAGCGTGGCATTTCTCTTCTCTTTTCCGGGCGGTTTTGAAATCTGCTGGGGTAATCAAGCAGCAGCGCCTGAGGCAGGAGCTCTGCCCTCTGAAGTGAATGAGCCACTTGTAAAGCCATCTATAACTTTTTTTGGCGATCTTGTGGGTACAGAAAGCATAACCCATGGTCTAGCGCAAGTGCCAGCACGGCAGCTTGAGAGTGGCCTCGTAGCGGTAACCCTCGTCGTGAATGGCGTGGAGTTACCGGCGCTACTTGACACTGGCTCGCCTATCACGGTCCTCAATGCAGCTGCGGCCAAAGCTGTCGGGTTAGAGTTGCCTTCTTCCGCAGTTGACGCACCCACTAGCACCAATGAGCAGGTTAAAGATGCCGCCGCCTTGGCTCGCAGTTCAAACCCGTTTGCGCGCTTTGCTGCGAGCGTGAAAGCGGACGTTGAAGCGAAGCAGGCTACAGTAGCAGCGCAAGCCGCAGCCCAAGCTGCTGCTCAGAGCGGTGAAGTGTTAGCGTTAGGCGGGCCTAACGGGCAGCGCATAGAATTGCGGCGGCTGCCTGCCGCATCGTCGGTGGAATTAGGTGGAGCTCAACTAGATGGCTCTGTACGGTGCTACGTGGGCGAGCTGCCTGGCTTAGCCGCATTAGACGGCCTTGGCGCGGCTGCAGGTCCGGCTGCTGTGCTTGGCACAGATATTTTACGGCGCCGCTCGAGGCTTGTGCTCCAAGATGGAAAGGTTTACGTCTAATGCCCTTTGTAATCAGTCCTGGATTGTATTTTGTTTGACTTCTCCTGAATGAATTAAGAAAGGGCGGGTTCCCCGATGTAGTTATAGCTAAAAAAATATAGATGGCGGGTCGTGGGGCTGGGGCTGAAGATTTTATGCTCCGTTTCTAACGCTTGCGTTACCTGAAGCCGAAGCCGCAAATACTCCCTTCATTTGAAGTTTTGATATAACTTATTGTCGAGCACAGTTTATTGAACATTGAAGCTTACTTCAAAGTGCATCCACGTGCAACGGAAACGAGACAAAAGAAAACAGAGATGTAGAGCCACCAATAAACAAGTATTCCGATGCGGCACTTCTCACTTAAACAGCACCAGCCACATTGATCGTGGCCGCATAATCACGGCCCTGAAACGAAACCGCATCACCGAACCGGTCTTCACACACCTGCAGCGCTTTCGTCGCATGGCGAGTGATCCGGCTCAAAATGCGGCGCAACCAGTTCACGGTAGCCAGGCGCTGCAGCTCTCGGCCCTTTTGCACGTCCCACAAGTCGGTCTCTACTGGGGTGGGCTGCGTGAGCGTGAACCCCACGGAAGGACCTTCAGCAGCCGCCGGAGCAGCAGAAGCTGAAGACGTCGTGGGGCTAGCGACCGGAGCCGGAGAGGTTGGCGTGACGTTGCCGTCGTCGTCCCTCGTGAAGCCTGCACCGCCGGGCACGTCCATGCTGGCGCGGCCGCGGGATCCCAGGCGCGATCCCGAGCGAGAGCCCGGGCGCGAGATGTTGGGGTTAAAGGGCACGCTGAGCGCATCGGCGTTGGCCTGCTCTTCGGCTGCTGCTGCCTGAGCTTTCTCGGCCGCGTTGGGTGGAACCCCAAAGAGCATGGGAGTGGGACGCATGACCCAAGCCGAGACCTGGCGCAAGCTCCTTTCTTGGTCCTGGTCAAAGAGCTCAAAGGGTTCAAGCCAATGGCCTTTCTCTAGCAGGGCTAACCGTGCTAAGGTGTATTCTCGCAGCCGCACGAGAGCCGCGGCATTCTCCCAGGCACCTAAGGCCTCGTCCAATCGCGCAGTGTCGCCGAAGGACGCCGAGTAGCGGGTCAAAAACGCCAGCTGTTTTTCCGTCGGCATTTCCAGCGCTTCGAAAAGGGCTGCGGTGCGCTTGCGGGTGTCTTTCGTGTGGCGTAAGGGTCGGTGGAGCTTGGCAGCAGCGTGGGAAACTTCCGTCGTGGACCCAGCAGCAGACGTATGGGCTGTGGGCTTCGATGGTGGCGGTGACGGTGCCCCAGGCGTGTACAGCCGTGCTTTGCTGCCTAGTGGCAGCGGCTCGTCTGCCGCCCATTCATTGCCACCACCAGCACTGTTATTACTGCCGGAAACAACGCTGTCGTTTTCACCGTGTTCAACCTTTTCGTTGCCGTTCTCTTCCCTGCTTGCAGCACCTTCCCCATCGCCACCTTTGTGAGCGCGCTGCCACGCCACGAGCTGTTTTCGGTTTTCTTCTTCCTGCGCCATCATTTCTCGCCTCGACAAGCTTGGGGGCTGCAGTGCCAGTGCTCCTTTCGGATGTAGGGTAGCCGCTAGAGGTGAGCCACCGCGACGCAGAGACGAAGAGAGCGTGGCTCCGACGAGCGCAGGGCCGCCGGCCATATTGACCGCTGGCAATTGTTCCGAGTTGCCATGCCCACTGGGGCTGCTATGACCATTGGGGCTGCTGCTACCTGGGGGTGATTGTTGTTGGCCCAGGTTGCTCCTGCGCAGGAGACGATTGTAAGTGGCTTGAAAGCTGCTGACGTCAGCCAAATCAGCCAAGTTGTCACCCCCGCTTGTTCGTCGCTCTCCTCCGCGGTTGGCACTGTTAGCATTTGCGTCGTGGTTGTTGTTGTTGTTGCGGCGGCTGCCACGGGTGTTACTGCCAGTTCCTCCCCCCTGCTTCTTTTTCGATGCTGTTGCTGTGCTCGGCTCTTCTGACACCCGTGCCCGCCAAAACGCGGCCGCGCCGTCGGTGTTTTCCACCAATGGGCCGTTGGGAGACGCGCGCCCATTCCGAGCCCAGGCAGGCGGCAGGTCTTTTTCGCCGTTATCCCAAGTGATCTCAAGCGGGATACTGCTTGTATTATTACTCTGGATTACACCAGCGGCGCGGCTTCCTCGTCGGTCGTGAGGCGCTGCACTACTCTCAGCAGACGACAAGGACGCCGCGTCAGCCAACTCAGGATGCTTGTGGCCGGCGACCGTCGTGCTTTGCTCGGAAGACCGAACCGTAAACAAGTCCCTGGGGTCTTCTCCTTCTTCGATGTTGTTGTCGACATAGTCCATTTCCTGCCCATCGACTCCTAGCAATGCCCGCTCTTCAGCCCGCTTCTTCGCTCTTGCCTCTGCTGCTTTGGCCGCTTGTGCCTCCTGTGCCCTGTGCTGCTCTTGCTCGAGCCGCTGCACCTCCGCAGCATGGGCGAGCTGATTTTGTTGGCGCCGCACGCGCTCTTCGGTCAGCTGCAAGAGCACCGAGCGAGGCACTACCACTGGCTGCATGCCACTCAGCGAAAGCATCCCGGATGCCACCGGAAGTTCTCTCATCTCTTCGTCCATCGCACCGCTCCCATAGCTGCTGCTGTTGTTGAAACCTGCCGCTGAAGAAGAAGACGAAGAAGCTCCATTCTTGGCTTCTAGGGCTCGGCGGCGGTGCTTTCTGAGGTCTTCTTGCCGCTTGGCACCGCTACCGTTAGACCCCCCATTGCTATGAGCCGCCAGCGCTGACATGGCTTCTTGGTGCGCTCCTTCAAGCGAAGCCGCCATCTGTGCTCGGCGCTCCTCGCGCACTCGTCGCCGCTCCTGCGCCAAGGCAGCGGCTGCCTCTTCAGCTTCAATCGCCGCGGCAGTGGTTTTCGACAACCTCGACGACGACGTCTTGCTAGTCTTGTTCTTTGGCGCCACCGCTTGTGCTTCGGCACGCGCTGCCTCCACGGCAGCCTTCACTTCTTCGCAGGCCGCGCGCGCTGCCTCTTCAGCGTCGTCAGCTTCGAACCGACCACTGGGCGCGCGGGGGAAACGCAGGCGCCGCCGCACGTCGAGAATGCCTTCGATGAGGTCCAACTTGAGGCGGTGGGACGCCGACGGTATTTCAATGTCGATTGCTGTTGCACGGTCCTAAACGTGTTCCACAAGACACGTAACGATTGGGCATTATGAGAAAGAAAGCAGGAATACTTTCTCCTAGAAAGCTTTACACGTTGATCTCGATACCATATGGAAGTACGTGACCCATCCGTAGGAAAAGCGATAATCGGGGGGGGGGAGACGATTTATTGCTGACCTTCAACTGATCGAGCCTCATTTCAGAAAGCGCCTCTCGCTGGCGACCTTCCCAATCCTCTCGTTCGGCTTTTGCTGCCACGGCTAAGACGCGCGCGCCTTCCACCTTGTCTTCGGCCTCTTTGATCTCGTGCTCACCTTTCATCTCGCGCAACACCTGAGGGGGAGGGATGATAAAATGAGTGTGCATGCATACTTCATGGTATGAAAAAAGATCAAAGGCAAAGGCGTCAAGGTAATCTTAGTCCATTCTTTTCGCTAGAAAAAACACACACACATACCTACACACCCCTACCTTTTCGTCAGCTTTGGGCAAGTCGAGCGCCTCCAGCAGGGCTACTCGGCTCGCAGCCAGCGCGCGTTGCCGGTTTGCGTCGGGGTGAAAGATGCCTTTCGCCACCATCGCACTTGCCTCATGGCCCACTCCCCTCAGAGCCTCTTCCACGGCTCGCTTCAAATACGCCACGCAACGTTCTCGCCGCTCCCGCGCTTTGTCGCGAGGCAAGTGCGCAGCGAAAGCATACAAGTCGGGATGCAGTGCCGACGCCGACAAGCTTTGCACGTCGACGCTCCGCTGGGAGTGTTCAAAGAGCCACACTTCAGCGTTCCCACCACCGCTGCTGCTGCTGCTGTTGTGGCTGGCGTCACTTTGTCCCAGCGTCGTTGGCAAGTTGGTCTCACGCAGCATGTCAGCCACTGCCGAGCCAATCTTGATGAAGTCTGCCTTTGCTTTCGCGCCTACAGCCGCAGACGCCGCTGCTCCACCAGCGCTAGCGCGCGAGTCTGACCTTGACAACAAGCTTGAGCTAGCCGCTGGCGTAGTCGTGCCCGTCCCACTCGCCAAGGTAGCCGCCTTCGTGGTGGCTGAAGCACCACCAGGCTTGAGGAGGTTTGGCATGTGAGCGGCGAGCATCGAGCGGCATTGGTCGACCGCTGCGCGCAAATCGTTGTCGGACCCGCGGCTGCTGCCTCCCTGTTTGCGGAGGCCCGCAAGGAGACACTGCGCGGCCAGGACCGCGAGTGCACCTACTCGTAAACGACGCAACAGCGCGCCATCGCGAAGCTGTTTCGCCCGCGCTGCGCCTGATGCTAGCCGATTCGCGGCGACTACCACTGCTACACGCGACCGGAGTTTTGATGCGGCTGCTCCACCACGCGCCTGCGTGCACGTGTGGTGCAAGAGAAAAAATAAAAATATTTAGATGTGGGGACAATTATACTCGTTCAGGAGGTATCATGAGCTCTAACCGCTAGCTGAAGCTTATTGTAAGTATAATAAGTAACCTTGAGAACTATGTGGCATTAATTTCGACGAGTTGGCTTGATAGGTGATCACCTGAGCCTCGTGAATATTGCGTAACATAGTCGCCTGCGACTCCACTAGCGCAGGCGACAGTGGGGCAGCTGCGCGCATCGCTCGATCTTCCAAGATAGCGCGCCCCACTTCTGCTTGCCGCAGCCGGTTCCGGTAAGCAACCCGCGTGGCACCGCTTCGCCGAGACTGTTTCTGAGCCCCTGCAGCTAGCACGCCAGGGTGGAGGGTAGCGTCCACGCATTCCTTTGCATACGCACTGCACAAACACCAGCAAAAAAAATAATCGTTAGCATGAAGAGGAATATTACCTAAGAAGAGGCAAAAAGCTGCATTGCAACGCAAACCTGATCTCGCCCATAGAAGCGACTCGAATGTCTTCTTCCATGTATTGCCCAGCTCGTCCAGTCAAGTCCTTGAACGTCGAAGCCGACCGCTGAATGGCCTTCGAGGCTGCACCATTGTGACCGGGCATTCTTGTCCCCGAGAGTCTCAAGCTCGACGTCTGCTGTCAGAAGAAGTTGACCGAAAGGGAACTTGGAAAGCACTATCAATGGAAGCAGATTTGAATCGTTTCGAGACAATAATGGATATGTCTTTAGCCTTTCTAGGCGTCGGCTAGGCAATGGATGCTTGTCGTAAGTACGACCTAACGCAACTTTGCGACTTGCTGTCTCATCTTGATTCAGCGTCGGGTATTCGTAATTTTAGGTTTCCCATGAACTTTTTGAGACAGGCCCCGAAGGGCCGGAATTAGAAGGCTAACAAGTAGAGAAGAAAAGCAAAGCAGCGCAAACTAAAACTAAAACTAGAGGCCTGTCTCAAAAGTAGAAAGCTAATCAGGCGCTTTTGGAGACAGGCAGACTCCTACCACAACCACCACCACCACCAGCCACCAGGCAGTCAGGCAGGCTCCGTACTCCTGTACTCCCAGTCTCCTGACCCATTCGGCATTTGCGCAGTGGAAGTGCATGTGGGGAGTTGAAGTAGAGTGGGAGGCTTCTGCTTCGGGTAAGCTATAAGCCATGAGTTCGGTGCTATGTGCTAAGAAGTAAGAAGGGAGCTGGCTTAACTCATAACGGCATAGCGGCATACATGTACATGTGCTGGCCGTAGATAAACAGAATAAGTCCCAATTACAATTATAATTACAACTACCAGGTAATTTACGCGCGTTTCTCACTTCCGGACAACAAACGACAAAGGCAAACAAAACATAACAGCAAGATAGCACTCTCAGACGCTGTGGATGTCCTCAGCGTGCGCAGTACCAACAACAGGATTCACGATGGCTCCTCCTGTGTTCACGGGGCTCTTGCCACGCCTGCGGCGGCGGCGGAAGTGCGGCTTTGCATTGGCTTTAGGGGCGCTCGCTTCGGATTCCTCAGCTGCTGCTGCGCCACTGCGGCTATTAACCTTGCCGTTTGTTTCATTGCCCTCCTGCGGTTGCTTTGCGCCACCATTCTCGTTGCTGCTGTTGCTGCTACTGCTCCCGTTGCTGCTACCAAGGGCTTCGTTGGCTTTGCGTTCCTTTTCGCGCTCTTTTTCACGGCGGCGATGGTAATAGCCTGCAACGCCACCACCAACCGCTACAGCCGCCACGGCAGCGCCTGCAGTCATGGTGCCCATCACGAAGAGGGCTGCTGCCCCTGCGGCCACTTTCTTGTGGTGCTTACCCTCCTTGTCATCCGATGACGATGTAGGCACTTTTCCTGCTTTTCTACGGTTGTCGTCATTGTCGTCGTCATCGTCGTTATCGAAGCCATAGTCAGCAGCACCAGCGCCAGCAGCAGCAGCAGTAGCTGTAGTAGCATCGCCACTGCCACTGTCAGCATCGTTTCTAGCACCACCTGGCCAGGAATTTGCAGCTTCATTACCCTTCTGTGGACCAATTATCGGCTCAGCGAAAGGTTCATCAATAAATGCGTTGATTGCATTGAGATCGTCATCTCGATACAAAATCGCCTGCTCTTTTGGCAACTCCAGTGACTGTTCAGCATCCTCGGGTACATTCAGGCCTGAAGCGGCAATGGCGCGCACGGCTCTTGCGTGTGCAGCAGCAGCAGCATCGTCAGCTACTGGATTAAAATAATTGACGCTTCCGCTGCTGTTGCTGCTGCTTATACTGCCACTACTGCTCACGCTGCTACTGTCACTGCTGCTGCTACCTCCAGACGTACCGTAAGTTAGTCCCAACCTCGGGTCCATAAACGCATGGCTGGCAGGGCTGGTGTCTAGCCTGCTTCTTGAGTTACTCGGAGAGGCAGACGCCGTTCTCTGCTCGCCGTCTCTTCTTTCCTCGCTGCCCTCTTCTTTGGACTCGACCTTCAAGCTGACCGGCGGTGTTTGTGGCGACTGTGGGGATGGCGGCTCAGACGCTGCGCCCTCGACTCGTACTGAGATGGGAGTTTTGGCCTGATCTACGCTTTCGCCTACACAACTAGAGGCAGCGCGGACACTAGCAACAGCAGCGTGGCGCGAGGGCAAGGTTAAGGTGTCAGAATGAGGCGGCCCGCGCCACTGCGTGCGGTCCAAGAGGCTGAAGTCGGTCCCTGGAGGGTATCCACCGCCCACCTGAGGAGCAGTTGTAATAGTCGCATAGGTATGAAAGAAAGGAGTGTTCAGAGAGGAGCAATTCCGCGTGTACTAAGAAACGCGCGAAATCAAAATAGACAACACCAATACGCGTGCCCACGCGTCAAGTCTCTTCTCAGCTACTGTACACAAACCTTGGGCGCAATCTTGGAGACGTCCATTAGCCACTTGGAGGTTTCGGGCGAGCAATAATCCTCAAAATAGGCCTTCATTTTGATTGAAGGAAATCAAACAACACATCAAAATGAAAATAAATTGAAGATTTAATTGAGTGAAGTTGAGTCAAAGGATAGTTTGCACGCGCGCCAGAGAAAATATTTTCTGTAGATCATCTATAGACTATCATGGAATACGAACCTCTCTATAATAGACATGCACAAACAAGCTCACCTGCGCTTCCGCCGACGAACGAAACACAATCAGGCGCTGCGCAGACTCTGGGTCCAGAAACATGTGGATAAACGACCACAGCGCCATGAACATCATCGGCGGGTTCACCAGCACCATGGCGCCCAACCGCTCCGGGTTGTGGGCGCCAAACCACGCGCAGCCCAGCTGGATGTGCCGCTTGCAAATGTGCTTGTGCGAAAACCCGTTGAAGTCAATGACCCACAGCGTGCGCGCCACGCCAATTTCGTCGTTGCAGCAAGTCTCCAGCACTTGGAAAGCGTGGTCAAAAGTGGTTTCGGCGTTGCCGTTGTTCGGGAGCTGCGCGCGCGCGTGGTTGGAATAGATCACCACGTACTTCCGCCGGTCGAGCCCCACCTAGTAAAGGAGAGCGAAGCCAAAAGTCATTTTTGCGATACAGGATAATACAATTGGGATTATAAGCTTTTTAAGTAGATTTCGGCATAGAGGAGAAAACGCGGTCATAGTGTCTTCAAACTTGCATGCACTATGGCTACTTACGAACAGCTTTGGAACGCGCTAGAACATTTTGCACACTCTTTCAGGGTTCGCAGCGGCAATCTAGTAAAATTAGTACATGTCTAGACAAATTATGGGGGAGAGCAAGGCTGATAATTATTCATATGTTCACCGGTACAAAGCTGTCAGTCAAGTGATTGGGGTTGTGCACAGCGCCGTCCACAAGCCCACGCTCACTGCGCCAGACCAACGTTGCCGCCAGTTGCTTGCCTGCCTCGCCGGCCTTGCCCTTCCGCGCCACCAGGTAGCGGCGCACGTTGTGGTCGCTGTTGAAATACTGGGTTTGCTCCGGTGGCAATTGTTTGTCTGGCAGCGAACTGATGCACGCTTCGCGGCAAGCAGACAACAACGCTGGCGTAGTGGGGATGCTGTTGTCGACGACTAGACGGTCAAACTCAGGTGATCCATCGAATAGGCCAGAGGTGATCGATTCTAATGATCCTTCATCCGGTTTAATATTGCTTCCAGCATCCTCAGCCTTGGCAGGGGCAGTAGCGGCAGTTGTGTTTAAAGAGGCTAACGTGGCCTCAGCCGAAGAGTCATTTACTAGAGGTGGTGCCTTCTTCTTTCTTTGGGATGGACTTCTCGATAAGGAAAAGAAAGACCCTGTGGTATGCCCCGAACTACTCGAAGTAGACATAGGGTTATCTTGTATTGAGCGGAGGAGGGATGATGGACAAAGGCGCAGCACACAGCGGCTGGCTTGTAGTTAGAATTCTAACACCACGATGGGAAGCAACCACAGAAATGCTTTGAAAAATATTACGATCCACTCAATCCACATCCGACGATGAGAACATGAGAACACGAGGAAACTGCTGATTGACAGACGACAGCCGAAAAAAAGTCCTTTCTTCGGCTATCGGGAATACCTCGACTACTGCACCTGATTGGTGAATGATTTTTTTAATCCAATATATTTGAAGATTTGAAGTAAATTTACTTACCTTGCATAACCGAATGGAATCATGTGATGACACTTATGATAATTCAATTCATTAAAAAAAAAAAAAAAACAGAGAGCCACTCCCGCATCCCCATCCTCGTTAAGTCCTCACGTCCGCACGTCCATATCAACCGCATATACTTCTACTGTAGGAAGGTCGAGTTACTCGAATTTTGTTCGTAGAAGTGAAATTTCAGCCCGGTCAAGAACTTGCCTTCTGAAAGGAAGACTCAAAGCGTTTGCTGGTGAGTATTTGCTTGAACGATAAAACAAGTGCTCCTGTTCAATTGCACTGCGGCTGGCATTGAAGACAAAACATGCTGGTTGTTTAGTCGGTGTGAAGTCATTGACTACTGGGCGCCTTGATGTAGTGGCTTAATCACAAGCAATTTGAGGTTTGAGGCCTGTAGAGCTGTAGAGGATAATTTGCGAATTCACATCAGAACCATCGTTTCGTCGAGTTTGAAGTATAAAACTTAAAATTGCACGGCTACTTGAAATAAGCGACGAACCCCTGACAACAATTACATCTTTTCCTTCCATAGTTGAGTAACTGCCTGAAGTAGACCAGACTCAAGAAGTTAATTGTTTTTGCTTTTCTATTTCTATTTCTTTAGACGTTGCATCGCGAAGTTTGCAACAATAAGTGAATGCGAATCATCTTGTGCACTAATTTTGACGTAGATCCTCGAGGTCCAGATCATGCATCACGCACCACCTGGCGTCTCCACCACTAGGAATGTTGAGTCTTGAAAAGAGAGAAATGGCAACGCACTTCGAAGTGGCGCATGCGACAGTAGTCAATTTATGATGCGTTAGGAAGTAAGTTCAAGATAATATTGCCGTTTGCATACCATGCCTGGACCTTCCGGCATATTCAATCAGGGATGATTCCACACTGAAGCGTTAGTGACACTACTTTGCTTTCTTGACAACAATTGACCCCTTCGTTAAGAATAGACGTCGCCTTCACGCCATCCATCTGTTCTTAGAATGGGCAAATTTCTTCTCGTTACCGTTGGAGCTTATGCTCTACAAGAAATTGCGCTGGGTTTGATGGCTGCTCCATTTAGAAAAGGCATGGGCTGCGAGGCGTTGTGGGTCGGTTGTCAAGAATCGGATGACATCTTAACAGCATGGCTGGCGTTCTGGAAAATTATTGGCGCATGTCAGCTGTGTCTACTCGCATACCATGCCCGTTCCAACCCAAGCAAACTTCGTCGACTCCTTTCTTTCATTGAAACGTCGTTGTTGGTCCAGTTGACTGGCGCAATTTTTAGTCAGAACTCTATGTCAAAACAAATGAGGAATACCATCATAGGTACCTCGCTGTTCCTAATGCATCTAAGTGGAGCACAAGTTCGGTCAGGAGGACTCGGAATGCCCAAGGAAAATCCAATTATTCCCAAGGATGCTGCGAGTCAGGCGTTACTATTACATGGACTTTTACTGATGACAACAGCTGGAGATTTGGCAGTCTTTCGAGGCTTTTCAAGGTGTGTTTCACGATTTCAAACGGAATTTCTACAGTAGTACTACGCCTTACTTTGAGTTTGTGGCTTGCATTGCAACAAAATTCTGATAAATTATAACCTGCATTAGGTTCAAGATAAGTGAAGAAGACGACACAGCATCGAGCACGACAATGAACATTCAGAACTGGATTATCGTTATGCTACTGCAATTGACACTTTACGCTACATTTGCATTGTCATACAGTAGCCCATTTGTGAAAAAGAGGTTGTGTGTTTTACTCGGATCGAGCTTCGCAGGCAGCGAGGCCCTATCTCGCACTTTCATCTCAAGCAAGGTTCTCGCGGCATAAATCCGTTTCCATGTTGTTCCGTCTCTCTGCATACACTGTACACTTTTGATGCGCATATCTGCTTCCTGCAGGTTCCGAATCAAATGCTGGTTCGGGGATCTTTCGTGAATGCAGCTTTGGTGGGTGTCATGGCATACGGCTTCTTTTCAACGAAGATAAAAGGTGGTGCTGCCAATGCCACAGCCGTCAGCAATCGACCGAGGAGTGACTAAATCATACATAAGAGTGTGAATGTCTGAATCCATATTTCGTTTCATAAGAATTACATACTAATACAATAATTTTCCATCTTAGTCTCCCCTAGATACGTAGTACGTTTGAGGACCTCCACAGCTGTATTATAATAACTTCGAGTGAAATCGTGAAACCTGTAATTTTTGTACTCCTTTGATTTTAGATTTCATCCACAAGTCACGTGGGCCACATGCAGCACGTAGTAACTCGGATAAGAAAGTGAACCTGATTATTTATGTCGCACATTGCACTTCAGGCTCAACACCAATTTCTTCAATCTCCAAGTAGGAACAAGCGCCACTAGTTTTAAGTGCGAAGTAATCTTATATCTCATATGGAGCCCCTGAGCGCCAAAACCTGTATAGATGTGGCGCACCCATTTAGAAAACTGTGATTTTGGTGAAAAGTGGATTTTGGCCCTGGCTTGCACATGTTGTAGCCCACGTCGAGGTGCTTCAATAGAGCCCTTGATCTCCAGAAACCATTGAAATAGTGAAGAATGGCACGCTGCTGCGGTTTGGGAGCGCCGCCGAGGCGGCCTCGTTGTCGGACTTCGACGAGGCCGCGCGGGCGGCGACGGCATTGTCGTCATGCACGGCTTGGTCATACTCAACCGCTGGTGCCTCGCGGATGCGCTAGATGCGAAGTTTGCTCAAGGAAGCTACAAAGAAAAGGCTCACATCAATATTTCTGCGAGGGCTACATGCGTTTGGGCCATTCCCAGTTCGGACAGTGTACACTAAAAGTCTATTATCTCGAGAAAGAGTTGCGTCTATCAGTCCAGGTTTTCTAGATGGGCGCGGCACAGATGCCTCAAGAGTAAGCTGGAAAGCTGGGCGATATATAAAAAAAAAGCAGCCGATTGATATGCTGCTATGTGGCCACTGGTATTTCTTCCTTTTGCGCTCTAAAACAGAGATGGCGCTACTGTTCTATTGTCTATTGCACATTACACTGCGGTCCCAAACTTCCTTTACAACACGATTACAATTACATAGAAGATCTCGCTTAGGCCTATGAACCTGAATTATAATTTTATTCGTCCATAGTAGGTTCAGCCAATTCAGGAGGCAGAGGAGGAGCAACAGATGGGGCCAATGACTCTGGCAGAGCTGGTGCTTGGACCAAAGGGACATGGGCAGAAGCGAGGATTTCCTCAATACGCGGTTCTGGCGACGAACGCGCTCGGCTTTGAAAGAGTATCTTGGACCTGCGATCAATTGATTGTGGAAATAGATAGCTCATGCGAAATGGAAAATTATGTATGCACTAGAAACCTGAGGAATAAGCGCCTTACCATGAATCAGCTAAAGCACGGCTCGGAGAACATCGTTGCAAAAACTGAGCGTCCACCAAGACAGGATTTCCAGTCTCATCCTCGTGAGCACTCAATGCGCTGAACTTTAATAATTCGCCTGTTTCAAATTACAAGGACAATGTCGATAGTGTGGCACTTGTGAGGCGCTTTTTGCATGCATCACAACAACTATCATAGAAAAAGAGAACAATCATTTGGGTTTGAGTCACGAACCAGGTTTGATGCCTTTCTGGACGACCAAAGCCTCCGGCACCGAGCCAACCTCTAAACCTTCCAAAGTCACCAGGCATAAATCGTGTGCAGGAGGAGCCGCTGGAGCTTCTTCGGCTGCGGCGCCTGCCATTACAGTTTTCGGTGGCCCCCAGGCATTGACCAGCCCTAATGGATGTTCCAAGGTGTGAGCACCCATCGCGGCAGCAAGGTCTTCGTCTTCTTCCTCGTTCTCTGCAGCTTCAGCCCCCCTCTGCCGCACTTCTAAAACCGCCTGAAGTGTTTTGCTGTAAACGAGGTACTGGCTGGAGACCGCGTCCTTCCACTGCAGCACGAGTGGAGACGAACCCGGCCGGTAAAAGCCTTGCTTCAAGTAAAATAAAAGACCATCCCTCGCGAAAGGAACCGGGCCTTGGTAGGCTTGCTCAAGGCCCGCTGGGTTGCACTCATAA
>Ga0307979_1000341_pt1 | contig 31373 bp, 33 predicted proteins | sample OrgLakmetage1058_FD_201833 | JGI IMG/M metagenome (GOLD analysis project Ga0307979, IMG submission 201833) | Saline water microbial communities from Organic Lake, Antarctica - #1058 | ecosystem: Environmental > Aquatic > Non-marine Saline and Alkaline > Saline | place: Antarctica: Organic Lake...
TTCTGGATAACTACTTAAAGAATTTTCTTTGTATATATAACATAACTGGACGGTGACAGCTCCCCCATCCGTGCGACAAGAACCGAAGACAAGATTTTTGAAGAAATGTCTAATATGTAGATGCCTCACAGGGCGACGTAACACCCATATATCTTACATAGAACATATCCATAACTGAACCGCAACCTATATGAGGACTGAGATGGGGACTCAAGAGGAAATAGACATGACTACAAGCGCGACAGAAATTAAATCGCATGAGAATAATTCCCTTCTTGCTTCCATAGCCCCGGCCGGGTGGATCGCCTAGCAATAAGCAGTAATCAAGAAAACCAAGGGTTTTGCTTGGTTTTACCAACCTAGCATTTTAGTCTTTAAGAATAGTTTAGGCTCTCTATCTGAGTACTGAGGCCTCTTGGGATCCGGCCCTGTGACAGGCACGGTCCCTGGCTCCGATGTCTGAGCAAAATTTCTCCAAAATCTGACTTCGGGGCAGTCAGCGCCACCTACTTGACTTAAAGGATTCTGATTGGTCGAGCCAGCTACATAAAACCAAGCTGCTTGTTTTTATTTTTTTGCTTGGTTAAGATGCAATTCACCAATTAGCGTGAAGTATTGCTTGGTGAAAACCAAGCCAGTTAGCGGCTTCGTATTGGTCGGCTTGCAACCAGCAGCGCGTAGGACAGAAATACCATTGAAGAAGGGCAAAGGGAAGGCAGCGAAAGAGCCCGCCGCAGGCGAGGCTGGGTGTGTGCGGCATATGTAGTGCTCAAACAAAAAACTGGTTTTCTTGGTTAATGGCAATAAGAGGTACTAAACGAATTCTCATTATGAAAACGAATACTAACCATGAAATTATAACGGCAGCGCCGACCACGAATATACGAGCACACGACTCCTTTTACATGTGCGCTGCGGTTTCTAAATCGTTGTGGTACCGATGCGCGTCAATTTGTTGTTGGCGCCGGGTCTCTTCTAGTTCAATGATTCGATTCGCCAGTTCCTTGTGTCCTGCTTTGCGGGCCACCTACATACACGGACACATGTGTGGGCAAATATATTGTTATACATACGCTCAAGAGCATTATTTTCTTCCCGCTCAGTTGTGCTGATCAGTAATTATTATCACATTCATCTCACTTCTCCCACCCGCAACTACCTGATCGGCGGTGTCTCCGAAGTTGGTCTTCACATTTCCCTTGGCTCCGTGCTCCACCAGCAGCGCCACCACCGATTCATCGACCCCAAACGCAGCCGCTGAGGCGAGGGCGCTGCGGCCTAGAGCGTTGCGAAGGTTGGGTTTGGCGCCCTTGGTTAAGAGGAGCTTGGCAGTGGCGAGGTGGCCGTTCTGTACGCACAAGTGGAGGGCGGTATTTCCGGCCCGTAAATCCGGCATGTTTACCATGCGACGCAGGACCTGTATATCATAATGTAGGATTAGAGAGTATCTCTACATGTGCAAGCGAGAAAGTGTGGCCGTCAAAAGAAAAAATTAAAATAGGAAAAGGGGAAGAGATAGGGATGGAGGTGGTGTTGTAAGGAGGAACTGATGACAACGTATATCAGTCACAATTGAACATCTTGAGGTGTTGAGAGCTCGGCTATCTATTTTCTCTATTCACATACCGGTCCAGCGTCATCACTCGCGCCTCCTCCAGCTGGTGCATTGTTGGCGGACGACGACGATGAGGAGCTTTGGTCGTCTACATGTGCGGCCATGCCGGCGACCTTGGTGCCGGCCAATGAGAATGCATCGGCTCGCGCGTTGGCTGCCTCCACAGCCGCTTCTTCGTCTTCGTACCTTTGAAGATGCACGCACATAGCAGGTGTGAGAGTGGAATAATAGCAGGTTTTGCTTTACCAACAGCTTTTGCAAAAGCATGTGGTTGATGTTCGTTCATGCATTCGCTGCACTATGCTCTAATATATCATCACCGATCAAGGAGTGAGTCCGGCGCGCCATCATGCACCGCCTCCCAGTGGTCCAATAGAAACATAGCCGTTAGCATTTGGCCGTTGGAGCACGCGTGGTGCAGAGGAGTGAAACCGTCTCGATCGCGGGCATGCACGCTTCGCCCACTCGGGTTAAACGCTAGAGCATTGCCGGGAGCTCCTTGGTTGCTCCGATCAGTCGCCTCTTGGCGAACAACTGCTCGACGCGCGTACCTAGATAGATCGAATATATAGTCAACGATTGGAGAGGTCATATAAGTGCCAGTGCACATCCACTTCATATAACAGGCAGGAGTATCTATCGTTTTCTAAACTCTCTCTCTGCACCTGATTGCCCCAAAATCTCGAGTACTCTCTCTCCATTCTCAATATGCATACAAGTCTGGCAGCAAGAGTGGAAGGCTTCGACTACAGTAGAGTGGCAAAAGTACCAGCGCAGTTCAAGGAGATCACCCGCAGCAGCGGCCGTGCATATGTTGGTGGCATTTAAGCTCGCGTTCATGTTGGCGGCTTTGGCAATGGTGGCGAGAATCCCGCTGTATTTGACCCCCCTCAGCTTGCCACGCCCTTGGAGTGGGACGCCGCGATATCCATCAAAAGACAGGATAAGGGTGAAGATATGATGATTATAAGAGGTGGTTATGTCGTTTCAAGCATTCACAGGAAATTCCGTAGACTAGAAGTTGGAGCTCAACAGGTACTTAGCTCACCTGGAATCTTGACGACGTCCATTTTGAAGCCGAGATCCATCAACAGCGAGACCTAAAGTACGAACAGTTTGAACTCAAAAATTAATGCATGAACCTCATGTGGTGATCTGCATTCTTAACTTTGAACCCTTCTTAGTATCCCTAGCCTTAATATCAAGCCTCAATAAGCTGCTAGACAAGTACTTTGAGTGCTTCTGCGTGCACTTCTTCGCCGGAATTGACGAGTTCTTCTGGCGTGTTCCAAGGCGCGTGTGCCACTGCATCCAAGTACTCGAGTGCAGGCCCATTCGAAAGCACCAAGGCACTCACTGCCGGCACGGTGGGGAACTCGGAGAGCTTCAATATTTTAGTCACCAGTTCACAACAATGTGCCACACTGAAATTATAAGCACGCACATGTATGCCATAGGTAAGGGCTTCACGCACAACACTTAGGGAAAATGTATGGAAAGATTCTCTGCTACGGAGAGAAAGTCCGACGATCTAATAATGTAGAAATATAGATGCGTACCTTGATATAGTTGTCGCTTCGGGGTCACCGCGCTCACGAAAGAATGTCTGCACAGGTGCAATCGTAAAACGCGTGAGTAAGAAGCGGAGCTAGATGCGCACGTGGGAAAGCTATAATTAAAGGGAGTCACCTCAGCACTAGACGAAGATCCTTGCAAGTTAATAGCCCCTTGCAAGAACTTTTCTGGCCAGGACCCCTCCAAGATTGAGGTTGCCATGTTAACAAAAGTATCCTTTCAGTCAATGAAGACGAAATAATTTGGCTTGGTAAACTCAAAAGAAATGGAGTGTAGCGTGCTATGCTCCTCTCTTTAATTTCGTGGCAAAATGAAACTAATAGGAACGAAACTTAATTGTCAGTTATTCTAGGGCTTGTCACGAAGCGCTTGAGTTTCCGTTGCTGGAGCCAGCAGCCGCTTCACAGTACAACTTACTGAGTCTAGCTACAGATGGTAATCAGCGCTCTAATAAGCGGTTAGGCAGTTGGGTCGTTGGGACGTTGGGACTTGCGGTGGTGGGACTTGCGAGGTTCGGTGTTCGGTTGTCGGTGATGATGTTGTATTGTTGTGTTGTTCCGAGTTCTGAGGTTCTGGCTGTCTTGACCTGCTTGACGCTGTTGACGCTTGACCTCTTATCATTTCTTGTGAGTTGAAGAAAATGTACGAACGGGGTTTGCTTTGTTCTTTTAGATAGGCGTAGCCCAGGGGCTATTGATCACTTCAGCCGAATCAGCGTGCATTCGTTGTCCAGACGTCAATAATCAGAAGGCTTCGCTTTAATGAAGCGCTGTCATTTATAAAAAGAGCCTAGCCTGAACTACTACCACTGTTGTGTTAGCTTCCTCCTACCATTCTGGATTAGGCTGTGAGATCCCAGCGACAGGAGTAGCTGCTACTTCTGCAGTGAGGTCAAGCCAATGGTTGATAGGACCGCGGAGCATTCCACTTCACGGCTGTCACGATCACATGACGAGGGGGCTTATTTGAATCCTTTGATGGCGCTGACGCATGAAGATCTGGGCATGCTTCCTAATGCCTCAACGAGGACGCCTAGACTATCCAAAATATTGGTGTTGCGGCTTTGTCTCGTAGGTTTCCTCTGTAATTGCCAGCCAAGTGAGCCTTTCTTGGCACGATACCTCCTCGAAGACAAGGTGCGCTCGCCAAATTGCATTGGTTTTGTACCATTTCTATCGTCGATTGAGATTTCATCAAGAGATTTTTAGTTATGGGCGTGAAGAGAACAAATTCGAAAGATGATTCAACAAAAGCGCTTTGGCTAACTCTTACTTGATTCTTTTTCTACAGGGCTTGACTGAATCGGAGCTTGACAACAGTGTTTGGCCAGTGGATACCTACGCAAGTTTAGCGCTGTTGGTGCCTCTGGGTCTTTTGGCTGAGAGCCAGTACTTTGGCTACCGTGGCGTGATTTTACTTGGGTTGCTATGCCGCCAAGCTACCAGAATGTTGCTACTTTTCAGCAGTGGTCTTGGAGCCATGCAGGCGATGCAGATGACCTATGCCGCTGCCACTAGTGCCGAGGCTGTTTATCTGGCGTACCCATTCGTGGCGGTGCCTCCTAAGCTCTTTTTGCCTGCTAGTGTCGCGGTCAGAGCTGCTGGTCATCTGGGGAACGCCTTAGGTTCAGCTATCGGGCAAATTTTAGTGTCTTTCTGGCCCAGCATGCCTCTCAAGGTGCTCTTTTGGTTGAGTTGGATCTTTGCTACCGCTGGGCTCGTTGCGATGTTGATCCTGCCGCCTCCGAGGAGGTCTTCTTCCTCTTCACGCTCTGCCACTTCCTCAGAATCATCAGATTCACCTACGAAAGAAACTAGCAATGGTCTCAACGGGAGCGGGCCGTGCCTTGGATTAGGAAATGTGTTGTGGTCTGGGCCAGCAGTTGTGGTGTATGAGGTCTACGAAGTTTACAGGGCGGCAGGGTGGGCTTCGGCCCTCTCTGGGTGGTCAGCGTGGTGGGTGTTTGGGACTGCGGCGAGCCAGCTGTTCTTGAACTACTACCAAACCTTGATCTACGACGCAAGCGCGGTGCGATAGCACTTCTCTTTTTCTCTTCATTCATCTTTGAGTTGATTGGCTCTCCCATGCGTAATGAATATCTTTCTTCTTCTTTTGATGTATGTTTACATCCTCGTTGCTCTATTTCTACGATCTGTTGTGGTTCCAGTCCGCTCCCTTCGGTCTCGTAGAAGTGCTCATGGAAGCCAGTGCTGCAATTGCGTCGACTTTACCCCTTTTGGGGGCGAACCGATTGCCGCCACACAGCGACAACGACCGCCACCTGCTGCCTGCAGACACCCCCTCTACAGCAGCAGATCGTAGTGATGGCGGTGGCGGTGCGGTGAATCGCTTATGGGCGTGGCAACAGCGCTTGTGCTTAGGAGCAGCGGGTGCATTTGCAGTACTGTGCGGATTTGCCGTGACACCCGTGTGGCCACCGCCGCTGCTGTGGGCGTGCGCGTCCTCGGTAGATGATGATTCTCATGAAGCTTGCGTTCTCGTTTTCGTTCTTTTGTCTTTCCCTATTGCTTCAAATTTTACCTTGTGTTATCATGTATGCAATATCTCTTATTTATTTTTCTGGTGTTACCCTCCGATCTTTTAGGTGGGTCTGATGGCAATCCTCACCTTCCAGCAGGTAAAGGCATGAAGGATGAAAAAAGAAAGTATGCGCAGTTCGAATGACGTGAATTGCTATGATTGAGTACCTTTAATCTTGTTTCTCTATCTGTGTTGTTTCTTTCCTTCGTGTTTCTATTCTGCTAGTCATTGGCCAGTATCTTCATGGCACTCGGAGCTGCTGCTGCAACACAGCCGCATTCGCCTTCAAGACTGTCGTCGTCAACTCCAGCCTCCTCCTCCGAGCCAACCACAACTCCTTCAAAAGAGCCAGGGTCACCTCTAATTGAAATGCCTTCGGATGAGCAAGAAGAGGAAGAGCCGTTGGAAGTTCGGTTTGCAGCGCTCTTTACCGGCTGTACCATGGCTGGCCTCGCTCTCGCGGCATTGATTCAGGCCACGGCACCATTATTGGGGGCGTCCTCCACGCAGGCCTACATGGCACTGGCGGCGCTTTTACAAGGAGCTACGCTGCCGTGCCTCTTTGTCTTCACTGCTCTCTCAGGCAGCAAAAGGGCTCATAACTCCAGCATGAGCACTGAGGGAACCTGAATGGAGGTCTGATGGGAGTTGCAATCGCCGTTCTTGCTACTTTTTGTCTTTGTGTTAGTAATATGCGTTGGTGTTCATATCTGTGTTGCATGTCAATAATTCGTGCTTGATTGAGTCTTCTTCTTACTTAGTATAAACTTCATTTTTTGCACTCAGCCCAGTAGACCTGTTCTGGTTCTGGGAGATTTATTGATAAACTGCTGCGTGCTATTTGTTAATCCTTCTTTGGAATTGGGGAGTACTGGATCTAACTGATTTCCCTGTGTTTTTACCTGTTAGCTGTTAGGTGCTAGTCTTTAGCCATCTAAATATGTTTCTTAAACAAAATTCAGGGCCCATGTAGCACGTGCTTCCAAAAAAACAAGCCCTTATTAGGATGCCGCTGGTTTTGTCTTTACACGAGAGGCATAGACCGGCCTTGACCTAAACCCCAGCCCTTGCAATAAGCAATTACTACAGTAAAGGAATTTGAATTACAGTAGCAATTGATTATTGATTAGGATTAGCAAGCCAATTACCAAGGCTTGGTTAAGTATGTCCTAATCCAATATTTGCTCTGCACTTTCGCACTTTTTGCTCGACTCATCGTTCTTGAAGCAAGGGGATGTACAGTAGTAATATCCCTTGCTTGAAGTAGTCAGTCAGTAAGGGTCTTGAAGTCGTCTTCTTCTTGCAACTTTCTTGCAACGATGAAGCTACCGCCAGCTATACTCCTGTTGTTGTCCGGCTTGCTCGTATCAGCAACAGTGCCAGGATGCAGTGAAGTTTCAGTTCCGCGCACGCTAGCTAGTTCATGTAGTAGCAAGTGGGTTGCTCAGCCTTCATGGTCGCTAGTGCATTATGGCGGCGCCTCGGATGGAGGTATTAACCAGCACGCCACAAGCTACTGCATAACTCTCATAAACTATTATCTAGAATTCGACTCACATTTGTTTTGCATCTTGCCAGTGCTCAGTAGATTCATCAAAAAAGTTTTGAACTTCTTTGGCTTTAGTCGCAGTGAAGTCAAACAAGGTGAGAAGTCGTGCCTCTTCCTTGCGTTACCTATGTGACCTATTGGCCTAAATCAAGAACTAGCCGTATTTTTAACTTCGGCATCCTGCACGTACCTTTTATACTACACAGGGAAGAAAGCGAGTAGTGCTGTACCCTTCGCAGCAACCATCAATGGTATGATAGAATCGTCAGACAGTGAAGCCTATCGTGGTGGTACCTATTCCCAGGCCTTACTGTTAGCACGGCAGCAAGGCGTGCCTTTGCTGGTAGTGCTCGCACATAACCGTGGCACTAAGGCTGATATCGAAAAGGACGACCTTTGGGCAGCACTCACGCACAGTGACTTCGTGGACCTTTGTCGTGACGAAAGTGTGGTTGTGTGGGGCGCGTGGGTAGGCTCATCAGAGGCACAAGTTGTGGGCAAAAAGATACCGGATCTCAAGCGAGCAGCGACGGGAGGCCTCGAGAAAGGTGCACCCTCTGGGACCGTAGCCCTCCTGAGACCCAGCCAAGAGGCCTCGAATGCTGCGACTCTGCTTGCGTCGTTTCCACCTCGTGTATCAGCTAAGAGCAAAAAGAAGGCACCGAAAGTAAGCTCTCTCCATGAACTTTCTTCTTTTTTACAGAGAGAAATGCACCATGATAAGCTAGTCATGGCTTTGCTTTTTACTTTATTCAATCACTCGTATGATCACACCAAATGCTTTACATTCAATGCTGCATAAATCATCCCTGTATTCTCGCCCCCCCTCGGTCCCCAACCCAGCTCACCGGCCCCAAGCTCGTGTCCTGGGTGACGTCATCCAAACGGCGCTACTCCTCGGAGCTGGCCAAGGACGCCTCCATCGCCAAGGACCGCGCCATCATGACAGAGGTCTCCGATGGCTTCAAAGCGGGCTTAGCCGCTGACCAAGCGCGAGAAAGGAGAGAAGCAGAGGAGGCTCGAGCTGCCCTTGAAGCTGAGAGAGTGGCAACAGCGAATGCAGCAGCGGTGAAGGCACAAGCGATGGCCGAGAAAGCACGGCGGGCTGCCATTTTGGTGAGGGAATTCGACATAAACATTGATTTATACTAATCATTGTGGCGAGTTCTCATTTCGTCTTTTCAAAGAAGTTTAACCATGATTTTTTAGTTGTTTCTGCTCAGTTCCTTTCTGCAGTTAGAAAGAGAGTGCACTGACCTGCCTTTTTATCCTCTGTGTGCATGATATGTGTTCGCAGGAGCGCCTTGGAGAGGAACCACCAGCACCGAGTAAAGGCAGTAAGTCAAAGAAGGCAGCAACTTCCGCGAAAGAGGATGCCGCAGTCCCGGTGGCGCTGGTGGCAGTGCGTTTATCCGACGGCACGCGGCGAAGGCGGCGCTTTTACGCGTCGAAAACTACGGTGCAGGACTTGATCGATTGGCTGGACGCTGCCTATGAGGTTAACCCCAAGCACTTGAGCTTGCGTGAAGCGGGCATGAGCAATGCCTCGGAAGGCTTTACATGTGCGGGCAGCGGAGGTGGAGCACTCGATGTGAAACAGCGAGCGAAGACTCTGAAGGAATTAGGGTTCCACACAAAGCAGGTGCTCTTGAACGCAGAGTCCCGTGAAGAAGAGGAGGAAAAAGTTGATGATGAACCCGCTGATGCGAAGACTGAAAGTGGAGATGACCAATAGATGAGAAGGGTGGAGGCTGTGCTTCTTTTCGATGTGGAATCCTTGTCTTCTTGGTGCTTGGTGTGTGAGAGCTCGGTTGCGGTTGCTTGGCAAAACGAAGTACAATTACGAATTAGAGCTGCTTTACGTGGAGTGAAATGTCTTGTTTCTGCCTTTCCGATTCGGTACGGGTGTATTTTGGCGATACTTCATACCGTACTTCAAAAGCATGGGGGCATATAAGCAGCAGCAACACGTTTTTCGGAGTTCATATTCATACAAAAACTCAATATGAAGTTTTCCCCATCAACCCATTTCTTCTCCAGGCGTAAGTCCTCTTCAATTTAGTCGGAGCTATATGCAACAAAGCAATGGAACATCTTATATGAACCCGCCCCACGAGCTTCTTATTCCGTCTTTACGGGTGGCTTCGGTGCATCTTTGTTGCATCGCTTGGCGCGCCATGCGAGGTAAGGTTTTTCACTGGACAAAAATAGAGAATGGGGGCAAAGGAGGTAAGAAAACTGCTTCTAAGAGAGTGACGATTCAAATAAATGTACGAAGTTTGACAAATGAATGCCTGAATATTCATGGGGATAGGGCTAGTTTCAAAGTTTATTTTTCCACGGATAGGACAGCAAAAAGAAAAGGACAAGTACAGCAGTAGTACCTGTCGAAAAGTTGGTCATAAATGGCCAGCTTTGAGGCGAAGCAGCCCATGTTTTTGCTGTGGTGAAATTCGTGTTGGTCGGTGTTCGCGGAAAGCGGGAACCACCGCACCGGCGACCAGGGAAACGCATAGCCGCAATGGTCGTCTACAGTCATATAAGCAAGGAGTACCAAGTAGAGTGAAGAGGGCACTCAAAAACAATTTAAAATATATAATCATACAAATACACTGGACATAAGAAAGACTATCATGAGTCTGCAGTAGTAAATGACGAATTTTGCAAAGTAAAAAAATACGCATCTGCATTCCCTCGCTAGATAAGCTAGGTAAGTCGATCTTCAGTCGCACCGATATTCGCCACCAAGAGCCAGGCGATCCACTGGAAGAGGGTAACGCTGTGTGGGTGCACCACAATGACGGCCAGCAGAGCGGGCGCTGCCAGAGTGATGACGTAATCCACAGGATGCTCGTGCATCGAGGCCAAGATCGTGTTCTGCTTGTACTCGTGGTGCACCTTGAAAGCAAGAGAACAGTAAAGGCGAGTATTAAGAACTGTTATCACTACCTGAGTTGCTTAATAGTGCAGTAGTTGAATAAATGCTGATGCTTCTACAATAGTTTTAAAGCTAGCAAAACTAAATTGTTTCGGTGTAACCTAAGGAGGAGCTATCATCATCACCTTGTGGTACTTGTAAAAGCGAGGCCAGTGCGCTATGCGGTGGCACCAATAGAACCCAAACTCATGCACAAGGGTCAAAGCGGCGTTGTGAGCGGCGAGCAACGGATACGAGGGCCAGTCAGAGGTTTTGAAGGACATGTTATCGCCCAGGATGAGGTACTTCCCCACTGTGAGTAAAGGCACTAGGCATCCGTAGTTGACCGTGAATAGCACAACGCTGCGCTTCGTCAGAGCCCAAAAATCAGCACGAACCTAGAAACACCGCAATAGAGAACGCACAGGTATAAAATCAGGGACTGTGTATGATGGGTTAGAATGCAAGTAAGGGCGTGTATGATGCGACACACAAGGCCGATACGTAGCGCTATGGCCAAAGCTCACCTTCGCTTTCTCGCTACGCCAATGCCATTCCTGGTCGCTGATTTTATACCTCTCGAAGAAGGCATAATTGCCAGAGTATATTGGGACCATCAAAAGAGCTGCTATCGCAAAGTAGGCTAGTCCCATCTCATTCAAGAGCACCTGAGCCTGCAATGGAGAATATTCTGACCAGAACCCTTCCCAGTGAGGTTTGAGCAACGGAGGCACAGCGAAGAACCAGAACAGCGACTGGAGGGCCGCTGCAGTTTTCCAAACAGTGTCTTCCTTGGTCATTTTATCAAACAATTGAGGTCGCACTGCCTAGTATTACTCGAGCTTGACAACTTAACCGAGCAAATCTTTAAGACGGGCAGCCACAGTCTCGACAACTGAATAACGCTAGAGTTCGACGCCTTGAAGTCGAGCGCACGATACTGCAAGAGTGTAATAAATCAACAATATCGGAAACCGAGCAAAGGTCTGGGAGCTCGGAGGCGGGAAGTAATGCCTAACGGGCCACTGAGCCACTGACGCTGCTTGACTGTAGGAAGTAATGAGGAGATGGGGGCGGGGAGATGGGAAGATCAAACGCTTTACGGCACTACAGGGGGTCAATTTCACAAACTTCTTGAACAACTTACTTTCAACTACAGTACTTTCCATCGGCTATCGGCTGACCCCTGCCCCCTGGCCTCTGGCCCCTAGCTGGGAGCTGTGGGCCGCTGCCGCTCCCTACTGAACGCCTCATGCTACACGTTCGTTGATAAGAAAAAGGCACCTCATATGATATATGCTCCCGCGGTTACATTGAGACGATTCCCTGCTGGGGCAAAAAAATAGCCCAGAGAATTGCCTCGTGGACCTGGGACATGACACACGAACGAGCACTCAGTCCCAGGCGCCAGTTGGAGCCTCAATTGGCCTTCTGGAGCGAATTTACCAGCTCGTGTACAGATCAAGTGCATTACCTATGTGGTTATGTGCTTCTGTGACTGCTGTGTACTTGCCTTTCTCTGATTCTGTTTTTGGGAGAGTATTTACTAGACTACACTAGACTAGACTAGACTAGACTAGACTAGACTTACTTTCGATTCATACGAATGGAGCGTATTCGAAACTCTTGGTATATACGACATACGAAACACCGAAGTCGATGAACGGCCGTCACGCATCAGTGGTGCGAACTCCGGATCACAGGATTCTAGTAGATTTCTACGATACATGTGACGGATTGAAGATTGAAGCATGTTTTAAGCATGGTGCGTTGGCCTCGTGATGAGAGTTTGAGACTGTCGCGCATGTACCGGTACAATTCCAGTAAAAGTTTTATATGACAACTCGGCAGAAGCCACAGTGCTCGCAATTGGCAAGCAAAGCGCTCACTCCAAAGAAATTGTTTTGTACTGTAAAAACAGGCCGTTCGCAGGCATGAGCGCTGCTGTTTCCGCCTTCGCTTCCTTCGCTCATGCCAGCAGCATCGCGCGCGTGGGCTCGATGTTCATCGAAAGTTGCTGCTAGCTCGGCCTGTATCTGCTCCAGCGATATTTGATCCTCGCCAAGGTTGAGCCTTGCACCGCACGAGCACACCAGCCTTAAGCCATCAGGTGAGGCAACCATCCAGCCGTGCTGGCATACCGGGCACAGCAGAGTTCGATCTGGGAGAATCGAGAATTTTGCCCCCGCGTACAATGAGCTATCTTATGAAAGAAAGAGAAGTAAAGCAGCATAGAAGCACATTGTCGAGGTGCGTGCATCCACAATGGATATTCTCAACTATCAGATTGTCTTCGATGCTAGCTGGAATCTTCTCATGCACACATCGGCTACAACGAGCATCTCTCACACATCAAGCGTAGTATTCCTAATTTCACCTCGCGAAGGTGCGCTTTCATCCACGGCTAATGCTTCAAGGGCGCTCGACAAATCATCTTCTTCGTGCTGTTGCCGTGCTTCATACTCCTGCTCCACCTCAGCCGCCAATTCGTCATCTACGCAACAACATACACACGCACGCACGCACGCACGCACGCACACACACACACACAAGCCAAAAATCGAGACTCAGTTAGAAGAGAAATCGTGAATCATACACCAATTTTCAAGAGGGGTGAGAGAAGAAGGAAGATATTGATACCTTGAGCTTGCAACTCGAGTAAGAGAGCATCTTCCACAGAAACGAGAGCTGACGCCCAATCAGATTCGCTAATTTCAAAGTCATCGAACATCACTGGGCCGCTCCATCTACGGCTGGTCGGATTTGATGTGGCTCCCAATAAACCAGCGCTAGTAGATGCACCCGATTCTATGCCCATAGCTGCAGCGAGCTGTTTGCCATCGGTAGCTTTGTCAGCGCTGAAACTACTAGTGCTGCTGCCATAGCCACCTCTCGAAACTTCTGAGAAGAAAGTTTCTTCGAGCAAAACCCGGGCTCGCTCCCGTAGCGGGGCTGCAGCCTAGTTCACACGAGCTCAAATGAAAGGTATAACTAGAAAATTGGAAACTTTTGACTCATGTCCTGCACGAGAGTGCGCTTTAAAATGCAAAACAATTTTGAGGGCATTCGATACAGCAACTAATCATACCACTAGATCGGCATCTCCTGACCCTCTTTCATCTAGCGGTGTGCGGCCAACCTCGCGAGAGCGCAGCGAAGCTAGAGCCTCCCGACGACCCTCCTTTACGCGCCGTAAACATTGGTCTCTTATGCGATCAGTGAGCTGTTTCAATGGGTTTTCTGCCATGCTCGTTTCGCAAGTCACTCGAGGCATTAAGTCAGCTAGCTAGAAATAGATGAATTCAAGGTTACTCTGCTGTCGAAGCCTATTGCGTGGTAGGATGTTTTGCTACAATTGTAAGACAGGCTAGCTCTATACTTCTAAAGATAGCCACATTATACACACGCCGCTGTTGATCACCCCAGCACCCCAGCAGGGCAACAGTAATTCTACGTACTGTCACATTCTTTAAATTACGTAATCTCGTTCTCGACGTACAAGGGGATGTAGCTCAGATGGTAGAGCGCGCGCTTCGCATGCGCGAGGTAAAGGGATCGATGCCCTTCTTCTCCATTTTTTTCGCTCTGTTCATTCCTCAACGTCAATCATAATATTATAAGGTGATGTAGCAAGCAATTGCTTCATTTCATTCCTATCTTAATCTCTTTTTCACATTTATGATAAGGTGTTGGAGGCAGTAGTAGCTCTCGGTAACCTTGCTTTCCGTATAGCAGAAATACTTTTCCTACCCACGTCTGAGTAATTGACCTTGAGCTTATAATTATCCAACTGACACTGAAGCCAATGCTGCGGACAGAAGTATAGGCACATGCGATGCACGCATCACTATAGCCAATAGCGCGTGAAGAAAGTGCGTTTAGAGTGCATAGGGTAGGGAGTTTAAGGCTTTCAACCCACTATGAAGGGGAAGTCAGCTTAAACTACTCTACTACGTACAATCCAGTCAAAATTTTCTCCCAAAATAATATAAAAAGGAGTTCACAGTAGTCGCAGGAGCACAAAATTAATTGTGTTAGAGCTGCACTTGCGCTAGCAAATTCGCTTTAGAAGGCCTCAAATGCATAGAAATCTTGCACGTAAATTAGATCAAATTGTTATATAATCCCCAATAACAAAGGATTTTTTTAAAGTAGGTATCATGAAGCTGCGTATCGATCAACTCTCCAGGTCAAGTCGGGCTGGAGACATCACCGCTCGGTCCTTGATTTAACTGTGGGACCCTCAGTTGATCGAATGTAGATACAACGGAGGACAATTTGGTTTGACGAACGCATCCCGACAGCTACAAACAGAATCAAAGCTATCTTGCCGATCACTTGCGCGGATCCAGCACTCTTCGAGGTATACGCAGACGACTTGCTCTCAGGTGGAGGGTTCTGCAAGGTTTAAAAAGACGCTGAAAGGCGACCACGTAGCGATCATGGTGTTTGATAGAAGATGTATGGGTTTAATTGTATGATAAAGAGGGGCCGCTAGGCCACCAAAGGCCCGCTTGCATGATGCTGTTTGTATCTTTGAAGAGGAGGCTCCTCTATCCACTAGCATTCCGCGGGAAGGAAGGAGCTCCTTTCCTGTCAGCCTGTCAGGGCCTCTCAAGGCCCGGGGACAGAACAATGGGCGCCCTGTGTGCTGACAGAAACGTTCTGTCCCCTGCCTATGAAACTGCGTGTTCCACAAGTCAAGAGCTTCGCTCGCAATACCAACAAATGCCCCGCTTTTTGCGAGGAATTTGGCCAGTTCCCCTGCCCCGCCTAATTACTTCCGCCCACAGCATTGACATTTATGTCATTTGGGTTTGAATTAGAACGAAGATCAATTCCGAGGTCGGAGACAGAAAGAAAGGGCCAACACGAGGAACACAACACATTCATCAACTTCCACAAGGACTTTTGAAAAATGATCTTGCACTCTCTCGGCTCCCTTAAACAGTCAGTATCATAATTTGGCTTTTTGTTCGAGGAGCATATGCCAAGTGCCGCTACACGTGATTCTAGGCAGTTCACAGAAACAACACCTGTTTCTAATGTTACCCGAAGGGCCAGAATTATAGGGCAATCAAACAAGCACGAATGGCCAGTACGGGCACTGCAGTACAGGAAATTATACAAGTAGAAAAACTAGTGAGGCGCACATGCGGGAGTGGCCATGAAATTAGCTACGAAGCTATGAAGATCTATAGTCGCGAGCTTTTCCTCTTTTCAGCTCAGAACTCCAGTTCTTCGGGCTGTGCAAAGCATTGTCCTGTGGAAGAGCAAGCTCTTGAATTCAGGTTCTTCGGGGCCTGTCCCAAAATTTGGCTACAATTGTGTTCGAAGTAGTGCGCGCAAGCCTAAGCGGTCATAGTAATAGCGATAATGGTACAGTGTAGCCTATTCCTCCATATCGTGTAATTTTTGCGCAAAAGTAGAGCTCGTGGTCCAAGAAAGGGCGCAATCATAAAGTCCTTAGGCCGTGCTCGTCAACGTCGTCGTATATAAGCCGCCTCCGGTGTTTCCTACTTTCCCCCCCAAAGGTGACCAATATTAGCTACTATGTAGCAGAGAAGGTGGCCATCTCTACTTGACACCAGAAAGGATTCTCAGTCCGTACTTGAGGTCTGGCTCAAGGTCATGGACCTTTGGCGTTCAGCCCCTACTCCTACTGTGTTTCGACGCTGGCCCCAAATTTTTTTTTTGAGACAGGCCCCGAAGGGCCGGAAATTAGAAGGCTACCAGGTAGAGAAGAAAAGCGAAGCAGCGCAAACCAAACCTAAGAAGCTAATCAGGCGCACATGCCCGAGAGACCATGGAAGTGATGGTAGCGGTCTAAAGTGGCACGCTCCTCCGTGCTCTGAGAGTGCAGCTCAAAAGAAGACTTTCCGCCCGCAGAGGAGGGGACTACAACGAAGTCCCTCAGGCGATCCAGAAGAAGAGTCGCCCATCCCCGAGCTATTGCGTCACCCCATCTGCGTGCAAGCTTCTGTCTGAACAAGGCTTTGGCTTCCGAAAAGCCAATGTTGTAGAATACCGTGTGTTTGCGAGCCATTTCCCGAGCGACGAGGTCCAAGATGAGGCTGAGGTCAGAGGAAGCACCCCCGTATCGGCCAATGACTGGGGCAAGAACACGACCACTGTGGCCGTACTCATTAAGTTCGCTCTCAATTGGGCTTCTTTGATCTTCTTGCGTGCCATGCAGCTCAAGGTCGAGCGAACTCGATCTCGAACTCGAACTCGAACTCGAACTCGAACTAATACAATTCCAAATGACACAGAAGCCAATGCTGCGGGCAGAAGTGTACGTGCGTGCGTTGCGCGCAAGTCAAAATTGTAAAGAGGATAGTGTGTAGAGGGCAGGAAGCATAATACTTCCACCCCCCTCTAAAGTGGAAACTGTTCATGAAATAATTTTGAAACTGGACTTAAGTCGTTTCTGCGTCTGTTTCTGCATTGAAGAGAGCGCGCCGTTGTTCGAGCTTCTTAGTGCGATCGTGGTACTCTTTGTTGACAGCTTTTTTCCTTTTCTCCAGAGTGGCCCCGGGAATACTAGAGGTGTTGTCATAGTGCGAAAGGCCTTGTAGAGTCTTGAAGTCCACAATGTGGTCTGCACCGTCTAAGTCGCAATCGACACCATTTTCTTTTTTTCAATCTACTGCCTTGATGGTGCCTTGCCCTACATTACTTATACCAGTCCATCTTCCTGCACAGGCCTTTAATTCAAGAACATCAAGCTCCCAGTTTAGCATACGGGATCACATTGATACAAACTATTCATTGGACTGTATCCTGCCCTTGATTCTGCCCCATAATTTTCTCTGATCTAATTAGTCTACACTTAAATTCCTTCCAGTACAGACGACGACAACCCAACTCCACAACCCAGTCACCCCTTATGGGGGGGGGGGGTGGAAATCTCGGAATGCAGTGATGCCTTCGGGGCTTCGGGCCAGAACATACTGTAACAGTGTAAACAGCGAGCCAGACGCAGCGCAGACAGCGAGTATACAGCGATTCTTCAAATAGAAACGCTAAAATGGACGTCGAAGAGCGCAAAGCCGCCAAAAAAGCTTTAAAAATGAAGCGTGAGAAGAAAGAAAAGAAGGAGAGTTCGACCAAATCCGCCGAATCAAAGAAGCGCAAGACTGCTGCTAGTTCGGACGAGGAGGAGGAAGCGACACGCGCGGCGGTTGCATCGGTGCCGCCTGATGGTGCAACAAGCAAACGACCGCGCACACGTTCGATGGACAAAGCTGAAGAAAAAGCACAAGTAGATACAAGCGAATTGCCACCTGGACATTTGAGTCGCTTTGCCTTGTCGGGCGCCACGTTGACTGCGCTGCGCACCCGCGGCATCGAGTCCCTATTCGACATTCAGGCGCAGACCTTTTCACTGATTCGGTCAGGCCGTGACGTCATCGGCAAGGCCCGCACGGGGCAAGGCAAAACCCTCGCTTTCGCACTACCAATCGCAGAGATGTTGCAAGAATTGGGCACGAATTTGAAGCCCGGTCGACCACCAGCAGCCGTGGTGATCGCGCCCACGCGTGAGCTGGCAGGGCAAGTGGCTACGGAAATTGCTACCGTGTGCGCTGGGTTTGTGGTGCTGACGGTTTACGGTGGCACGCCGTACCCGCCGCAATTTTCGGCACTACGCGCGGTAGGTCTTTTTTTTAGAGCTCAGCAAGTTAGCTACGTAGTAGATGTCATTATTTCGAACCTAGCTAGCTAGGTGTCTTCCAAAGACTACTGTTTCGTTTTTCAACCACTCTCTCTCTCACATGAATGCGTATTGATTAAAACAGGGCGTGGACGTCATCGTGGGCACCCCAGGTCGCGTGAAAGACCATTTGGAAAAAGGTACCCTCGACCTCGCGACGAGATGCAAGATCGCAGTCCTCGACGAAGCGGATCAAATGCTCGACATGGTACTACGTGCTTCGAACATGAAACTTACTTGTAGTCCTTGGTTCTGGTTGCTTCTGTATTCTAAAGATTGCGAAGAGGCAGGAATGAAAGGCCTCGTAGCATTGCAGCACTAACTTTTAAAGCATGTAACGATCTTATTGCTTTTGAACCTTTTCACTGTTTAAATCCCCCTGTCACTCACTCACGAACGCTTTTTTAAACTCCTCTCAGGGCTTCGCAGATGACATGGAGATCATTTTGGGTGCTTGCACGCTGGAAGGCCGGCAAACGTGCCTCTTCAGTGCCACGCTACCCTCCTGGGTGATGGGCATCGCCAAGAAGTACATGGCGTCGCCTGAGCTAGTGGATGTGGTTGGAAACAGCTCAGTGCAAGCGTCCACGGATGTGCGGCACATTGCCATCCCAACCCACTGGGAAACCAGAGCTGGCACCATTTCGGACACCATCTCGATGTTTGCTGGCGCTACCGGGCGCACGATTGTATTTTGCGAGACCAAATTAGAGTGCAACGACCTGAGCGTGGACGATTCGCTCAAGTTTGAGTCCAAGGCCCTCCACGGCGACGTGCCTCAGGCCACACGCGAGGCGACGATGGCAGCGTTCCGGAAAGGCAAGTTTCGGGTGCTCATCGCGACGGACGTGGCGGCACGGGGCTTGGACATGATCGTAGACTTAGTGATCAACAACAAGCCTCCAGAGTCCAGGTCAGGGCGACCAGAGACCGAGACCTACGTGCATCGGTCGGGGCGCACAGGGCGTGCCGGTCGCAAGGGCATCTGCGTGACTCTCTTCACCCCAAAGCAACGCACCACGCTGCAGACCATTGAGAGGCAGACCAAGAATGCCTTCGAGTGGCAGGGCGCGCCTCAACCTGTGGCCATTCTGCTGACCGCCGCACAGACCGTGTCGGAGGATGCAGTGGCGGTAGCTCCTGCGGTGAGGCTCTTGTTCCAACCCGCTGCTACCGCGCTCTTAGCTCGAATGGACAGTACAGCAGATGGAGGTCTAGCAGCCCTTAGCGCTGCCCTTGCCGTGGCCACAGGATACACCGAGCTCCCTCCGGTGCGGTCCCTGCTCTCTTCGTCAGAAGGCTATGCCACGGTGCATTTCGATGGGAAAGGGCGCGCGGTGAGGACCATGAGTGACGTGTGGGCGGCTTTAAGGCGTATCATGCCGCCGGGCTTCTGCGAGTCAAACCAAAACGTGCGCCAAATGCAACTGACCGCAGATGAAGCTGGCGCTGTGATGGACATCAAAGTGCGTGGCGCGGATGACGACGAGAAAGAGGGCCTCTTGCTCGATCAACTGAAGAAGATCAGCGAGGAGTCTGGCTTTTTGACCCTCCTCAAGGAAACACTGCCACCTCTCAAGGAAAGGGCTGCTCCAATGATGGGTGGTAAAGGCGGCTGGGGAGGCGGTAAGGGAGGCAAAGGAAGTAGTGGCAAAGGCGGCAAGGGTGGAGGCAAAGGAGGCGGCAAGGGGCGAGGGAGCCCTTTTTCTGGAGGCCGTGGGGGCGGGCGGGGGAGTTCTTAACCCTGCTTTCCTAATGGAGTTGGCACGTGAATTCTACTTTCCTTTGGGCAAAAAAAAGCCACTTCCAAGGCAGCAAACGGTTATCATGGACAGGACTTCGAATTACACAAGGAGCTACATCCAGTGTGTCATACTTATTCATTTAGTATGCGTATGCTTTATCCTTCTGCCCATTGCCCAATCGCCAAACGGCTGTGATGTGTGATGTTATATATTGCCGTGGTGGTGCTTGAATGCTTGCTTGGAAGTGGAAGTGTGGGTCCACAGCCCCGCAGGGGCGTTCGGGAGAGCACACAGTACACGTATACGTATACTACTGTACAGTAGTACAGTACCATAGTTCAGCAGTTATTTGGTCGCAGCCATGAGAGATTTGCCACGCGGCCTGGTAGTGTAGCCCGTTTGATGAACTAGTGGTGCTGAACTCAGATTTACCCAATACCAGCTAGCTTCTCCGTTGATTAGATGAACAATCCCAGCCTAGCGATGTTGATTAGAGGCTGTTCGACGGCACTTGTGTTCCTGCTGTTTGCCGTGGTTAACGGAGGCAGCAGTAATGGCGGCAGCAGCAATGCAGGCAAAGCCATGAGCTTTGCAGACGGGCTCTTGAGCTCAATACCGGCTGGATTTTGCTTAGATTACCGCTCGCCGGGAGACTATTGGTCCTATCGGTGGTGCCACCGTTTTAACGTCACGCAATACCGCGGCCGGTCACACCATCTCAAGTCCCAGGAACAATTGTTAGGTAAACCTCTGCGTCAGCAGTTACTATGATGACATATGATTGTGTGCACCATACTGCTAGACATTTGTTACTCAGAAATCTCATTGTATAGTACAAAATACTAATTCAAACGTGTTCCTTCCCTAAATAGGGCTCTTTAACAGCGGCCTCACGTCAGTCGCGAATTCGCCGTCCTTTGACGTGGCGCACGGCTTCGATCGCGGTGACGCATGCGTGCCTCCCGGGAAACACAACCCGCCGCTCCCTCGCGAGACGAAAGTCAATCTCATGTGCTGTTCAGCACGGCGGGACCGGGTGAGCTCTTGACTTCCATAGCACCCTGCTTGTTGCAAATCATATGCGCTTTCCATCTTTGCATGTATAAAAAAGCAATTACCTTGTTGAACTGTTTAAAAGTTTGTCTCAGACGGCATAGCTCCTCTCACGCTATGTACACCTTCGTATTTTTGGAAATGTCAAGGCGAAAAGCGTGCACTTAAAGTCAGTCACCGAGCCAGCACCGTGCGAGTACGAGGTCACCGTGTGTGTCCCGAGCCTATGCGTTACCAAGCCCTCAGCGTCGCCCGTGCACTATAGCGGCAGCAGCAGCAGCCGCGGGAGTAACGAAGAAAAAGACAGCGACAACAGGGAAGAAAGTGATGACGGAGGTGAGGTGTCTTATCCCTCTTCCCCTGAGAATCACGCAAACGAGGATGCGTTGACTCGAGCTTCTAGAAAGCGAGACGAACGCCGGCGACCGCAACACAGCAGCATTAGCAGTAGCAGTAGTAGCAGTAGTGAATCACACCGCTATGACGAGCGGAGTTTAACCGCAGCACGAATAGGGAGAACCATGTCTCCGAGGGAGCGGCAGGCCTACAAGGAGGCCGCGCGTCGCATCTTCGTGCACGCCTACGATGGTTACATGTACCACGCGTATCCTCGGGGCGAGCTCGCGCCTGTTTCCTGCAGCGGCCAAGCCTTTGACATGATTCGACTACCGGCCGTCACCCTCATTGATACCCTCGACACTCTCGTAGTGATGGGGAATTACACGGAATTTCGGCGTGCGGTTGTGCTGGTGAAACGCGCTCTGCCGTCGAAGTTCGATTTCGACGACAATGTGAGCGTGTTCGAGACCACGATTCGCATCCTGGGAGGTCTTCTGAGCGCCCATCAACTTGCCACCGACCCCATTTTAAACATCTATCCCAAGGTATCTTTCTCGTTTTACGATTTTTATTTTGTTCTACTTCAGCCGCAAAATAATATTTTGATTGTTTTTCTTTTAATAAGGGGTAGTTCATGCACCGCTACCAGATTATTTTTTTATCCCACACCTTCCCCAAACCTCATTTCTTGCCGTTTCTTAAAACATCAAATGAAGGACGGAAGCACCGCCTATGACGGTATCTTGTTAGACTTAGCTATCGACCTAGGCGAGCGCTTGTTACTGGCATTCCACACCCCTACGGGTATTCCCTACGGCACCGTAAACCTACGACACGGCGTGCCGAAAGGGGAAACCCCCATCGCCTCCCTTGCGGGGGCGGGCTCTTTGGCCCTCGAGTTCACCATGCTCTCGCACTTGAGCGGTTTGCCCGAATATGGTATCGCCGCGCAGCAGGCCGCTCTCGCCCTCCACAGCCGGCGCACCCCCTTGGGGTTACTGGGCAAACATGTGAACGTTCGGTCCGGCAAGGTGAGAGGAAGGATTTTTGGTTCATGAGTAAGGGAGAGCCTCGAAAGTTGCTGGCATTCTACTCGGAAACTTCTTCTCCCACACATAACTGATCATCCCTCTAATTTTATGAAAACCTTACCTGCACAGTGGTCGGAATCTGTGTCGGGAATCGGCAGCAACGCAGATTCGTACTTCGAATACCTCCTCAAGGTACATGACGATGCTAGCGCTACTTCTGGTTGCTTCAACCATCACGAAAATTGACATTGCTGATTGTATCTTACTATCCGCCTCCGCCTTGTTCTCTCCCTCTTTTGCTTCTTTTAGATGTACCTCTTGTTTGGCGATGTGAAGTGGTGGGAGGCTTACGTTGAGACGGTCAAGAGCATTGACAGTCACTTGAGGAGAGGGGATTGGTTCATCGATGTGGATACTTATTCGGGTCAGCCGAGAAGGCAGCGCTTTGAGAATCTCATGGCGTTTTGGCCTGGAGTGCAGGTGAATAAGAATCAGGGGGTCTGTGCCTCGTACCTGTTGGTTATTGTTCACATCTCCTTTTTGACTTCTATTTTGAAAATTTCAGCCACTCTCCTATTATAGTTTCGAGCTAGAGTGAACATCTGTTTACGCTCTTCCTCTTATTTCGCGTATCTTAATAATCTTTTTTCTTCTTCTCCTTCTTCATATCTCCTAGGCCTTAGCCGGTGATTTATCGGGAGCCACTCAGAGCCTCAACGCATTTTGTTTGGTGTGGCGAGATTGGGGGTTCTTGCCGGAAGAGTACGATTTTGCCGCGTGGCAATTGTCCGGCACTTCCCTGTACCCGCTGAGGCCCGAGCTGATCGAGTCCATTTACTTGGTAGGTGTGCATGTTTTGCGGTGCAAATGTGTCACCCCACCTTTGTTATCTTCGTTTTGCCTTGTGTACGCCCTCTCTTACCATCTCTTTTTATTTCCATATGATTCGAGTGTATGATTGAAATTCGTTGCTCATTTTTTCTTTTTTTTTGGCTTTATTGTGTTGCCATGTATCTATATCAGGTGCGCCGGGCCACGGGTGACGATTCTTGGCTGTGGGCTGGGGCTTCCTTCCTGGAATCCTTAGCAAAACACACCGGCACTTCCTGTGGGCATGCCACTGTGAAAAATGTCGCCACTCTCGAGCTCGAAGACACCATGCCCTCGTTCTTTTTAGCGGAAACCGCCAAGTATGATAATGCCCATACACATATAACTTTATTTTAATTTACTTGAACCTATCATCCTTCTGATACTTTATTTTACCTTGCTGATCATTTTCATTTGGCTTAAGCGTACAATCTCAAGGCTCCCTTGACGCCTGTATGTATCTGCATGAAACAATTCGTCTGTTATCGTCTCTTCTCTCGTGTGCACGTGTGTGTGTGATGTCAAAGGTACTTGTATTTGCTCTTCGATGACGACAACTGGATTCACGACCGACCATTTGTGTTCACTACTGAAGCGCACCCTTTTCTCATGACATCGTTTCACTCTTCGATAGCACCTGAAGCCAACAACGAAGAAGAAGAAGAAGCAGATCTAGTAGCAAAGGAGGTGGTGGCGGAAGCATCAAAACAGGCAGCAACTTGTGAGGCGAGCGAAGATAGTAACGATATCGCTGACAGCGACATTGACACCGTTGAATGGATGATGGATGAACTAGAAGGGGAGTTCAGCGAAGAGGACAGGGAATGGCACGCGAGAGCCAAGGAAGTAGTGCAGGGGATGTCCAAGGCTAAAAAAGCCAAGGTATCAAGCAAAAGGTCTTCTGCTTCTTGGCCGCCTCCCTCACTACGCGGACCCCCACCCAAACGAGCTTCAACTCCTCCTGTGGGGGCGAAAACCTTGCAGTCCAAAGTGCCACACTGGCTATCGGAGCTGGGCTACGACGCCGACTATGCCGACGACCTCGGGACCGAAACCCGACGGCACGCGGCTCCGAGCAGCAGACGAGGAGACCGAGGGGCTAGCAGTGGTCGAAATGCGGCAAATCGGTTCAAACGTGTATTCAATGACCTGCCATGGCATTTAGTAGCACCGAGGAGTCAAGATGAGGAAGATGGCGATGAAGATGGTGAAGGATCTGGTGGAGGCAAAAAAGGAGGCAGAGAGCAGTCTACGTGGGCTGATGCGCCAGTTGCTGAGACGGGTGGTACCACCTTTTCGATGGGCGATTTAGGGACCTTCAAGGTTTCTGTCTTCACGGATGGGTAGGTCGTAGTAGGAGGAGCTCGGATGTGGTCCTAAAATATCATTGCGTTTTGTGCACAGCAGGAGAGGACGAATAAGCGAGCGAAATAAAGAGAAGAATAATTGTGATTGATCATAGAGGCTTTATGAGAGTCCGTCAATGAGAGAGCGATTATTTTTCTAGATGGAGACTCGTGCTTCCATCCGCATGTGCATACTCACCGTCATTAACTCACAGGTTTTTGGTGGAGAATTTAGATGACGGGGAGACCCTGGAGATTGCCAACATTGGTTCAGGAGTGGTGTCAGTCGTCAATTCACGCCCTCACAACGCTATTACAAATCAACCCGCGGTGTCAAGGGCAGTGGCCTCGAATCTTCACAGCCAAAAGCTGATGTGCAGAATCAACCTCGACCATGAAGGCACCGCTGCTTCTTCTGCTTCTTCTTCTGCCAGTGTCGAGAATGACCACGAGAATGACCACGAGGAGCACTTCGATACGAACGCTGCTGCTTCCTTGGTTCAAACGGCGTTGTCACCGTTGCCCTTGCCTGCGCTGTTCAACATCCCCTGTGCTGTGTCGGGCTTTGGTCGGTCTTTAGACGCTGAGCCTTCGCCACCAGTGTCTGGAACCATGCACTTTTCAAGCACTGACCCGAAGGGCTGTACTGACCCACTCAGAACGAGTCCTTCATCACCGCCGTCAACAGCAGCAGCAGCAGCTGCCGCTCCTGAGCCATCAGGACCTCATTCGTGGATTTTCCCACGCCCTTCTGCTCCACCGCCCTCTTCCTCAACCCAGCAAGAGACTTCGAATGAAAGCGGCACGGTGTCAGTCGTGCAGCGCGGGGATTGCATGTTTGAGCACAAGGCAAGAGTCGCCGAACAAAAGGGTGCTGCTGCAGTTGTGGTGGTGAATTCTGAGTACGGACAAAAGTTTATCATGTCAGGCCAGACCATCACTGCACCCACCCTCATTCCTAACCCTGTGCAGCCTTCAAAACAAGACGAGGAGGGCACTGCTGAAGATGTAGCTGGAAGTGCAAACACTGCAGTCAACTCAGATGCTGCTGTAGATGATGCTGTTCCAGCTCCAGCTCCAGTGGGGATCCCCGTGGTGATGGTAGCCCGGGAGCACGGAGAGCTACTAGAAGCGGCGCAGGAAAGGCTCGCAGCGAAAGGGTTTACGCCAAAGCTTACGGTACATGTAGACAAGCATCCAAGGCCGGGCAGCAGCAGCAGTGGTTCAGATAGACGCGATACAGACGAATACACGTGGCCTACGGTAGTAGTGGCAGCCAACTCCTTGCAGGTGTTAGGCATGGGCGAATGGGGCGCTTTCTTGTCGTCGCCGAGTGGGAAAGAGTGGCAACTTTTCGTGACAAAAAAACAAGCAACACCGGCGAGCACCACGGAAAATAGCGGCTCCTCGACAGTCCCGGTGGAGTGAATAATTCTTACCACTCCTTTTTGATCAAAAGCTTTCGTAAGGCACGTCACCGAAAACGCGCTTTGCTGTAGCTACTTAATTGAATTGAAAATACGCCATTCAGCGCCCCCTCTTGTATTTGTATAGCGCCAAAATAAATTTCCATTGTGGCCTGCCCATTGCTCTGATATCTGATATATCACCGTGATATCACCGGTACATAACGCCTCAAAAGATTTTACACGGATGTAAGTGCACTGGCACTGGGCGACTATCTATAGGACATCAATGAGGCCCATTTAAGCGAATGAGTCCACTACTGCACTTGCTTACCTCTGATGCTTAATGCAGATGTTGACAAGCGAATAACATCAGCGACGGCTGCTTTTGGCGTCCTAAAAAACATTTTTGCTGACAAGTATCTTTCGGAGGAACTTAAGGGTGACGTATACAAGGCTCTTATCTTACCTTCTTTACTTTACGGTTGTGAAGCTTGGTCCTTGCGTGAAGATTTATTTAAGCGCCTTCGAAGTTTCCATGACAGGTGTGCTCGTAGCATTTGCCGTGTGAACCTCCATCGTACCTTCCGCCACCATATCACTTCCGCGAGTCTCTTCCGTCGCTTGGGCATTCTTGACATCGACAGTTACTTTCATAATCGGATTCTTAATTGGGCTGGCCACGTCGCACGTATGCCCATGAGCCGGGCGCCACGGCAGTTACTGACTGGTTGGGTATCGCATTCTCGACCGATTGGTTGTCCACAGATGACTTGGGGCAGGACGTTGGAGAACGCGCTCAAAGGAAGGGCATTTCGAAGGATTTTGATGAGTGGATCGCCATTGCCAAGGACAGGTCGAAGTGGAGACAGCTGACTCACTCCATTCCCAAACCTCCTGATGCCTGATGGTTGAAGGACACCTCGAGAGTAAACGATTACAATTGCTTTACGCAAAAGGACACTCAGCCCAGTCAGACTTGTTCTGAAGGTTACATTTTTTGTTGCTATATGCCACGGTGGTGTTTCTTTGTATTTTTGGGGAGTATAAACCAGACTAGACTCGTAGAAACAAGGGATAGATATAAAAAAGCTAGTGCATAAGGAAAGATTATCACCAGGAATTAAATCCTTCTCTTAGCCCCAATCCAAAGGTTTGTCATAGAAAGGCTTTCGACTAGCTCCTTGTAATGCAGCTCCTTTCTCGAGGGCGCAAAACGCTTCAAGGGCCATCTTCAGGGCATGTCGTTTGCCCGGGTTGATGTTTGACACGTCTGGCTGTCCATTGGCATCTAGAAGCTGAAAGGATTCCCAACTCGAGGAAGGGTCACACTTCACCCCACTACTAGCAGCGTTTGAGGCCTGCTCGACAGTTGCGTGGTTGTGTTGCAGCGAAGGATCCACGAATTCTGCGACGTCTTTCGCGCTTACTTCTCGAGGGAGCTTGAGGTTACACAGCTGCTCGAGGGCTTTTGCTACCCGCGTTACTTCAATGAGTGGGGATGCGTTGATGGCAGCGTTACTAGTGGCGACCATACATAACCCTTGTGACTGCTGCAGCGCCTGTGCAGAAATAGGTCAAAATAAAGAGTTAGGTGTAGGAAGTGGAACTTTGGAAAAAAGTTGTCATGGAAACTCAAGGAATAGAATCATGGACTAAACTCTGCACGTATCTTAGCACAAGCCGTACCATTTCGTTGTAGGCAAGCCATAAGAGAAGCCCGCGCTTGATTCCAAACCCTTCTCGCTTTTGCAAGCTCTTGGCTACTTCTACAGGGTGTCGATAAGTGAACAGCACTGCAGGCGCGACTCCTTTTCCACTCGCACCTGCCTCCTTCCTCTCACTGACAGTACTATTTCCACTACTGAGGAGGGGCAGCCAAAAGCGCAGGGTGAGGCAGAGCCTAGGGTCCTTTAAGGCCCACGGCACACTTCCTCCTCCTTTGCTTGAAGAAGCATGAGATGTTAGCAGTGCTTTCATCGCTTTGGCGCCGTATTGCTGCCAGTCGACAGTCCCCGCTGCGACGGCTTGAGTGGCTATTGAAGCATTGAAACGATCGCCAAACAAACTCCAGTGCACCTTTTGCTGCTTCATGAGGTAGTCATTTTGCAGCACTATATCGGTGCGCTCGAAGAAACCTTTCGCGTTATCGGTTGGAGAAGCACCCCAAATCAAGTCTCGACGATCTCCCACCCACAGTCCCGCTCGAAACAAAAGGCCCGTCAAAAGAGACGTGCCTGAGCGGTGCATACCCAACACTACCACACCCGGTGGTGGCGGTGAAGTGCGATCAACTTTCGTTGCCACTTCTTCTTCAGAAGTGGTGGCAACTACTCTAGGAGCTCGTGCCTGAGGAGCTGATGCTTGGGAGGCTAATGATAAGGCAGGTGCAACAGAAGTGTCGTGGAGCTTAACATTGCCCCGAAGAGCCTTGCTGGCCTTTTCATTTCGTAAACGAGCTTCTACACCCGTATTGAAGGTCGTCTCAAGAGCCTTAATCGCGGCCTCTTGCGCTGCTCTCTGCTGAAGCGTCGATACAGCAGGTGCATGCATATCAGCCGGCGATGGCGCTGACCAGAAAAAGCTCACACAACCTAACAATACGAGGTTCATTGCTAAAAAAACCTCTAAGCTAAATGAGCTACGGCTACGCTTCGAGCTTTGTTGAAACGACGGATGATACTTTGGCATCTTTATCTCTAGAGTAGGTTGGGCTACTTGTACATGTCAGCTCTTTCAGAATAAGCTCGGAGCAACATCTAGACTCAAGAGTAGAGTTGCCAAGAAATAAGCCATATTGCTAGGCTCCGAGAGTCGTCTCACTGTGTAATATTTGAGCATGTGCTATTAGTCATCCGGGTAGTAGGATGGAAAGCCATGAAGCCATGGTGCCTGAAAAGGGAAGCTGTGAAAACATCATTCTCTAATATTGTATCTACAATAATGTCGTACTGAGTTAGCGAGTTGCTCGTAAAAAATGTAGTCACGCTATCGCGCTGAAGGAGTACTATAACTTACATTTACTAAGACTTGCATTTGCTAGCTTATTCCTTTATAATTGTATTTCGCTTCAAAAAAGGACAACAAATTCGCAAGCTCGAATGCTACTACTTCGTGGGATTCGTAAGCCGGCGGCTCGCACCTTCATTCGATGCCGCAACCTAGCGTCAGTGGTGCCACCTCTAGAGCTTCGAGTACATAACTCACTGACAGGTACCAAGGAAGCACTGCCACCGCTGCCAGAAGGGCAGTCGCACTGGGGGTGGTATGCTTGCGGCCCTACAGTTTACGACGATGCCCACATAGGGCATGCCCGAACCTACGTGTGCTTCGATATGATAAGACGAGTAAGAGCAAAATGCAAAATCTCAATAGTAGGTCAACAACAAGACTTCCATGTCCAATCACTTCTAGTCTATCTTAGTGTGGTGGGTTCTCCCATGCAGCAATTTTGAATCACAGCACAACGCACCGTGCAGCCCACTAACTCCGCCCTCTGTGTCTCCTGCGCAGGTGCTGATGGAGCATTTCGGCGTGCCACTTTGTTACGCTGTTGGAGTCACCGACATTGATGACAAAATTTTAAAGAAAGCGGAGGCACTGAAAGTGCCCCCTCATGTGGTCGCTCGAAAGTTTGAAGCGCGCTTCTTTGCTGACATGGCAACGCTAGGCGTGCTAGAACCTAACGCAAAACTGCGCGTGTCAGAGCACATGAGCGACATCATCGCTTACGTAGAGGGTATTATCGCGCGGGGATACGGGTATGCAACACCTGATGGCTCGGTGTACTTTGACGTCGCTGCTTTTGGCGACCAGCACTATGGGCGGTTCGGTCGCACCCTCGCTGCAAGAGCAGAAGGGTCTGGGGTAGTGGCTGACCAAGAGCAAGAAGCACCTGACGTCTCCGCAGTGCAGGGCAACAACAACAGCAGTAGTTTTAGGAGTGATGATAATAACAGCAGCATTAGTGGTGCTGGCTTTGTTGCTGGCGGGAAACGTAATGCGGTGGACTTTGCACTCTGGAAAGGGGCACCTGAAGGAGCCAGAGCATCCGAGGCAGCAGTCAGTGAGGGCAGTGCGTGGCCTTCTCCTTGGGGGGTGGGTCGACCTGGATGGCACATCGAGTGCTCGGCCATGACGCACGCGCATTTCGGCCCCGACCTGCAAGTGCATTCGGGTACTCCAACGTAAAGAGAGTATGATTCTTGACAAAAGTTACCTAGGGCTTCTACGTTTTATGACCTCTTCTTCCTTTCTTGTCGTGCTCTCACTTGTTTCCAGGTGGCAAGGACCTGGCGTTTCCGCACCACTGCAACGAAATGGCGCAGTGCGAGGCTTTTCAGGGCGCCCCGGGGGGTGGGTGGGTGCCCTTGTGGCTGCACGCAGGGCACGTGCACATTACAGGGAGAAAAATGAGCAAAAGCCTGAAGAACTTCGTCACGGTAAACACGTGCAGAAATTGACGAATGAAGTCTCGATGAGAAATACGACCATGAGTATATGTCTCGCAAATTCTTGTTTCTCTCTGACTTGAATTGCACGCAATTTGAGTGATGCGCCCCCCATGATATGCTCTGCTGTATATTATCATGAACACTACATTAGGTGCGGGACTTCCTCTCTGAAAACGGCCATCCCGACGACCTTCGCGTGTTTTGCCTCCAGGTTTGATGCTAGGACAGAATTCCTTTCTTGGAGAAGAAAGAGTATGCATGAACGAGTAGGATGTCATATCCTCATAACCACCTTCCCACTCCCCACCATCACATATATACTTATAAAAACAGTACCACTACCGCAGCGACGTGACGTATTCGGAAGCCCGGATGGAAGAAGCTCGCCACCTTCGCCTCAATTTGATTCGCTTCCTGGAACGAGTCCAAAATGCCACTTCTACAAGTGGGCTAGAAGAGGGAAAGGATGAAAAAGAGGAGAAGCATCATTCTTGTGGCACATCATCCTGGGGTTCGCATGAAGCTACTCTGGTGTCGGCACATGCTGACGCCAATGCGACGGTGATAACAATACCCTGACCTATGCATTCACGACAATTCTTTAACTTTTTATAGGCAGCAGCCTCCTCGCTCAACTCCACCCCTGGCCCTCTACTAAGCTCTAATACCATTTTTGCCTTCACATTAGTCCAATTGCTCGCTGAATAAAGGTGCTTCGCGCTCTCGCTGATGACTTCGATACACCGAAGGCGATGCGGGCTCTTGCTACACTTGCTGCTGCGGGGGAAGCATACCTCTTGGCCAAAGAATCAGATTTTGCGGCGAGTGGTGCATTGACCAATGCTAGGACCCAGTTTTCAGTGCCACCTGAGCCGTTGGCGCTTTGCGCGAGGCTTGTGGCTAAAATGTCGACACTTTTTGGCATTGAATCCGTAGCAAGTGCTTACATGCCAGCCAGTGCCGAAACCTCCAATGCTGATGGCACTCCTGGCTCAAGTAGCACCGTTAGCAATACAAGTGGCAGCGCTGGAGAAGCGTTACATGTACTGACCGACTTTCGGGCTGAAGTGCGTGCAGCTGCGAAAAGAGCACTCGTTGCTAACGCTAAGGCCGCTAAGGCAGCTAAAAAGGCGGCAGCTGCGAAGGAAGATGATGGTGCTTCACCCTCTCGTGACGAGGATGGTCTCAAAAGCAGCGACACAGTAGCAGCTTCTGCCT
>Ga0307979_1000345_pt1 | contig 31181 bp, 23 predicted proteins | sample OrgLakmetage1058_FD_201833 | JGI IMG/M metagenome (GOLD analysis project Ga0307979, IMG submission 201833) | Saline water microbial communities from Organic Lake, Antarctica - #1058 | ecosystem: Environmental > Aquatic > Non-marine Saline and Alkaline > Saline | place: Antarctica: Organic Lake...
AACTGAGCTTTCCGGCGGAGAAGCACAGCGTATTAAACTTGCTACGGAGCTCCAGCGACTAAGCCGCGGGAACACACTCTATATTTTAGACGAACCCACTACGGGCTTACACCCAACAGATGTAGAGAAATTACAACTCCAATTGGCGAGATTGGTGGATGCTGGGAATACTGTAATTGTAGTTGAACACGATATGCAGGTAGTTGCTGGAAGTGATTGGGTTATCGACATAGGTCCTGGAGCAGGAAAAAAAGGTGGAAAAGTGATAGCAGAAGGCACTCCAAACGAAGTTGCCAAAAACAAACTCAGCAAAACCGCAATTTATTTATCAAAAACATTAAACGGTCACCCATAATCCAAAAGGATAGTTTACGAAATAAGGGTTTGTTCTACCCTTTCAGCACTGGAAAAAGACTTTGAATAATCCATACCTTAATAGTCACGAGATGCTCAAAACAAACAAGAAAATGAGATAACCAACTCATTAAACCATTACAGGGTATACACAAACCTAAACGTAACAAATCTAGGCTGAATAAAGGTTTCTGAACTGAATACAGAAATGTTATTTGCGCTGTTCCTGACCTGAGAATCGATATCCAAAAGGTTAGTTGCTTTGATTTCATACTCCCATTTAGCATCTCTATCTTTTCTGTAAGAAAGGCTAGCATCCCAGTTTTGGAAGGACTGCGATTCTCCATTACCAAGGTCTTGGTTGGTATAAGAATAATTGGTCCGGAAAGTCACCTTTTTCCAGATATAGGCGTCAAAGTCTATGGAAGGTGCATTTGTTATAAACTTGGTCTCTCGGCTTCCTTGGTTATTGTTAGTGATGCTATAGCGATAATTAAAACTCACATTTGGAGCTACCTTAAAGTTTGTACGAATACCAGGGGTATAGGTTTGGGTGAAGCCTTCATTAAGCGATTGCAAACCTTGGATAAACTGGTTGATTTTACTATAGTTAAAACTAGTGTTGATTGTTGCTCTTACCTTCCCAAAGGTTCGCTGAACACGCCCAAAGACACTCACGTTTTCATCTGCAAAACTGGAGTTGAAGAAAGTGCTGGTTCGGATAACATTCTCAAAGTTTGTTAAGCTCCGTATTTGATCGATATTACTGGAATATGCTGCTCTGGCAAACACATTGGTATAGTTGAAAAGGTTGAAACTACTATACAATAAACTTATGTTATTAGACAAGGCATTTTGGAGTTCAGGCTCCCCAAATTGAATACTATTGAAGCTGTTCAATACTAGACCTTCAGCCAATCTTGTCACATCCGTAAATTGATTACGCATATCGTATTTCAAAGTCAAAGACTCACTTTTCTTAAACTGAATTCGAGTTTCAAAATCTGGTAAAAACCTAAAGAAATTATCCTCGTGAGTCACTCCAAATTGGGTGTTCTTGTTTCCATAAGCATGAACAGAAAAACCGGGAGTAAAAGTGAATTTGCCCACTTTCACCCGATAATGGACTCCTAAATAAATATCGCTAAAATTATACTGTATATCGTTAGTAGACCGTCCATTGTTAAAAGTTGGTGTGGGGGCAAGTTGAGACCCATCATCAAGAAATTGAAAGATATCAGAATTGAAGTCTTGACGACTTAAGATAGTCCCCAATGTAAAATTGATATTGCTTTTCGTATTGAGGATATTGTAGTAGTCTAATTTAGCATCCAACTGATTGGACTTGATACGCCTGTCTTGTGTCAAATTGTAAGTTTCCAGTGAGGTATCCAGACCTATGGCTTCTGCTGTGGTATCGAAGGGGTCTTCGCTATTTGGGTCATTACCCAAACGAGCATTGTAAAATGGATCTTCATCTTTTATCAAATGCTGAGCCTCCAAAGCAAAAATATTATTTTCATTAAGCGTGTAGTAATAATTTAAATTTTGATTAATGCTGTAAGGATTAACCTCATCCACTTGGGTTGTATTTCCTATGACTGAAGAAAGTATATTTTGGTCTTGAGAATCTTCAGAAACACGTGCCAAAACATCGTAGTCTAATTGATTATTGAAGTTTGGTTTGTAAGAGGCGCTAAGTTTTAATAAGCCTTGGTTAGACCGTTCTTCACTAGATTGCTCTGTTCGTTCATCGGGAATACCAAGATCTGAATTGGTATATTGGACAAAACTGTTTTCTCTGGAAAGAATACGACTGGTATTGTAAATAAGAAATCCACTTAAGTCTAGAGACTGCTTTGGAGAATAACTAAAGTTACCGGTGGCCAATTTATTTTCTATTTTAAGGGCATTGTCTTGATTGGTTAAGAAATTAAGACTGTTATCTCCAAGATTTATACTAGTTCCACTATTACTACTTGGGGCCCTAAAACCTCCACCAAAACCTCTAATATCTCTTCGCGTTAGGGCTGCTTCTCCCGTATTATTTATGTCTCCTATAAAATTAAGACTGTACTTGGGACTGTAATAGAATAATTTGGGCTGAACCAAATACAACTCATCCTCTGGAGATGTTCCTACTGCTGCAGTTATATTACCAAACCAAAAGCTTTCCTTTCCATCTTTCAGTTTGATATTCATCGCCACATTATCTTGGTTATTTCTCACCCCACTTAGCTGGCCCACTTCAGAATAATTTCTCAAGACTTGGATCTTATCGACAGCTTTAGAAGGAATGTTTTTTATAGCTAACTTGGTGTCCCCATCAAAAAAATCTTTGCCATTTACCATGAGTTTATTCACCACCTTCCCCTCTACTTCGATCTGACCGTTTTCATTAATCTCAACCCCTGGTAAATTTTCGAGGATATCTTCTAGCTTTCGTTCAGTACCATCGCTAAAAGAATCTGCATTATAAATAAGAGTATCTCCTCTAATGGTCACTGGCATTTCGTAACTGATCTCCACTTCATCTAGAGATTTATCAATTTGAAGGGTGTACATTTTTGTAATATCATTTTCATCCGTGGTCAAAACCTCTTCAAAAGTCTTCATACCGATGTAACTCACTTGTATTTTATAGCTGCCATTTTTACCAAGCTGTAATTTAAAATTACCATTAGCATCGGTAATACCATAAGACTCCAGACCATTCGTTGCTTGATTTATAGCTACTACATTGGCTAACTCCAGAGGAGTTTTTAAGCTATCTTTTACGACACCTTGTAATTTAACTTGGGCAAAAGTGAAGGTGGTTGCTAGAAATAATGCAACACAAAATATTTTATTCATAAATTTATGTGAAGTGAAAGTTGAGCTCTATTTATCAATTTAATTTGAATCAACCTCTTCGTCGGCCTCTATTGTTTCTCATCTCAAGCATTTTCTCTTGAATCGTTGCTTGATAATCGTTTTTAGTAATCTCTTTACCTTTATCTGGAGCTTCAATCTCTATCACCTCTTCTGGATTTATGACTATTTTAGAACACAGAATGACAGTATTTCCAGCACTCACCTCTAAAATAAGACCAGGAAGTCCCCAGTATTCTCCAGGACCGTGGCTTACTGGAATTTGAAGTGTGTACCAAGCTTCTACCTCAGTTGTTTTGATCTCTAAATCTTTAATTTCAACAGCCGTTGAATCAGTTTTAGCTTCAGTATTCGTTTCTCTTAAGTCTCCCCAAGAAAAATTGTACCACTCCAATTCATCGGTTGGTATGGAAGCCGTTGCTTTAAAACACATATATTGTCCTATAGATTTAGACTCAGCCCCCAGCTTCCAATCAATAGCGGCTAACTTATCTTTTACTAAAAATTTCTTACCATAAAATTCTTGACTTTGGATTAGGGTCTTTTGTTTTACATTTTTGTATTGCTCACCTCTTGAAAAATTATCACCCCAAGAATCTGTGGCTCCAGAAATCGCATCTATTTTCTCGTCTTCGTTGAACACAGACTTCTCTTTGTTGAAATTTAAAATATAAGTTTTTTGCAATCTATTCTTTAAACGACTTTGGATTTGTTTCTTTTGAGCTTCGCTCATTCTAGCTCCAAAACTTCCAAGCTCCATTTTAGCTTTAGAAAAATAAATCGCTTGCCCTTGAAATTCTTGAGCATTTAAGTTAAGCGAAAATGATAATAATGCGATGAATACTAGAGAACTAAATTTTAAGAGAATTGATTTCATGATGCGTTTTTTAAGAAAATGTTAAACGAAAGTAAAAAATAATATAAAACGCATCACCTTATTTTGTAAAAAGATTAACAAGCTAAAGATCAGGTTTTGTGCTGACGACTTTTTAGTTTGATAAAGATTCGCTAAGTTTAAAAAAGAACTACTTTATCAACATTTTTTCTTAAATTAATGGAATATTCAATTTTAAATCTAAAGAAGTTACGAAAAACGTCTATCTACTCTTATCTTTAATCAGTGTTGTCTTGCTTACCAATTGTACTGAGGAATATGAATCTACTGTTACATTTCAAGATGTAAATGGTAAAATTAAAATTGTTGATAACAATACGCTCAATAGAAATGAACAAAATAATTACAGTTTTATTTTTCAAAAAAACGATAATTCTCAAATTCTTAAATTTGAAGCCATTCAAAATGAGAAAAGCCTAATTTCTAAAATGTTTCTGAAAAGAAATGAGACATGGATGCCAATCAGTGAATTAAAAATAAATACAGAGAAAAATAGTCAAAAAATAATGAACTCTGCCGTAATAGATTTGGCTAATTCTTTGAAAAAAAGATTTGACAAGGAGCAAATTGTTTCAATTGTAAGCATTATTGAAAATATTCCAAAACTATTATACGATAAGCTAGACAATGAGGATTATTATCAAAATGATAATTTAGCAATTTTTTATCATACTGGTGCTCTTAAATCTGTCTGGAGATCTTACGAAAACAATTCAGAGAATTGTCAGTGTGGTATATATGAAAGTTCTTTGGATGGCAAATCTCCGTTTTTTTGTGCTGAAGATAAACCGGTGCGTGCCGAAGTCGCTTTTGAATTTACAGAGAATATTTCAACTACTAAAAGGTACTTTGGAAAAAAATTTACACCAAGAAAGACTTATGATTATTTGGATAATAATTCTGGTGAAATTATTTCCTTAAGTACAGTTGATATAATTTTGAGAAATGAGTTCAAAGAATTTTGGCTTGAAGATCTCAGTGAATCAGAAAGAGCTAGTCTGAATAAGCGCGCGGAATGAAAGATTAGTGAGTTCGTCTAATTTAAATTCTATTAGCAGAGAAAATATTAATGAATTAACGCCTTGGGATCCAGAGTGTTATTTGTATGGTGCAGATCAAGGTGGTGACTGTGGTTGTTGTGGTAATTATTCTGGCCTTTGCTACTTTTGCCATTTAGGTTGCTATATGCACGATCAAGAGTGTGAGGGTTGTGGTTTTGGATGTGTTCCTGCTTGTGTTCCTAGACCTTGCTAATAAAAAATTGAATCATGAAGAATATAATAATAATGCTGACGGGCTTTGTACTATCATCTATCGTTTTTTTTTATATAATCCTGTGGATTTCATTATCTATTAATGAGTTAAATACACATAAAGAGGCAGTAATTAAATATAAGGGATATTTTCCAAAAGAACTTGAAAGTCCAATAAAATCAACATTTGTTTTTATAATACTGTGTATCATTTCGTATTTTTGCTTTAAAATAATTAAAAAATCATCTAATACAAGATTTTTAAAAATCTCCAGCTCAATAATGATGCCTCTGTTAATATTAGTCACAATTTGGTTAATATTCACTTTGATGTAATATTAAATTCAAATAATCCTAACCGAAGTGAAGATCTCGGAAAAAAATATAATTTCAAATAACCTGAAACAACTTCACAAACAAAAGTATAGCGATGCCTTTTATTCCATACTCAATAAAACAGTTGCGGCTTTGTAGGTTGGGATATTACATTCATTAGAGATTAAATCTAACACTTCTTTATCTTTTCCCTTTAGAAAGTTGAAACTTTTTTTTCACCATCTGTCAATTCAACAAACAGTTGTGTTTGCTGCGGTTTTTTAATCTCATTTACACGTTGCCAGCCTAAAAGATAAATAACATCTGCAGCGCTGGTTATCAATCTTGCCTGATTGGTCTTTATCAAAATTTTGTAGCTTTGGCAATCTGTTGCCCGATCTGGAACGGCAAAACCCCGCAGTTATATCTGTTCGCTATATCTACAGTTACCAAGCTTCCACCTTTTTCAGCAGATTCAAGTACGATTGTCACTTCACTCATTCTAGCTCCAAAACTTCCAAGCTCCATTTTAGCTTTAGAAAAATAAATCGCTTGCCCTTGAAATTCTTGAGCATTTAAGTTAAGCGAAAATGATAATAATGCGATGAATACTAGAGAACTAAATTCTAAGAGAATTGATTTCATGATACGTTTTTTAAAAAAATGTTAAACGAAAGTAAAAAATAATATAAAACGCATCACCTTATTTTGTAAAAAGATTAACAAGCTAAAGATCAGGTTTTGTGCTGACGACTTTTTAGTTTGATAAAGCTTCTGTATATTTTGGAATATTAAAATATTAAAGATGAAAATAAAAACGCTAGGCCTTTCAGTTATTTTTATACTTCTGTCTTGTAAAAGTGTGCAGGAAAGGGATAATAAGATGGATGAAAAAGCTAATTCTGATGCTATCACAGAAGTTGCAAGCTTTAAAGGCCAACAAGTCACTGGGGTGACTGCAACTGATAAAGGACGCCTTTTTGTGAATTTTCCAAGATGGAGAAAAGGGGTCAACAGTTCAGTAGTGGAAATAATTCCTAATTCTGACCCTGAAAGCTATCCTAATGAATCTTGGAATTCTTGGGAAATTGATGAGCCTATTGCAGAAAACAAATTTATTGGAGTACAATCTGTGTTGGCTTTTGAGGATAATCTGTATGTCTTAGATACCAGAAGTCAATTGTTTCAGAACGTAATGGATGCTCCACGTATTTTCGTTTTCGATTTAGCTACAGATACTTTGTCTAAAACTTATATATTAGAAGAGGCTAGCTATTATAAAGATTCTTATATCAACGATCTTAGAGTAGATAAAAAGAATAATAGAATCTACCTAACAGATTCTGGGCATCCTGGACTGGTCATTGTAGATATTGATTCTGAAAAAACCAGAAGAGTCCTAAACGAACACACCTCTACCACCGCAGAACAATCCTATTTAACTTTTGGTGAAAAAGAATGGGAGAACACTATTCATTCTGATGGCATTGCACTAGATATTAAAAATGAACGCCTATTTTATCATGCCCTCACTGGGTATAGCTTGTATTCTATAAGTACGGATGCGTTAAAAGTCAAAGATGGCGAACCAATTGAAGATCAGGTCACCTTTGAAACTAAAACAGCCGCCCCCGATGGGATGATTTTCGATGACAAAGGAAATCTATATTTTGCAGACTTAGGACACCATAAAATTCAATATAGAACACCAGAAGGCAACATTTATACCCTTGCAGAAGGGGAACAGATCCGTTGGGCAGATACTTTTAGTATTTATGAGGACTATCTTTATTTCACAAATTCCAGAATTCACGAAGTGGGTGCTGATATCTCATCGATGACCTTTAGCCTTAATAAAATAAAACTTCCTTCTTCACAAGAAGCTCATTAAATAAATATAAAATGAATGTCTTATATCATAAAAAAATTGAAAAAAATAATGATTCAACGCAACCTATCCACAGATAATGCGTCTTCTTAACAAACCAAATAGTTATGAAAATCAAATTTTTAGCTTTAATTACTGTCATAATTTTATGCTCATGTAGCAACGATGATTATACTGTCACTCAAACTACATTAGAAGGAGATTGGAATCTCGTCCGGATGTCGGGAAGTGTTCCAGATTCTGAAACAACGGGCTCGGATATGGAATGGCAAGAGTCCTATCGTTTTTTTGAAGATGGCAACTTTTTAAAAACCAGAGAAACTGAGGGGAGCGTTGAAGAGCTTACAGGAACTTACCGTTTCAATGATGACCAAGGAAGTTTAGAGCTCACCTACGCAGAAGAGAGTCAGATCATAGGCTCTTGCCAATCTGATTTAAAAGAAAATCTGTTTTTTAGCTCTAATGATGTCTTATCAAGTACGTGGAACCAGTGTGATGGTCCAAGTCTAGATTATGAGAAAATCTAACACTTACTTACTAAAATTTACCCTATATAATTTACACAAATTTATACGTGATGATTACCCATAAAAAAACCGTCTCCACTCTTGGAGACGGTTTTAATACCAAATTAAATTTATAATGTCGTATAAAGGCTTAAATTCAAAATAACTATACTCTTTTTCTTAGTAAAGGAAATTCAAGGCAGTCACGTCGTTAGAATTAAACTCTCTATCTTCGTTATTACTAAAACAGGCTAACATGATAGACGTTGGATCAAACCCTTGTGGAGTTCCTGGAATGTAGTTTGCACTTACACCAGCGGTTCCTTCATCGGTATTTTGTCCACAACTTTGGCGACTAAAGTAATCGGTGTGTCTAAAGCCTACAGAATGTCCAATTTCATGAGTGATTACGTGCTCAATAACGTTGGTGTTGTAGTTACTCAACCCGTAAATCTGAACAAATTTGTTGGGATTTTCGTTACTAGGAAAACCTGCTGATCCTCCAGCACCATTAGGGTTGTTCACAGTATTGTTATAAACTACCATATCTTTATTTTGAAAATCGGTTCCAAAAGTAAGATTGAAATTGATATTCAAATTCAGTCGATTGTAATTATTGATAGCCCACTGCAAAGCCGTTCTCTCACTAGAAGTTAAGGCCTGACTTCCACCCGTATAACCAATTACAGTTATAGTTTGAGGACTTACTAAGATGTTGGTACTATATTGTTTATTACGGATATCCTCATAACCCTGGAAATCTAGTCCTCTAAGTTCCTCTAGGGACATCACTATATCTCCTTCAACTCGAATCACCTCGCGCTTCTCACCACCAGGAAGAACCATTTCTTCACGTTGAGCTCCCAATGCGCTCAAATGGTTTTTAGAAATTAAGTCTAAGATAGATTGATCTAAATTGGTGGGAATCTCTGATGTATTGACTCCTAAAATAACTCTTTCAGAATTACCAATTTGGTTGGTATCCAAAATCTCTTCGCTTGCAACTTTGTCAGCTTCACATGATCCCAAAAGCAATCCGAAAACGGCTGAGACAATAAATAATCTTTGTAATTTCATAAATTTAAATTCAATTAAGTTAAAAATAATTGCATAACTATTCATTTATATTGCCTTGAAATACTTTTTAATGTTGTTATAAATTAATTAAAAGTGAAATTTATAGTTTTATTTAACATATCTCTATTAATTAGAGTCGCAATTTATTTCTTGAAATTAATATATTTATATGAATTATCTAAACCATCTATGAAACTCATCCTTTCGACTTTATGTCTTATTCTCTGCACTTTTACTCCTACTGAGACTTATTCACAAATTACAGCCTCATTTTACACCAATAGTGTGGCCTCAAAATTTGCCATCGGTTATAATATCAATGAGAGGTTTTGGACAGATCTCAGAATTTATTCAGGTACTTCTATTGGTAATATCACCCCTGAGATTGTGATCAATCATAATTTTGTGACTAAGACAAGTTATGATGTTTACTTGGGTGCTGGTGCCCTTTTAAATAACATCAATGGCGTTATTATTCCAATTGGTGTTGGCATTAAACCTTTTGAAAGCCTAAGAGACCTATCTTTTAATATCGAGTTTAATCCCATTTATGAATTTGATCTCAATGACTTATTTGTGAGGGGATTTTTAGGAATACGTTATAAACTAAATTAATTTTAGTCTGAAAATATCTGCAGACTACCTTAACAAGTATAAAATCAAATCAATAGCTTTATTTAATTCTATAATTCAACAGAAAACTTAGCTGCAAATTTTTACATTAACTTCCCCACTAATAACATTTTAAAACTTGTTTAAATTTAAAATACATTATGATTAACCCACTATTCTAAAACACCTATTAATTCAAGCTAAGACAACATTTATAAACCCTTACTCTTATGGTATTTTTAAAAGTAAAACATGTATTGATCCTGCTCCTCATTGTAGGATATTCCTGTGAGAAAGCTCCAGAAAAAGAAAAAACTGCAAGCGAGGACCTTAACGCTTGGTTTGAAGAAAAATACGAAGAGTCTCTTCAAAAAAGCCCGTTAAAGCTGACGTCTCTTGGGATAAAGGATAAATATGATCAAATTGATGATTTAAGTCTTGATGCTCAAATTGAAAATGCAACGTGGATGCAGGAGAGTGTTGACGAACTCAAAAAAAATTTCGAATATGAATCTCTCAATAATCAGGACCAAATGTCCTATAATATATGGCTTTACCAAAATGAGCTTCTTCAAGAAGACCTAGAGTATCAAGATGTAGGGTATGTCTTCGACCAAATGACAGGAATTCATACGCAACTTCCCAGTATGCTTATCAACTTACATAAAGTAGATAGCTTAGAAGATATGCAAGCTTATGTTAATAGAATTCAAGGAACGGCAAGAGCAATCAATCAACTGGTCGATAGAGCAAAATCTCAAGCTTCCAAAGATATACTTCCGCCTAGATTTGCTCTAGAAACTGTCTTAAAGCAGAGCAAAGCTATTGTCACAGGGCAGCCTTTTCAAGACTCAGAAGTTAACTCAGCCTTATATGCGGATATGCTGAGAAAAACCGACAGCCTTTTAGCTCAAAATAAAATAGATGATCAACAAGCTGAGGAGTTAAAAACAGCTTCAAAAGAAATGCTGTTTAAGGTATTTCAACCTGCATATAACAATCTCATCGCTTGGACAGAAAGCGAAATCCCAAATGCTTTAGAAACCCCTACCGGAGTAAGTCGACATTCAAACGGAAAAGCCTTTTATGACTATACACTTAAAACATCTACCACAACATCACTTACGGCAGATGAAATCCATAACATCGGCCTAGAGGAAGTAGAGAGAATCCAAAAGGAAATGCTAAACATTAAAAACGAAGTTGATTTTGAAGGTGACTTACAAGAGTTCTTTAAGTTTGTAAATGAGGATGAGCAGTTTTATTTTCCAAACACCGACGAAGGTCGTCAAACCTATCTTGATGAAGCAAAACAATATATCGATGAGCTCACCAAAAAACTACCAGACTATTTTGGTATTTTACCAAAAGCTAGTTTACAAGTAAAACGCGTAGAAGCCTTTAGAGAGCAAGATGGTGCCCCACAACATTACAACGCGGGAACTCCAGACGGGTCAAGACCTGGTACTTATTATGTTCACCTTTCGGACATGACATCTATGCCTAAAACCACTATGGAAGGCGTAGCCTATCATGAAGGTAATCCTGGACACCATATGCAAATTTCTATTGCGCAAGAGCTACAAACCGTTCCAACGTTTAGAACACAGCTAGGCTACAATGCTTACGTAGAAGGCTGGGCTTTATATTCTGAAAAACTTGCTAAAGAGATGGGAGGATATGAAAACCCGTATTACGATTTTGGACGACTAGTCAATGAAATTTGGAGAGCGATAAGGTTGGTAGTGGATACCGGCCTGCATTCCAAAGGTTGGAAAGAAGCCGAAGCTATTCAATATTTTAAAGATAATTCCTCCATATCAGAAAATGCTATAATAGCAGAAGTCCAGCGTTATATGGTCATGCCAGGGCAAGCTACAGGTTATAAAGTCGGAATGTTAAAAATTCAAGAGTTAAGACAACGTGCAGAAACTCAACTTGGCGATCGATTCGATATCCACAATTTCCATGATATCATCCTAGGAAGTGGGGCTTTACCCTTAGACCTTTTAGAACGACAAGTGGACTCTTGGATCGAAGTGACTAAACAAGAATCATAGTTAAGGTAAAGATTTTCTCAATACTTAAATTTTAGGATAGATATAAATTATAGTCAGCAGTAAACTTTTGGTTTATTGGAATCTTAAGTTAAACATATCAAGAAAATTCAATCCTATTCATGTTGTCGTACAAGAAAATTAAAGCTTACTGCGACGTAGCTTAACACAGGTTTTTATTGATTTATTGAAGTTAAAAACCAATTAGCATAGCCTTAGTTATGGTAATTGGTTTTCTATGAAAAGCGGGTGAAAAAGAAGCGATTTATTACAAGAATATAAATTTAATGTGGTGATTAATGTAAAAAAGCTTTAAATTGGTATTAACTGCCTTTTGAGAACGAGTTTATCGATTGGTAAACCTATAAATATCAAAAATTGATAATCCGGAAAATTATAGAAATAAATGACAGGATGTTGAATTGAAGAATAGTGGTTCTCATATTATGAGATACGAAGCCTCTAAAAACACATCTATTACAGATAAGGCCAACATCCAAATGGATAATCGGTACAGAAAAGTTGAAAGCACTATTCGATAAACTATTTCAAAGTGTAATAATCTATGCCAATTACAAAAGAAACAGCTGTGGATCTAATAACGGCTGGGTTTTCGATCAATTTGGTATCCATTGAATGCTAAATTCTTAATATCTAAAACATTTTTAAAACAAACAAAGCGATTCCAATTTTAAGAAAAGTATCCTTCTGGATAAGCCTGAATGGATCAAACAGTCAGATTAATTTCAGAATCTTAAATTATGGATAGTCTATTATTTATTAGACCTTGGGACTTCAGAAGCTTTGGGACTAGGAAATCACTTAAATTTTGAGACTACTTTTTTATACTTCAGTCGTTGCTTTTCGCTTCAATTTAATGACGGTCACTTCTGGCCATATACCAACTCTACCTGGGTAGGCCAAGAAGCCAAACCCCCGATTGACGTTAATGAATCGCTTGGCATTTTCATATATTCCAGCCCATTGCTCATACCGATATTGAACAGGACTCCACTTGAACCAACCCGGGATTTCAATCCCAAATTGCATTCCATGGGTATGGCCACTTAATGTAAGTTGAACGTCTTTCTCATGGTGTTGAATGACTTGATCCCAATGGGAAGGATCATGGCTCATCAAAATCTTAAAATCAGAAGCTTCTATCCCATCAGCCGCTTTTTCAAAATCACCTGCTTTTTTAAAACCTCCTTTCCCCCAATTTTCAACGCCAATCAGGTGTAATTTACTATCCCCTCTTACCAGCTCTCTACGCTCATTTCTTAGTAAATCCCAGCCCAAATCAGAATGAACATTTACAAGATCTTCAAAATTTTGTTGCTTTTCAGTTTGGCTTTCGAAATTATAATAATCACCATAATCGTGGTTTCCCAATATGGAAAAAACGCCATCTTTTGCTTTCAGTTGACTAAAAAGAGGAGTCCAAGGCATCATTTCATCAGCTAAATTATTAACGAGATCGCCAGTAAATAAAATCACATCAGACTCTTGTTCATTGACTAGGTTAATCGCATATTCAATTTTTTCCGTATTATCAAAACTTCCGCTATGGATATCACTCAGTTGGGTAATCGTATAGCCATCAAAAGCTTTAGGAAGATTATCAAATTCCAACTCGTAGGACAACACCTTAAAATTATACTTGCCCTTATACATCCCATACAAAAGTGAAAGGAAAGGGATAGCTCCAAGTCCAAGAGCAATAGTGCTTATGAATTTTCGTCGAGAGGGCAAATTTTCCGTAGATGTAGTAAATAATTTACGATAAGCATAAACCAGTAAACGAACACTGTCTTCACCGAACATCCAGACCACTACACTCAGCTTCAGCAAAAGTAAACTTAAGAAAACACCAGCCATATAAGCTCGAAAACCAGTAAGTGACGTATTTGGGCTTGACTCGTAGAAGGAATAAATCAACAGTCCAAGCACAGCTAGAGTAATGCTCACATAAACCCCAAGACTCCACCAAAATTTAAATAGGGTTTTAAAGGCTTGAAAGGCATAAACCTCAATAGCAATAAGGATAATAATTGGGACAATCCAGCGCATCTTTTTTTTTGCAAATATAGTTTTAGCGGTTCTTCTGGTCTGCTATTTAAACAAAGTTTTAGGGGCGTTTATTCTGAATTAAATCCAGTAAGGTTAGCTATTTAGAAGACCCATATTACATTCTCTTAAACTAATGCAGATGTCGGGTACCGTGTTCGACTGAAGGATTTTTTGAAACTTTAAAGCTTGATGATAATAGCGTATTAAGAATGTCAGTTCGAGTGGTTTCAATGAATTTTTGCTTAAAAAATTCATTGAAATTGTATCAAGAATGCTTCAGATAACTATAAACATCTCGATGCATCCCGACAAAAACATCGGAATACTCGATGAGACAAAAACTTCATATCAGCCTTTTTTATATGTCTAAGAACGTGACGATAAATACTGATCAAAAATATCAGTTCGAGTGGTTTCAATGAATTTTTGGTTGAAAAATCCATTGAAATTGTATCGAGAATGCTTTAGATAACTATAAACATCTCGATACATCCCGACAAAAACGTCGGAATACTCGATGGGACAAATCAACTTAATATCAACTTTTTTATAGGTTTAAAAACGTGACGATAAATACTGAGTTGGATTCAAATCAAAAATGTCAGTTCGAGTGGTTTCAATGAATTTTTGATTAGGAAAATCATTGAAATTGTATCGAGAATGCTTTAGATAACTATAAACATCTCGATACATCCCGACAAAAACGTCGGAATACTCGATGAGACAAAACAACTTAATATCAGCTTTCTTATACCAAATTAGACCTATAATGACGCAATAAATCGTTTCTTTTTCGCCTGCTTTTCATCAAAAATAATTACCGTAGCTAAGGCTATGCTAGTTATTTTTGATTTCAATCAATCAATCAAAAAATAATTCAATTTATTCATACGGCATTATAAATATAATTTGGTATTATAGGTTTAAAACGTAACGAAAATAGCATATTAGAAATATCAGTTCGAGTGGTTTCAATGAATTTTTGGTTGAAAAATCCATTGAAATTGTATCGAGGACGCTTCAGATAAAAAAGAATACCTCGATACATCCCGACGAAAACGTCGGAGTACTCGATGAGAAAAGCAACTTAATATCAGCCTTTTTATAGGTTTAAAACATGATGATAATAGCATATTAAAAATGTCTGTTCGAGTTTTTCTCTTGACTAAATAGGAAAGAAAAAAGTATCGAGAAACAGCTTTAAACATAAATTCAAAAGCCTAAAATAAAAAGTAAATATGGTTCAATCTTGATGTCAATTTAAGTCCTCAAAATGTTAGCGCAACCGCCCTAGATTTTTTAAATGCTTTTCAGAAAAAACATCATGAAGCTAATGCTTCTATTTGTCTTTTAATGTAATTGAAAAATATAGAAACAAAGCCGGTAAACTGAATAGCAGAGACAAGAGCCTGTCATTTTTTGGGGAAACAGAACCCTGACCCCTAAATAAGAAATAAGGTTAAAACAATCGCCAAGTTCAATTTTGGATAAGCCATAATTTCAACTAAATTTACACTCAATAAAAATTCACTTTATGGCTTCCAAAAAACGACTTTTCCTTGTTGATGCATATGCGATGATTTTTCGCGGGTATTATGCTCTTATCAAAAACCCAAGAATCAATTCCAAAGGACAGGATACTTCTGCGATTATGGGATTTATGAATTCCCTTTTTGACGTCATAAAGCGGGAGAACCCAGATCATTTAGCAGTTTGCTTTGATAAAGACGGAAGCAAGGATCGAAAAGAAATGTATGAAGAATACAAAGCCAATAGAGATGCAACCCCAACTGTTATTAAAGACTCCATCCCTATTATACAGGATATTCTTCACGCTATGGAAATTCCTGTCGTAGAAATCTTGGGTATGGAAGCCGATGATATTATTGGGACACTAGCTATACAAGCGGAAAAGCAAAACTATGAAGTCCATATGGTCACCCCAGACAAGGATTTCGCTCAACTGGTCACTGAGAATATATTTATGCAACGCCCCGCAAGAATGGGCAACGGAGTAGAAAAATGGGGCATACCCGAAGTTCAAAAAAGATTTGGGGTAGAGCGCCCAGAGCAAGTCATCGATTTCTTGGGTATGATGGGAGATGCTGCGGATAATATCCCAGGCTTACCTGGAGTAGGTGAAAAGACTGCTAAGAAATTTCTACAGCAATTTGGTTCCATGGAAGTACTCTTGGAAAACACAGATAAGCTGAAGGGAAAGATGAAAGAGAAAATAGAAGAAAATGCAGAATTAGGACGCTTATCTAAAAGACTAGCTACCATTATTACTACTTGTGACGTCACTTTCGACGAGGTGAAGTATGAAGTTTCTCCACCAAATGTTGAGAAAGTCTTAGACATCTTTAAAGAGTTAGAATTTAGAAGGTTGACAGAGCAGTTTGTGAAAATGTATAACAAAGGGGAAGCTACCATAAAAGAGACCCCCCAAAATGACTCAAATTCTCCCCAAGCTGCTGGAGCTGGACAATTTTCTCTTTTTGGAAACGATACTGATATTTCCACAATTAATCCTAGTCATTTTGATGGATACAAAACCTTAAAAAACACAGACCACCATTATCAGTATGTAAAAGGGGGTCTCTCCCTAAAGCTCTTTACAGAAAAACTAATGAAGCAAAAATCGGTATGTTTTGATACAGAAACTACCAGTTTAAAAACTCTAGATGCCGAATTAGTGGGAATTGCTTTTTCTTGGGAGAACCATAGAGGCTATTATGTGGCCTTTCCGGAGGATCAAAACGAAGCACAAGAATTAGTAGAAAAGTTGAGACCATTTTTTGAATCTACAGAGATCGAAAAAGTAGGTCAAAACTTAAAGTATGACATTAAAGTATTGGCCAATTATAAACTTAAAGTAAAAGGACCGTTGTTTGATACGATGCTTGCGCATTACATCATCAACCCAGATATGCGGCACAATATGAATATCTTGGCAGAAACTTACCTCAACTATTCTCCACAACCTATTGAAGACCTCATCGGTAAAAAAGGTAAAAGCCAAAAGACTATGCGAACAGTAAATTTGGAAGACCAAACCCAATATGCTGTAGAAGATGCAGACATTACCTTTCAACTTAAAACTTACTTTGAAAAAGAATTAAAAGAAGCCTCCAACGAGCCTTTATTTAAAGATATGGAGATTCCCTTATTACGGGTCTTGGCAGCTATGGAAATTGAAGGCATCAACCTCGATAAATCAGCTTTAGAAAACATTTCAGAAAAGCTAGATGAGGATATTGAACGCCTAGAGAAGTCAGTGTATGTAGAAGCGGAAGGAGAATTTAATATAGGATCCCCAAAACAATTGGGCGAAATCCTATTTGGCAAATTGGAGCTTGCAAAAAAACCTAAAAAAACCAAATCTGGTCAATACTCTACTGCAGAAGAGGTCTTGTCTAATTATGCAAAAGATCATAAAATAGTGCGAGAGGTTTTAGAATGGAGACAACTCTCTAAGCTCAAAAGCACCTATGTAGACGCTTTACCAAAACAAATTCACCAAAGAACCAAACGCGTCCATACCGAGTTTATGCAAACTGTAGCCGCAACTGGTCGTTTGAGCTCCAATAACCCTAACCTTCAAAATATACCCATCCGCACAGAACGCGGACGAGAAGTGAGAAAAGCATTTGTCCCTAGAGATGAGGATTATGTGTTGCTCGCTGCCGATTACTCCCAAATAGAACTTAGAATTATAGCAGCCTTGAGTCAGGAAGAAACGATGATGAACGCTTTTAAAAATGGAGAAGATATTCACGCCTCAACTGCAGCAAGAGTATTTGGTGTGGATATAGAGGAAGTGACCAGAGCGCAGAGAAGCAATGCTAAAACTGTCAACTTTGGAATTATATATGGAGTATCTGCTTTTGGATTGAGCAATCAAACTGACTTAACTAGAAACGAATCTAAGGAACTAATAGAGACTTACTATAAAACCTATCCTAAGTTGAGAGACTATATGGATGAACAAGTAGAATTTGCAAAAGAGCATGGTTATGTCAAAACAGTCATGGGTAGACGGCGTTACCTTAAAGACATCAATGCTAAAAACCATATAGTGCGAAGTGCTGCAGAACGCAACGCGGTGAACGCCCCTATCCAAGGAAGTGCTGCAGATATTATAAAGGTCGCGATGATAAACATTTATGATGCTTTAGAAGAACAGAATTTTAAATCCAAAATGCTTCTACAAGTCCATGATGAATTGATTTTTGATGCTCACAAAGATGAACTCGATGCCTTAAGATTACTGGTGAAAGACAAAATGGAAAATGCCTTTAAACTGGATGTTCCTCTAGATGTGGAGATGGGTACAGGACAAAATTGGCTGGAAGCTCATTAAATTAAAATACCACGAGGCCTAGCCTAGCCATCGAGGTATCTGAATTCTATCTTAATTGATCATATTTTGTCAACCTGAACTCGTTTCAAATTCTTGACTGAATTTTAGATAAAGATAAATTAGATTCTGAAACCATCCGACTTGTTATAAAAGTCGGACTTGTCCAGAGTGACAAAATATATAGATTGTAGGGCAATACTTACCCTACAATATTAACGATCTTACCAGGCACGATAATCACTTTTTTAGGAGTGCGCCCGTCCAGTTGTTTCTGTGTGCGCTCGTCAGCCATTACTATTTTTTCAATTTCGTCTTTGCTTAAGTCCAAAGACAAGTCTAGTGTAAACCTCATCTTTCCGTTAAATGAAATAGGATATGTTTTGGAGTCTTCTTTCAGGTAGTGTTCTTCAAAAACAGGATAATCCACTTCAGAAATACTAGTGGTATTTCCTAAAAGTTCCCACAACTCTTCAGCGATATGAGGAGCATATGGTGAAATCAATACGGCTAGAGGTTCTAAGACCTCGCGAGACTTACAACTCTTCTGAGTCAACTCATTCACGCAAATCATAAACGTAGAGACTGACGTGTTGAAGCTAAACTCTTCGATATCTTGAGTGACTTTCTTAATGGTCTTATGCAGAGTTTTTAAGGACTCCTTTGAAGCAGGTTCATCAGAAACGACGAAATCCTGTCTCCCCTCTTGGAGTGAATTAGAGGTGAAATACAATTTCCAAAGTTTTTTTAAGAAATTATGTACCCCAGACAGTCCAGAAGTACTCCAAGGCTTGGCTTGTTCAAGTGGTCCTAAAAACATTTCATAAAGTCTCAAACTGTCGGCTCCAAAGTCTTCACAGATATCGTCTGGATTGACCACATTGAATTTGGATTTCGACATTTTTTCGACTTCTCGAGCAACAACAAATGAATCCCCTCCCGACCTCCCCAAAGGGGAGGAGGTTGGGTCGTAAAGCTCTCCGTTTTTTAAAATGAATTCAGCTTCACTAAATTCTGAAAACCAATTTTTATAAGCTTCAATATCTAATTCATTAGAGGTATTGACTAATGAGACATCGACATAAGATCTAGCAGGCTCATGATTGCATTTCCAAGCTCCGTGTTGTTCATTATAATTAGATAATAACTTTTTTTTATTAAGAATCTCTTGAATTGTACGATCTAACAAACCATTGCTTTCACCAGATTCTATCTGATTATTAACTTCTTTTGATATTGCTAAAAAAACAGGTCTTGGCTTTTCAAGAGCGATTGATTTCTCAAAATTTATATTTTCATTGAAATTTATTCTCAACCAAAATCCTTCAATAATAGCACTCTCTCCCAAAATCATTCCTTGATTAATCAACTTTTTAAAAGGCTCGTCTACTGGAAGAACCCCTTTATCGTTTAGGAATTTGGTCCAGAATCTAGAATATAATAAATGCCCAGTGGCGTGCTCGCTCCCCCCTATATACAAGTCTACGTTATTCCAATAGTCTAAATTCTCTTTGGAAGCGATGTGTTGATCTCGGTTTTTGGTTTCCATATAATGGAACAAGTACCAAGAACTTCCTGCCCATCCAGGCATGGTGTTCAATTCCAATGGAAATACTATTTTATGATCTATCTTGGTGTTTGAGACCACTTGATGTTGCTCAGTATCCCAAGCCCATTCTTGTGCTCTTCCCAAAGGTGGAGCCCCATCTTCTGTAGGAAGGTATTTTTCGACCTTAGGCAATTCTAAAGGCAAGTATTTGCTCTCTATCATTTTTGGTAAGCCATTGATGTAATAAACGGGAAAAGGCTCTCCCCAATACCGCTGTCTAGAAAAGACAGCATCTCTTAGTCTATAATTTATCTTTTTAGCCCCTTGACCCAGGTTGGCCAGAGCTTCAATCGCTTTGGGGATCGCTTCCAAAACACCCAGACCATTCAGAAAGTCAGAATTAGCGATTTTTGTCGCATTAGATTTATCTGTGTAGGCTTCTTTAGAAATATCAATACCTTCAAACACGTTGGGAATAGTAATTCCAAAATGTTGAGCAAAATCATGATCCCGTTGGTCACCACAAGGAACAGACATAACAGCCCCTGTGCCATAGCCTGCAAGAACATAATCTCCAATCCAAATTGGAAGAGGTTCTTTAGTAAGAGGATGCTCGGCATACGCCCCAGTAAAAGCACCAGAAATGGTTTTAACATCTGCCATACGTTCTCTCTCGCTTCGCTTTGCTGAAGCTTTTACATAGGCGTCTACTTCTTCTTTTTGCTCAGGAGTTGTAATTTTAGATACCAAATCATGCTCAGGAGCTAAGGTGATAAAAGAAACACCATAAATCGTATCAGGTCGGGTGGTGAAGGTCTCAATCCTCTCCCCCTGCCCCTCTCCCAAGGAAAGGGGTTTAACTTTACTCTCTTCAGATGGCTTCGCCATCTTATCATAGGAAGGTAATGGATCAAGTTTGGTTTTGATTTGATCGAGAACTTCATCTATATTTCCAATGACTTCTTCGTTTTTAAATCGAATAACTTCAAAGCCTTTTTTATTTAAAAATTGTGTTCGTTCTTCGTCATAGGCTTTGGTTTCATTATGATATTCTCCATCGACTTCAACGACCAAAGATTTTGATAAACAGACAAAGTCTGCAATATAATCTCCGATTAAATGTTGCTGTCGAAACTTATATCCCGATAACTTTTTAGCTCGAAGTTGTATCCAAAGTGTTTTTTCAGCCTCAGTTGGTTGATTTCTATTTTCTTTTGCCTTTTCAATAAGGGTGTGAGCATTATTTCCACCTGTCATGTAGCCTGGCTTAGTGTTCTCTTCCCCTTTGGGGAAGGACAGGATGGGGAATTTTAGTTGAGCTCCCACCGATTTTCCAATCCAGTTGCGTTGGGTTTCTTTTAGGCTTTCACTCCAGTCTAAATCTTCAAGTCCACTAAGTAGACGATCTGCAAACGCAGAAATACGCATGCTCCACTGCTTCATCTTTTTTCTGGACACAGGATGTCCTCCTCGTTCTGAAACCCCCTTCACAATTTCATCATTGGCCAAGACTGTACCTAGGGCTGGACACCAATTGACTTCAGTTTCAGCAAGATAAGTTAAACGGTAATTGAGTAGCAATTCTTCTTTTTGGTCATCGGTAAAAGCTAACCATTCTAATGCGGAAAATGAAGTTGTGTTATCATCTGCCACAGCGTCCACATTTGTATTTCCCTCTTTTTCAAAAATATTGACTAATTCTGGTATAGACTTGGATTTTTGAGCTTTGGCATCGTACCAGCTTTCAAAAAGTTGAATAAAAATCCACTGAGTCCATTTATAATAATCCGGATTACTGGTACGGACTTCCCGACTCCAATCGAAAGAAAATCCGATTTTATCGAGTTGTTTACGATACCCTTTAATTATATTGCTTTGATAATTCTCTTCATCAACACTCGTTTCCTTAGATTTATCGATAAGAGCTGAATTCTTAATCTTGCCATTATCTTTTACATATTTGTCTAATATTTTCCCTTTGTTATCTAAACACCCTTCAATATTAATTTCAGTTGTTGATGATGGATGTTGACCAGTTTGAATAGCATACTGCTCTGCAGGAAGCCCAAAAGAATCATAACCTTGTGGGTGCAGCACATTAAACCCTTTATGTCTTTTGTAGCGGGCATAGATGTCGCTGGCAATATACCCTAGCGGGTGGCCAACATGAAGTCCTGCTCCAGACGGATAAGGAAACATATCCAAAACGTAGAAGGGAGGTTTAGGATCTCCTTCAAACTCTTGGGGTTGTTTCGCTTTAAAGGTTTGGTCTTTCTCCCAACGCTTCTGCCATTTGGTTTCTATTGCTTTAAAATCGTATGCCATAATAAGTTACTTATTTCGAAGTGGCAAAACTAATATATATGGCTTTAACTCCTCACCGAGATTGGAATTAAAACTCAAAAGTTAAAGCATGAGTTGAATTGAAAAGTCCTAAAATCTATAGCTGATATAGAAGTCGCCTGTAGCTAGGAATTCATTGAGTTATTTCCTAAGAGATTTCTTCCTACACCCAATTTGAGTTGAAATACAAATCCACTTGAATTTATCCATTTAGAACCAACAGCAAATCCAGGGGCTACATCAAAAAATGTATCGTCTTCTACAACTCCATTTCCTTGTTGATAGACATAAAAGACGTCTACCTCTCCAATGTGTGAATATGTAAATACTTCAACGAAGAAGCCACGACCCTTAAATTCTGGATTATTGCCAAAATAAAAACTGTAGTATGGGTTAAGTCCAAAATTTTCATAATCAACAGAATTATCAAAATTTGCAAGAAGGGAAACTCCGTAACCAGAAGTTTGGGAATTGATATACTCGTAGCTCACATCTAAAAATTCAGCAGCAAAACGCATGATAGTACCCAGTCTAAGTTTATGGATTTTTTCATAATTACTTTTGGTAATAAACTCTGCTTTTGGGGAGTCTCCATGTTTTGCGAAAAACAAAATATGGAAAGTAACACTAGTGCTAGACTGATTTGATTATAATTTAAGTTGTTTAGTTGTTGCTAAGATAGCCCGAATTTACATTCAGTACTTTTTAATTTTAAAGTTTGATATTAAGCTTACTTGCGCTCCCGATAGCAGTGAAAACCCCGCAAAGGCTGGGTGCTATAGGTCGAGCGTTTAGCGCTTGACCAAAGGAAAAGCCACTATACGCTCAAGACCTAAAAGCAAAGCCTGCGGAGTTGAAACGAATAGCGGGATAAAGCGCCCATAAAATTAATCTGAGGGATAGCCATTATCATCTTATAGTTTTATATTTTTACCAAAAATTATCAAGTGGCTTCTTCCTTTGAAAAATACCAAAAACGACGATTGATTACCTCCTATTTTTCGGTGGTGATCAGTATTGCTTTGGTTTTATTTTTGGTGGGTTTGCTGGCCCTTCTGGTCTTAAACACCAAAAAGGTAGCAGATAATTTCAAGGAGCAAATCGCCTTAACAGTCTACTTAAAAGACACCGCCAAGGAAGTTGAAATTGACCAAATGCAGAAGTCGTTAGCCTTAGCAGAATATACTAAAACCATAGTGTTTGTCTCCAAAGAAGAAGCTGCAAAGGCCTACAGTGAAGAGATTGGAGAAGATTTCATGGAATTTCTGGGTTATAATCCTTTACAAAATTCTTTCGATGTTTATTTTAATGCGGATTATGTCTCGGAAACGCAGATTGCAGAAATCTCTAGAGATCTAGGGGATAAGGAATTTGTAGACGAAATCGTTTATGATAAGCCGCTTATTGCTCTGTTGAATGATAACATTAAGCGATTGAGTTTTTGGATTTTAGTCGTGAGTGGTTTACTCACATTTATAGCTGTTCTGTTGATCAACAGTTCCATTCGTTTATCGGTTTATGCTAAGCGGTTTACTATTAAAACTATGCAAATGGTCGGAGCTACCAAACACTTTATTCGACGGCCGTTTATCTTGAAAAGTATAAAACTAGGTATAATAGGCTCTACTATTTCGTTAATAGGAATGGGAGTTGTGTTGTATTATCTGAATAAGAGTTTTCCTGAGTTAAACCTAATTAGTGATGAGATTTTACTGGCTGCTATTTTTGTTGGTGTTTTAATTATGGGGATCTTAATTTCCTGGTTAAGTACCTTCTTTGCTACTCAGCGATTTTTAAATTTAAAAACTGACGAATTGTACTATTAATATGGGAGAAAGCAAACGTAAAAAAGAAGCTAAAGAAAGCGAAAAATTCATTTTCGAAAAAGAGAATTATAAATTTATGATCATTGGATTAATAGTGATTGCTGTTGGATTTATTTTGATGGCTGGTGGTGGCAGTGATGATCCTAATGTGTTTAATCCAGACATCTTTAACTGGAGACGCATACGCCTTGCCCCTACCGTGATCTTAATTGGATTTGCTATAGAAGTGTATGCCATTCTACTCAAACCAAAGTCTGCTAAATAATGGATATATGGGATGCGAGTATCCTTGGGATTATCCAAGGACTAACAGAATTTTTACCAGTATCGTCTAGTGGTCATTTGGAGATAGGCAAAGCGATTTTAGGAAACAATAGTCTTCCAAAAGAGTCCTTACTGCTTACCGTTATTCTTCATTTTGCAACGGCATTGAGTACTATCGTCATTTTCAGAAAAGACATTGTTGAGATCCTCAAAGGTTTATTTTCGTTTCGATGGAACGAAGAAACTCGCTTTTCTTTAAAGATTATCATTTCGATGATTCCCGCGGCCCTTGTTGGGTTTTTTTTTGAATCTCAAATGGAAATGCTTTTTGGTAAAAACCTACTTTTGGTAGGATTTATGCTTATCGTGACTTCATTGCTACTTTGGTTAACCGATAAATCCAAAGCTATTTTAAAACCAGTTTCCTATGCGAATTCTTTTGTAATTGGAGTGGCACAAGCCATTGCCATCTTACCAGGAATCTCGAGAAGTGGGGCGACTATTGCTACATCTGTGCTTCTTGGTAATGAAAAGTCCAAGGCTGCAAGATTTTCTTTTCTAATGGTGATTCCTCTTATCTTTGGAAAAATTTTGAAGGATGTTACTAGTGGTGATATTTCTATAGACGAGGCTAATATGGTGAGCTACGGGGTAGGATTCGTAGCTGCTTTTATCTCAGGATTGTTAGCTTGCACCTGGATGATTTCGATTGTGAAACGCAGCAAATTGAAATACTTTGCCATCTACTGTTTTGTAGTTGGTGTTGGCTCAATTATTTTTACTCAACTGAATGGATAATTTAACTTTAGACGGAATAAAAGACGGACAGATTTTGCTTTTTGATAAACCTTTGCATTGGACCTCTTTCCAAGTTGTGAATAAGGTGAGATGGCTTATAAAGCAAAAATTTGACCTCAAGAAACTCAAGGTAGGACATGCAGGGACTTTGGATCCGTTGGCAACAGGATTAGTTATTTTATGCACGGGAAAGGCTACAAAAACCATCGACTCTTTGATGGGGCAAACCAAAATTTACACTGGTGAATTGACCTTAGGCGCTACGACTCCTTCCTACGATATGGAAACGGAAGTGGATAAGACTTTTGAAACCTCTCACATCACCCCTAAACTTATTCAAAACACCTTACCTCAATTTAGAGGAGAAATCATGCAACGCCCCCCGATCTTTTCAGCCTTAAAAAAAGAAGGAAAGCGTTTATATGAATATGCCAGAAAAGGAGAAAGCATCGATATTCCTAAACGTCAAGTAAATATTGACAGCTTTGATATTACTCAAGATAACTTCCCTAAACTTAGCTTTAAAGTCCAATGTAGCAAAGGCACTTACATTCGCAGTTTGGCCTATGACTTTGGTGAAGCCTTAAATTCTGGGGCTTACCTCTCTGAATTACGTCGAACTCAAATTGGAGATTATAAAATAAGGGAAGCCCTTAGCATTGAAGATTTTGAAAAAATTTTGGAGGATTAGTCAGATGCCTTCAAGCAATTCACAAGATCCTCTGCAATATTTTTTCCCTTATCTTGGTTGTACCATTTTTGAAGAGTGATTTTAAATTCCTCTCTCAGTTTTCCAAATTCGGCTTTTTCTTTAGCAACCAAATCGGCAGCCTCCTTTGGTCTAGGTCCCCAAACAAATAAAAGATCATTTTCTTCAGCATTAAACGAAACCAGCTTAGGTATAGACTTACCTCCATTGGTTAAAAACTGGCTCATGAGTTCATCATTTTCATCTCTTAAAATTAACTTGAAGGTGATGAGTGGATTTATATCTGCTATTTTATTCATGATTGGAATAACAGGAGCGGCATCACCACACCAGCCTTCTGTAATAACCAGCCAGGTTTGCTTTTTAGTGACCTTTTGGATGGTTTCAATTTGTTCTACTGTTAATTCTGACGTTTTTTCCCAACGGTTCATTCTGCTAAAGCCTAATTTAGAGTAATTGAGATACGACTCGTTTTGAGTAAATCCTGTTGATTTATCTTCTTTCAACAAATCACCTACAAGTTGTTTATATTCTGAATAAGTAAGCGTCTTATCTAAGTGTTTTTTTATACTTTCAAGTTGTGTTTGTTCGTTCATGTGTGTTTTTTTAAATGGTTGAAATATATTAAAATTATTACAATGGCAAAGGTAAGGTGTGAATGGTGTATCGGTCAAGGAATTTACGAAAAGTATCATGATGAAGAGTGGGGAGAGCCCATTTACGATGATCAACATCTATATGAGTTGCTACTATTGGAGAGCTTTCAAGCTGGTTTAGATTGGTTGACTATTTTAAAGAAGAGAGAGCAATTCAGAGAGGCTTTTGACCGATTTGATTATCACAAGATTTCTAAGTACACAAATGAAGATGTTTCCCGATTGCTCAACAACGAATATATTATAAGGCATCGAGGTAAAATCGAAGCTAGTATTACCAATGCTAAAGGCTTTATAAAGATTCAGGATGAATACGACACGTTTTCAAAATACATATGGGAGTATGTAAATAAAGAGCCTATATTAAATTCATTTTCAAAATTAAACCGAGCTCCTTCACAAACTAAATTGAGTCAAAACATCTCAGAAAACTTAAGGAAACGAGGATTTAAATTTTTAGGACCTACAACGATTTATGGTTTTATGCAGGCTTCCGGAATGGTTAACAATCACTTGATCTATTGTTTTAAGCATAAAAAAAGTGTCTAATTTGCATTAGACACTTTATATAATTAAAAATCTATAGTTTAGTTACTTACCACTTGAGTTCCTTCTTCAACGAAAGTTTTCACTTGGACAATTTTATTTTCATCATAATCTACGACTGAAAGTTTGCCATTGTTCCAAAACATCCATTGTCCGACTTTTTTACCGTTTTCATAAGTTGCTTTAGCAAGATTATTTCCGTCTCTATCAAAAGATTCCCACTCACCATGAAGTTTGTCATTTTTGATAAACCCTACTTGATGTAATTCTCCACTTTCATAGAACATAGCTATTTTGTGTAAGTCTCCAACTTTTTCTGTCTTCACTAGGTCTTTATCAGTTTGAGCAAAAAGTGTAAAACTCATTAAAAAAACCATTACAAGGGTGCTAAATGCTTTCATATCTCTTCTTTATTTATCTCAAATATACATATAATTTACATTTAAAACATGTTTTGTTAACATTAATTTTACAAAGACTTTTAAATAAGCTGCATATAGGGGGATTCAATTTTAGAATAAAGGAAGAATACAATCTTTAAGTAAGTCTAAAAATTTCCTCGACATCCTCTTTATTTAGACTGTTAACTTGTTATTTTTGCAAATCGTGTCATAAACCACAAAACATGTATAGAGATCACAATAACAACGAGTTAAACATAAAATCTTTAAATAAAAAAGTTACTTTATCTGGCTGGGTTCAAAAAATAAGAGACAAAGGATTTATCATCTGGGTAGATTTAAGAGACCGATATGGTCTTACTCAGTTGGTTTTTGATTCTGACCGTACGCCTAAGGACATCATAGAAAAGGCTAAAAGTTTAGGCCGTGAGTTTGTGATACAAATAGAAGGGACAGTCATAGAAAGAATATCTAAAAATGAATCTATCGCTACCGGAGACATTGAAGTATTGGTCGAAAAACTTACTATTCTCAATAGTTCTGAAACTCCTCCCTTTACAATTGAAGATGAAACCGACGGTGGGGAGGATTTAAGAATGAAATATCGGTATCTAGATATCCGAAGAAACCCTGTTAAGAATAAGCTTATCTTTAGAAGTAAAGTTTCTATGGCTGTTAGAAATTACTTGTCACAAAAAGAGTTTATTGAAGTTGAGACTCCATACCTCATCAAATCGACCCCTGAAGGTGCTAGGGATTTTGTGGTCCCTAGCCGTATGAATGCTGGTCAATTTTATGCTTTACCACAATCCCCACAAACGTTTAAACAACTCTTGATGGTTGGAGGATTGGATAAGTATTTTCAAATTGTTAAGTGTTTTCGAGATGAGGATTTACGCGCGGACCGACAACCGGAATTTACACAAATCGACTGCGAAATGACTTTTGTTGATCAGGAAGATATTCTAAATACGTTTGAAGGCCTTACTAAACATTTACTTAAGGAGATAAACGGTGTAGAAGTCAAGGATTTTCCTCGTATGACTTACGATGAAGCTATGCAGACGTACGGAAATGATAAACCAGATATTAGGTTTGGGATGAAATTTGGCGAGCTTAACGCTGTTGCTCAACATAAGGACTTCAAGGTCTTTAATGAAGCTGAACTCGTTGTTGGTCTGGCTATTCCAGGAGTTGCAAGCTATTCCAGAAAAGACATCGACAAGCTCATCGAGTGGGTGAAACGCCCACAAGTTGGTGCAAAAGGAATGGTTTATGTGAAATATAATGAAGACGGAAGTTTGAAATCTTCTGTAGATAAATTTTATGATGATTCTGATTTAAAAGCGTGGGCAGAAAAAACTGGAGCTCAACCTGGCGATCTTATTTGTGTTCTTTCTGGTAAAGCTAATGCTACCCGCGCACAACTAAGTGCTTTACGAATGGAAATGGGTAATAGATTGGGCTTGAGAAAACCTAAAGAATTTGCACCATTATGGGTTGTCGATTTTCCTCTGTTAGAATGGGACGAAGCTACACAGCGCTTCCATGCTATGCATCACCCATTTACCTCTCCAAAGGAAGGACAACTCGAGTTGCTAGCTACAGATCCTAGAGCAGTCAAGGCTAATGCTTATGATCTGGTTTTAAATGGAAATGAGATTGGTGGGGGATCCATAAGAATTCACGATCAAAAAACACAATCCATGATGTTTGATTATCTTGGATTCACGAAAGAAGAAGCAGAAGCTCAATTTGGGTTTTTGATGAAAGCCTTTACTTACGGCGCACCCCCTCACGGTGGTATTGCCTTTGGCTTGGATAGACTTGTAGCGATTCTTGGTGGACAGGAAAGCATTAGAGACTATATCGCTTTTCCGAAAAATAATTCTGGAAGGGATATTATGATTGATGCACCAGCAGAGCTAAGTGCTGATCAATTGAAAGAGCTTCACATTAAAAAGCTCTCTTGACACTAGTTATATGAGTGATTAAAGAGTACAACACTAATTTAAAACAGTGCTTTTAAAATGAGGCATTTTAAACAACTCCCTTCCTTACAGCGTTTTTTGATTTGGAAAACCAAGCATTTAACAGATCATCAATTTACACTCATTTTGAGTGCTTTGATAGGTTTTACAGCGGGCCTTGGGGCTGTTGTTATTAAAAACCTCACACATTTTATTCAGAGTTTACTTGAAAAAGAGTTCATTGTAAATTATCATCACGCTTTTTATTTCGTCTTTCCAGTTATAGGATTTGCTTTAGTTTATTTTATCATTAAAAAAATTATACGTAGGCCAATTGGACATGGTATACCCTCTACCTTGTACGCTATTTCTAAGAAGAAAGGAATCATGAAGCGTTTTCAAATGTACGCTTCATTAATCACAGCACCTATTACTGTTGGTTTTGGAGGTTCTGTAGGCCTAGAAGGTCCTACGATTGCAACAGGAGCTTCTTTAGGCTCAAATATTTCAAGGCTATTTCGCATGAATCAAAATATGCGAACCCTCCTTATCGGTTGTGCTGCTGCAGGGGCCATGTCCTCGATATTTAAAGCACCAATCGCTGCGATTATATTTGCCATTGAAGTTTTTAGCCTAGATTTAACTTTAATAAGTATGTTACCGCTTTTGATGGCCTCTATTTCTGCCATTTTAACCTCTTATTTTTTCTTTGGATCCAGCACGATTATTCCTTTTGTACTTCAAAATAATTTTACAATTTCTGAGGTTCCTTTCTACATAGTATTGGGTTGTATATGTGCTTTGGGATCTATATATTTTACAAATATTTATTTTAGGATATACAAGATTTTTTCTTCCATTAAAAACACTTTCCTGCGAATTCTTCTAGCGGGAACTAGCCTAGGAGTACTGCTTTATTTTATACCTCCACTCTATGGTGAAGGTTATGGTGTCATCAATCATTTGCTTTCAGAAAACTATCAAGAAGCCTTACAAACAAACTTTTTCAATGAGTTTTTAGATAATATTTGGGTTGTGATCTTGCTCTTAACAGGCTTAGTTATCTTCAAAATAGTGGCTACATCATTAACATTTGTTGCTGGAGGGGTGGGTGGAATCTTTGCTCCTGTTCTTTTTATGGGGAGTGCTTTAGGACATTGTTTTGCTTTAATAGTCAATCACTTAGACTTTTTAAACAAACCCATTTCAACAGGAAGTTTTACAATGGTTGGCATGGCGGGTATGATGGCGGGTGTCTTGCATGCCCCCTTAACAGCAATCTTTCTTATTGCTGAGCTCACTGGAGGATATCAACTTTTTGTACCTTTAATGATCACTGCTTTGATTTCATATTTAATCACACAATCATTTCAACCTCATTCTGTTTATACGATGGAACTGGCTAAACGCGGTGAGCTTCTAACACATGATAAAGATAAAAATGTACTGACTTTGATGGATATTCAGCAAGTTGTAGAGGATAATTTTGAGGTCTTAGACAATGAAATGAATCTAGGACAAATAGTAAGCGAAGGTGTGGTAAAGTCGAAGCGGAATATCTTTCCAGTTGTAGATAAGGATCACTTGTTTCAAGGAATCATCCTTTTGGATGATATACGAACGATCATGTTTGACAAAACCCTTTACGAAGAAATGAGAGTGAGTGACCTTATGCAAAACGCTCCAGATATCATAGATTTAAATGAGTGCAAGATGAGGGATATCATGCAAAAATTCCAAGATACAGGAGCATGGAATCTCCCTGTGGTGAGGGATAAAAAATACGTTGGATTTATTTCGAAATCAAAGCTGTTAACGGCCTACCGACAAAAATTAATAGAAGTTACTGTTTAATATATTA
>Ga0307979_1000346_pt1 | contig 31164 bp, 24 predicted proteins | sample OrgLakmetage1058_FD_201833 | JGI IMG/M metagenome (GOLD analysis project Ga0307979, IMG submission 201833) | Saline water microbial communities from Organic Lake, Antarctica - #1058 | ecosystem: Environmental > Aquatic > Non-marine Saline and Alkaline > Saline | place: Antarctica: Organic Lake...
AATAAGCTCTTAAAACAAGCCTTTGCCATCGCAAAATCAGGGTTGATATATGATAAAGAATATAAAAGTACTCTAGTGAGAAATAAATGAGTTTTTACTTGTTTTTAGCCACAGTACTTTGTTGTGCACTGCTTATATTATCTACTTTTTTTCAATACTAGAAGGATTATCTCCCCATATTCCATTCAATAATATATTGCTAATCTGTGGAATACTATCACTAACAGAGACCCAAGAAATATGATCAATGTTGTGCACTGCTTATATTATCTACTTTTTTTCAATACTAGAAGGATTATCTCCCCATATTCCATTCAATAATATATTGCTAATCTGTGGAATACTATCACTAACAGAGACCCAAGAAATATGATCAAATTGGCCTTTTTCAAATTCTAGTGTACTCGCTCCGCCAGTTGTTGCTAATCCATAATAGTTGTGACCATTTACTGTAGCTTTGGAATAAGTGTGATGATGACCAGCAAAAACGGTTAATGCTCTATTCTTAGTTAGTTCTTCTATTTTTTTCCAATCCTTATTGTTTTCATAAAGCCACATTGGTCGATGAAGAAAAATGAAAGTCCAACTGGCAGAAGCATTCTCTTTTAAGGTTGTTTTAAGCCAATTCATTTGATGTTCACTTATTTCTCCATATTCACTTCCTGGTTTGTCTTCAGAGTTCAAAACAATGAATAAAGCAGTCTTATGTTTAAAATGATAATATGTAGATCCAAATTGTTTAACCCAATGAGCTTCCATTTTACTATTACGAATATCATTGTTTCCAGCTACATAGAAAAAAGGAACTTTTAGTTGTTTAGTGATATTGTTAAATTCTAGCCATCTTTCTTTAATTAATTTATCGTCAAATTTTGTTGAATCCAACTTAAAGTCTTTTGTGTCAATTAAATCACCTACAGATATCACAAAGTTGGGTTTCAGTTTATTTAATTTTTGAATTGCGTCTTCAAATACTCCTGGCCTGCGTCCTCCAGAATTATCACTAACAATTGCGAAATTAAAATCCTTTGTTTGATCCTTAAAATCAAGATGGGTCCAGGGACTTGCTTCTGTTAGCTTGTGGTCGGGGTCAGTTTTATGATTAAAATTGCAAGAAAAAAAAGAAATAGTAAGACAGAAAATGAGTAGATATTTAAGTATGTTATTCATTTTTCAATATTTATTTCGGGTGTGTCAAAGTTGTGCACAACATCCCCATAAACCCTATTCAACTCTTCAGTATAGGGTATATATCTATTTAGGACGTTGCTTTATTACAAACTAAACTAACAAATTCATATATATTATACAAGGGACTTTTAGTTTACCACTAAAACGGCTACATTCAGAGTTCTAAAGCGACGAAAGATTGCCAACACTACTCGCTTATTTTTTCCTTGTATCACAAACGCAGGCTTTAGTCATGTTCTCTTCCGTTATTATTTTCAGAAACACTATTTATTTTATAAAATTCAATTTTTTGTGTTTCCCAGCAAATACCTGCCTAGAATTCTAGGGTTCCATAAGCAGAACTTTTATAAACCCAGATTTCTACCCCATAATTAGCCTATTATAATTACTTTTAAACCCAAGAACTCTGAAACTTTGCTAAGCTTATCTCTATGAAAAAGTCCATCCTCCTTTTAAGTCTTCTCCTCTTATTTCAATCTTGCTCAGACGGTACCTCTGAAGATCAAGCTGCTATTGCTTCAAAATATATTCAGAATTACACTCAGCAGCCTATTTCTGTGACGTCTCCTGTTGAAATTCAGTTGAAAGAGAAGTTGCCTCAATACACTACCGATCAAAAACTTCCATCAGAATTTATAAAAATTGAACCTGAAGTAAAAGGCGATTTATATATCGAAAATGGGAATCGACTGCGTTTTATTCCCAAACAAAAGCTCCAACCTGCGACAACCTATCAATTCAACCTAGACTTGAGTGAGTTGTACGAAAACTTACCCAAAGAGGACAAAGTGTTTCAGTTTAAATTTGAAACCATAGTCCCCGATTTTAGAATTGGACTCCAATCCATACAATCTTATGATGCCGATTGGCAATATATTTCAGCAGAAATCGAGGCTTCTGATGTGCTTAGTTTAGAAAATATCAAAAAAAGTATTTCTGCACAACAAAACGATAGAGACTTAGATGTTCGGTTTTTAACGGCCTCAGATGCCAACTATTTTGAATTGGTAATCGATAGTATTTACCGTGAAAAAGACGATTCCAAAGTTTTGATTTCATGGGATGGATCACCTGTGGACGCCAAAACTGAGGGAAGTGAAACTTTTATTATCCCTGGAAAAGATAATTTTAAAGTGATGGATGTTCGTATAGCAAAAGCGAAAAAGCCATATTTAGAAATTAATTTTTCTGAAAGTTTAGACCCAAATCAAGAGTTTTTAGGTTTGGTTCAATTGGATGATGACACTAACCTAAAATTTGAAGTCAATGGGAATGTGTTGAACGTTTTTCCAAATAGCAAATTCAAAGGAGAGGTCACTTTGAGAGTTTTTGAAGGTATAAAAGCGGAATATGGAAGTAACCTTAAAACTGAATTTTCAGAATCTATCCGCTTTCAGCAACTCAAACCACAGGTAAGGTTGATTTCTCAAGGGGTGATTTTACCCAACAGTCCATCTAACCCCTTTTATTTTGAAACTGTAAACTTAGCCGCTGTGGACTTACGTGTGATTCAGATTTATGAAAACAACGTACTGCAATTTTTACAGGATAGTGAACTCAACTCCACAAACAACTACTACTTAAGAGATGTAGGTAGATTGGTCGCAAAAAAAACCATTCCCCTTAATCAAGATGACTTAAACAATGCTGGCGAATGGCAGGCTCATGCGATGGATTTGAGTTCCATATTTGAAGTGTCCCCCGGTGCCATTTATCAAATTGAAATCAGTTTCAGAAAAGCCTACAGCCTATACAATTGTGGTGAAGAGGAACAAGTAGGTGCTGAAGAGATAAATCAAATTGCCAAAGAATTTGAGAAGGATAAGGAAGAGGAGTATTGGAATAAAGAAGCTTGGGGGTTTAGAAATACAACTTACAATTGGCAAGAACAAGATAATGCGTGTCATGAGGCCTATTACAATGATGAAAATTTTGTAAGTGGCAATGTGATGGCCTCCAATTTAGGTGTATTGATCAAAAAAACAGAAACGGGAAATTACTTTGTAGCCACTACAAACTTACTGTCTGGATCTCCAGAGGCGCAAACAAAAGTTAGCTTTTACAATCAGCAACAGCAAGTTTTAGGAAGTGTAGAAACCGACAATGAAGGGATAGCTGTATTTAAGTCCTCTCAAAAAGCAGTTTTTGCAATCGCCCAAAATTCTAGCAATTATGCTTACTTAAAACTTGAAAATTCAAATGCTTTAAACCTAAGTAGTTTTGAAGTTGGAGGAACCAAAATCACCAAAGGCATCAATGCTTTTATGTACACCGACCGAGGGGTCTATAGACCAGGAGAAACTATTCATTTCAATTTTGTGCTAGATGATTTTGCCAATCCACTGCCCGAAAATCATCCTGTTAAACTCGATTTTTTTGATCCTCAAGGGAGACTTACGTATTCTGAAGTGAAAAATTCTTCTGTCAATGGTTTTTATCATTTTCCGCTTTCAACAGATGAAAAAGACGCTACTGGAAGCTGGCGAATAGTTATAAATGTTGGTGCAGTGAAGTTTACAAAATTTATTTCTGTGGCTACAGTGAAGCCTAACCGTTTGAAAATTGAATTATCCACGACAGATGAACCTCAACGGCTTGATAAAAGTATTCAATTGAACTTATCAACCGAATGGCTAACGGGCGCCACTGCTAAAAATCTAAAAGCAGATGTAAAAGCTAAGTTCATTTCTGCTGAATACCGATTTGAAAAACTGAAAACCTTCAAATTTAGTGATCCTGTAAGACGCTTTTACCCACAAGAATTGCAGGTGTTTGGTGGAGAAGTAAACCAAAATGGACAAGCGGATATCCGTTCTAAAATTAATTTCAGTAAAAATCCCCCTGGAATGATCAAGGCTAACTTTTTGACCAAAGTCTTTGAAGGTGGTGGTGATTTCTCAATAGATGTCGATGAACAATGGTATGCCCCTTACTCCCATTTTGTTGGATTAAGAGCCTTAACGTCTCATCAGAATCACCGCTTCGAAACCGATCAAACGACAAATTTTGAAGTGGTAAGTGTAAACTATAAAGGTGAAATAGCACCTAAGCGAAAAGTGAAGGTTTACATCCATCAAATTGAATGGCGTTGGTGGTGGAATCGTGGAGATGACCAACTTTCCAGATACGAAGACGCTGAAGTACACAAGCCTTATAAGAACTTTGAATTGACTACCGATGCAAATGGAAAAGCTAAATTCAGCTTAAACGTTCCTGAAGATGACCGAGGTCGATATTTAATTCGGGTAATGGATGAAGAAAGCCAGCATGCCAGTGGTGAAGTGGTTTACTTTTTTAAAGATTGGTGGAATATTCAGCAAACTTCTAAAGAGCATAATCTGGTGTTCACCACCGATAAAGACACCTATAGCGTAGGTGAAAAGGCAAAAATCAACTTTCCCTCCATGGCAGAAGCAAAAGCATTGCTAAGTGTCGAAAATGGAGCAGAAATTATTCATTATGAATGGATTGATGCCCAAAAAGGAATGACCGATGTGGAGCTCACTATCACAGAAGCCATGGCTCCAAATGCTTATATCAGCATTTCGTTATTACAAAAACATCAAAACACAACAAACGATTTACCCATTCGTCTATTTGGAGTTATCCCAATTGAAGTGGAAAACCCAAAACGCAAACTTCAACCTCAACTAAAACTTCCTGAAAGTATTCGACCAGAATCTACTTACAGCATAGAAGTTTCAGAAGAAAATGGAAAAGCAATGACCTATACTATCGCCATAGTTGATGAAGGTTTGTTGGATTTGACCAGCTTTACAACACCAGATATTTACAAGCATTTTAATGCGAAGCAAACTTTAGGCGTGCGCACCTTCGATGTTTTTGACGATGTTATTGGCGCTTATGGCGGAAGTCTGAAAAATGTGTATAGGATTGGAGGTGGCGATGAAGCAGCGGGGAAGAAAAACAGAAAAGCAGAGCGTTTCAAACCCGTGGTGTCACATCTGGGCCCTTTTTATTTAGCAGCTGGAAAATCAAAAACGCATCAACTTCTCATGCCTAATTACATTGGTTCTGTAAAAGCGATGTTAGTAGCTGGAAATCCAGAACAACAAAGTTATGGAAGTGTAGATAAAGTGATGAAGGTAAAACAGCCCTTGATGCTGCTAACTTCAGTACCCAGAAAATTATCACCTAGAGAAGAAGTAAGAGTTCCTGTTACTATTTTTGTGATGGACGATAAGCTCAAGTCTATCGAAGTAAGTGTTCAAAACCACGACCAACTTCAATTGATTGGAGAGGCGACACAAGAACTCCAAGTTTCAGAAACTGGTGAATATCTAGTGTATTTTGATTTTAAAGTAAGCAATGATTTACGTCCACAAAAAATTAAAATCCAAGCCAAATCAGGAAATGAACTAGCTTATAACGAAGTTGAAGTCGATGTCATTAATCCGAATCCTGTGAGTTCCACTGTTCGTAAACTCGAACTTAAAGAAGATGAGCAGAAAGAATTGGAATTAACTGCTTTTGGTACACCAGGCACAAATTCAACACGTATCAGTTTTAGTTCATTTCCTCCAATGAACTTAGAAAAAAGATTGCATTATTTATCCTCTTATCCGCATGGGTGCGTTGAGCAAGTCACCTCCAAAGCTTTTCCTCAGTTATTTTTATCAGACATTGTCGATTTAGATGCACCACAGGAAAATCAACTGAAGGAACAAGTTCAAAAAACCATTCAGAAGATAAACAAATACCAAGCAATTTCTGGAGGAATCTCCTATTGGCCAGGTGGAGATCCAGACGAATGGACCACCAATTACGTGGGGCATTTCATGTTGGAAGCCAAAGAAAAATCTTATCAATTGCCTTTTGGTTTCCTTTCCAAATGGAAGAGCTACCAAAAAGAAGAGGCTAGAAAATGGACAGAAACACCAAGAGAAAGTGATTTTGTACAAGCCTATCGCTTATATACTTTGACCTTGGCTGGCGAAGCAGAAGTTGCCGCGATGAATCGGTTGAAAAACAAAAGTGATTTAAGCAGTCAGGCCAAGGCAAGATTGGCGTTAGCTTATGCCAGATTAGGACAAGAGTCTACTGCTAAAAAACTAATACAAGAATTTAGTAATTCGCAAATAAGTGAAATCGAATACCGATATACTTACGGTTCTAAACTCCGAGACTTAGCTATGATACTGGAAACGTGTGTGTATGTAAAAGATGAAAAGATGAACAGCTTAGCTGAAGAAGTATCCCAAATCCTTTCTTCAGACCAATGGTTGCAGACCCATGAAACGGCTTATGCTTTACTCGCCATGTCCAAATACATCAAGTATAAAGGGGGTAAAGAGCTAGATTTCAACTTCCAAGTGAATGGAAAAAACACTCCTGTAAAATCTTCAAAAGGAATTTATCGAACCGACTTGAGAGTAGAATCAGCATCAAATATCCAGCTTTCAGTTCAAAACAATAAACAAGGGAGTTTGTTTGTCAATATTTTACAATCTGGGCAGTTACCTATCGGTGAGGAACAAGCTTCTTCGAGAAATCTTAGGGTCACCACTCAATATTCAGATGTGAATAAAGAGCCTATTGATATTGAAAACCTAAAACAAGGAACAGAAGTCACACTAAGACTGAGAGTAGATAACGAATCGAATTCCTATTTGAATGAAGTAGCACTAAGTCAATTTATCCCAAGTGGTTGGGAAATTATCGATACTCAATTTACCGATTTTAAGAGTGGTAGTTTTGAAAATGCCAATCATGTAGATGTCCGCGATGATCGGGTGTATATTTACTTTGACTTGGAAGCTAGAAAATCGACTTACTTTGAAATTAAGGTCAATGCTTCTTATCTCGGAGAATACTATTTACCAGGAACTCAAGTTGAAGCCATGTATAGTGGAAATCACTTTGCACGAACTCAAGGACAATGGATTCAAGTTGTAGACTAATACAAGTCGCAGAATACCGATAATGAGCTGCTTGGCTGTTCGAAAAAGTAGAAAAGATAAATCATGAAACAACTTTCAAAAAGAAAATGGCTTATTGGCTTATTGCTCTTTGTCGTTCTAGTGTGGTGGTTTAGTTTACCCAAAGTCTTGTTTAGCGATCCTATGTCTTGTGTTGTCAATGATCAGGATGGAAATTTACTAGGAGCCAGAATTGCAGACGACGGGCAATGGCGATTTCCTAGTGCAGAAGAGGTTCCAGAAAAATTTGAGCAAGCCATTCTTCATTTTGAAGATGAATATTTCTACTTCCATACTGGCTTCAATCCTATTTCCATGGCTAAAGCATTCTATTCCAACTTAACGAGTTCAACCAAAAGAGGTGGAAGTACGTTGACACAACAAGTGATTCGCCTTTCCAGAAAAAATAAACAACGAAGCTATACCGAGAAAATTATCGAATTGCTACAAGCCACTCGATTAGAATTAAAGTTGAGCAAAAAAGAAATCCTACTACACTATTCGGCCTACGCGCCTTTCGGTGGAAATGTGGTAGGACTAGAAGCGGCGAGCTGGAGGTATTTCGGGATTTCACCACAGCAATTAACTTGGGGACAAGCCTCTGCTTTGGCCGTTTTACCCAACTCGCCAAGTATCATTTATCCAGGAAAAAACGATAAGCAATTCCTAAATAAACGCAACGCCCTTTTAAAAAAACTAGTTTCAAAAGAAGTTATCGATGAAGAAACCTATCAGCTTTCACTTTTAGAAAGCTTGCCTAGTACGCCACTACCCTTACCAAATCAAGCTTTTCATTTTGTTGATTTTGTATGTCAACAAGACCAAAAGGAAGTGATGGCAAGCAGTATTCAATATCAACTTCAGCAAAAAGCCAATCAAATTACCGTCAAACATCAGCGAGCACTTCAAAAGAATAATATTTATAATCTATCCTTAGTTGTGGTAGAAAACAAAACCAGAAAAGTCTTGGCTTATGTAGGAAATACAAGTACTGCAAAAAGTCCCTTTCGCTATGTGGATATGATGCAAGCCAAACGAAGTACGGGAAGCACCTTAAAGCCCTTTTTATATGCAGCGGCACTAGAGAAAAGTCAGATTTTGCCAACCTCCCTATTACAAGATGTTCCTGTGAGTTTTAATGGATACCGCCCAAAAAATTTCAATGAAAAATTCCATGGATTGGTTCCTGCACATCAAGCGCTAAGCCGTTCCTTGAATGTTCCTTTTGTAAATGTATTGCAGGACTATGGTCTACCCCTTTTTTATCAAAATTTACAAGACGCCGGATTACAACAAATTAATAAAGGAATCGATCACTACGGATTAACCTTAATTTTAGGAGGGGCAGAGGTCAGTTTATGGGAATTGACGCAAGCCTTTGTCAATTTCAAAGAAGTGTATTCCACCTATGTAACGTCTTCCAGTCAATACTCCACGGGTGAAATTCAAAGTTTGAGTATTAACGCCTCCGTTTCAAACACAAAACAGGAGTTAAATTATAAACCTTCCAATTGGCATGCCTCATCTGTCTATTTTACCTTAAAAGCGATGATGGAACTGGAACGCCCAGAAGATTTCAATTTTGGTGCTATTTTAGGAGATGACCAGCAAATTGCGTGGAAAACGGGAACAAGTTATGGCTTTAAAGATGCGTGGTCCATCGGGATGAATGAAGATTATACCGTTGGCGTTTGGGTAGGCAATGCCGATACCGAAGGAAGACCAAATCTTACAGGCATAAAAGCAGCCGCACCAATTATGTTTGACGTCTTTAAAGAACTTCCGAAAAGCCGAGATTGGCTGCTACCTCCTTACGACGATGTAAAACAAGTAAACCTATGCACTTTCAGCGGAATGCCGAAAAGTAAGGCTTGTGATGAAAGTGAACTCTTATGGATTCCCTCCCACTCAAAAGCCTTGCGGCAGTGCACCTATCACACAAAAGTTAGTGTAGACGAAACGGAACGTTATGAGGTTAAAAATAACTGCTACCCCATTTCAAAAATGAAAAAGAAATCCTTTGTTGAACTCTCCCCAATTGAAAAGCATTTCACACAGACTATAGGTTTTGAAACACCTCCTCCACTCCATCCCAATTGTGGTGAAGTTACCGATGAACGGGAGCTGATGGAATTTATATTTCCAAGAAAAAATGAACGGATTCTACTCCCCAAAAGTTTTGATGGAACCAATGAGGAAGTTGTCCTTCAGTTGGCACATTCCAAAAATACAGAAGTCCATTGGTATATAGATGAACGTTACCTCACCACGACCACAGAGCTACATGAAACCAGTATTCACCTCCAACCAGGTCGCTACCAAATAAGTGTTGTTGACGAAAAGGGCCACTTTCTAAAGCAAGACGTTTTGGTTGAAAAAACAATGTAAATAATAGTAATATATCATAGATACCATTTGGGCGTTTCAACCTGCTGTCCGTTTCTAGTCCGCAAGCCAAAAGCTGGAGAGTCTAGGGCTGTAAAGGAGCTTCTTAGGGCGCTCTCCACAGCCAAGACTCTCTTATTTTTAGCTTTTACGGGCTATCCACTTCCATCACGAACGCAAAAAACTATCTCCTCCAGAATTCGAAGGAAAACGTAAAACCATAAATCTGATAGTTCTCATATCCTTAAATAAATACTATTTGAGCGTTTCAACCTGCTGTCCGTTTCTTTTTCCTCCAAAGTGTCCTTTAGATTAGCACATAGAAATAATCAATTAGAAATAATGAGTGTTAAAATAATAACTTATTTTAGTTGCAAATTTTACTCGAAATGAAAATATCTCCTAAAACATTTATTATTTCTCTAGTCCTTTTTGTTCTTAGCAGCACGTTTACACAAGCTCAAGACGATGTTTTAAGCCAACTAGATGAAATTGCAATAATAGACTCTAAGGTCATGATGCCTATGCGTGATGGTATTCGTCTAGCAACCGATATTTACCGTCCAAAAGCAGAAGGCACTTATCCCATTATTTTTTCAAGAACCCCCTATAATTTCAATACTTGGGTAGATGGAGAACGCCGTCTACGTGAGGCAAAACGGGCTTATGAATATGTAAAGAAAGGCTACGCTTATGTCGTCCAGAATGAAAGAGGACGGTTTTTTTCTGAAGGCGAATGGGACATTTTGGGCGTTCCACTAACTGATGGTTATGATGCTTTTGAGTGGATGAAAAACCAATCTTGGTCTAATGGTAAAATAGGCACCCTTGGTTGCTCATCTACTGCAGAATGGCAGATGGCTGTTTCTGCTTTAGACCATCCCTCTCATGCTGCAATGGTACCACAAGGTTTTGGTGCAGGTGTAGGTAAAGTTAGCGATATCCATGAGCAAGGGAATTGGTACCGGGGCGGAGTCGAGCAAATGCTGTTCTTTTCTTGGCTTTATGGCGTTGAACAGGACAAATTTAAACCTAGAATTCCAGAAGGAGCAAGCCAAGAGGATTTGATACGAATTTCTAGATTCTATGATCTTGCTCCCGAAAATCCACCTGTTGATATGTCTGAAGCCTTAAGCCATTTACCTATTCAAGACATTTTAAAAAACATCAACGGAAAGCACGAAATTTTTGATAAAATGATTCGTCGCAAACCTAACGATCCAGAATGGTATAAAGGCGGTTTGTATCATGATACTATGGAAATTGGAACCCCAAGCTTTTGGTTTACCTCTTGGTATGATGTCTCCATAACTCCAAATCTGGCTCTTTTTAATCATGTGCGCCAAAATTCTAAAGAGGCCTTTATACGTGATAATCAATATTTAGTCATTGCCCCTACTCTTCATTGTGCTTATACCAGAGCTTCAGAAAACACAGTTGTTGGAGAGCGAAATATTGGAGATGCTCGGTTAAATTATGATGAGCAAATAACCAAGTGGTTTGATCTTTGGCTAAAAGAAAAGTCTAATGACTTTAAGGAAACAACCCCAAGAGTTCAATACTACACGATGGGGAGCAACCAATGGCAATCTGCAGAAACTTGGCCTCCAGAACATACTCAAATGAACACTTTTTACTTGAATAGCGAAGGAAGTGCTAATAGCCGTTTTGGCGATGGTAAATTAACTAAAGATAAAGCAAAACAAGACCATGCAGACCAGTTCACATACGATCCCATGGCTCCAGTCCCCTCTTATGGTGGTAATGTGTGTTGCACAGGAAATGCTATAAAAGGGGGTGCGTTTGACCAAAAGGAAATGGAAGCCCGCAACGATATTTTAGTATATTCTACAGATGTTCTTAAAAAAGATACAGAAGTCTCTGGATTTATTGAATCTACTTTATATGTCTCGTCCGATGTAAAAGACACCGATTTTACCATCAAACTTATTGATGTTCACCCAGATGGTACAGCATATAATTTAGACGAAACCATACAGCGTGTGAGATACCGCGAAGGCTATGAAAAAGAAGTCTTTATGGAAAAAGGAAAGGTTTACAAATTAGATTTAACACCTATGTCAACCAGTAACGTATTTAAAAAAGGACACCGCATTCGGATTGAAATTTCTAGCAGTAACTTTCCAAGATTTGCAAGGAACTTGAATACAGGAGGTAACAACTACGACGAGTCTGATGGAGTAATTGCACACAATAAGATTCATCATTCCAGTGAGTATCCATCACAAATCCGTTTACCTATCGCTAAATAATTTAAATGAGCGTATGTAAAAGTTTAGGTATGCCTTATAATTCTATGAGAAGAATGTTACGTTACACTAAATTTTTATCTATGCTTTTTTGACAAACTCAGATTTTAAAGCCATGGCTCCAAAATCTTTAATCTTGCAATCGATATTATGATCACCCTCTATTATCCGAATATTTTTCACTTTGGTTCCCGCTTTAATGGCTTTAGGAAATCCCTTCACAGGAAGATCTTTTACAATAACGACGCTATCCCCGTCTTCAAGTGGATTTCCATTAGCATCCTTGATGATTATATGGAGTTCAACTTCACTTTCTTTAGTTTCGCCTTCGTTAGAATCCCATTCAAAACTACATTCAGGACAATTGTAAATTCCACTTCCAACTGAATACCCGTATACAGATGAGCAATTAGGACATACTTTCATTTCTACTGACATTATATTTTTTTAGTGTATTGGTATCAGACTTTAAAAACTCAAAAAGCTGTAACTTATTTTATTAATCCTTATCGAAACTTATACTCCATATTCCTCTAACTTCATTTACATCATAACCAATAGCTTTATCATTAGGATATAACTCTTTTATTTTATCGTAGGTTTCTCTTTGGATCTCTTTTCCTGGAGTTCCATGACATTTTAAACACATAGCATTGGTCACAATAGGATAATAGAAATTCACTTTTTTATTTTCCTCTACAACAATGGGTTCTGGCTCTTCGCCATTTTTTAAAATCTGCTTGTAAAGCGAAATATAGTCCAGTTCTTGAGCGTTAGCTTTATTATTGGGGTTTCTGTTTTTATCCGATACTCTTTTGATAATTGCATCATGCTTAGATGACATAGGTGGAGTAGTCCTAGAGCCTTCAGAAGAGCTTGGACTCTGACTTAACTAGCACTTATTTTCCATAAGTATTTTTCCTTTAGCAGCTATTTCTTCTGAATTTATTTCCGTTGACTTCAATTTAATATAGTCGTCGTTATTGGCTTTAGGATCTTTCTTGCAAGCCACAAGTAGAGAGGCAAATAGGATTAGGAAAAATAGAGACCTCATGATAGTTATATTTTAATTAAAAGTAATCCACTCAAATCAATTTGATGGTAACTAAAGTTACAAGAACCAAAAAAAAGCGAAATCAAAGTTCCGCTTTTCATAATCCACTCAATTTAAAGTTCTATCTAAAATTGTTTCTTAGCCAAATACCAAGTTGTCTTTTCAACAGAATCATCTTTCAATCTAGCTTCGTAATCCTTTAATGTTTTTGGAGGTGGTACAATACCTTTATCCCCTTTTTTCCAGTCTAATGGGCATGCTGCTCCATTTTCATCAGAAAATTGTAAAGCCTCTAGACATCTTAAGATTTCATCCATATTTCTACCAACATTCAATGGGTAATACATGATTAATCTTATTTTCTTGCCAGGATCGATAAAGAACACCGCTCTTACGGCTGCTGTTTCACTTTCATTTGGTTGCAGCATTCCGTAAAGTTTGGAGACTTTCATATCGATATCTGCAATAATTGGAAAATCCATATAGACTCCAGTATTTTGCTTTACGCTATCTACCCAACCAATGTGAGAATGGATGGAATCAATACTCAAGCCTAATAATTCTGTATTAAGGGCTTCAAATTCTGACTTACGTTCAGCAAATCCACTCATTTCTGTAGTACATACTGGAGTAAAATCAGCCGGGTGAGAGAACATAACAATCCACTTTTCTGGAGCAAACTCAGACATTTTCATGTTACCTGTAGTTGTTACAGCTTCAAAATCTGGAGCTTGATCTCCAATTCTAGCCATGCTGATCACTTCTTGTGTTTGACTTTCTTGTTTTAAATCTTCCATAGTTTTCTTTTTAATTGTGGTGCAAATATAAGTTTAAGCTATAGCTTTTTAAGTAACAATAGTTACAGGCTATGATTTAATGAGTAAATTCTTTATAAACAATATAAACACCCATCAAGAAAACAAACCAACCAAATCCCTTTTGGAGTTTTTTTCCATCGATAAACTTGTTTAGCCAAATCCCTATAAATATACCTACCACAGAAAGGCCTGTAAATAACCCTAGGAAGCTCCAATCGATTTCAATGTTTTGTACATCCCCTAAAAATCCGATAAGGGATTTTACGGCTATAATAAGCAATGAAGTGGCTACTGCCTTTTTCATAGGTAATTTGGCTAGTAACACCAAAGCTGGAATAATTAAAAAACCTCCACCAGCACCAACGATACCGGTAAGCGCTCCAACGACAACTCCTTCAATTATAATCAAAGGATAATTGAATTTCACTTTCCTTTCTAAGTCTACGTCCTTTAGTTCTTTCTTTTGATCCTTAATCATAGAATAAGAAGCTAGTAACATGATTAAGGCAAAAAAGAGCATGATACCGATGTTTTTGGTGACTTCAAAACCACCAACACTAAACAGAGAATCAGGAATTGCTGGAACAGCATACATTCGAGTAAGGTAAACTGTTATAAAGGCAGGAATTGCAAAAATAACTGCGGTTTTAATATCGACCAAACCTTTTTGCATGTTTCGCACTGCACCCAAAAGACTCGCCGTACCCACCACAAATAAGGAGTATGCCGTAGCTGTAACCGGATCTTCCGCCAAGAGATACACCAGTACAGGAACAGTAAGGATTGATCCACCACCTCCAATAAGGCCAAGAACAATACCTATAATCAATGCTCCAAAAAAACCCAATAATTCAATGATTTCCATAGTTTTTATAAGTAAGCTGTACATCTACAAAGTTACAGATAGTGTTAAACGGGTGCAGTAACTTTGGTTACATTGAAACTAGTGCATTCCAAATCTAATCGAAATAATTATTTACCTTAGCCAAAAAAACTAAATGGCACTAGAACAAGAGGTGATGCAAAAAATGAAAGAAGCGATGAAAGCTAAGGATAGCGTTGCTTTGGCATCTTTAAGATCTATTAAAAATGAAATCCTAAAAGCCAAGACCGCTTCTTCCAATAAGGAAGATATGGACGAGACTGAGGAGCTAAAGTTGGTTCAAAAGCTAGTAAAACAGAGAAGAGATAGCGCCGATGTGTATCTGGAACAAAACAGAAAAGACTTAGCCGATGTAGAACTTGCTGAAGTGGAGGTCATAGAGCAATTTCTTCCTGCACAATTGAGTGAAGAAGAAATAGATAAAGAAATAAAGGCCATTATCCAAGAATCTGGAGCGAGTACTATGAAAGATATGGGAAAGGTTATGGGAATGGCTTCTCAAAAATTGGTAGGGAAAGCAGATGGAAAAACCATTTCAAAAATCGTAAAAGATAATTTGTCTTAACCTATATAAGTTGTATTGTTGCAATAGAATAACGGCCGCGTAGTTCAACTGAATAGAATATCAGATTTCGGCTCTGAGGGTTGGGGGTTTGAATCCCTCCGCGGTCACGAATAAGTAGTTCAAAATGAAAAAACGCCAAATTGATTTGAGCGTTTTTTTGATTGGACTACTTTCAAAGCGGAACGCTTAGGGATGCGCGGAGCGAATCCTAACACTACACTCAAGAAACCACGTTTTTTTAAACGTGGTTTCTTGTTTTCAGAAGGTGTAGCAAATCGCAGATTTGGTAAAGCGAGTTGAAGATATAAAAAACCATCGCTTTTTTAGCGATGAGAGGTTTCTTACTTGCAACATTGAGCGACAAGGGAGAATCCTCCAAGGTCTCGACCTGTAACCGTCTAAATGTAAAGTAATAATTTGTTTTAAGTCCATTGGATCAAGTGTGTTGGCCTTATCGCTGTTTTAGCGATAAGGTAATTACTCAATCTCACAAAGTGGCTAACAGGCTATTCCGATCAGTGGCACAAATCAAAACGTTACTATTGGCACGGTTTGATCCAATATACCTGGCACAAAGACTCCGAAATCACTGGCACAAAACGAACTGAAGTATCCATGTTCTATTTTTTTGCTAACCAAGGCGATGTTTTTATCTATTGTGGATAAGAAATTAGCGATTTTGGATTGTTCTTTCTTGGAAACAGGCAGCAGTATTTTTTTTGATAAGAAAGTGCTATAAATAAGTATGTTTGAGTAAAATTAAGTTACTATGATACACATCAATTATTCGCATTTAACTAGAAGTAAAAAACTAGAGGATTTCATTACTGATTTTTTATTAGACTTAATGCAAGAGGGGTCACATATATCTACGGTATACTGTTTCTTAAGTAGGACATTTAATAATAGGGATAAACTCATCAGCACTTTAAAGATTCAGATACGTTTAAAGAGTAATGATAGTATCGTTATTGAGGAATCTGCCAGTAGTTTTAAGAATGCCTTTAAAAGTTTAAAGCCTGAACTTACGTTTATGTTTCATGAAAACAGCAATGGAGTTGCTTCTGCTTGATACACGATTAAAGCCCTGCATACCACCTGCAGGGCTTTTCTCAAGTAATACAAACTAGGTTCAAGGCAAGACAAGAAGTTACTGGTTTGTAGAAGTTATGTGTAACGCATGGATCGACTGGTAAAACATCCATTTTATTCTCTGAAAAGCCTCCTCATGATCTAATTAATAAGCAAAACGCTGCTTTTATTTTTAAGTAGTTGGGTTTTATTATCGTGTCAAAAAACCTACACGCCCTAAGAACTATGGAGGTGTTTATAATTGAGATTATACGGGAATACGGTCTTCACTCATTCCCTAAAAAACTTTCCTATCTATTCTCCTTATCAATTTCAGCTCGTTTCACGTAATTGCCGTTAAAAATAAATTCATCTTGCTTTTTACGCTGACGGTCTTTTTTCTCCTCACTTACTAGATCTTCTGGTAGATCTTCTATTTCTCCCCCATAATATCCTACAGCAATCGCCGTAGCAACATGAAATGTATCTGGGAATTTGAATTCCTTAAGCGCGTCTTCATTATTTAATCCCGCCATTTGATGCATTGCGATTCCCATGCTGTGAGCTTGGATTGTCATATTAGCTGCGAACTGACCTAAGTCGTGTAAAGCATGAAAATTGTCTTTCCCTTCTGGAGTTTTCTTGTCAAAAACACCCAACATCAACACGGGAGCATTTTTTGCCCATCCTTGATTGAATTCTACAAGTACATTCATAATGCGATCATAAGCCTCGCTTCCTTTCTTTCCCCATACAATATTCCATGGTTGCCAATTGAAGCAACTAGCAGCCCATCGACCGGCCTCAAATAGGGATTGTAGATCTGTGTCGCTCACTGGGGTAGCTGCAAACTTGCGTGGGCTCCAGCGGTTTTTAATTAAATCGTGAATTTTGTGATCTGTAGGTGTGTGTTTTAAAATGTCCGTTTTCGGTTGACTCATGATTATTGTTTTTTGTGAATTATTATTTTTAAAATAGTGCTGTTACAAAAAGATAAGTGGCACGTCTATGAAATATCTTCTTTATCTGAACAATTCGATTCATAGGTCTCTCATTTATATTTAACTTTTCCTTAAAGTTAAGTCAAATAATCCTGTAGCCTTAAATCCATGTAAATCGAAAAGGCATCAATATTGCTGAAATAAAGATGCGATGACTTCTGATTCTTTAGAGACGTTTAAGAACCCTACAACAGCGATTTCGCACGGAATTAACGATTGTTCAAGCATAGTTTCTGCTGGCGTTAATATTTCCATATAGCGATCTAGTTACGAGTTGTTCATATACCTGACGCTGTTTTGAATTTTCACTACCCATTTCTTGAATGCGCTTCAACGCAAACTGCTGTATGGTCAACTTGGATTGGTTACCCGTTGATGACCCGTTGATTCCCCGCTGGTTTTGAAGTTAAAAGCCTCTTTTTTAGATAGTTAGGTGGGATAATAAAAAATCCAAAGAATCACAAATATGGACCTCTAAGTCTAAAATAATAGTGTCTCAAAATTAATGGAGAAAAGAGTTGTTTTTTACCTCAGTTCTTTGTTTGGTTAGTGTTTTCTACAATGTTTTTTATTTCGGTATAGTCATATAATAATTCATCAATTTGATTAATTGAGTTCTTGTCTGATAATATTGGTCTAACTGGATGCATTACTTTCTGTCTTACCAAATTATAAACTCCTTCAGTTCCAAATTTTGAAGAATATTTATTTAGTTCTTTATATTCATTTGGTAATTCATTCAAGAATTTTTTGAGAGTAATTCCGACCGTTTGTAAATACATATATTGAAATATATCATTATCGTTATTTTCATTTATATTTTTCTGAAAATTTTCATATAATTTCAATAAATGCTTGTCATCAGATTGTTCAAAAGCAGTTAGAATTTTATCTTGAGAAACATACTTTTTTAAAATTCCTGAAACACTTCTTTCGATGTCAGCAATTATAAAAAAGAGATGATTATATACTAATTGACAATTCAGATTTACGTAAGACACCAAACCTAAAATTTGGTCGTAATCAGTCAAAAAATAGTAATGTCTACCATCATTTTTAAATTTTCTAACTAAATCTTTTAAGCTTAATCGATAGTAAATCGTGTGAGCATCATTAATTTTATTTTTGTTCAAGCTCGAATAAACGTTCCATTCTTGCGTGGAAAAATAAGAATTAAAAGTTCCATCCATATTCTCAATCGGCAGAACGTCGAAACGATTATTCCACATTATTTCGACAGCTATTTTTTCCTCCGTTAATTTGGTCGATACCCAATCCCATTTACTAATACCGATTTGAGAAGCAGAAACTTCTACTGCTGGGTCATAATGAAATTGTTTTTTAATATTCATTCTGTTTTTTTTTGGATTAAGGTCTGACTAAGCAACGTTTTAATGCAGATTAGGTTTTTTAGGCACTATTTTATATTTTTACTCGTGCTATAAATTCTGTTACTCCATTAAGCATAGTTTGAACTTGTTCCTTATTATATTTATCAAACTTTCCATGTGCAGCACTATTCCTTAAATCAAACCATGCAATTATGTTTTTTGAGTCCAACTGTCCATAAGTCCCTGCTTTTGCTAAATCAGCGTTTAGAAGGTTTGCTTTCTTTGGAATATGTTTATCCCCTTTTTCGATAGTTACTTCAATTCCATTAGCCTCACAAAGTTGCTTTATATGTTCTTCCAAAACACAGCCAATCATAACAGCAGCTGGATCTTTATATCCTTCGGACATAAAATATTCAGACATGTCAATTAAATCCGAAAAAATCTCCTCAGCAACTAGTCCTTTAAGAGACGATATCCATCCTCTTTCAAATTCTAGCTTAATTGATTCTAAAATTCCGATTGCTGTTTGAGTATCATGTGGAGAGTTTGTTGATACATTCTCTTCAAAATCTTTAAAGTAGGGATGAGATTCAGTAAAAACATTTTTAATAAATGAAAGACCTCCAGATTTCAATCTTGAAAACTTCAGATTATCAACATAACTTGGGTATCCTCCTCCTTTCGTCTTATATGTGTCTTTACCAAGTGATGTTAAATATTCAACTTGTTCTAAGATTATTTCTTTTGTCATATTTTTATTATTGTGCTCAAGCATCTGTATAATGTCATCAATTTTTCTTTACGAGTTAGGTTTTTACGTAATTTATGCAAACAGCCTTATAAACCCTATTCAAACCTTTAGTATACAGTATATTCAATCAGGACACTGTTTTACTTCGATCTAAACTAACACTTTCACATATATTATCCAACAGACTTTTTATTAATCTTAAAAACTAGCATGTTTTAACTAACGGCTATTCTTAAAGCTGTAAGTCTCGCCGTTAGTTATGGAGTTGAAAGTTTCTATTTTAAGATTACATCCTATTGAAATGCTTAGAAAATAAACTTATAAAACTTTAAAATATGCTGTTTTATAGTTATTAGTAGGCTCATCAACCAACTTGAATTAGTAAATCAACAATTAATAATACTTTTTAAAAGCCTAGTCAGATTTTGCTACATAATCTTCATAAGGCTGCATTATAATAACTTCTATAGCATCTTTATTACTAAATAAAGTTATCGCTTCGTCTGTTGCTTTTTTCAAGTTACGGAACACCACTTTCTTCACTTGTGGCATTTGTGTTATGATTTGACTAGCTATCACAGATAAAAATAACAACTTCTTCACCAGCCAAATTCAAAGTGTAATTCAAATGATTTGAACTATGTTTAATTTGAACATCCCTTCTGGTTAGTAGACATTTATCATTCATACTTACTTCTTTTTATATTTAATCTGGGTTATTATGGATAACACAACAAGTTGTGTTATCCATATGTAAAAAATAAACTGTCAACGATATCAAAGGGTATGGTTTCATCACAGAAGAAGGCTCAAACAAAGAGTATTTTGTCCATATTTCTGGATTAGTCGACAACATCTGCGAAGGCGATGAGTAAGATGTTACAGAAGGAAAAAAGGTCTTAACGCAGTAAATGCAAAAGTAATCTAATATATAGAATAGCTTATTTACAAAATTTTATCACATTGTAATGGGCTTTTTTGTGTCTCTTTCTAAATATGTCTAGTAACGTAGTTCACAAAAAAAAAGTCCATGACATTATAAGTGTAATAGACTTTTTTCGTTAGATAAATTAAACTTCATTAAATAAATCAAACTTTTAAAGTTTAATTTTATACAGGTTTAATTTTGTTTCCTGGTTTTCCAACAGCAACCTTAGTAGCAGGCTTTTTTTTAGCTTCTTCTTTTTTTCCGGGTACTTGTTTTTTTTCAGCCATGATGTATAATTTAAAGGTTATAACTTATTAAATATATGCAAAAAAATCCAGAAATGGAATTTAAATAATCATTAAATGTATGTAAATTGTTTAAATTAAGTAAATTACTATATCCTAACTAGACCTAATGACTATTAAAACTTTCATTAAACAATGTCATGAGCATCAACTATTTAAAATGCTTTCGATTTACATCGTTTCTTCGTGGGTGATACTTCAAGTACTATCGGTAACATACGAACCTTTAGGATTACCAAGAAAATCTGTAACATTTCTAATTATTATTTTATTGATTAGTCTTCCACTTTATCTTTTGATTATTTGGAAATATAAAATAATCCCTTTAGAAAAGGAGCGGTTTGAAATTGAAGGCAGCACCGATGGAGATCCAAAAAAGGCTGTAATAAAAGGTAGCTTTAAAAAATATTATCTTATAGCTTCTGTTTTTGTCACATCAATTTGCGCCTTTGTGACATTTTTTATAATAGATACTAATTTTATTAATCACTCCGCTAAAGTTTCATATCTAGATACAGATAGAATAGCAGTTTTAAAATTCGGCAATAACACAGGTAATGAAAAATATGATGATGTAGGTAAAATGGCTTCCAATTGGATTTTACATGGCATTACCGAAAATAAGTTAGGTCAAGTAATTTCTCCAGAAGTTATTAACCAATACAATACTATTTTTAGCAATAGTTCAGATAAAAAATCTAAGGGAGAATTAGTTAAAAAATACCTAAAACCTGCCAAAATTATTACTGGCAATTACTTTCTTAAGAACGAAAATCTAGTTTTTCAAGCAACCTTGATTGATGGTAAAACCGATAAAACAATTTATTCCTTTAAGCCTGTTGACTGCTTAGAAGCTAATCCGCTTGGTTGTATTGAAAAGCTGGAGGCAACTATTAACGGCTTTTTTGCAACAGAAGGAAAAAAGAAATTAATGCTTCAAGAAACCCCACCCAATTATGAGGCTTATAGCTTGGTTTTAGAGTCTAATAATGTAGACTATGATCAAAACTACTTAAATATGTTAGAAAGTGCTATTGCTTTAGATTCAAATTATTTTGAACCCAAAGTTTTGCGAGTTGCCTACCATTATAATATGAAAAACTTTTTCTTAGCAGATAGTTTGTTAAAAAAACTAAAAATAGCCGGTAATCGTAACGCTCGTCAAATCAACTTAATAAACATGTATGATGGCCTTTTAAAAGGTGACAATAAAAAAGCCTATCAAGCCAATTTGAATGAGAACGAGTCCGCACCATTTGATCTATCGAACAATTCATCGGCAATGACAGTTACTTTGCAATTTGTTAATAAGGCAAATAAAATAGATAGCATTTATTATGAAATAAAAAGCGATAGTTTGAATCTTGCAAATTGTTATGAATGTATTAATAGAATTTATGTAAAATCTTTAGCAGATATAGAACTTAAAAAGTATACTGAGGCTAAACGATTACTTGAAAATGCAATGGATGTTAATGATTCAGAATTATTAAGAGAACCCTACTTATCAGCTTTAATTCGCAATGGTAATGATATAGAGTTAAAAAAATACTTATTAAAAATAAAACTTACTGATAGCCAAGACAATTATGCCAAACTGAGCTTATATGCAGGTAAAGAATACGTTTTAGTAAATAAAACAGAAGAGGCTAAATTCCATTTTAATGAGGTACTTAATACAAATAATGGGTCAAATAGAAACAAAGCGTTTGCCAACTTACACTTAGGGAATTATAAAGAATCTGAAAAAGAATTTAAAGCTTTAGTTAAAGAAAATCCATCAGATTTTAAGGCACATTCGGCTTTAGCTATTTCAAATTATAAAGTAGGAAATGAGAGCAACGCAAAATTAGTTATAGAAAATCTAGAGAAATTGCGCAAACCTTTTCAATTTGGAGAAATCGACTATAGTTTGGCTCAATATTATGCTGTAACTAGAGATACTAGCAATTTATATAAACACCTACTAAAAGCTGTAGCTTCAGGATGTAGGTTTAGGCGACAAAGCTATAAAAATGATTTATTTTTTAAAGATTATAGTACGTCACAACAGTTTAAACAAGTCATGCAATTCTGGCACTAATCTGCACTAAATATGAATATACAAGACATACAACCGAGTCATTTTGAAATGGTCATCAAGCTCATTGAAATTATAATCTGGCCAATCACGTTGTTTGTTATCATATTACTTTTCAAAAGAAATTTTCAAAGTGCTTTTCAACGATTAGGAAGCATTAAGGCAGATGCGACAGGTATTGCCATTACTTTTGAAAAACAACTAGAAGCTACAAAACAGTTGTTTGATAAAATAAAACCGAGAGCAGTTTCTAAAAGCAGTACTTCAATAAAACCGTCTGAAAACCAAACAGGAACGGCATACAATCAGGTTTTGACTATGCGAAAAGACCTCGTTAATTTTTTAAAACGCAAATCTGAAGTTGCAGGTTTTGAGAGAAATATATCATTGCCAACTCAAATGTGCACCAAACTGGTAGCAAACAATATTATAGAAACAGATCAGGCACAAATGATTGAAGCCTTATTAAACCTCACAGCTAAAGCAACTACAAATACAAGCCAAGCACAAGCAGACAGTATTCAACAGCTATTTAATAAAATAGAACTATGACTGATCAACCGAGCTTAAAAAATGCGTACGCTTTATTAATAGGAGTTGGAAATGATTTACCAGTAACTATTGGCGATGCTAACGCTATCTACGATTTATTAATAAACGAAGAATTGGCAGGTTATTTGCCGCAAAACATTACACTTCTTACTGAGAAAAAAGCAACTCGAGAAAATATTTTAGACGCTTTTGAAGATTTAATTGCTAAGGTAGATTCAGATTCTTCAGTGTTACTCTATTATTCTGGACATGGCGGCACATATAGTGACAACGATTTTTTGAAAAAAGAAAATTGGAAACCCGAAAGTGAAAACCGAAAGTATTTTCATTTGTGTCCTTTTGATTATGATCCTGTAAATTATAAAACCACTTGGGTAAAGGCGGAAGAAGTTAGAGATATGATTATTGCCTTACAATCTAGACGGTTAATATTCTTTTTAGATTGCTGTCACGCCGCAGGAATGGTCCAGAATCCGACGGTAAATGGAATCACTTCAGAGCTAAAAGCGGAAGCTGACGGATTAGCTCAGAATTTGGATACGGGTCGTGGCATGTCTATTATTTCATCATGCCGTGAAAACCAGGAATCTTATATAATGGAAGGCGATACAAATAGCCTATTCACCAAGTGTATGCTCGAAGTTTTAGAAGGACAAGACAAAAAAGATATCGAAGACCCATTTGTTAGAATTTCTGAAGTGGTACGCTATATTTTTAAGAAAGTGCCAGAAAACCACCCAGAACAAAATCCATACGCAAATTTGCAAATATATGATGATTTTATTGTTAGTAGAGCGTCACTAAACGCTGCCAAAGAAGCACTAAATATTTTATCAATAAACAGTTTAGGTGAAACATCCAAAAACGTTAAAAAACAAATAGTTGATAACTTTAGAACCACAGAAAATGCAAACAACCTCATTATTTTTGTACATGGTTTTTCTGGTGCAGCTGAATCTACTTTTGGGTCTATTCCGTCTTTACTAATGAAACAAGAAAAATTAGATGGTTGGGATATGATTCCTGTGGGATATGCAGAAAATATAAATCCAGAAATGGGACATAATGTATGGGCCTCGACTACGGATATACACATAATTTCAAGTTATCTAGCAACCTCTATAAAGCACAATTATAGCAAATATAAACGTATTGCCATCGTAGCGCACAGTTTAGGAGGTTTGGTAGTGCAAGAGGCTATTTTAAGTCTTAAAGATGATGCACTAAAAAAGATTTCACATCTCTTACTTTTCGGAACACCGAGTGCAGGAATTTCGGATCATATTTTAAAGGAATTAAAACAAAAAAACCTCAAAGATCTAAGCGAGCAAAGCGGATACATTAAGAATTTAAGACAACAATGGAATACTAAATTTGCCAATAACTATCCTTTTTCATTTAAAACCGTAGCAGCAACTAAAGACAGTTTTGTGCCCATTTCTTCAAGTTTAGAGCCTTTTTCAAAGGAATATACCGCAATGATAGAAGGTGATCATTTTAGTATGGTTTCCGTAGAAAATGAAGATAACGATTCTTTTGGTTTAATTATAAACACGTTGACTGATAACACCTTTCATTCGAAATTTTCTTCTTCCGAAGAAATAAATATCGCTTTAGGAAATTATGAGCACGTTATAAAAACACTACTACCAAAAACTGAAAGTCTAGACGCTAAGGGTTTAGAACAACTTGTTTTTGCATTAGAAGGAGCAGATAGGGCACAGGAAGCACTAGCATTAATTGAGACTAAGGAACTAGCTAGAGGAAATTCTAATTTAATGGGAATCATTGGTGGTCGTTTTAAACGAAATTACCTGAATTCTTTTACCAAAAGTGATGGGCAAAATGCCTATGATTATTATAAAAAAGGCTTAGTAATAGCGGAGAATAAAGATGATTTTAGGCAAGTCTATTATTTAGCAATTAATCTTGCCTTTTTAAGTTTGGTCTATTATAATGATATCTCACTAATGACAGAATATGCCGAAAAGACACTATTGGCAGTAGAAAAAGATCCTTTTAACAGTCTATGGAAAATAGCTACGTTAGGTGAAGTGTATTTATATAAGGGCGATTTTGACACGTCGAAAACATACTATGCACAAGCTGCCAAAATGAGCGGTATACGCGAAAAAATTTCAATATATACCAATGCAAATAATGCTTGTATGTGTTTAATGAGTACTGATAGTCCTGATGAGGATTTTATTAAATTTTTAAAATCTAATTTTTTGGCTTAGAGTTTCTATTTTTGAATAACTATGAAGGTAAATTATAATATCTATTGAGATCAATTATCATTGAATATATCTGAGTAGCAAAATCAAAACAATCATTTTCAAATTCACTCGAATTTTCAAACTAAAAAATATAACAGAAATTGTATATTCTTTTAATATCATAACTGCTCATAATTGAAGTTTAAAATGTCACTCCGAACTTATTGGGGCCGAACTATATGGGTTGCATTTCTTCATTAAAGGCATTGATGTAAAAGCTTCTTCAAGCCGTATGGCTTGCTACTCTTTGCAATTGGTTTAAATTAAAGAGCGAGCCTCAAAAAGAGGCCCGCTTTAAACTTTACTTTATACTTAAAGCTAAATACATTGAGCTTATAAAAAACTATTATTTCAATTGTTCAGCAAAAAAGCCCATCATAGTCGTATATAAAACCATGCGATTTTCCTCTTTTGCAAAACCGTGGCCTTCATCATATTTTACCATATAAGGCACATCAAAACCTTTATCCCGTAGGCTTTTTACAATTTGATCACTTTCATTAATGTTCACACGAGGATCGTTGGCTCCTTGTACCACAAATAATGGTTTTTTTATTTTATCTATATGAAAAGCTGGTGAGACTTCTTCCATGATTTTCTTTTCCTCAGGAACTTCTGCATCATACCATACTGCTTTTAAAATAGGCAAATAAGGAGCCCAATAAGCAGGTATGGTTTCCATAAATGTAAACAGATTAGAAACCCCTACATAATCTATACCACAAGCATATAAGTCTGGTGTTTTGGTAAGTCCGCGTAACACAGCATAACCACCATGACTGCCTCCATATATTGCAGCTTTATCTTTGTCTACCCATCCTTTGTCTATAACATATTTTAATCCGTCTTCCACATCATCCATAGCTTTACGGCCAATTTCTTTAAAACCACTGCGTAAAAACTCCTTACCATAACCTCCGCTTATCCTAAAATTAACGTGCAATGTTGCATAACCACGACTGGCAAATAACTGCGCCTCTGGGTTAAAACCCCATGAATCTCTAACGCCTTGTGGGCCTCCATGTGGATTGACGATAACTGGCACCTTTTGTCCTTTAACAGCTTCTTTGGGTAGAGTTATATAACCATGGAGTTGAATTCCATCGCAACTTTTAAAAGAGATAGGACGCATTTCTGACATGTCTTTCTCTTTCAATTGAGGCATTAAGTCAAATAAAAGTTTTATTTCATCTTTAGCTACATCATAAGAATAATACTTACCATACAACTTATCACTGGTGACATAAATTAAATATTGACTTTCATCATCGGTACGATCAGATAAGTAAAAATTGTAACCGGGAAATTCCTTTTCTAACTTTTTATGCAGCTTTTTATAATATTTACTCACTGGAATGATTTCGCTTTTTTCACCTTCATAACTAAAATAATCGAGCTCCCAATTCCTATTTCTAGATAGAGAAGCCCCAGATACATCATAATTTTCATTAGAGAACAGTTTTTCAATAACCTCATCTTTCGCTAAATCATATTTATAAATTTCTGTTTTATCCGAATTTAAGTTAGATACCATATAAACATCATGTTCATTTTCTGAAGCATAATCAAAACTGATGACAGAAAATGTATCATCCCATTTTGTAGTTTTCATCAATTTGTAATCTCCAGGTTCAACGGCATAATAAAATTCTGAATTTATGCCCTCTTTAAGACGGGAAAAACCACGTAAATTTCCATCTTTATCAAATTCATAACCCATTATAGGATTGGTTATATCTGTATTCTCATACAACTGCTCCAATTCGCCGGTAGTAATATTGATTTTATAAGGATCAAAAACTTGTGCATTATTTTTATTCATGGAAATCACCATGTGATTTTTATCTTCTTTTAATAATGCCAGAATTTCAACTTTTACACCATCATAAGGGGTCAATTCTTTTTGATTATTTCCATCAATATCGACTGCAAATAAATGGTAATCTTCATTACCACCTTTATCCATAATGTATATTAAGCGGTTTTCGTTTGCCCAGCCATAACCACGTATTAGTTCCTCTGCCTCTGTAATAACCCGCTGAACAGCATTGGTTTTAATGTTTTTGACGTAGACATGATTTTTAAGATTATCATCTTTCTCACGGTAACTCAAATACGTTCCATCTGGAGAAAGTTGAAATTCTGATGACGCTGGTTTAGCAAAATAATCAGCCACAGAATAGATATAATCTCCTGTTTCTTTATTAGCCAAAGCCATAAGTTCTTTTTCAGAACTTGGCAAAGAAGTATCTCCTGGTTTTTCTAATTCACCTTTGGTAAGTGTTAGGGGCATATCCATCCCCCCTTGTTTAAAATTCCCTGTCATGCTATCTCCGTTTACTTCTGCGGTGTATTCAATTTGTCCGCCCATTAATGAAAGTGAAATTTGTTTGCCTTCAAGACTTACCTTTTCTACAGGTATGTCTGAAGCGCCTTGTGATGGACTATCCATTGTTGCCGAGAGGTCTTCATCATTTCCAGAGAAATGAATAACCAATGGGATTTCTTGTCCCATGGCGTTAAGTTTACCACTCCAATCTCCATTTATTGTTTGTCCATTGACCATTGTTAATGACAAAAATAATAGAATAACTAGAGAAATTCTGTTTAAGTTCATGATTGCTAGTTTTAAGTTATTCTTAATCAGACGCATAAAATTAAAATTTGTTACAAAGATTTTAAAAAATACGTCTAGTATTTTCAGTTTTTTCTGAATTTAATTCTGATTATACTAAATTAAAAGATAGATTAAAATCATACATTCTTATAAAATCTCAAACACACGAATTAAATAGCTGATTTTATCAGAACTATTATCAAATAAAATGAAATTTTTTTTAAGGCTATGTTCAATTCATACGTGCAACAATCCCATTATTAAGGATTTCAATTGGGTAATCGTAATTGAACTTTTAAACTGGTCGGCAATTTAGTAATTTTTTTACTGCCTATAAACTGCATAATATTTTGTGGTGGTTCGCAAACACTTTTCCATTCCCAAAGGTCATGGTCCTTTCCCATGAGCTGTTGAAGTTGACCAGCTTCTCGTTCATCCTGTCGTATACCTCATCGGCACTTTTGTTTCCCAACTTTTCGATCATTGTCAACAATATAGCGGACTTATGGTTCTTCCAGATCATAAGACTGCATTAATTGTTGAAGCCAGTTGAATACCTGTATTGTCTTTGATTTTAGTCACTAGTCTGAAGCAAGTCTCTTACTTAAAAATAGTGACCTGATAATCTGCCAAAAGAAGCTTCATTTTCTCCGCTTATGAATAAAGCTATTGAAGCTTTAGCTTTAAACTCGTTTAGGTATTTAAAAAGAAAAAAGTAAATTATACTCAATTATATTAGTAATAAGTTTTGCTTTAGAATCTTGAATACAAAAGGAATGAACAAAGGACAAATATCAAATGCTCTTCGACAGTATAGACTTCTCTATCCTCTTGATAAATTGAGGTACCTAGTAGAAAGAAATAAAAATAAAAAATTAAATAAAAAATTTAAAAAAGATAATCCAGAAATCTTACTCCCACCTGATTACTTAATGTATGAATCTTTTCAAATTGATTACTCAAAATATTACTTTGGGGGTAAAACAACTGCTGAATGGATTTTTAAACTATTAGGGAAACACATAAACCTGTCTGGAGGAAAAATTTTAGATTGGGGGTGTGGTCCTGGAAGACTAATTAGGCATATGCCTGATATTTCTAATAATCAATCTAGTTTTTATGGTACAGATTATAATAAAGAGTCTATACAATGGTGCAAAAATAATATTCAGAATGTAAACTTTAATCACAATAATTTGGAAGCAATACTTCCTTATGAAGATAACACATTTGATGCCATTTATGGAATCTCAATTTTTACCCATCTATCAAAAGAAATGCACTTTAACTGGTTTAGTGAATTAAAAAGAGTCTTAAAAACAGGCGGGGTCATACTTATAACAACTCAGGGAGAAAATTTCAGACCAAAGCTAACAGGGGAAGAAAGAAAAAAGTTCGACCAAGGGGAACTAATCGTAAAAGGAAACGTAAAAGAAGGACATAGAACATATTCTGCATTTCATCCAGAGCCATTTTTAAAATTATTATTTGAGGATGTTGATATACTTGACAAAATTGTTATTTCACCTAAAAATAAAGGCTACCTACCTCAAGATAGATGGGTATTGAAAAAGAAATGAAAATTTACGAATTCACTAGAACTGAGCTTAAAAAACTTTAAGTTTTAATTGACTACATCGTTTCTTTTTAGATCTTTTCCCTTAATGCCATTTTCAAATTCGATTGCAGTGGATTTAAAACCATTTTCCTTATCAGGTATTTTCACATTGAAATGTAAATGTGGAGTTGTCGTGAATCCCGTCATTCCGCTAAGACCTATCGGTTGATTTTTCTTTATATGATCTCCCAAGTTAACTAACGATCCCTTATGATCTAAATGAACATATTGCGTAAACAAACCGCTGTGAGGATGATATAAGGTTATATAGTTACTTTTATCATTTCCTCTCCATTTTTTACTTAAACCATAATCTATGTAATCTTCAATCACTCCAACAACATACCCTTCGTCAACACTAGTGATAGTGTCACCAATCTTTAAATCAAAATCGATAGCGTACTTGCTTTTAATACTGTTGTGGGTAAACTTTCCGTTATACCCTTGAATAATTGTGTACTCTTTTCCATTAACGAAAGGATAAGCAACATTATTTTTCCGTATTTCCTTATTTAAATCACCACGATTTGAAATAAATCTTATGCTTTGAGATTTTAGTAAGTCAGGATAATGAATACTAATGATTGTATCATTTAATTCACTTAGTGTAATTACTCCTATTTTCGCCTCCAATTCCTTATCACCAGGATTAGATTTGATCTTTACTCTCAAAGGGCATCTGAGAGGGTTTATCATATGAAATTTTAAGGAGTCATTTACATAGGTAACTTTATGTTCATTCATGAACTCATAGAATTGTTCATCTGGGAGATTCTTTATATAAGCACACGATGATAAAAGCAAGAATGCAATTAAAAGTGAAAGATATTTATTAAAATTCATTGATATTATTTAATTGTAAGCTCAAGTAATAAGTTCAAAACTACAATCAATTGAACCTCCATCAAAGGTATCAAATCCAAGCCTTACTGGAAACAGAAATTAGTAAAAGTGAAATCGCTAAAATTCTATTAGTTGTCCCCTGTACAATTTATAGAGAACTGAGCCGGAACATCGCTAAGCGAAGTAGGACAGCTGGAAAGTATGTAGCATCAAATGCCCAAAGACGTGCAGATACCAGGCATAGGAATAAGGCTAAACAAATAATGTTCACAAAACCTCTAAAAGAGCGTATCGCTAGTCTACTGCGCTATGAGAAGTGGAGCCCAGAACTTAACAGTAAGCGCTTAGAACTTGATGAAGAAGCTTGCTTGAGCCACGAAAAAATATATCGATGGATATGGGATGTCAAGAAAAGTAAGAAGAAAACAGATTTAAAATTTTCTAAGCTTTACAAGAACCTTAGGCACGGTAGTAGGAGACAGAAAATGGTTTTCGGAATATTTTATAAAAACACTGAATTAGAAGTAATTATTAACAACAAAGTATAATAAATTTATTGCATATCCGTAATCATTCCAATATTAAGGAATATTTCCTATATTTGTTAGAATTTAATAGTTTAATATATGGATATTTTTTCATTTGCAGTACATTTTACAAACGAGCAGAGTTGTAAATTA
>Ga0307979_1000348_pt1 | contig 31104 bp, 20 predicted proteins | sample OrgLakmetage1058_FD_201833 | JGI IMG/M metagenome (GOLD analysis project Ga0307979, IMG submission 201833) | Saline water microbial communities from Organic Lake, Antarctica - #1058 | ecosystem: Environmental > Aquatic > Non-marine Saline and Alkaline > Saline | place: Antarctica: Organic Lake...
GCGCGCCTTCCTCTTTATTGTTCTGCGGAGTGCGCAACACCCACAAATTCCTCGCTTTTTGCAAATTTTCCGAGGAATTTGGCCAATGCCCCTCTCCCTCCTGATTCATTCCGCACTTGCTTTGTTTGCGCAACGCACGCGCATTCCCACTTCTGCCCGCAGCATTGGCTTCTGTGCCATTTGGGTTTGTATTAGTTCGAGTTCGAGTTCCATTTCTACTTCTTAGTAGTTCTCTAGATGCAGGAATTTTAGCATCTGGAAGAAGTGTGGACAGTGGACAGCGAACAGCGGACAGCGGGCATGATAATATTCAGAACAAGACGATCAGGGTTACTTTAGGCATTAAAGCGCAGCTACTGCTGTGCCTTTCTTTTCTGGCTTTTCTGAATCCGTAGAGCCCTGCTTTGCAATCTTTTGCGGTGGTGTCTTTTTGGGTGATTTGGTTTCTGGCTCTGCGTAAACAACACGAACGAGACTCGATGATGGAGGCGGCGATACTTTCACGGCCGGCAACTCCTTCTTCGAGCCTTTGACCTCTTTCGATTTCCCCGTGATACTTTCTGCGCCGCCTTTCTTCGTTTTCGACGATTGAGGTGACGCCGCTGCCTGAGGATTCGTGAGCACTGGCACGGCTTCCATGGGCAACCCGTTGTTGTGCGCCGTGGCGCGGGCTTTGGCGTCCCTGTAATCGGCCGTCAACTTCACGCGTCGCTCGTAGCCCGCCGCTTCCGACTCGGCATGGGCCAGCCGCACTTCGTAAAACCACGCGGTGTACTGCGTGTGGTGCGACACCAACACGATGATTTGCCCGGCGAGCGCGAGAAGGGCTAGAATCACGCACAACCTTAACTTCTCAAAGACACCATCAAAAGGATCGCAAACTTCTTCGAGCGACTCCACAAATTGGCGCGTTTTGTTTTGAGACAAAAGCTCTGCTGATTCCAATCGAAGCTCAAAGGTTGTGTCGACGGCATCTGCGAGCCCAAGGTCGATGGGCAGGAACCAGAAAGTTTCGGTGGCTTGCGTTTCTACGGAGCCTAAGATGTCAATGATGCCTGTGTCTTCGAAAGCGTCTCTGACGTTGTCAGCACCGATCTCAATTGACCGAAAAGCAAAAGCTTGACCCGCCTCCAGATTATCGCACAGCGTGTTCACTGCCAGAACCTGGTTAAAAAGAAGCAACACACAAATACAGTAGGTGTTATTTATAATAAATCTTCTTTTTTCTGAACAAAGAGAGCTTTTCATCGGGCTGCCTCGTACCATAACGAGAAGAAAGCATAGCGCTGTAATGACTGATACGAGGAGAACGAAGGAGATCCACAGCAGCACCGCCAAAGTGACAGCAAGGGCGCCTCGACCAGCCGCGCGCACTCCGCTCAACAGGCACCAAATGGCACCGCCAATGAAATTGGCCGTCAGACGTGGGCATGACACGACTCTCCGGTAGTGCAACTCTTCGCTGTTGGCGCGGCAGCACTTGACTTTCCCCTTGGGGCCGCACAAGTAGACGCGCATGGAGTGGGCACCAATCAGCGCACCGTGAAACAACACCAATCCGTCGACAAGAGTGACACAAAAGCGCAGAACAAAAAGCACGCGTGGCAGCGCTTCTAGGTCGAAATTAAACTGGCTTGAAATAATTTCGAACGACCCATGCGCAGTGAAGGTCAGCTGTTCGAAGCTTATGATGCCTATCGTGCAGCCGACAATCGCGGTCAAAGGAAGAGCGCGCCGAGAGGCCCCAAAAATTACCTTGACCACCTTAAAGAGCTGCTGAGGCAGCATGAAGAACTCTGCCAAGTCAATATCTCCATCTGGTGAGAAAGAGCGAAAGCGGCTGGGTCAGAACGTTGCGAACTACACATCATCAATTCGTCTTCAGCATGAATTCAGCCCACGACAAAGCATTTACGACATGATACTAGGTATAGAGCTTATGCGTGAAATTTTGCATCAACTTACCCTTATCGAAGTCTAGGAATTTGAATACACGATGCTTCGCCGCTTTCATCTTGTATATCACACTCTTTGGAGCCGATGCTTTGCGAGTCGCTTCCTGAGCGCGCTGGGTAGCATCGAGCTCGCGTAAAACGTCTTGCTTCCGTGCACTGCCATGCCGAACAGGCGTTGGGGTCGCCATGCTAGCGTTGTATCCGTTTCAAGAACCACCAATGAAGATATTGTGAGGCGTTAGAGGAACACTTCGTGCCACAGCTGGAAGCCCTTCAGGCCCTTCGGTACCTTCGCTTCGGTTCCAAAGTTGATGCGCTTTTTCTGCTTTTTGTCTTTTTGTTGCTTCGAGTTGCATCCAGAAATCCCGAACATTTTCGAATCGTCGGGATAAAGGCGGAATTGCATCCCCCCACGCTCCCACGCACGTCAGCACAAAAATTGTTACCTTTTTCTGCAGAGCCTCGTTCATGTTCACATTTTGCAGCTCGTTGAATGAGCTCTCGCTGAAAGTTATAGCAACTCTCACATAGACGCCGACTAGGTTGCTTGCTCGGACCTGAGCAAATAGTATTTTTTTTCCGCTTAGTTGAAACCGCCCCATCGGTTAACCGTCGCAACCATATTGTCATTTAGCGTCTTCATGCTAGCGGCTTTCGCTTCTGGGCGTACCGTTGCTACGGGATGGGCAAAAAGCCGGCTTGCCTTCGCTCCCCCAGGACTAGTTTCAGGGTGGCGTACAAGCCCAGCTTTGCGTTTGCTTTCAAGTGCACAAAAGAAAGCGCACTTAGGGGGCGATTCGGTTCCTCCGACTTCTAGCAAGTCTAGTAGTGCTGCCGGTGCTGCGAGAGCGAAGCCCAAACGAGCACCTCCGGGCAAGCAAGCTAAAGGTGGTGCCGTTGCTAGCGCTTCTCCCAAGGCAAACTCAGCTAGAAGTGCGCCCGCGAAGACAGTGGTACCGAAGGGAGCGCCGTCGCATGAGCGCGCTCTCTCGCAATTGAACAATCTGGCCAACAACAACCAAGGCTTCGAACTCGAGTGGGGCCGAATTGTGTCCGGACGCCAGCGCGGATCCGTCCAAATTACAGGCACACTGCGGTACAATGCGCGAGCTGTTGCTAATGAACTTGTCGGTTCAATTGAACGCAGTGGCAAAGGGCAAAGTGCGACCGAAGCCAAGAGGCGTGCGGCGGCAGCGCTCCTGGAAGCGGTGCAGGAGCAGCGAGCGGAGTGGTTCAGTGCCGCAGAGGCCGCGCAAGTGGTTACCACTCGGGTGGCTGCCTCGCGGGGCCTGAAGCCTACGTCACGAGCGGACATTCAACAGTTTGTGTCGCAGCACGACTTGCTCCGCAGCTCTTTCCGCTACGAGCCAGCGCTCGGTATGGTGTTTGCAGAAGCGTCGGTCGCCTTCCCTGCCCACGTGGGGAAGCTGCCTCGCGGCGTAAGCCTGCCGCCCAAGACGAGCAAAAAGAATCCCCTGCCGCGCGTGGTGAGTGGCTCGGCCCTGGCGGTGTCCCGCCCAGTGGCCGAGGGCTTGGCGCTGAAAGCGTTGAATGCCGAGCTTCAAGCGCTGGGCATGGGCCCGGGCAAAGAGCGCATCCCGGGCCTGACCACCATGGGCATGGTCGCTGGGGAGTTCGACAAAGCCATGCACCTCCTCGAGCTGGTGTCGGTGCGAGGACCGATCATCGACGACCTGGGCCCCATGGCGGCCGTGGCCTCGGCCGCGGGCGGCCCCAAGAGAACCGCCAAGGGTCGGGGCAAGAAGGGCAAAGGCGGGGGGCATTCCTTCGGGGTGGCGGTGAAGCCCTTTCTGGACCACCGCATCGTGTCCCGCGGCGCGCTGGATGCCGACGACAGCGGGGCCACCTTCATTGGCACGGCCCCCAACAAGAAGCAGGCCAAGCATGAGGCCGTGGTAGCGCTGGCTCGGGGCTTGCCGCAGCGCTTGATCGACGCGGGGGACCCAGAGAGCGCAGCGCGGGTGATGCACTTGAAGTCGCTGGTGGACGACGCGCTCGACAACGACCTGAACCTGGCTACCCTCGAAGTGCCCCGGTTGCCGATGAACCTCTTGAACGAAATTCAGTACGTGCTGGAGGAGAACGGCATGGCGGCCACGGACTCGCTGGCGACCCGCCTCGACCAGGAAAGGCAACACGAGCTGGACTATGCTGCGCGGGAGCTGTCGAGGCGCCACTCCATCACGGAGAACAGTGGCAGCAGCAGCAGCAGCAGCAACAGTGGCAACGAGCAGCGGTTCAACCGCCGAGGGCAGGCGCCGCCCATGGGTGCAGAAGAAACCAACGCGTGGTTGCTCAAAGACTTGGACGAGCAGCCGTCGCGGACTGGCCCGGCTATGGTGCAAGTGCGCGCCGCGCTGCCGATCAACGAGCTGCGGGAAGAGCTCAAGGAAGCCCTCGGCACCCAACCAGTGGTTGTTGTGAGCGGCGGCACGGGAAGCGGCAAGACGTAAGTTTGTTTGTTGTGCAATCGTGCATATTTTTCTTATGATTTCATGGTCAAAATAAATTCATGTGCGGCTTCACACGCACCAACTTTTTTTGTTTTACCTCTTTTTCGCAGCACGCAAATTCCGCAGTACATTCTCGACGACGCGATTCACGCCGAGAACGGCGTGGCCACTCGGGTGATCGTGACGCAGCCGCGGCGCTTGGCGGCGATTTCAGTGTCCCAGCGGGTGGCCGCCGAGCGTGGCGAGGAAACGGGCGCGAGCGTGGGGTACCGGGTGAAAATGAAGTCAGCACCCCCGCGGGGGTGGGGCGCCAACATTGAGTTTTGCACCACGGGGATTCTGTTGAGGCGGCTGCAGCAAGAACCGACCTTGTCGGACGTGTCGCACGTGATCATTGACGAAGTTCACGAGCGGGACATCAACACCGACTTCTTGCGTAAGCTGAAATAGATGCACCATAGGGTGTTTTACGCTGTTCATACTAGGATGTTACCTTGAAGACTGAATTATTTCATGATTTCTATTCTGACCTACCGATGTCTCTTTTGCCGATTTTGTTATTTGAATCATGCGGTGTGTGCTCAGTGCTGTTGATGAAAGATGTGCTTAAAGCTCGAGAGGGGACCGACTTCCGGTTGATTCTCATGAGCGCCACTTTGGACGCCAAAGGCTTCTCCCAGTATTTTGGGGGCGCGCCTTTGGTGGAAGTGCCGTCGGCCCCGCGGTTCCCGGTGCAGGAGCACTACCTCGAAGACTTGCCTGGGTTGTTGCAAAGCAACGAAGCCATTCAACACCGCAGCCACAGCCACACGGACGCGAGCGCGGACGCTAGCTGCCTCCTGATCTTGGAGCAAGAGCTGTCGCACGTGAAGACTCAAATCGACAACTTAAGGGACGAAGCGTACCAGGAAACCAGCCAGCTGGTGGTGGCGGGGGATGAAGTGGGGTCTGAAGGGCGAGCCAAGATTCGCCTCGACCAGTTGCTCGCCCTCGAACAAAAGCTTCAGAGCGACTTGGAGAGCGCTCAACGAAGGTGAGAGCACGTTGCTATTTTTAATAAAATGTCACCAGTTGCCGTTTTTTTTTTAATCGACTTTTTTTTCTTCTTCTTTTCATTCCTGCTATCTCTCTCTTTCTCTCTCTTGACTTGTTGCTCACGTACGTTAGAGCGCCGCGTAGCTACAATTCGCGCTCCAAGTCGGGCAAGCCCGACGAAGCCCTGTACAAGATCGTCGCGGACGTGGCTCGCCACATCGTATCGAAAGAAATGCCGGCGGTGGTGCCGCCAGCGGACTTGGACGATGATGATGCCACTGCGGTGTTAGCGCCGGTGGTGCCCGAGGCTCCTGGGTCGGTGTTGTGCTTCTTGCCGGGGTGGGACGAAATCAAAGAAATCGTGAGCTTGCTCCAAAGTGGACCCTTGGCGGAGAAAATGACCGTGCTCCCCTTGCACTCCACATTAACGGCCGAAGAGCAACAGCGCATCTTCGAGCCGGCTCCACTGGGAACCATGAAGGTGATTGTCTCCACCAACATTGCGGAGTCCAGCGTGACGATCCCCGATGCGATTGCGATCGTCGACTCGGGCAAAGTGAAAGAGCTGCACTACGACCCAAGCCGCCGGATGTCCGAGCTCGGCACCCACTACGCGTCCACGGCGAGCGCGACCCAGCGCCGCGGCAGAGCTGGCCGCGTGGCCCCCGGGGAGTGCTACCGGGTGTACTCCAAAGCTTTCTTCGAAGGTGGGGGCATGCTGGACCGCCCGGTGCCGGAAATTCAGCGCATGGAGCTCCAGCACACGTGCTTGCAGACCAAAGCCCTCTTGCCCGAACGCCTGGTGCACGACGTCTTGTCGCGCGCCATGGACCCGCCAGCTACCGCCAACGTGGAAGTGGCCTTGCGGAGGTTAGAAGACTTGGGTGCCATTCTCACGTCAAACGGTGCGAGCAGTGAGAGGGGCGACGGCGCGAAGCACCAGGAAATTGTGGTCGCCAACGACGGCGAGAATGAGGACACAAACCAGCCACATAACGAAGAAGAAGAGGAGCTGGAAGTAATGACGACTCTGGGGCGACGGTTGTCGATGCTGCCAGTGGAGCCGGCGATCGGCAAAATGTTGCTCACGGGGGCCCTCTTCAAGTGTTTAGACCCGGCGGTCACTGTAGCCGCATGCGCAGGGAGCCGCTCGCCTTTTGTATCCAGCCCGATGCTGCGCGAGCAGTCCCAGCGGGCGCAGAAGCGCTTTGGGCCCGACTCGGACTTGGAGGCGGCAGCGACCGCGTTCCACGAGTGGCAGCGCGTCAAGGACGAAAAAGGCTTCCGTGCCGCGAGCGACTGGGCGTGGGACAACAGCCTGGTGCTGGCTGCGCTGACGGGGATCGAAACCACGCGGATGCAGCTGATGAAAGCCCTCGGAGTGGACACGCGGCGGTTTGCGCCCGGGTCGCGAGGAGCGCAGGCCCAGGAAGAAACCATGGGGTGGGGGGTGCCCGGGTCCTTGAACCAGCGGGCGGACGACGTCTACCTCCAGCGCGCGCTCTTTGCCATGTCCCTGCCGTCCAACCTGGCGAGGCACCGGGTGTGCTCGTCCACGGGCTACCGCACCAGCCTCGAGCCCAGCGTGGGAGTGCATCCGGGCAGCGTGAACTGCGAAGTGGCCCGAGGCCGGCGGGTAGTGGATCCGTACACGGGCAAGCCCACTCCGGGCCCCGATTGGCTGGTGTACAAGGAAATGGTGGCCAGCAGTAGCGCGGCCGAACCGTTCTTGCGCGGGACGGCCTCGGTGAACCCGGCCGCGCTTCTGCTCTTTTGCGGCACTCGCTTGCAGGCTCGGGTGGACGACAGCAATAGCGACGACGGCTCACCACAAGCGGACAACACACCGTGGTACGAAAAGAGCAACCAAGCCTGGAGCGGCGACAAGTACGATCTCGACGGAGTTAGTATGGATTCAGGAAGGCAAAGCCAGGGAGGGGGGCGCTTACCCATGGGAATCTTGGACGACTGGATCCTGTGCGTGGCGCAAGACAAACGCGGCGAGTTGCTGGAGACCGACTTGGAAGCCATGAGCTTGCTGCGCGCGGAGCTGCACGGCGTTACCTTGCCGCAGCACTTGCGCCTGGAGCAAAACAACCGGCGCAAGAACAGTGGCAGGTCAGACCAAAGGCAAGGCAACCAGGGCAATGGCGAAAAATGGGTGAAAGGCGTGGGTAGGCAGGCGATCAGCCAATCCGGCGACAGCGACTCGGCGGAATTAAGGGTAGCGCGCAGTGAAGCCGTGGTCGACGCATGTGTGCAGGCCTTGCACGCCGGCCATAGGCAGTCAACCTACCAGCGGCAGCCGCCTTACGGGCAGCAGCAGCAGAGGAGTTCGTCAAGGCGCGGGTCGGACCAGGGCTACGGTGTGGACCGTTCATTCAACCGGAGAGAAAACCTGTTCAACGAGGACGACTTTTTCAACAACGGACCTGTAGATGAAACATCTGCGCCGTTCAAGTCGACTTTCTTCAACGACTTACTTCGTACGAAGTAAGTGGTGCAGTGCCCTGGAACCGCTAAGTCCTGCAGAGAAGTTAACAGCGATTTGCTGTACACTGCCTGCGTGTTGTAAAAAAAGTGGCTTGTGTTTCTTTTCAAAACGCAAGTCCCTCATGTAGACGGAGAATGATGAGATAAAAAAAATTGAATACCAGGTAAATAAAATTATTTGTTTATTGTATTCAATGATTCGCAGAAAATAAAATATATAACTCTAGGTTTGTGCGAATTAAACTTTAGTGCCCAAGTTCGTTGGATTTAATGATTCACGCATATCGCTTCTAACTCGGCTAGATATCCCCCTATCCTTCCCCTGTGCAATATCCAAATAGGAACTAATTGAGAGCCCATTAGGGAATTATACGTCGTGCGCCTTATTGCTTTGCGGGTGTTGTTATTCTTTTTCTTTTTTCTTTTTCTTATTCATAACGGCTCAGCTATACCTAATTGATCTACTTATCTTATTTGAATTTTGGATTTAGGGACTTACCCGAAAGACCCGGCATAGCAAGCGTATAGTTCACTGTTCTTTTTTGTCCAAATATTGATCTAAGTCCTTTTACCAGTTCGAATTTATTGATACGATCGAGGTTCAAGTGCGTGACGTACCGCAGTCAGATATAACGGCACAAATCACTAAATCATTCGCATGCGAGCTCCAATTTACGTGCGCTCACTTCGGCGCGTGTTGGGCAGCCTGCCAAGCAGCCCTGAGGCCACGACGGGTCTTCCTGCGGCGGCGCGGGCACTTCCCCGAAGGACCACTGGCACTCCTGGGTCTCGAAGTTGGGGCTCACCGTAAGGGGCAAACCCAACTCGTCTTGGAAGAAAGACTGCGCTGGCAGCTTGCAAATGTTCAAACACATGCCCTTGCACCCGGACTCTTGCAAGAAAGCGCATTTCTCTACCACCAGGCCGCCGAGATTGCCGTCCTTGCGGCGGTTCACGGTGCTGGGCCCCACTAAAAACCCGAAAAACGTGGGCGTCACGAACGACGTCAGCGCCGGCGCGTAAAACCATGGTCCCAGTTGCTGGCCGGGCTGCAAGGGTGACTCGCCCTTGGCATTCTTAGGGAGTTTTGCGGCTACAGATTGCACGAAGTCCACGAGCCAAGCTGGGTCGCCGCGCTCGACGGAGGGCACTAAGCCGCTCATGAAAATGCGATAAAACGGCGGTAAGAAGGGCGTCATTAACCACCCCAGCGTGTTCACAACCATCTGTTGCTGGTCCGCTGGCGTTACGCCAGGCTTCAGCATGTAAGTGCGGCCTTCTTCAAGGAGGCCTATCAAGCCTGGAATTGGCGACTTTCCACCCGTTTCTGCCTGCACTTTGGATCGAAACAGCGCCAAGAGCACCACATCGAGCGGCGAAGGCGTCACTGTGACGTTCGTTAACGCGCAGTCTGGAACCAGGGCCACACGGGACTGTCGATTTAATGGCGTGCCCTGCACCGCGGTGGCACCATTGTCTGGTCTTATGGTGAGGTCTTGGCGGTTGGGCAAGCTTCCTCGCGGCAGCCGGCTCCCTAAGAAGTCCACGGTTTCGAGGTAAGCCGAACGGTCGCGGTGCAGGAGCCGCTCTAGAGCCATGCGTCGCGCCAGCTGAGTGGCCCATAAACCCACGGCTGCATTGAATTTCTCAGAAGCTTCAGTCGACTCCGAGCTTGGAGCCAACGCGAGCTGCTCGTCCTCGAGGTCGCAAAGCTTTGCGATGCCTAATGGTGTTGAGTCAGCGCGAAGCAGCTCGCCACCCTAAGAAAGAAGTTGGTCAATGATTCAGGTGTCGCAAAGAATCAAAAAGGGCTAAAATATGATGCGCTAAAATCTAGCTGTAGGTTCGTAAGACTGCTGTTAATACCAGCGCCAGTAAGTTATCAGGCTTTGCAGTCAGTGCCAACCGCTGAGGCAGCCGAGGAGACGAATGTAAAACGTTCGGTGAAAAAGCAGAGCTAGATCCGACAATAGCAGCCGCGAATACTCCAAAGAGCATCTCAACAGACCGATCCAGCGGTTCTAGACTCTAGACGGTGACTTCAGATAGGCTAGCAACACGAGAAAGCAGCAAACAGGCCCAGGCGAGTATCGATGGCTCTAGCTAGACGATGAAATGAATGATGCACTCCGGCGAAACAGCAAGAACACGCACATGCATACTTACACCGACGACTGACGACCGACGACCGACTGTCCTGCTTGTGTGTGCTGCGTGCTGCGGTGCTGCGTCTTGATTGTGGAGCTGTGGAAAACCAAAATATCATGAGAATGGTGCTACGCAAGCATTGGACAATACTAGCTTGTTTGGGGTGGTTATCTTCTGCCTCAGGTGACTTTTCACCTAGTAGACAATGGCTGCAATCTAGTGGTAACCCCAATACATTTAGGTCGCTTGGAGCAAGACAGTTTCTATCGGAACCACCGCAACAGTTTCGACGGCATCGGTTATCAAATTGTTTACGGGTGCTTAGTCTACGTGGCGGAGCCAACGCTGAGCCGAAAGTGAAGCCTCTGCTGCTGCCTGTCGATCGTTTGCCTTACTTGCATCTCGAACCTCGCACTGAACCTCGTGTGAACCATGCAGGACGTACAGCACCAAGCCGAATGTCAGACGTCACCCCAGCACACATCAAGGCGCTTGAGTTTCTACTACTGGACGGCCCACGTGCAATGCAAACCCTTCTCGGCGCTGCGTTATTGGTTGAAGCGCTCCTTTTTATGCTTGCTGATGCGCCTTCTAGCGGATCGCGCTATTTTCAGCTCTGTGCAGCGTTAGCGTGCGTGCGGAACGTAGTGGAGTTTGCACGGCGCGCTGGAGCTATTGGCTTGAACGTACAAGGTGACGGACTTTTGCGCACTCAAGCGAAGCTCACAGCTCTAGCCCGCAGTGCTGCTGCCAAATATGCCTTTTTTGGACTCTTTTTGCTTCTCTTTCGGCACTTATTCACAACAACAGTGGCAGCTGCTGGTGGAGCAACAGGGGGCACCGCAACGGCGGCTCCAGGAGCAGCGCTGCTAGACTATTTACAACTTCCTCGATTAAGCTTGCTGCCACTCTTAAGTCGAGAGCTGGTGCACTTAGGCTGGTGTGTGCGTGATGGCCTTCAATGGATGGAGGCCACAGAAGCAACGACTGCGGAAGACGACGACAGGGAGTTGCTCGATGGTGAGAAAAGTGCACCCGGCCACTGGGCTGCGTCAGCCATGCGGCACGCTGGCGGCGCAAGTGCCGCTGTCCTGTGCGGCCGCACCCCTAGCCAATTCAAGGCACTGAGCGATGAAAAGCAGGCGGCCTTGTTGTCCAAACGCACGCTGCAGTTGAACACGGCGCTGGAAGCTGCCCTCTTTTGTGCTTTGGCAATGCGACGTGGTGCCTTTCCAACGTCGGCGCACAAGGCCCTGTGCCTCTTCGTGCTGCTCCGTATCCTGCTAGCTGACGCTTGGGCTCAGCCTGTTGCCTATTTGCGCGAACTCGCGCCGTTCGTTGCCACCACCAGTAGTAAAAGTAGAGGGGAAGAAGGCAGCGACAAGACGAGAGCAAGCAAAAGTGACAGCGATTTCTTACGCGACCTCGACCTTGGTACACCTGATGCTCCCAGCAACGAAGTCGAGGAAGCAGACGAGAGAAGCAATGAAAGTAGTGGTAGCGAAGGAAGCGAAACGAGTGCGAGCGATAGCAGTGAGGCATCTGATTCCGAATCCGATTCCGATTAAAGCGGAACAAGTACTTGTTAAAGACTTATATAACCTATATCCATTACCGATTCTTTACTTGATTTGATTGGACTGGTTTATAATCCCCAATTACGAAAAAACACCCACCAATAGCAGAGGACTGCGTATTGATAAATCCCGGTGTATGTGCCAATTCGCGGTCCTAGTCAGCCTTAAGTCATAAGTCAGCCTAGCGAGTTAGTCGGCTTTAAATATAGATATCGGAGTGAACGCCGAGTTGAAATTGGTTCCTGCACTCAGAGAAAGCAGCAATATATTATAGCTTGGTTGTATGTTGTATCATTCTCGCTGCTCGCTGAGCTGAGGTGGAAAAGGAACCCTTATCAACTCGTAGCCCCGACGGACCCAAAAATGAAAATTTTCAACAGACTATTATGGGCTTTTTTATGTTTTCGACGGACTCTTTGGGGGTTGGAAAGAGGCATACAGACGAGGTTTCATTAAAATCGGCCCTTATAGGCCCCTTTAAAGCACTGCCAAAAATGCTAAAAACGTCTAGCTCTGGTTTTAAAAGGAATAGTCCTAATATAATCTTTTTACACTACGAAAAAAAATATACGGGTGAAAATGAGAACCATGGGTCTAGAGCTCCGCAACAAATCCCATATAGCGCCCGGTTCAGCCGCTTCCAGAGTCAATTTATAGCGGCAAATGTACCGCTGATAATCAACTTATGGGACTGGAATGTGCCTTACAGAAGATTATCCAAGCGGTGGTGTGTATTGGTGGCCTAAACCCGCACCGAAGCTAGTGTGAACAACATCGCACGGACATTGGCATCTCCGCAGCAGCCAATGGGGAGGTAATTTTCCAAAAGCAAATACATGTTTACAAGCAAAATAATATGAGGAGTAGGCCTACATACGTTTTCCTCGCTAGTTTGTGTGCGTAATATCGTCGATGCGAGGTTTGAGAGCATGAAACTGTTGCTGAATTTTGTACTTGACATACTGCTGCTATACTACCATTTAGACATGATGCTCGGAACTAATGGCAGCTTAACTTTAGTTGAAGGTCTCCAAATGGCATGCGCAGCTAGCTTCATTTTGTAAGCCGCTGATGCTAGCAGGCATGCCGGGCGTCAGTGCGCGCTACAGCTTCCAATGAGCCTACGAGTTGAGCGACAAACAGTGGAGGACTCCGTGCAAAAAATACACTCTCGCTCTATGCCTGGGCCAGAATTCGGCAGCACACTCTAGAATGAGCATTGTATGTGGCGTAACGCACTTTCTTTGCGCTTACGGGGCGGCTGTTGCCTGGCGTGGCTCAGTGAGTTACGAGAGACAGCCGTGCACGCTTGCACTGCTGCCGTGTTTTAGATTGTTCAATCATTGAACGCCATATAAACTGCGTGTGTGTGTTCTTAGCACGCCTGCTCTTGTGATTAAGCTTCCTGAGGTGAATTCCGTTTGTTGTTTTGAAGCACGCGGGTGCCCTTTAGGAATAATTCGTGGAGGGGCGGGGGTGTCTGTGTGATTTGTCAAAATCATGCAGTTGCCGCATATCCCTACTATTGTTGATTCCGCGCGAATGGGATTATATTAATATAAAACTACCTTTGCGATTTAGTTGCCATACTATTACAGTGGCGTGGAGTTCTAGTTCCTAGTTGGAGCTTTGGACTTTACTCTGCACTTAAGGCTTTAGGTAGAAAGGGCGTTCACAGTTCATAGCGAGCGCCACCAAATCTGAAAATCTAGGTCATAGGTCAGGTATATCTATGGGATAATAAAATTGCCCTTACTACAAGGATTCCGAGCTGGTCGTTACTGGTGTTGAAAGTGAGCAATAACCGGGCTTTCCAGCTCCAGGGCTCCACAAATATCTTCGGTGGAACAGGCCAACCAATCTTACTAGTAATCTGCGTGGTAAGGCTTCACAAGGAACGCGTTGCCACAATTGCGGAGTAGGAGCGGAGCCACCTGGAACCAAAGTGCAAAAAAATATTCCTGCAATATCTGAACGATGCTAGAGTGAAGAGCGCGACAGATTCACCTGCAGGAGTTCCCTTGACCGCAGCCACGTACCACCGCGATGCCGCAGCCACATCAGCTGCTACGGCGTCGAATGGTCGCACTGAAACAGGCGGTGGTGCCTTAGTATGCAGTATATGTTCTAGATATAGATGTGCCGTCGATCAAATCCATCCAGCTTTCAAGCATATGGATTTTTGTTTTAAGTTTGCAGAACCGCGTTCGTCCTAGGTCCAAGGAGCAGATGCAGGGAGTGTACCTCGACACCACCAAGCTCGCGGTCCCGGCACTATCTTCTTCAACATTAAGGTAGGATATATATAGAGAATTGATTTGCCACATTAAGGTACGATTATCGCCATTGAATATTGCCATAGACTGCAAAGAGCAAGTGTCTCAACTATGCCCGAGGGCAGCTTTCAAGCAGTAATTGGAGACTGAAGTAACGTAGAATGCAACTATGCTCAAGGAAAATAGCTCACCTCGTTGGTTTGATTAAGCTTTAGAGATCAGCTACTTGGATACATCAGCCTCCGAGTGATTATCTTCAAGCTGAAGCTAAAAGGACAAAAAGCGAGGAACGGGACATGAGCTGAAATGGGGGGTTATCCCTTAAAGGTATTGCGATTAAATACATGGAGCTCATAGGAGAACACTGCCAGTAAGGTTGAATAATAAAGAATTCATTTAGGAGAAGCAAGGCGCTGGATTTTAAAGTTTCGTGTCTTCATCAAGTAGTTTGTGGACACCTGGGAGGGCACGTTACAAGCCGTCAACATCCCAACCCGACCCATAAAAGCCCCTTGTTGCTGAAACCTTTGCTTACAATGAACTCAACCGGAATGTCTTCTGCTTATTAGAAGTCATATTAAAAACCAGCCTGATGAAGCGCTCATATACCTTTTGCGCCGCGAAGGCAATGCCCCAGAGAGCTACAATTTTGGGCTGATTTCATTGCTTTACGAGAAATCAGTTGCTCAAAAAATTGTGGACCACAGTGTACATGATATACCCCTCCCTGTATCCCGAATCCGTCGGGGCTACAACTCGCTTCCGGATGCTTCAAGTCTAATCTGATACCTTATATCTCCAACCCAACTCTTCTGGTTTCTGAATGCGACTGCTCATGCGAACCAATACAACACTGCAACAGCTGTACACCAAGTGATATGCCGATGGCCACGCTAAAGAAGAACTATAAGAAAAATCGCCGCCGTAGCGGGCTTTGAAAAGTAGTAGACGCAGAAGGCACAGGTGAGGAAGCTGCCTGTGGCCCAAAGTGCAGCTCCTTGAGGAACGCCAGAGCGTCGGTTGCTGAGCGCACCATTTCCTGGTCTCCGGCCGCCCATCCCGCGTCCTCAGGAAGCTCCGCAACCTGCCAGTTGAGGCCAAAGGCGCCCGTGCAGCCCCGCGCGTTGCCTCTGAGCGCCGCGTGCACGGCCGACCGCAGGGAATTCGGCTGCATCTTCAACGCCGCCCCCGCGGGTTGGCGTCGTGGGTCCCCACCAGCCGCTAACCAGAGGCCCGCTAGTTCCACCGCGGCTGGCCAGGGCACGAGCACCGAGTGCGCAATCCCAGGAGGCCCCTCGGTCTGCAAACTGACTCGCACCACTGTGTGCGCATTGATGTCCGGGGTTGCGTCGCGACCGCCTGCGTTGAACTGAAACGTCTCTCCTACAGCAGCGTTACTGCCGCCACTGCTGCTGCTTTCACTGTCACTGCTCGATCCCGGCACCACTCGTGAATCATACGGGTTTTTGAAAAAGTTGAGCACTACAGCAGCTGCTTTGTCAGCGATGGTTGCTTCACTCAGCCCTGGGTAACAGAGCCGCGCCGCAGTCCATACGGCCGGCCGTGCCATAACATCGGCAACCGTTAAATCGGGACGAGAATCCTGTGTTGCAGCATCTGAAGCACTGCTGCTTTCTCGGACTATTGATGCATGCGCAGAGTCGGCAGCAGCAACGCTCGAAACGGTAGCTTTTTCTAATTCAGCCAGAGCCGCGTTCTTCAGAGCGTCCAACTCGCCTTTCAGAGCCCGCCGCCGTTTGCCTGGCGTGGACGCTGGCGCGTCAGCCGCTGCGATCGCTGCCATGACAGACGACGACGAAAGAGCTGGAGGTGGCGGTGGCGGTGGGAGCTGAGCTGATGCCTGTGAGGTACTAGGCCTCCACTGAATGAGCACGTGCATCGGCGCAGCAGCCAACCGTGTGGGTTGCTCAGGATGCGACGATTGCGACCCGTGCAGCTCTCGTTTGCTAGGTTCAATCATCATGCCAATCCTCTGGACCTTCCTGGCTCGCCGCAACCGCCGCCAGCGCAATTTCCTTTGTGCTAGCCACGACTCGGAAAAGGTGTCCTCGAACGAATCCACCATGAAGCACGCATGTTTGTAGGCCCTGCTTGCTTCTCGCGTCAGTTGCCAGTGCACCTTGCGCTGTTCTAGCCAGGGGAGAGAAAAATCTTCGGGCCAAAATTGGGGCGGCGGCTGCATCGGATTGGTTCTAGTGCTTGTTCTGCAAATTTGGCGTACGTCATTGCTGCTCATAGTGGTGGTGAGGGTACCACCGTAGCTACTGCGACATGAGCTGGCAACGGTGGCAAGTTCTGAGTCATTCTTTGACGGTATGCCCTGCTGCCCGCAAGTGTGGCGCCGATGCTTTCCTGCGCACCTTGGGCACGATTCTTCTGATGGCACTCTCCAAGGACTAGGTGAATCCTTCGTTTCGGCTGCTGGGGCCGTGGGCGAAGAGACTTCATTTCGTGTCGGTGGCGGCAGCGACTTCCAACTTTGTCGGGGTGCCCGCCCGTGCGCCTTTGGCAGCGCAACAAGAGGTTGGCAGGCAGAGATTGCTCGTTCAATTTCCATGCCCTCATTGTCGCTCTCGCTTTCGGTGGTGTCACCGTGATCGCTGGTGGTCAAAAACTGTTGAGCGGGTTGCTCGGGCCAAGTTCTTGGGCCGTCGCTTGTTGCTTCTCTAGTTACAGTCATCATCGTAATTCCCTTGTGTACTCAAGTTTAGAGACAAGCACGAACGATTCCTTGCCGAACACTGTTTTTCTTGGGTGAGAAAATATTAGGCGCGTCACTACGTGAGCTCATTGGTACGAGTATTTTCTGTCCACACAGTAGCTTTGATAGGAATCAATCTCGATCCAGTTCGAAATTCCTTTACGGTATAATCTCGCAGGTCTCTAGCGTGTTTGAATGCAAAGGATGAAGGCCTGTTGCTTTATATAGCGATAAGGTATAAACTGTCAGAGCAGAAGGTTAGAAGTATGCTTTGTTCGAATGTGCGACGAGTGCTTCATCAGTTCAATCTTCTTCATCAGCGAAAGAGGTCTTCGACTTTTTTGAAAAGTGAGATCTACCTAATGTAGTATTTTGCTTACAAGCAGACCTCAAGACCTCACCAGAAAGAAGCAGGAGAGGGCCACACGACACCGCGACCGAGACCAGCGACCTGCGAACAAACAGCTCTACGCAGCTCTGCAGGCCTGCAGCTCAGGAGCTATTTCGACAGCGCTTAGCTTATAAATTTTTCAGTCAGTCTTAGACGTGAGGAATATAGCAATAGGTTTAAACTTTCTTTAGGCAACCATGGACATCGACGGCGAAGGGTACCTCCAAGTGAACCTTGGTCTGGACGCGCTTTTGAATGCCTATGGTGGTGGTGCAGGCGGCGGGCCGGCGCAACTGGGCGCAGAGGCCGCTAGCTTGCTTGGCACGGACCTGGCGGAAAGGATCAAGGCCGGGGGGCAACCAGGAGGTAGTTCGCTGGCTGCAGGTGCCGGTTTGCGTGGCGCGCCTGGCGGTGGCAGCATTTCTGCGGGTGTGGTGCCGGCTGACGGCGGGTATGGCGGCGAAGGTTACGGCCTAGGGGTGGACCGTGACGTGGCGTCGGAGTTGCGGCACCACCGCGACGAGGTAGTGCGGCGCGCTGTGGACGAAGCCAAGGACGCTGCTGCGCGCGCCTCAAGCCGCCACCAACGGCAACGGGCAGCTGCGCAGTGGCGCCAAGAGCGCAAAGACTTGCTCAACTCGCTCAGCGTCACGTTTTCCCACGCTGCAGCAGCGGAGGCAGCGAACGCGGCTGCGCCACCCCTTGCTTTACCCGGGAGCAGCCTCAGGGGTTTTGGTGGCGCTGCTGCTGGGGCGTCGGTGGACGAAGGGCAGTTGGTGCGAGTGGCTGGAGGCGCCCTCGTGCCGGCGAGTGCTTTGCCTGGCGGTGCTGATGGGGGGGGCTCGAGGCCATCGGGCGTGGGGGGCGCCAGTGGATCGCAGCTGACCGCTGGCATGAAAGCAAACGCCAATGTTGTGCGGCGCGTGAACGGCCGGTGCCTCGGCGACGCCGCGGCCCGCAGCGAGAAAGTGTGGCCGTGCCGCTCCTTTGCTGAAGTGGCCCTCCGGAGCTCCCCCGCGGGCACCAGCGGCGGCAGCGGTGCCCTGGGCGGGTGGGGGCCTGCACACCCGCAGTTCGCGCGCGTGACGGCGTACTTGCGCTGCTGGCAGCTCGTGTGCGGAGCGACCGGCGAAGCGTCCTCGGACACCCCACCGCTGCCTGGGCAGTTTGCGGCGCTGCACTCGCTTACGGCGGCGGGGAGCGGGCAGCAGCGCTACGCGGCCTGGCAAATGGCCACGGGCAGCCGGCGCGCCATGGAGGTGATGGAGCACGAAGCGGGGGCGGAAGAGGTCGACAAGCTCCGGGCGCGTTTGCCGCCTGCCGGTGTGGCGAGCAGCGCCGGCCGGGGGGTAGCTGCTGACGTGGCCTTCGTCCTGACGCACGCCACCTCGGCGGCCGCGGGCGCCAACAGCCCGAATGGCTACGGCAGTGGCGGGGGTGTCACGGCCGAAAGCGTGGGTTGGGCCCAGCTCTTTACGCTCTTGCGGTGTGGGGACGTGCGGGGAGCAGCTGAGCTGGCGGACGAACTGTCGGCCAATTTGCGGGTGGCCCACACGGCCGAAGTGAGCCACGCGCTCGCGTGCCTAGACCGCCTGCAGACCGCGTACGTGGCGCACCACCAGCCTTCCCCTGGGGCAGCAGGAGGAGCTGGAGGAGCTGGAGCAGGTGTACTAGGAGGGTTTGGCGGCGGGATCAGCCGCGATTTGGCCGAGGAAGCCACCACCAAGGCGGAGCTGAGCCGGTGCGCAGCTGCCTTGGCGGCGGCGCAAGCCCCCATCGCGGAAGCTTTCGACGCGTACGAGGCGGACGCGCGCCATGCTGACCCAGTCCTAACGCAGTACCGGCTGGCGGTGCTCAACTTGGTGGCCTTTCGGCGCCCATACCAGCACGTGGCCTGCTCGCCGCTGACCCCGTCTGCCGACGGCCCCGAGGGTGGTGCCGACGGCATGGCCGGTAATGCCGACGGGGTTGCAGGGCTCCTAGGCACGCCTGCGGTAGAAGACTGGCTCTGGCAAGCGCTATGGTTCGCCACGGCTGCTCAAGGCCAAGACGCTGCCAGCGCCGGTGGCGGCGGTGGTGCGGGCACTCTCACGCTTGCGGAGCTCCAAGGAGTGGTCGTGCAGCACCCGGACAAGTTTGAAGACCCTGCCAACCCGCTGCGGTACGCCTCCTTCCTCTTGGCCGTGGGGGCTTTCGCGGAAGCCGTCAACTTGCTGTGGCAAGGCGGTTGCGCCGACGAAGCGCTGCACCTCGCGCTCGGCCTGCACTTCCACGGCGCTCTTCCTGTGAACTTGGCTGCCGACGCGGGCAGCGTGAGCAGCGACGGGAGCAGCCAAGCGGTGCCTCTGGCGCGTTACTTGCGGGCCTTCACGTCGCGCTTCGCGGGGGCCGACTACCACGCGGCCTTCGAGTACTTGGTGCATCTGAACTTGCACGGCGAAGGCAGTGGCGGTGGCGGCGGCCGAGGAGGCCAAGATCCAGCGCAAGCAGAACAGGTAGGAAAAGTATTACCTTTCGAAAGAAATATAAGGAAAGAGCAATTGACAGTGAATGTCGCGCAAAGCTTTAGGAAGGCAAGTTTGTCCATGGATTTTCGTCACCAATTCGTCTCCTTGATTTCCGTCTTTCTACTTTCCTTTCTCTTAGGCCTTGCAAGCGCTCTCGGACGCCGTAGGCGAGCTCTTGCTCTCCACCAACTGCCAAGCGGCCCTGTGCGGCTACGTCACCCGCGGGGGCGGCACCCTGCAGCGCCAGCAGGCGCTGCTGTACCATTACTTGCCGCCTAACCAGGCGCAGGCGGTGGTGAGCGCGGCCGCGGGGCAGGCCGAGCAGCAAGGGCTGCTGCCCCAGGCGGTGGACTTGTACCGCCTCGCCGGTGCCTGGGCAAAGCTCCTCAGCGTGGTGCGTGTGATTCTATGAAAAATACGCGATGAATCAATGAAGCTTTGAAAAATCATTATTTCTTTATTGGGTAACGCTTTGAGCACTTCTTTTGCCGTTGTCTTCAGATTTAAAAGTTTTTTCTTCGCTTTCTTTTCCTTCAGTTCTTGCTCTCTCTCTATTTTTTTTCTCACACGCGTTATCTTTCAATGTCACTGTTCGTATCATCGTCCAGGTGCGTCACGCGCTGGCTGCTCGCTTGGTGCATGCGTCCGCGCCCGACCGACCGCAGTGGTGGGCTCTGGCCCAAGACCTGGAAGCCACTTACCTCACGTCGTCTTCGCCTCCTGGGGGTGGAGGAGGAATGGCATCGCCACAGGCGGGCGAGGTATGAGTGCGCGCGGGCTCGCGCTAGTATGAGTAGAATGGCGAGTCGAGGGCTTATCCTGTTGTTGCGTGGGATTTTACGAGCATCTCAAGCATCACTCGGTTCAAGCTTTTTTTTGGCGAAGAGTCTCAACGAAGAGCCTTATTTTCGTCTTTTCTTGGTGATCCCTGCTATTTTCTTTTTCTTTCCTTTTCTTCGAATACCTTCTCTTTGTATTTGCCGCTTCCCGCGACCATAGGTCACCTCGCTCGCAGTGCGGGACAGCATCTGCCGGTCTCCTGGCGGCGAAGCATGCCTGCAAGCGTTCCAGCTCCTGTTGGGGTTGTACCGCTTCACCGACGCGGCCTGGGGCGGGCAAGGGTTTCCGGGCAACTGCAACTGGCCAGTCGCGCTCGCTTGTGTGGACCAGCTGGGCTTGCTGCCAGCGTCGAGGCCTCAAGTGGGGGCCGCCGTGCACCAAACCCAAATCCTGGTGAGCGGTGGCAGCGGTGGTGGCAGCGGCGGCGGTCTTGGCGGTGGCAGCAGCAGCAGCCGGGAGCCCGCGCTGCGGCCGGAGCACGTGCGGCACTTGCTCCTAGGGACCATGCGCTGCCTGCACTTCAAGCAGCAGGCGCTGCGGGAAGGGGCAGCAGGAGGCGCGCAAGAAGCACGAGGCGTCGCCCCGGACGCAGGGAGTTTGGCGGAAAACATCGAGCACGCCAAGGCTCTGATGGAGTTTGCGAGCCAAGGGCAGTTTGAGCACCACAGCAGCGACACAATGGTGGAAATGAGCCAAATGCTGAGCGGAATTGCTTACTAATATGGTGGGTGGTGTGTGCTTGATTCGGCCCACTTTCGGATGTGGAGTGCCTTCGCAGGAGGACCCTCCCTTGCCATCGACTTAGGCACATCTAAGTAGATATCCCCAGAACGTGTTCTTGAATTGGTATAGGTGTAAAGAGCCGCCATCTCTTTGTCTCTTCGCTGTAAGCTGCTTGTGCTTGCGCCTCTACTGCAGCGCCGAATTCGCAATTTTAACATTTTAAGCATAAGCAAATAAAAATAAGCACACGCGATCTGCTTACTCCTCTGAAGCGTCAAGTCCCAGGGGCATTAGGAAGTAGTGGTAAACGATTGGAGGCCATACGTGTAAGTTTTGGCTTTTCGTAAACAGCAGTAAGTCTTAAGCTTTATCTTTGAGCTTGAGCTTTTGGTTTTCATGCTTTCGTGGTGTATTTACCCCGTAGGGGCAGGGGCATGTTGAAAGGTACAGGTACCCCGTAGGGGCATGATTTTAAAAGGAGCTTTCACAACATCTGATGTCTGATCCATCTTATCAAAAGGGCCTTGATTTTCTAACCTACTCGCTTTAGCTAGGAGCAAAAGTGCATTAGAATTTACTGAGCGAGTTATTTGACACCATTAGATGACCGAGCAGTCAAGATAATTTTATTTGTAAAGCTTTCTGCATTTTGTTCTATCGTTGAGCGTGTATTCGTGAGCTCGAACTTTCATCAAAATATCTAACTGCTCGTCGAAAGTGCAGACTGATAGATGAAACATTCTAGGATTGTAGCTAGCCTCTCATTGATCCTGAATGCTGCAGTATCCTTGGCCTTGAGTGCTTTGGGCCCGCCGCCAACATTTGCGTACATGCACATTCCTTTTTGTCGGCGCCGCTGCTTCTACTGCGACTTTCCGATTGAAGTTGTGGGTGACAAGGGCCCTAACAGTAACACGGCAGAAGCGTACGTCTCCTTGCTTAAACGTGAAATTGCCGCCACAGCACGCACTATGCTTTGTGACGATGCTGAGATTCGTGCCAATGGTGCACAGTCGCTCGGAGAGACAGTGGCAACAGCAGGCGGCTTAGAAACGTTGTACATTGGTGGAGGCACACCGTCTTTGCTTGCGCCAACTTTACTCGCAGACCTTCTAGACGCTGTAAAGCTTCACTACGGAGGATTTGCACCGGTAAATAAAAATGCTACACAAATTATTTATTGTGCGTGGAATTATATTCTTGGGTTTGCAACACTCTCATTCTTTATCTTGCGTCTTGTTACATTGTGAAATTTTTGCCTTAACGTTGGCCTTCTTCTTCTTTCCTTCTTTTTCTCATAGGGCTGTGAAATTACGCTCGAAATGGTACGAACATGGCTATGTGTGCGTGCTTGGGCAACAATCATGCAAGCTTCACCACTTAGCATTGGACTGTGCTCTATATCTGTAGCTTCTTTTTTTTCGTTCTTTCGTGCAGCTTTCGCTCTGCAGTACTGAGTATTGAGAGTACTTTTTTATGTGCATTTTTGTACTGCGCGTTCGTTCTAGAGTCTCAGGCGCTGCCCAAATCTTCGATCTCACCCCCTTCACCTCCTCTATGCCTCAACCTTGCAGGACCCGGGGACCTTTGACTGCGCGCGGCTTCAGGAATTCTTGTCCTGTGGCGTCAACCGCGTCTCACTGGGGGTGCAGTCCTGGGACCCCCATGAGCTGAAAGCTGCGGGGCGAGCACACTGCATCGAAGATGCGGAAGCTGCGTGTGTTTTGCTAGCGAACGCCTGTGCTGAGGGGTCCTTGCACAGCTGGTCGCTGGACCTCATCAGCGGCTTGCCGCACGCCACGGCGGAAAGCTGGCAGCGCACCCTCGACCGAAGCGTACAGGGTGATGAAAGTAATGCTTGGAAGCCTCCGCACGTGAGCGTATACGACTTGCAGGTAACCGAGACGAAAAAGCTTAAGATCAACCCTTTCTAAGTCATTGCTGCCATAGCATGCTTTTAATCTCCTCTCAAAGAACAACCCGATGAACTCAAATGAACAGTCAACGTATTTCTTTTGAATGATCTTCTTTTATTGCTCTCTTCCACTTCAACACTTAATGTCCTATCAGGTGGAGCCAGGTACTGCTTTTGGGAAATGGTATGCGCCTGGGCTCTTTCCATTGGCACCCGAGGATGACGTCGCCAATTTCTACCGGCAAGCTTCGGCGAGTCTAGGGGCGGCAGGTTACGAGCATTATGAGCTGAGCAGTTACGCGCTGCTCACATCAGACGAGAACCATGAGAGGCAAAATGCACACGCTGGTGTAGCGACCACAAGTGAGGCAGTGCCTGCGACAGCTAGAAGAGGAGAAGCAGCTCGGGCAGAAGATGCAGCATCGACGGAGAGCAAAGCTGTGAAGCCATCTCCTCCGCAGGGGGGGAAGTCCTGGGTCAAGTCGCCGCACCGGTCGCGGCACAACACCTGTTATTGGGCCATGCGGCCTTTCCTCGGGTTTGGCTTGGGCGCCAGCTCGATGGTTGCCAACGGCGCGCGGGTCGCGAGGCCGCGGGACGCACCTGGTTACGCAGACTTCGTAGCGACTCTGGAAGATGGGTGCGGTGGAGGAGGTGGAGAGCTCAATAGTAATTTGGAGACAGGAGAGCCTACTGCGGAGAATAATATCCCTCGTAACAGTAAGAGGGACCGCAACGAATATGGCGACAGCAGAGAGGGTATTAGGGGCAGCAGCCGTAGCAAACAACGCAGCGCTGCGCGTGCTTTGTTGTTAGGGGATACGTACTCCAGTTTAAACTCGAATGAAGTGAGCCATGACGACGACAGCAGCAATAGCAGCAGGGAGAACGCAGCCCAGTACGAAGCTCTGCTTGAAGGTTTAATGGTAGCGCTGCGAACATCAGACGGCTTTGACCTCGATCAGTGCGCTGCCAACTTTGGTGATGGCGTGACAGACGCTATTGTAACTGCAGCTCAGGATGCTCAAGCACAAGGCTTGGCAGAAATTGTACGAGGTAGGAATATAGCTGCTGCAAAGACAGTGCCTGAAGTGAGCAGAGACGAAGCCAGTGCTCACTGGTCGTCCGATGTCAGCGATGTTGAGGATAGATCGCGCGGAATTTTGCGTCTCACGGACCCTGAAGGTTTTCTTTTCTCAAACCAAGTGATCAGCACGCTTTTTGCTGTCCTGGAGCCGGAAATGCTTTAGCCACTGCCCAACAGCCCCATGCACAGAAAACGAACCAATTTTGATTTTTTTTTTCCTGTTCTTTATCGTTATTTCGTTCCCATTTCACTTTATGTCATGTGTCTCCTCCATGTGGACTAAGACTAGTCGTGTGTTCCTGTGGTGTGTGTGTGTGGTAATTTACAATTAGCCGAGTGTGATGGGATGCCGCATTGGCATTGCTGGCTTCTGGAGTGAAATGTTCACCCCACAATGCCACCTCATGATAGATAGGAGTAGGTACGCTGGTGATTTGCGCATGGCCTTCCAAGAGGCTTCTTGTATATTTCTACTTTACTTATATCCTTATTTTTTATAGTTTATATTTATATAGCTTATAGCTTAAATGTTGTCGCTCGTCTCTAGTCCCTAGGTTGCTGGGTACATGGCAGTTCGAAATTCGATGCCTATTCACGCGAAAAGAAATTCCAAATCGAACTTGCTAGATTACTGCCGAAGATCAGCGACCTCCTGTTCTGAATCCATTTCCGGGTTCGGTGCTGTCTTGATTTCCTTATTGATTCTCAAGATTATTTGCTGTTTGGATGTGCTGCTATTGCAAAATGGGCTGCCTTGTTGCTGTCTCTGTTAGATTCGCTTGTGTATCCGCCGTGGCATCTTCCACTCGAGCTGAAAACAGCTTCGAAGAGACGCAGCTAAAAGTGAAGGAACATAGCCGGTGGTATGAATCTTAGTAGCCGCCTGCGTAGCCGTCGCTGCCACCGCGACTACCGCCGCCACCCCTATCTCCTTCGTAGCTCCTACCGCCACCGCCATACCCGCCGCCGCCCTTGCCGCCGCTATCGTAACCACCGCCGCCGTAGCCGCCACCACCATAGCCGCCGCCACCACCATAGCCGCCACCACCACCGCCGTAGCCACCACCGCCATAGCCGCCGCCGCCCTTGCCACCGCCATCATAACCACCGCCGCCGTAGCCGCCACCACCACCGTAGCCACCACCACCATAGCCGCCGCCGCCGTAGCCGCCACCTTTTCCTCCTTTTCCTCCACCTTTGCCACCGCCGCCGCCTTTGCCGGTGCAGTCGACGCGGATGGAGCGGCCGTCGAGGTCAGTTCCATTCAGGCCAGATGCCGCAGCGTCGGCGTCAGGCGGCGACTCGAAAGTCACGAAGCCAAACCCTCGGCTCCTCGTTGGGTCGTCGCGGTCCATCACCACGCGAGCTTCGGAAACGCGCCCGTAGCGGCTGAACGCGTCGTGCAGGCTAGCGTCCGTAGTGGACCAGCTCAGGCCGCCGACGAAGAGCTTGCCAGTGCCATCGCTCATGTATCCACCACCGCCACCATCGTACCCGCCGCCACCTTTGCCACCGCCGCCAAAGCCGCCTCCTCCTTTGCCGCCGCCGCCTGCCTCTTTCGGCGCCGAGGGCTGCACAAAGATTTGACGACCCATGAAGTCAGACCCTTCTAGCTCCCGAATGGCATCTCCAGCATCCCGTGAGTCAGATAAGGTAACGAAACCAAAGCCACGCGATCGGCCAGTCTCCCGGTCCATGGCTACTCGAGCCTCTTCCACCTTGCCGTACTTTGAGAAGAGTGTCATCAAATCGCCTTCGGTGGTATCAAAGCTGATACCCCGCACAAACAGCTTTCCCGACTCAAGAGCAGGCGCACTGTCGCCATTTCCGTTGTCATAACCACGATCTGTAGGAGGAGGCGCATTTGTTGCAGGATCGCGCTCGCGGGAACGCTCGCGGGAACGCACACGATACTCTGCCATGTTGGCGACGACGAGACGCCGATGTTTGTGTTTTGTGTTGTTGAATTTCTAATTTCTCTGATGAGATGGATCGTAAACACACGGTCTTTTTTGGTAATTTTGGCTGGTTTGTTCTGGCGTTCTGGCATCTTGCATTCAGTTTTGGTTTCGTTGGCTCGTTGGCTTTTTGTAGCGCCGCCATGCGCCGAGAGTACTTGTTCATATTATTGTTACAAGTTTGAGCGTCCAGTAAGTAATTCGTAGCTGATTAGAGCGTCGCAGGAAGTATTTAAATCACGAAGGCGGTTGGATATCGTCAGCGGTATCTCTAGACTCTGCTGCCCTGTTGCTGAGCCCTACTTGGAAGCAACAACACGTAAACATGGAGCCGCACAGCGGGCACAGCAGTACTCAAAGTAAGATCGTATCAAGGCACCGTGATTCTGATACATTAAGGCAATGTTAGGCTTACATCATTTCTATCTGTGCCTCACGTTATTTTATCTTTGTACATTTTCCAGGGAGAGGTGCCGATGCCTCGACGTCTTTCGCGGAGGCAAATGTGGAGCCAGCGGAATTGCCGACTGTGTCGCCTATTGAAGCACAGCGCGCGGTAGGTTCTTCGGTGTACAAATTAGATTACATTCAAATAAGTTCCATTATATATTCGTGTTAGCTCACGTTCTGGATTCCTCTACAGAACCTTGTCCTGTCCAAAGTCTAATTTCTAACATGTGGTTCCACTCGCCTTCACCGGGGCGTAAACATAGGTTGCCTTGCTGGAGGAAGCGATTGAGAGGCTCTCCTTCTTAGGGTCCATCACACCAGACGTGCTGACTCACAAGGACGAGCTGTCTAGGTTTGTGGGCGAAGAAATTAGCCGCATCGTTGAAGAGCAAAAGAAGCTTGAGGCGAAGTACGAGCAGTTGATCACCGAGCGCATGTCTCTGAAAGGCTTGGCCAATAAAATGCAGTACAAGGTGGTGCAAGCGCAGATCTCAGACGTGAGCAATGCCGTGCGCGAGTCGACCAAGCAGCTGTGCCAAAACCTCAAAGACAACCCCAACATCAGCGGCAACCTCATGAAAATCCAGCGAGATCGCACGGAGCTCATAGAGGTGGGTTGTTAGAGACTACGAAGCCCCAAAAGCTTGCACTTATCATCATATAGACGCCTTAGAGGTATCTTAAAAGAACCACTCTGTAGTCTTAGTCAATTATTGTGCTTGTCCGGCCTTTGCGTATATTTCTTCGCCTATCCAATAGTCTAAATGGTGGATACTTTACTTTTGTCCTCGGCAAATGGATAAATGTAGGTGTTGATGGCGGCGTCCAAGGAGCTCCGCGAGAAGAACACCTACGGCGCCGTGGCGCAGCAAGTGGCGCAAGCAGAGGCGGCAACTGCGCGCATGGCGGACGTGGTGGCGCGCGAGGAGCGCATGTCGGAAGCGGTGCGCGTGCTGGACAAGGCCCTCACCGAAGAGAAGCAAACGCACCAGGCCAAGGTGGCGCAGCAGCGAGAAACCATTGAGGCCCTAAAGGAACAGCTTCAAGCAGTGAAGTCCGCGGCGACTGTGAGCGTGAAGTACGTCAAGAAGCAAGAAGCGGGCGCGTCGCAAGCCCAGGCGAAAGTGTACACGCTGGACGAGCAGCGGCTGATCGACCAAGCGCGGGACTACGAAGAGCAGCTCAAGTTAGAAACCTTGGTGCACGAAGAGTCCGCGGCGTTTCTGGCCCGGAAACAGCACGGCGTCACGGTGGAAATTGAGAAATGGACGGCGAAGCTGGAGGAAGAAGGTGCGGCAAAAGGGCGGGAAGTCGCTGCCATGAAAGAGAAGCAAATGGCTGGACGCGAGCGGCTCGATGTGCTGCAAGCGCGCAAACAGAAGGACGACGCAGCGGAAGCGGCCATTCAAGCAGCCAAAGCCCAGGAAGCGGAAGCCAAAGCCCAGGAGGCCGCGTTGGAAGCAGTGCACACGGCCGCCGCGCTCAAGGTCCAGAAGCAAGCGCGCGCCATGCTCAAACGCAAGGCCGAAGCGGCAGCAGCTGGTGGGAAGAAAGGCAAAAAGGGAAAGGGAAAAGGCGGCAAGAAGAAGAAATGAGAGGTAAGACATCTGACAATTGGACGTTGTGTGCGGTGGAAACACGTGGTTGTTTTCTGCTACGAACTTAAGAGCTGAAGTACCTAACTCCTTTTCTTTTTCTTATGAGTGGCGACTGTATAATTCGGGATTTCTAAGTTATTTCCATTTCCATTTCTGATAATATTTCTCAAGTGGACACGAAGCACCAAAGACCAAAGCCATTTCGAAGACAAGTCCTAAGTCCTTTGTTATCATAACCGTATTCATATTTCCAATGATTTCTATATATATATACAAATGAAACCTCGACCTCGCCAGTTTATATCGGCTTCTACCTCCACACTGACCTCGATCCGCATGTGACCTGATACTTTTGAGTTCTGTACTCCTTGTTACTTGACAGGTCGATAGAAAACAAGAAAAACGGGTTCGTAGTTCGCAGCGCCTTTAAGAGCTATCAATACACAATCCATCACGCCAGCCATCTAGTTCAATTTATACGATTTTTGTTCGCGCGTGTACCAAGGGGAACCACTTTCAATCCCATCACCTCTTCTTCGAAGTAGTCTGCTTGGCATTAAGAACGCCTTGGTCGAGATATTGGAGTAGGGTACCTCAGTACCTCAGTTACCCGAGATATCAAATATCGGCAAAAAGGAGGGGTTCACCTTCATCTTTCAGCTTCCCTGAGTCGCTGCTAGTAACTAGTGGTGCCCCGTCTACTTTTCTTGCCGTGCCATAACTCGGGCTTAGACGGCCATCGCTGCTCTTCCCGTAGCCGCTGCTGCTGCCTCCGTTCGCGGCGTGTGCTGCACCACTAGTGCCAAAGTCGTCATCTTCGGCCATTTCTCTCGGTCCTTTCCAAAGCTCGTGCAAAGTGCCCTCGCGGTGGGCTTTGAGCGTCAAGGGGCCAAGGGTGCAGGGGACCAGGTACAGCAACGCCGGCTGGCCCATGTTCATGAGGAACACCGCCGCATTCGCCATCGCAAGGCCGACGGCATACCCCATGCACACCAAAATCCAATGCGCTGGCCAGCGGTTGCTGCTACCTCCTCCTCCTCCTCCTCCTCCTCCTCGCCCGCTGCTGCTTTTCTTCCCTAAGACGCACGCGAAGTCGAAGCGGCACGCAAAGCTCAGCAAGAGGCCAGGCAGCACGATGTCGCCCAGCCCCAGCATCGTGTAGCCGCCGTCAAAGCTCCCAAGCCGAGGCAGCAGCAAGAGCATCGGCAGCTCGGTGGTTTGGCAGGCGCTGTCATTAGGGTACTTCTCGCACATGTCCGCGTCTTCTGTGGGCTCCGTACCGGTAGCTACTTTCACCATGACACTTTCGTGGAAAATCATCGGCGAAATGAAGACGAAAAATACGTCGTAGCAAAACGCCATGGTCAGCAAGCCGGTCGCCACCGACAAGCTTGGAAGCCGAATCAACGACAGGAACATGACGCAGAGGCAGCACCCAAACAAGTCTTGGAGCACAAAGGCATAAGACCACCAGCCCTTGGTGCAGAACCATATGAGGGCTAAAGTTGCTCCCAGGGCATGCGTAGTGGCGTCAAGAATCGTCACAGGCCCCCACAAGTTGTCACCGCTGTTGAACAGTACCCGGTGGCTGCGCGATGGGCCTAATACTTTCGCTGCAGGGGTGCGCCACACCACCGTAGCCGTCGACGACGCCGCACTGCCGCAGAAAGCCACTGTAATCGCGAGATACAAGTCGATGTAAAAGAGCACCACGAGAACCAGCGAAGCGGCTGCGATGAACCACACCGCATGTTGACAGGAAAGCTCCAACGCTACGGGGCCGTCAGATTCGTGGTCAGCGCCGCGATTACTGCTACTGCTTGAGCTATCCGCATCATCTAATTCTTCTCTAGAGTCATGAAGGTCTCCAGCCTTGCGCCACTGGTGGGTGTCTTTCTCGACGTTCCCGCGGCGGGCTGCATCTAAGTGGCGTTGCTTGCGGCGAATGTCGTCGCAAGACGCCCACGACGCCCAAAATGCCGTCAAGCACCCTAAGCACCACATGGCTACAGAGCTCAAATTAGCCCAACTTTGCGACCGAGCATACAAGTTCAACGACTCTGCTCTTACGTCGTTACTGCTGGCAAGCATGGCTTCACTCGTGGAGTCTAGAAACAGTTGTGGGGCAGCGGTTTTCAAGGCGTCTCCGTCGACCATACGGAGAAACACCGAAGGGATCTCCACGCTAGACTTCGCCTGATCTAAGTCGCTTGACATAGTCATGCCAATGTAGGTGTCCCATGCACAGCAAACTTCTAGTTTGCTACCGCTGCTAGATGATGCGCTGGTAGAGGTGGCACCGGTCAAGAGACACCGCCCACTACCGCAGCTGCTAGCGCAACTTGACGACGGAAAGCCAGCCAACTTGCCGCCGTCTGCTTTGACAGACTCGACATACCCACGACCATTGCTACAATCATAGTCATATCTATTGTCGCCGTGACTTCTATTACGATAAATACCTTCTACAGTATTCACGACCAGAAGCGCGGTCGCACCTAAGGCCTCGGCGGCTTGGGCCCGGGCGCCGAATGTGCAGTTTGGCGATCGCTCGGTTAGTAACGCCCAACCATTGGTTGCTATTGAGCTCGGGACTTTCACCTTGGGCTCGCATCCGTCCTGATAGCCTTGCGGTCGCACTACCGTGAGATGAAGACGAGAATCATACGCTGGCGCTGGTTGGCCGAATGATGCCTCGGCGGCATATATTTTAGCTCCATTTATGCTGAGCTCGTCGGATGGAATAATTGACTCGACGCTAGTCCAAAATAAGATAGCCAGCCAGAGTATGGAGTGCATTTGCCGTCCTAATAATAGGCGCCGGTCACTCTGCTCTTTCGGCATTCATGAATAGGGTCGAAGTCGAAACACAGGGAAATGGAAACATATGAAACAAACCCGAATTTTGCGCGTGTTTCGTTTCTAAGAAACACAAAAAGCGCCGCCCTGGGCGTT
>Ga0307979_1000350_pt1 | contig 30902 bp, 35 predicted proteins | sample OrgLakmetage1058_FD_201833 | JGI IMG/M metagenome (GOLD analysis project Ga0307979, IMG submission 201833) | Saline water microbial communities from Organic Lake, Antarctica - #1058 | ecosystem: Environmental > Aquatic > Non-marine Saline and Alkaline > Saline | place: Antarctica: Organic Lake...
CTGCACACCCAAGCTGCAACTGCCATCCTCCCAGGTAGGCCCTACTCTGCTCCTACTTCTCGAAGGTCTGCATGCTGCTCCTCCACCACCTTTGTCGGCTCATGGCACCACGAGTAAGGATGCCACTCGTAGCAGCAGCAATGTTAGTGGCAGTAATCGTGGCAGCAGTAGTGGCGGCACCGTCGTTGAATTGGACGAGCTCGGACGACTGCACGCGTTCTTGAGCGCGCTTCACGCCCTTCACAACTCGTCTCATTTGGAGCGGCTCGACCAAGATGGCTTCACTTCGCTTGTGGCGCAGAGGCTCTTGGCGCTCGGAGATGGTGCTCCTTTGCCATCTCCACCTCACAACAGCAGCAGCAGCAGTGGCGGGAGCTGCAATAGCAGTAGTGGTCCAATCCCGTACGAAGTTGCTCAGAAAGCCACAGAGGTACAAAATAGTGATAATGGCACAGCGACGCACTTCCACGCTGCATGTTTGGTTCGTCAAACGATGCACCTTCCTGGTGTTCATTCTCGTTTGTGCATGCTCATCCTTCCTCGCATCTTTCTCTTGCTCTTATATCATCTCCTCATCATATTTGCCCACTTTCAACTCTATCTCTTCTGGGCGGGGCATATTCAGGTGCTCGCGAACCTCCTCATTCGCGTGGTCTCCCTCGATTACTCTTCCCCCGCTGCGCCAGCTTCTGTTCAATCTCTCAATTTGAGCACTTTTTCTCCTGGTAACCGTGCGCCAGCTGCCCTGGCCTTCCTCGCCCATGCCTTGGCTAACGAAGGCAACGATCGGCCGGGAGCTCAGCTGGCAGCGGCTCGAGTGCTCGCTCTTCTGGTATGCGTGCACGCGCACACTTGTTTGAACATTCGCACATGACTCCTGTCAAGTTTACAACGCCACTGACCCTTTTATCACATGCACTACTCGGCGGTATCTCCCTCATGGTTGCATTTGCCTTTGATTTTGTCAGGCGCCAAAGGTACCCTCAGCCGTGTTGTTGTCTGCGCTGCAACCTCACGATTCAAACAACAACAGCAGCAGCAGCAGCAGCAGCAGCAGCTGCTGCGGCGCGGGTAGCGAAGACACGCGCGAAGACGTTGCGAGCGCCAACAACGGCGCTGCTTGCTTCCACCTGCTCAGAGGGCTGGAACGAGCTTTGGCGTCCAGTCGATGCGACACTCGCAAGGTTTGACTTTGTTCATACGCAAAAAATGGATGAGCGAACGCATGTGACGCACGCTTGACAAAATTTTAAATTAGATCAGTGCCTGACTACATAAACGTCACATTCTCTTTTCTCTGTGGCTTTGTCTCTTCTTCCACAACAGGCAGCCGTGTTGGCATTGGTCGCTTGCCACCGACAAGTAGGGCCGGCGCTGCTTCCAGCTCTCGCGCAACGCCTCAGCCCCGCCCAGCTCAAACTAATCACCATTTACATTGAACAATGCAACTAATCATATGTGCACTAGCCATTCGCGTGCATATTATGCGCGCGCTTTTGCTCTATTTTTTCTGTTTTATGAGCCCTCTTTTAGGAATATTTACAACGCCAGGATAAAGTAGGCACCCAAATGGAAGCGGGAATTATGTCCATGCAACATACCGCCGGGCTGCTCTCGAACTCGAAAGCGCCTTAATAGTAATAGTAATCAGCTTACATAGCCGAGGCGCGATGGGATGGGGGGTAAACACCCCCTGTAGAGGTCATTTTGTGTCAACTCGATTTTTGGGCTGAAAATGGAGCTCAAAGCTCTCATTCTTGCGCTAGCCTGGGCGGCGTCTAGTAATGCATCTCCGCATGCATGGAGTGCGCCAATTGCAGAAGCAGTAGATGGCGTCGATGACTACAAGGAAGCGTTGAACTGGCACCCTGACTGGCAACCAAGAACCGAGCAATGGGCAGCCTACATGGACCGTAGGATGGCTCAAATTGCTCGCATTGAAGACACGCAACAACGATGGTACTAAGGATGACTTTCACTGATGCTAATACTACGAATACCACTGCACGATGATTTCGTAGCTCTAGACTATTTGTTGTGATCTTCTCTCAACAACTTTACTAGATTCTCAGGAGTGCCTTGATACTACAGACAGTAGTAGATTTTGAGGAGCGATTTCGTATTTGTCCGCTCACGATCTTACCTGACTTTCATTCTCTGGCCGTACTTCTTTTCCTCATCGCAGGGATGGTTACTTAGTCGCGATGCAGCAAGGCCTCTTTGTTCAAAACTACACTTCGGTTGGTTACAAAGTCGTAAATTGCCCCAAGAAACTTTACGCCAAGCTCAAAAAAGCCTTTCATGAGAAGTTTGCGGACCGGAATAAGGTAGACACAGTGTTCACGTGTGCTTCTACTATTCAAGCAGCAGTCTGAGGCCTCGTCCTTGCGTTAAGATAAATGGAAAATCTGCTAAATTTCTCTACTGTTGCTTGTATTGTAGCGACCTCTTTAAAGACATTTTCACCGCTTTTTGGCTTGCTTTTAGGTGCGACATGAAGGGGTGGTGGATCAAATTCATTGCGAAGGAGCAGACGGCAACACGAATTCTGCGTGCCGCGGCGAGCAACAAGCTTGGATGGTCAACACTGGTGTGTGCGCACGTGCATAATACTCCAGGATAAAAGAAAAGTAAACTTACCGTCTGCCTTCGTTGAAAGAAAGATAAACTTGGGCTGTAGAAGTACTTCGTGAACCTTTCCTCAATATATATTCGTCTATGCACAGGGCTCAACCAAGAAGTGCTCCAGGAGCTCCAGCCGTTGCACGAGGAGTGGGCCGGCGTAGACTTGATTCCTTCCATCGCGTACGGTTTGCGGGTCTACCAGAACGGGTCGAGCTTGACCATGCACACCGACCGGCTGGAGACCCACGTGATTTCGAGCATTTTGCACGTGGACCGGGACTACGGAGACCAGGAGCCGTGGCCAATTGTCATCGAAGGCGTGGACGGTGGGTGTTATCGCATGGGTATTGGTGGTGTTAAATCATGTGTTGGCCCAAAAGAAAATAGTCAGTTCCTGACAAACATAAATTGTCTTTAGAAAAGCTTCTTTGGCGCTGTGATTTTCATTATATTGTATCATTTTCGTTTCTGGCGTTTTCACAACTCTCTCCGTTTACGTTCCTCCTTGGGAAATAAATTTCTTCCTAGGCGTCACTACCGAGGTTGACCTTCAGCCCGGCCAGCTGTTGCTCTACGAGTCGGCGAAATGCACTCACGGGAGGCCCCGCACGTTTCGCGGGAATTGGTACACGTCGCTGTTCATTCATTACCGTCCCGCCCAATACAGCCTGAAGCCAACCGCAGAGAGGCTGGAACTGGTAAGCGATTGAATGTTGACGAATGAGTAGTACTGGGAACAGAAAATGAAACAGAGTGGTTGGGAAAACGTATTGCAAGACGAAGAGTCGAATGAACGAGGTTGCCTTTGTTGTGCTTTGTATTATCTTTCTTCAATTATCCTTTTACCTTTCTCCTTCAATTATCCTTTTTCTTCTTCCTTCCTGGGCTATTCCTGCCAGGTGCCTCCGTCATGGCGCAGCGAAGTGCTGCCCCCTCTGCCAGGCCTCCCCGAGCTCACCGTGTATGGCACAGGCTTCAAAGAGCACGGCTGCCCTCACGGGTGGTGCCCGCTCAACAAGGAATGGCCTGCTACCACCACCACCCCCACGGAGCCGCTACGAGAAGGTGGAGAGGCGCCATTGGGTTCCTTGTCGACCAGTGGCGATGGCCACCGTGAACTTTGAGGACCATTCTGGCTCCTACAAAAAGAATAAGGGGTGCTGAGGAAAGATATTGATAGTGGTAATTGCAGTACGCCATTCACGTTATTCCCCTATCATGGATTGTGGCTGTAGCATAAGATTCGATTCATTTTGCCTGCAGCTCACGTCTTTAAAGTTTTCGTTTGTGGCAGTGTTAATGATTCGGTCCACTAGAGACATCGCAATCGATTACGATTAACGCGCTTTGATTAGTCTGCTAGAATGCTAGTCGGTAATTTGCTACCCCGCTTGTGTCGCCATTTGAGTTCGATATAAACATACCACATACACATACATCCGGCCTGATAAAAATCTAGATGTTTAGGAACCGGTGCTTCGAATAGAAGTGTTACATAATCATAAGCACAAGCACAGCTCGGGCTAAGTTTTTTTTATTCTACTGGGTATTATTATTAGTACACGCCTGCAGTACGCCCGTGGGTTTTTATTGCCTTTTAATTCATAAGCACCCATTGGACGAGAGGGGTGAGTGGGGCCTGGTATACAGCCGGACTTGAGGACTAAAGGCGAAATTATACCACGTCACGTGCCATGTGCTTGAGTACCACTACAAAAATAACAATTTCGTTGCAAACAAAAATGGGTACGGGCTGATCTCTCAGGAAATGTGCCGCTCAAGGAACGATACAAAGCGACCCGCATAGAGTGCTGGATTGGCGGCAGACACTTCGTCTGGCTTGCCACTGCTGCTCGAAGAAGAAATAACAGGCGAGGCTGACGAGGTTTCAACTTCTGCAGCTGCGATGGACCGTGCGTCGTAGCGCTGCAAAATGTTGACAATGCCAAAAGTGTACCATTCGCGCGAATCGCTGCCTCTGTGGTCAGCGCCCGCGTGGTGCTCATGAGATTCGCGGTCAGGAGGTGGAGCACACACCCCTCCGTGATAATCTTCCCAAAAAGACGCGTTCTCAGTACTGCTGCTGCTGCTGTTCCCACCTGAGCGCTTGTTTCGCGCAAGCAGAGCAAGTTCTTCGGCAATTACTGCCGCTGCACTGCATGTGCCCACCTGAAATCCAACGAGGAAGCAAAAGTCACAACAAGCACAGAAGGAATGTTGTACGCAAAACGCTCTCTTTTAAAATGTTCAGTTCCAAGTAATATGATTCTTTTATGATGCACCATGTCACCGAAAAAAGTAAATGGGTCTCAACAATATGTCCACTCGAAAATATGAACTCCCAAAAGCCATACAATAACTCACCCCTAAGAGGAGGGAATAGTCCACGAGGCCATGCTCTCGTAGCCACGCTACGTCGTTTCGCACGTTCGCCAAAAAGGTCGCTCGGCGGCCCGCGCCCAGCATGATTTTCCGGCAAGGCGGCGTGACTGGTAGCGGCGGTGGCAAAGGCGGCTGAAAGAGTAGCGGCGTTGACGGTTGGGAGACGTTTTGGTTGCGTTGTGCGATGCCTTTGGACAGAGCATCCTCCATTGAGGCCCGTGAATCTGAGGGCTCAACGTCTGATTTTGATGAGCTCAATCGAGACGCGGAGTCACGCATGCGTTGCCTCAAGTGTAGTCCTGTCATTGACTTTCTATTCGTGGTGCCACTCGAAGCACTGCTTCTCATGCCGCTGCTGTTGCTTTCACCAATTGTCCCAAGATCACTCTCATTTTCGTTCTCGACGAAGCTTTGCCTGCGCCCACTCACCGAGCTACGCCTTCCGCTCTGCTGGTTGAAAACTGTAAGCCCTGGGCCGTGAGAGGGGCAAAAGTTCAAGTCGCGAAGGACGCAGCAAGTATTGCTGCTAATGCTGCTAATGCTGCTGCTACGGCTGTTGCTTTCACGGCTGTTGCATTCCGGTGCATGAGCCATCATTACCGCAAGGGGGCTCCTGAAGCTGTACGAAGAAATCAGATTGCCATTTGCTCGTGCTACCAAGAGCGCAAACATTAGGCGATTGCTGACTTCGGTGTCTACATTTCCATTCTGGTCTGTGACGTGTCGATTCCGCGTGCTTCCTTTCAAGTCATATACTGCCTGAAGCTGCACAGGTGGCGGTAACGAGGCAATCTTGCTAGTTAAGGTCTCTGACGCTGCACTTTCTCCAGCGGGTGTTTCGTTGGAAGAAGTGGGGTATACATGTGCCGGCAATTCCTCGGGGCGAAAATTGCCGACCATATGATTTGGCAGCACTACCATCAAATTCGCGGGCCCAGAAGCGGGCGTAATATTGTCGCCTGCTGATGAGGATTGCTGAACGAAGCGGACTTTGAACAAACCGAGAAATTTGGGAAGAAGCGTGTGCGATGCATTCGCAGAGATGTGCCTGACAGGGTAGGGTTCAACAATACAGCCAGGTAACGAACACATCAGCAACTTTTAGTATACCTCAAACTCAACTTATGGCTACTGCTTTCTATAGTAACATCTTTCAGTGCCATACATGTACTACGTCGATACATACATCTGTTGCGATCATGCTTAAAGATGATCACCCTTATGCGCACCTGAAGTAGTCGGGTAAGAGAGCGAGCAATAGAGCAGCTTCACGAGGAGTGATATCTTTGAGCACGAACTTCTGATCGTGAGACATGAGGACATTTGCTGTTGAAGCACTACCGCTGTTATTGTTGTTCACGTCAGGACTGCTGAGCGTAAGCAATGGTCCACCACCCAAGGAGTGAGCAAATGCAGAGAGTTGGATGCCGCAAGCGACGCGCAGAGCTCGAAAGGCAGCCCCCGCAAGCTCCTCTGCTTCTATCACCTCATAGTTCAGTTCTTCACTCTTTTCCCCCGGCGTCGACTCTTCATTCGTACGAACACCATCGTCGCGTGCTGTGTTGTCAGATTCATCAAGATTAAAGTTGGCTGAAAATGTTCGGTCTCGAGTAATCACTTCAGAGAGCTCTTCGGCTGAAATAACACCCTCGCGATGCATGTGCCGCGCTTGAGTAATAGCCACAGAGTCATCTGATTCTGTTCTTTCAACTATTGTACTTCTCAAATCCTCTTCATCATCACTGGGTGTGTCTACAACGTCCACCCCGTGTATGCTTCTTCTTGGCCCGTGCTGAGGGGCATCTAATTCTCCATCGTCGCCTTTGAGATCTGGCGAATAAGGAGGAGGCGGAGACGCCGGTGCAGGGTCCACGTGGTTGTTGTTGGGTTCTACCTGGCTCTCTCCAGCTCGAGCTGAAGTACGAGAAGTGAACGCTTCCGGTGGAAGTGGCGCACCTTCATCGACCTGAATACAAGCATGGATACATGTAAAGGAAAGAATCATAATGCGCAAGGGTAGGAGGAGAGAAGCAGAGCATTAGACGAAACAGGAAAAGCAGGCAAAGGCTATTACCACAGCATGCGCCTGACGCAACTCATCGTTGAGCTGCTCTTGCTTCTCGAGAGACTCTGACGAAGGAGAAGACGCATCACCTAATACAGCTCCCAAAGCAGTTGCCAAAGTGAGTGCCACATTCGAATCTCCATAGTTCACTGACACAATGACATCGCTCTTCGGATGATCAGAGGGGCTAGGATTCGAGGAAGCGGTCTTTGAGAACTCCGTTGCCATCGGTAGTGGAGTGGCGTGCATATCAGCGTTAGTTTTACCCTCCAAGTCAACCACATCTGCGTTTCCGCTCTCCAAAATCGTCTCATAAAAGTAGACGATCGCTCCTGACAAAGGATCTACGGTCGACTGCCGCTGACTTGTGTGCGTTTTGCCACGACTGCCTTTCCTGCTTCTGTGGGCCTCCTCAACTTCATTTGTCAACGATTTCGCCTTACTGCTGTCGCTGCTGCTGCGCCCAAGGACGAGATGCCGCCGGAGATCGGACATTCCAAATTTAAGCGGCATGTAGTTCGCATAGCTAAAGGTGGTAGAGGTAGTGTCTTCATCGTCAGCAATATTAGTACTGGTGGTTCCATCGTCAAGAACATCATATGATATAGTGGGGAGATCACAGACATAGCCGAGGACGCGGCGGTTTCCATTATGGCTGTTACTGTGAACAGCAACCCCCGTTGAGTCATCTTCGTCTTCGTAGTCACTGTCTTCATCGTTCCCATTGTCCAATACTCCAGCTAAAGCAGCTGCTGCTCTCACCTAAATACGGGATCATTTCATACTTTAAAAATGATATCGAAGCGCACACACATGCATTTGCTATCATGTAGGAACAAACACCAGTCTTGATTATAATAAAAGCTAGGACGAAAACAGAATTGCGCATACGAATAGGCTCCATCAATAAAACCTGAGGGTCCGCAGCTTTTCTTTCGCGGGCTTCATGAGTCGCAGCAGCGCCCGCACCCGCCTCCAAGCAAGGCGTGCACACCCTCAAGAGCGTGGAGAAGTCGTACCCTAGGAGTGGCAACGAAGCTTTACCCCGCGAGCAGGCCCCACACACGACGCTTCCGCAGGCCCGGCAATGGTGCCGCCGCACGGCGGTGAGGTTGGAGAAGCGCCGCCGGCACTGCGGATTGCTGCATTGCAACACCTGGCAGTGGCAGGAATATGAAGAAGCATATAGCAACAACGAATAACACAACTAACTCAAAGTGATGGAGCAATTCTAACACTGCTAACATATCAGTAAAAAAAAATTGAGAGTGGCGAGAAAAAACAAAATCAAATCACACACAAGCATCTCAAAGTGCATCAAAAGGCATAGACTGCAAAAGCTTCAAGTAAAAATCTAACCTCATCATCTGGCATCCATCTTGGACGTTTCAGTCGACTCGCTACCCACGCAGCATCTTCAGCAGCTTCCACATTTACACTGCTGCTACTCACAAGGATACTTTCACTATTCTCAGGTCCATTGGTGTCTTGAGACGGGGCTAAAACCACCACACCGTCATCTACACCGCTCATTTCCGTTGAAGCTTCAACTGCGCTAAGCTGCAATGCTTGTGACGATGAAGAATCTTGTGGTCCATTCTCACTCAATCGAGGCACATGGATAGTCAAGGTATCTCCTACCTTGGCACCTACGGGGAACAACTCAGTCGTAGTTCGACCACCGGGCAATACTACTCGGTACGACTGGCCAGCCACTAATTTCCGGACTACCACCACCTGCACTGCTTCGAGATGATCGGAGTTACCAACGCTGCTTTCAGCACTCAACGTGCTCCCCGCGTCAATACCAATACTTCGAACTTGGCTACTGTTGCTGCCGCTGCGAGTCATAGCAGCGGCAGCAATCTGGGTAACCGTCACATCAGGGCGAGTGAAATCCCATAAGCCAGCGTAACTTTCCCGCTGTAAAGCTCGGAGGCTACCGAGCTGCTGCAATGCACCAAGAAGCTCGTCCACCGCAAGGGACTCGAGTTGTTCTAAACGAAGGGAAGAAAGAGAAAGTAGCAGAGTCGTAAGTATCGCAGGCATCAGGACAAGCATAAGTCGGAAGGACTCGCTCAACATTGAAGGCGTTGAACACACGCTTACGCACTTTTCAGCCATGGCACGAGGGTTTCAAAACGCAGCATCAGCAAGTGTTCTTGGTACTTGTACAGGAGGGCAATCCCCAGCTGCACTGTGAACACCATGCCGCCTTCTACCAAGAACAAGCTCAGTGCCGCGCGCGAGGTTTCAAAGTTGAAGTTGTAAACGAAAAGCGTCGTGAACCATTCCACAGCGAAGAGCGCGAAAGGGACTTCTTCCTAAAGAAACACAGCGCAATTTTATCGTACGAAAACATTATCTAGAGGCTTATCACCCAGCACAATTTCGTTCCTTCTCGTTAAATCATCACATTAAACCATTGATACACTGAGTGATGCAAGATAGGATAAATCAAACTATTTTCAGGATGCTCCCTGTCTAAATCTTCCATGATCTAAACAGGATCAAGGATCAAAGATCACCTGGTTCAAGTGTTCGTGTAAAAATGGCAAAAAGCCTTCCACGTGGAACTCCAGCCGCATGAGCAAGCAGTGCAATTGGTCGTCTCGCGCGTCAAACACTCGCCGCAAGCCGGAAGCTTGCATGAGCCGCACGAAGAGCTCAAACGCGGCTCTTTCGTCCTCCATACTTAACGGGCACCCTTGAAACGACGCCGGAGCTGCTGCTGCTGCTGTTGCTGTTGTTGTTATTGTTGTCACTGCTGACGATGAACCTTCTTCTGCTTTTGTTGATGCTAGTGCAGAAGTTGGCGACGATGCGTTTTGTTGCGCGAGCACGGTTGGAGTGACGAGCAGAGCAGCAATGAAATTCATGCCTTGCACGTAACCCGTATGTGGGTCCAAGCACGCGTAAGCGGCCAAAACACGGTATAGTGACCCTCGCTCAGGATCGGGATCAATGGCGGCTTCGAACTCCGGCACCACACGCTGCAATGATGACGCATGGTCACGTTTTGTGGTATTCAATGCATCACATAAGAGAAAGCGAATACATGCACCACACGTAAGCGAACAACGAAGTATACGGTAAGGCATTGGAGTTCAAATCAATGAAATTGAGTATTCAAGGCACTTGGATACAACTTGGAATTCAGCAAAGAAATTTCGAGACGATTACCTTTTAAAAAGGAATGAATCGGAGCAGTATAAAATCCAACGACTATCATGTCCTCTGGTTTCCGCGGTGAAGAAAAATAACCACGAGAAACAAAAATTACATACCGTTCGCTTGAGGTCCTTGCGAATGTGGTGACGCACAGCTCGCGTTACCATCAAGGCCGACTCTTCGTCTGCGTTTCCACCAAAGGTGCCATCGTTGCCAGCAGGCACGCCACCAGGACCGTCGGCAAGTAACAATAGTTCCTCCAAGGACCTGCAAGCAGCACCATCATGAGGGGCATGCACACAAGTCAGCGTTGAAACGTTGCAACAAACGGTACTGACATTTTACTAATGGGGTTGAGGCGCGCAAAGATGTACCGCAAGTAGTGACAATTAAAAAAGTGTCAAAAGATGAACGTACACAAAAGAGCAAAGCATTTCTCATGGCTGCTCAGAAAGTAAACGCAGAAACAAAGGCAAATGACTTTCGTATGACAGTATCCCACAAATTTACGCCTCCTTCGTACCGGCCATGCGTGGCCGCTTTATTGCTGCCTGCAAGTCGAGACCAAACGTCCAAGCTTGCTGCGAGCGGAACCTTCCCTGTAAGTGCTATGTCTGCCAGGGGTGCCCGCCGATGGAGTGCACTTGTCAGTGAAGCATCCCACGCCGAAAGGGCAGCGGTGCAAGCGGAGACATCAGCTGCTGTAATACGAGTTTTTACTTTCTCGGCATCTGCTGGAGTAGGAGAAGCAGGTTGAGCACAATCAAGAGTAGGAGATGGTGCAACTGGAACGACTGAGGCCGCAGCTTCAAAGACCGGCGTATCGTCTGTCTTTTCAATTGCCCCCGGAACTCTAGCATCATCTGGAGTCGTGAGCTGAAGAGCTACTAATGTATCGTTCGCTGAAGTGTCTACGTCGACTTCCTCTACGACGTCACTCCCTGATTCAGCTAATTGAGTCGGTGCAGGTGGTGGCATTGCAGTTTTCGCAAAAGGGTTCGTACTCCGCGCTGATACTGGAGGATTCTCGAAGGGCTTGGCGAAGGGGTTCTTCCCACTGCGGCTATGAGGCGAATCAGCTTTAGCACCAATTCCACGCGAAGGAAGTGGTGGTGGCGAAGCAAAAGGGTTCGTTGGCATCGGTCCTGATTGTGTTTGTTGCAGCAATGGTGAGCTGCCTTGTGCCGCTTCGGCCGTCGATGCCGTCGTTGAGTCTGGAGTGGATTTGTTTTCTGCAACAAACCGCCGTTGCCTTACGCCACCACCGTAGAATGCCATAGTGAAAATAGCACGAGTACCTCAAAGAGATGCACCTAGGTTAGGAAATACTCGTTATCTTGCGACAACATTGCCTCTATTTACTGCACGCTGCAACAAGCTTATGATCATGGCATCAAAGCAATATGATTAGCTGAAGATTGATGAGCTGATGAGCTGACCTTTCCGACGAGCATGCCTTACAAATTGCAGCGGCGCGCGCGCCGCCACGCCACGATCAACGTAGTTGATTTCAGTGACGTGACAAGGTGTCAGAACATGGTTGATGTCAGTGACAACGTGTCAGAACATACGTAACGTGTCTTAAGCACGTGCTAGCATATGACAACGTGTCAGAACAAGCACGCAAGGGTTTTTTGTCGTTGTGATGTGACGGACGGACTGACGGACACATTTCAGTGAGAGCACTTTTGAGATGCCGGTACTAAACATCAAACTACGTTGATCTATATACGCCACTTAAACAAGCCAAATACGTCAAAAATACGTCAGCGCCACGACGAAGTGGGAACGAGTGCGAAGTGCGTACTGTCACTACGGCAGTAGCGAAAGTGAAGGCCTTTTTCCGGTCCTATGCACATATGTGCCTTTTTGCATTGCAATGAACCACCTCCGTTTCGTTTATCTTCTTGAGATATGATAATTGTATTCTATGTAATCCAAGTGGCCTGATAAGCATATCTGCGACTAGACTAAACTTCATTTTGACTTGCGCGCAACGCACGCGCGTGCACTTCTGCTCGCAGCATTGGCTTTTGTGTCATTTGGGTTTGTATTAGTTCGATTTCGACTTTATTGGAAGCTTCAAGCTAGCAGAAATCGAGCAACAAGTCGAAGACGGCCCATTAAAACCCATGTAAAGTACTTTCAGCCAGTCAGATGAGCACAAAAGTACTCGGCCGAAATAGCTGCGTTTTAATCTTGCTCCTCGTCATAGAAAAAAAGAACACGTAAATAGCACCATCATTCGCTATCTGAGCTGGCGTAACTTCGGGTCTGTGGCATACACACGAGCCCAGGGTGATTGCGCTGCCGCAGCTTCTACGACCTCAGGGTCGGCGCGAAGCGACCGGCTCGCGTATCTGATGACATTTGAAGCAAAACACAAGCGATTTCAAGGGGTCCAAGACGTGAAGATATATCGAGGGAAAAAAAATCGAGACAACAGTTAATACTCGAGCGTATAGTGTTCGAGAGTGAATAATCTGCCATTCTACCAGTAGGAAAATAAATAACACGGCTTTAAAAATTCGCAAACTCACCGCAAGGCGCCACCGCACTGCGTAACGGCTTCGAGCACCACACTTTTGTCGTTGCGCAGGCTTCCATGTGCGTGCTTGAGCGCCGTGCCGTTGCGCCTCACCGCTATTAACACCGTTTGCTTGTCGGCCTGCCGCCGTCGTTGGAAACCACCCACAACGGTCGAGGATAACATAAAGCGAGATAGATAACAGATCAACAAAAGAGGTGTTGATTGAGAGGGAGGTACGTAGACGTGTCGAGCACTCCAAGAAAAGACACAAGGGGAACAAGAAACTGAAGAAAAAATCAAGATCGAAGAGAGTGCATGCATCCTGAAGCTGAAGATTTCACTTTTTCTTCTTTCACGTCATTTTGTTCCGGCTGCGTCCTGCACTCACCTGCAGAGACGGCGCGGTGCCCGCTAACGCGTTCCCGTGTTGAATGATCGCGGCCTCCGCCACCATCGGCTCTCCCCTCAAACGATCCGAGGCCAGCTTCAAGCTGTTGGCCGCGTCCGAGGCGTCGCTGCTGGCCCGTATCGCCGCCAGAACCGTAGCTTTGTCGTCCCGCAACCGTAAACTCGCGTGCTGAATGGCGCCGCCGCACCTGAGTAAAACGAGGTTAGTCAGAGTGAATTTGTGGTGACAAGAGAGGCAGTAAGAGAGAAAGAGAGAAAGAATGTCAAGAAGCGTGCAACGTCACTGCAATCGGCACTGCAAGCGACTACTGGATGTACAATTGCGCAGACGCGAACGCGTAAAAGTGCAGATAAAGAGCATACATACCCGCGCAAAGCCATCTTCACCACGTCTCGATCGTCTCGCAACGATTCCGATGCCGAGCCCAGCGCGGACCCATTCTGCCTCACCGCAGCCAGCACGGTGCCCTTGTCTTGCTTCAGCGTGTCACTCGCGGCTCCCAGCGCTTGCAAACCATCAGCCGCCGCAGCTACGCGCACAAACTCTGCGTGGTGAGCCGCGAGGACCGGGTCGGCATAACTCAAGGACGCGGGGTCAATGGACACGCAGCGCAGCATGAACTCGGGGTCGGCCTTCAGGGAGGCATGGCAGTCGGTGAGCCCTTCGGCCGCACCAAACTTAGCCACTTCGCCGAGCACGCGCGCTTTGTCGAGCCCCATCGGGTCCAGCAGTTGTATTCTGTAAGATATTACATTCGCACAGACGCGCAACACAGTGAGCGAGCACGCTTACTATTTCAATGACAGGCACGCAAGTAACCTTAGTGATGACTTGACACAGATGTGCAATTCTAACGATTGCGATAAATATAATATTTCGACGAGCAAACACTCGCCGAAAGGAGATAACGCGGCAAACGAGAACGCTTAAAGTAGAAGACACACAGGAGCAGGAGAACATGGCGCTTAGCACACCGTGACACGAAGCCTCGACTATCTCTTGATGCTTCCCATGCTGAAGAATTAAACGCTCTCCCTGCGGTGGCTTTGTCCGTACCAAACAAGTACCCGCAACACACGTTGTCATCTACCTGCAATCCACAATCCGTTATCAAGTAAACAGAACGCACCGAAATCGATCTTCCTACAATCAAAAAGCGATAAGTGCTAATGAAATCGCCGCGCTAGGTAGGACAAATGCTGTGCCAGGAAATTAAAAAAGGTGATAGGTGATAGGACGAAACTAGAAATCGGGACATAGTCAATAATACAAGAAAAGTACTAACTTGCTCAGGGAGGGCAGCTGTGCGAAGTTTTTGGCAGTATGCACACGTGCACCACTTGGACTGCGCTATTCGTAAAGCCGCGCAGTGGCGGCATTTGGGCGCACCGTCAAAATCCCTTTCAAGCTCGCCAGTATCCGGGTTCCAACCCTTGGTACAATGGTTTGTTGAGGCAGAACCTCCCATTGACGATTGATCGATGAGTTAAGGTTGGCAAAGAAAACTAAGTCTACGTACTTAGCTTAGAAGACTTAGACACTTAGACACCCATGGAGCTATAGAATGTCTTTTTCCTGAACCTAACGAAATCCGTCACGAGTGCTAATGTAATATTCCGAACAACAACAATCAGCTCCTGATGAATGAAATCATGAAATCTTCTGATGATGACAATAGAAACATTTAGACGGAGATGGCGTTTCTATTTCTGACGGCGATAGAGGCATCGAATGGAAGTACAATGCATGAAATAACTAAGTACCGAATGGTACGGCGATCTAGAACGATGGACAAATAGTGTGTTGCTACCTAGTAACACCGTCGTTCGCGCAAACTCCTACAGCTGATGCTGACAGGTGATGCTGGCGACATTGGGTTGAAAACTCAGCGACTTAGCGCGCGGATCTGAACAGTGGCGCGCGTTTAAAGCGTCTTTTACAGGCTACCCAGTAATAGCCGCTACCCAATGCCTGTAGTTATGACATTTATTTGGTGTGATTCATATTACATCTCTTGAGCTATGCTCGCGATTTTGTATTTGGTGCTATCGACTAGGAGTCTGGCTTATGCCTCGAACGCGGACTCTTACCTCGTGCGCATCGGCCCCGGCGCAACCTACTACCAACGATTTTTTGAAGCAACTCTTCCACTTCTCTTTCCTGGGACTTCAGTTGAGTTCGTTCTTGAAAACACTGCAAGTAACGCTTGCGATCAAGCCACCAACCTAACCATTCGAGGCTGGTCTAAAACGCCGTCAGCATGCGGTGGTCGCACTGACGTCTTTGTGAGCTCAGAGCCATGGGACGCAACCTCAATAGAGAGTGACCTCCTCATAACCACCGTTTTTGCGCAAGCGCTGCTGCCGCCAAGATCAGCTTCCTCGATATTGTACTTGCCCTTTTACAGTTTGTCGTTTTCGCAGCGTCTGCAGCACTCACCTCAAGCACTCTTACGTCCAGGTCACGAAACACCTCTTAGTACTCGCCCTGGCAGGTTTTGCGCCTTTTTGGCGCGGAATTGCATTGAAGACCGCCTCCGGCTGTTGCGGCTTCTTTCGGCACACGAACACGTGGATGCGTTGGGCTCTTGCGGCTCGGATGCTCCGGTAAGACGTTTCCCAGTAACCCCTCTGCGTTATTTTCTCTCAAGAGGAGACAATTGAGTTGTAAAGTTCAAAAGCATTACCATATTTGTCAGGTAAATGAAGTGATGCATGGGTTTGAAACAGTCGAAAACCACACCTACTTGGATCGAGCTGTAGAAGCCTACACGGGTTATCGATTTGTAGTTTGCGTCGAAAATACTCGCGCGAGTGGCTACATCACAGAAAAGATCGTAAGCGCATTTCTGGCTGGAACAATCCCCATATATATCGGTGCCCCAGATGTTGCAGCCCATTTTGACCCAGAGTCCTTCGTCAATTGCAACGAGTACTCGCTCGAGGAGTGTGCTTCGGAAGTTCGCCGCATTGATCTCAACGAAACGCTCTATCGAGCTATGCGAAATCACCCGCCATTGCATGAAAATCGCCTGAGTGCAGCCTTCAGCTGGCATCCTGATGTGCCTAATGAAGACAATACGTGGACCGTGCCAAGTGCGCTGGAAAATTATTTGGCATCGAAGCAGACTAGTAAGCAGACGTGCGATTCTGATGTGTTCCAGCATACAGAGCTTCTAAGCGCACCACCGGACGTTTCACTGTTGTGGCGCCCTCGAACGGAGTCAGCAATGACTCTATTTCTTCGTGCCGAAAGAGTGTGCCCTTCTGCTACACTACCGCCCGTAAAGTCAAGATTTGGTGCAACTTGCTTGATTACACAGCCTCGCCGATTACAAGGTTTCTTGGGTTGCGAGGTTGGCAATGCTGCGATTAAGGATTCAGAACACACGACATCCTACGTGAAAGGGCGAGAAGTTACTTCTTTGGAGGTTGCGCCTACTTTTCATGGAAATAAATGCATTCCAGCACCCCGATCTGTAAACAGTTCCAACGTTTGGTTGCTCGTACCTGAAGGAAGCTCATGTGACCACTCCAGTAGCACGCCCACAATAGAGAATTCATCCTCGCCCAACACGAGGATAAGTGGACTCATTGTGGTGCAGAGTGCGGCCACTACCACGAGTTCCATGCAAAAGGATGAAACAGGCAACCTGCCGTGGGTCTCGATTTCGAAGGTTGATGCCAGTTGGTTGCATCATGAGCTCACTCGTGGCACGCCATTGGAGATTGAGATTACTTTCAAACCAAAATTTCACCTGGCGATTGATGCATTGCTTGCCGCTGCTGAAGCCAATACGAGTGCTCCTGAGGATAGGAAAACATTGACCAGTCGCGCAGCCTGCGTGCAACATGCGTTAACAATAGGCCCACTTTTCAAGCGTATCAATCTGGCGGCTGCAGGAATATGCCGGGAGTTGGGGAATCATATTTCAGCAGATGCTTTTGAGGCACGTGCTTCTCGGCTTGTGCTATAGGCTTCTTGATATGGGATGTATTTTATTCACGAGAGTTAATGAAACCCTCAAATTCCTGCTTCACTTTTATGTTCCCGGGTCAGGTCGTTATCATTTGCACAATAAGAAATGCCGTAAGAAGCCGGTGGCCATCTCCTAGGTAGTAGATATAAATAAAAAAAGGCATCTTCGGAAATGTGAGTTATGGCCTGGAAGCCAATATTCATTTGGATCTAAATATAACGGGCGATGTGAAGGAGGGCACTTAATTCGCGTTTAAGTTAGAAGCTTGGGTCTTAGATACTATGCGGAACGTATCGAAGTACTTCTCGGAGAACCGTAGTTACTAGTTACAGCACGAACCGCATCGGACCGCAACCAGGGCTTCGGACCGCAACTGCTGAAGGTTCGAAGATTTCTAGAGACTAGAGATCTCTCGTTTCGGACTGCACCCACAATTCGCACCCAGCCTTAGAAGTAAAACGACAGATAAGCGGATTCAATGGTCCCCTGCACTCGACCCGCCCATAAATTAGACAGCTCCCATGCACTTTTCGTCACCACACCCTCACGCCCGAACTAGCCGCGGATCCTCTTCCGTAATCACCGCCACCACCGCCATAGCTTCGCCCAACTCCGGCGCCTCCTAGGTTACTGGCTGTCAGGTTCGTGTTCGACGCGCGGCCCGCGTCCCGGTGCGCGAGGGTGCAGCAGGCCTCCGTGACCCGGGCAATTCTTCGCATGGCGCGCTCGCTGGGGGCAGGGTTGTAGCACGCTCGCAGCGAAGGCATGGAGCGGCCGTAGGAACGCACGTCTTGCAACTGTTCAAACGTAACAAAGATTTGACAGTCAATTCATTCGTTTCAAGCACCACGGCAATGACGTGACGTGGCAAAGGTGACGTTTACGAGTGCCGCAGAAACCTCACGCCAAAGGAATTGGAGATCGAAGCAGCGGGAGGGGGCGCAAACAGTGTGTAGACTAGAACAGTAGCACAATATTTAACATCGCATGCAGTACACACGTACACAAATACATGTACCATTTCTTCCAATCTTGCCCACGGTACGGGCATAGGGGGCATTTCTAAGCTGATGAGTTCGTCTACCACCGAGTCCTACGAAAGCATAGAAAGTGGAAAAAATGAAGTAAGACCCTTTTACGTGTTATCGTTACATGCTCTAATAATGAATTGGCGTCGTTTCCTCAATCCTTAGCTCAACAACACTCGACGACAAATACACTCGTACTATTCAAAGAAATACATTTTTCAACTTAATCACGATCGCAGGCATTCTCAAAATAACCAATTACACACCAGAGTATTGTCATTGACCAACCGAAGGTCGCCTACAGTAGTAACGCCCCGCTTTTTGAGCGCCGACAAAGTTGCTGGCTTCATGGCCAGCTTCATCTGTTTTCAACGATGGTGAAGAAATGTGCGCGCAGAGGTAAAGCAGAGTAAGATGCAAGAAGAATGCAACATGGCTTGCGATGGTGAAGAGATTTCAAAATTTGATTTTGAAAAGTCGGCAGCAATGAAAGGATTTTCCCGTCTTTCACTCCTCCATGCGCATGTGATTTTACCTAGTCTCCGCAATTTGCTCAACTTCATATCGTGAAGTATATAACTCTACTAGAGACGAACCTCAGAGCGCCCAATTCTTTTCTTTTGGGATTTCGTTTCGATTTGTCGCTCTCGCAGCTCCCTCAACTTGTGTATGACCACCTGTACGATACGTGCGCATCACACGAACGAACACGCACTTGTAAGATAAGGGGTTTGGCAGTATAAATTGGAAGCGGGGAGAGACTTAAAAGGCAGGAAGAGAGGAGAGGTGACGGCGTGCATGTAAAAAAAAAATGACAAAAGAGAGCGCCCGGGAGTAAGTAGATGTTTTGAGTAAGAATGGGCAGAGATGCGCAAGAAGTGCTGCCCTTTACCTTCGGGTAACGCGTGCGGCCTTCCTCTCGGCTTGGGTCGTAGACGCTCTTCTTTTCCACCGTAGGGTGGTCGTGGTAGTAGGGTTGCTCCCACTGCTCAAACAACTGTTGGCGTATATATATATATTAGGGCATGGGCATGCATACATCATTCATACTCACGGGTACGTCGCAACGCAAAGAAGATTACAAGAGAGTTAAAAAAAAAACACGATTGAAACATACAGAACAGTTTGTTGAATAATCAGTTGAGCAGCTTAGTGATAATAGGGCCATGCACTGAAAACGTGACGTGAACGAGTAACGAGTTACTCACTTCGTCGGGAATAAACATGACGTCGGCTTCTGATTGGACGCCGTCATCCTCAAGGTCCTTTCACACGCAAATGGAGGAGAAAACAGAAATGGCGTGATACAATCAGACGATAAAAAGACATTACTTGAGGGAATCGTTTGATGAAGGCGCCCAAAAAAGATACTTTCAACTTCAAGCAAAGGCATTATGCAGGAGGAAAGATCAACGCATAGACCAATATAATCCATTACCAGGTATCATTACAAGTTTATCACCTGGAGGAAGCGGTAAAGCCAGGGCGGCATCATGGCGCCGCTCAAGTGCTTCACTGACAGCAGGCCGGAGCGAGCCCACATTTCTACCTGCAAAATGGAATGACATGAGAGGGAGAGGTGAAAGGGAAATTCGAATGAAACGATCATATGAAATAAATGACGAGAACTTTTCTTCCATACGAGGAAAGGATGAAGATAGTATAAAAGAGTACATTCGGTGGTGCTGTAAACACACTGTGCTTTGTGAACTCGCGGATTCTCTAACCTCTGCTGAACCTACCAGATCACGGTTCGGGCTGTAAATGAGTTTCTTTTCGAGTTCAGTCATGCGCTCTTCGACTTCTTTCCACAGCAGCGCCCATTCTTTGGGGTACACTTTGTCGCGCCGCATCACCGAATTCACCTGCTAACCACAGACACGCACACACATAAGAGATTGTGATTGCCCATACAAAGTTGAGGAAGTGAAAGGTGATGGCGGAAATTGCCAGGAAAGGCCAACATGAAACGCGTTTAAGACACAGCGCGTGTACAGCAGCTAGTGGCGCACCATTCGCGAAACATAAGATGTTGAAGGGCCACACCACCTACCACCACCTACCCGCGTAGTGAGCAACCGGTATTCCGCTGCAGCCGACCGAAAGGACTCCGCCATGGTGTCGAACTTGAACGCTGACCTCAGGGCGGTTAAAATGGTGGCAATCGTGCCCATGAGCCCTACGGCGAGGGCGATGTCCTTGGAGCGCATCTGGTGTCATCGTAAGGCGTGGGCACACACCCAGCAGCAGGCCATTGATTCAATTAAGAAGAGGTTTCAAGAAAAAATACCAAAAAAATGCGAAGTGCTGAGTAAGATTTCAAGTATCAAGGCAGTGCGAGGCCGCGAGTAGACTTGATTTCAACAATTGCTGCGCTGCCATAATCAAATCAAGCGAGTTGGGAATAGCATACCGGATCGGTGGCTGAAAGGAACGACAAGAACGACGACACGGAAGTTATGAAAATGGAAGGCGTCGTAAAACACGCGTTGTTGAGGTATGTGTAGTGCTGCGATGCCAGAGTGTACCTAAAAATAAAAGCGTTTTGGAGGGTGTGAACAAGTCAATTATTAGGTAGTGCGTGATGATTAAACAGGCAACTTGCGATAAACGTTAGAGCAACGAATGGCGTGGGCTCTAGACTTCAGAGTCATATCGTAGAGCCAGCACAGAATTGAGATAACGTTCTCGGCTGTTTTCATTGTGCACGGAACATGAAGAGTGCCTTCGGGAAAGGTAGCTTCAAAAAGGTTGCAACCCACGCCCTATAACACATAGCCTAAGGTCTAGCAATGTCGTGAGTACATGTTCTGGCGGTAGAGCACATCGTCTAGTAGCTTTTCAGCCTTGTACAAGGAGCGAACGTGCTCGTCCTCCTGCTCTTCATGCCAGATCGCGAGATCGTCCCCCGCCTCGGAACGGTTGCTTCCGTACCCGCCACCTGTTTCTGAATTTCCCGACCCATCGAAACCGCCCCGTGACCCATTTCGATATTTCGGTGACTTTGCCTCTGGCTGCTCTTCTACGTCGAGCACCTTTGGCTCTTTCTCTTTCGTAGGCTCCTTTGTTGGCATGTTAGCACAGCAGTTTGATCCTTTCAGGCATACATTTTTTCGAAATCTCTTGATTCTTGATGCATGGTTGAGTTCTACTTTTCTTTTTAGAAACAATATTAGGGTAGAAATCCCGCCGTCACCTCGTCACGTCATTTCTCACGTCATGTCGTGTCATCTCTTGGTGTCATGTCTGGCATGTTGCTGTGTTGCTGCGTTTCTGGGGGCTGTATCTTACAGCAAAGCAAGAGCGAGAGCAAGAAGTGTTACAGAAAATCCCTAATATAGTATCACAAAAATATTGATGGAAATCCCCAACGATTTGACGTAAAATTACGGGTTATTTATATAGACATTTTTCGCAACAAGAAGCAAGAAGTAGTTTTAGTGCTCCAACACACCATCGTAGTCGCTAGAGATTGCTTCGACCACAAGTATGTCCGGGAAAGCCAAGTCGCCCAACCCTCGAGTTGATGGATGGGATGCGATCTCAGCAGACGCCCCTACATGGCTCGAAATTACCTTGCCTGGGCCACCTTTAGAGGACGTCAAATACCACCACGCTGCTCGTGAAGGCATTGCCAAGGTGATTTGCCTAGATTATAGTCGACACTAGCCATCTTATTAATTTCTCTTATATATCCGCGTTACCCTAGAGGAATGCTGGTCTGCTAAGCAATGAATCGCTTGGCTCTTTGTTGTATTCGGCTTCTGGCAAACAGATCACAATAGACAGGCCCGAGCTGCACAACGCCTTTCGCCCTCGCACAGTGCTTGAAATGAGCCGAGCCTTAGCGCATGCTCAAGATGACACGGCCATTGGAGTGATCATCATGGTTGGCGAGGTAATACTGCTATCCCTTCTAAAAGGCCTAATTCTGTACTGTTAGGCGTCATTCGTCGTACATGTTAAGGGCAAGATCACCTAAACGCAGGCTTCCGCAAAGTTATCCAGTTGTTTTGCTAGTTTTATTCTTCTTCGACCGTAAGCATCTCTGCCGCTCAAGTGCTTTTGTGTTCTTCTCGTCGGTGTCGTGCTTCTTTTTCTTTGCCTTGGGTTAATTTAGGGCCCCAACGCGTTTTGCAGCGGTGGAGACCAGTCGGTGCGAGGGGAAGGAGGCTACGAGGACGGCAGCGAGGAGTCGCACGGGCTCTCAGTGCCGAGGCTTCGCGTGCTGGACCTTCAGGTGGTGACGACCGCAGCTTGAGAGCTTGAGAGAATGTCCAAACATAAAAGAGCGTGCATGTGTAATATTGAACTAAAATGGCGAGAGTATTTAGGAAAGAGGAGTTAGTGTTCACAGCGTTTATATATGTTCTTGCATCTAAACACACGTCAAAAGTCAGCCATGCCACGCGTCTACGCGTTGTTGATTCCACATGCCCCGTCTCTTTTCTCTCATCGCTAGGTGCAAATGCGGCGGTGCCCGAAGCCGATCATTGCTTCGGTTGCCGGCTACGCCATTGGCGGAGGGCACATTTTGCACATGGTCTGCGACATCACCGTCGCTGCTGACAACGCGGTTTTTGGGCAAACGGGTCCACGTGTGGGGAGCTTCGATGCCGGGTACAATCATGAAAGTTGCGAAGGATTTACGTGCAGCCATGACACTTTTGACAGACTGCTGCACTACGTCCTTATAATTCACGAGAGCACGAGCTCTTTCTGTTGCGCAACTCCCTCTTCCAAAACACGAACTTTGATTCTCTTGTCCTCTCCTTTGTTCCCATGCATGCATGCCTAAACTAGATACGGTTCGAGCCGCATGGCTAGGCTGGTGGGCCAAAAGAAAGCGCGGGAGATATGGTTCTTGTCGCGTTTCTACAGCGCGTCGGAAGCGCTCCAAATGGGGCTGGTGAACGCAGTGGTGAGACCTCGTGGGAGCACACACTGACTTAGCTCTCGACCTAGTGTAGACATAGTGCAGCTAATATGCCATCTTTTGTTTGCACGACCTCCGTGACCTTTTCTTTTTCAGTCATACGGACTCTCCGTGTCATATCAACGTCAAACCCCATGAAGACCCCATAGAACCTTCGTAGTTTAAAACGCTAATATGAGCAACCATATACACTGTGTCCACTGCTTCAACCATCCCCAAACCAGGTGCCGCTGGCCGAGCTTGAAGGCGAAACCGCGAAATGGTGCCGCCGCATTCTGCAGAACTCCCCCACCGCCATTGCCTGCCTCAAGGCCGCGTTGAACACCGACGAAGACGGCGCCGCAGGAGTGCAGGTGGGGGGGGGGGGGGGGGTGCTGTCAGAACAGTAATTGGTGTGTGTGGACAGGCACGTATGCACTTTTTTTGAAATACTTATTTTAGTTTCTCTACGTATTTTTTTGTCCTTTCTTTTTGGCTTCAGGAGCTGGCTGGTCAAGCCACGAGGCTCTTTTATTTGTCCGAAGAAGGCAAAGAGGGACGCAACGCATTCATGCAAAAACGACCGCCGAACTTCAGAGACATTCCCTCGTCGAAGCTGTAGGGCAAGATTTTTGATTGGAGCTGTCTAGGTAACTGAAGGGAGCACTTTTGAATGGCACTTGACCATACCCTTTTCTCTCTGCTCATTTCCTCATTTCAATTAAAACATAACTAATGACTTGAGCTTTTGGCTTCGTAATTCGAAATCTAGGACGAGGGCATCCAAGGCTGCAGTATGTTTAATAGAGCTAGCGGCCTGTAGTCAGTATCTGAGAGCACACCCCAGTGGAGCTTGAATCCATTTGGTGCTCTAAATAGCCAGCACGAAATTTCACCACACCAAGACGCGACCGACCTAGGAAACCCCGGGGGCTTAGATTTAGCGATAAATTTAACGCTAAATCTGAATTTTACGTTATTAAGCGCATTCCCACTTCTGCCCGCAGCATTAGCTTCTGTGCCATTTGGGTTTGTATTAGTTCGAGTTCGAGTTCGATTAAGCCCATTTAGGCCCACTAAACTGGCACTAAATTCCACCCCAGGAAGACCCGGAGGCTTACATTTAGCGCTAAATTTGGCGCTAAATTTTTGCCAATTAAGTGCTCATTTACAGACTTAAATTTAACGCTAATTTTGGTGCTAATTTGTGGCCTAAATATATTCGTTGAATTTAAGCCCCCCCCTCTCCTTCAATGAGTCCACACCAGGATCCAGGATGCGGCCGATCCAGAGTGGTCAGGGGGCTTAAGTTTAGCGCTCAATTTAGCGCTATTTTAGACAAATTTAGTGCTAATTCAGGGGCTTATATATAGCGTAAGTCACGAATATCGCCGAATGGATTTAAGGTCGCCTGGAGAGTGTTATTCAGTGCCCTTCCTTAGTTTCTAAACTTTTTGCCGTAGTGCCCAGCAACCCCCTTTACCTCCCCCGAACCGTTTGGTTTGAATGCTGGCGCTGATACTTGATACTTGGTCTGAAATTTAAATGGAGATATCCATTATTCATGGATTCCGGGTTATAAGTGGAGCCATAAAGCGAAGAGTGCAAGTGATTGCCTTGACGTGTGATGTGCGTGTGGTCTTAGGACTGAGGTCACCCATCCCAGTTCGCAGTTCGGCGTGCCCAGAAAATTATATTCATTTCCATTTGCTGTTCTATCTCTCATGCGAGGCGTTTCTTTGTCTTTGGGGTGTTCTAGCCCGATTTGCCATTCCCGTATTCGCATTCACGAAGACAATATACGCAAGCGACGGGGCCCTTATTTAAATAGCACGTATATTTGTCTTCGACTCACAACTCAAGCAAGTGAAGGTTTTCGAAGAACAAGAAGTGTGACAATTGGAATCCGATACAAATCATAGTGAAATCAATTCCACTCCCAATAACCACTTCCGTAGTCACAGAATATCTCGCTGCCAGCGAGTATCCGTTCAGATGCGACCTGTACGAAGATCAATATCGTATTGGTTACACACAGCAAAACAAAAGAAACATGTAAGTAGGCAAGAAAGGAAGAGGAATACGAAATGCAACGCACCACGAATCGCTTGGGGCTATCATCTGGGCCACCAGTGAGATACGAGTTCCAGTGCAGCCCAGTTCGGCACTCACGCTCCACAAAACTTGGTTGGGCAACTCCATCCAAGGGTGTGGTTGTTGTCCTCTTCAATGATGTGTTGTAGCAGTCGTTGATGAGCGAACACACACCTTGCTCAACCTACGAGTGGAATGGCTGCGAGGTAAAAAGCTCAAGTATAAATGTTGGGCACACACTTTAACGCAATCAGATTGTTAGACTAATGAAAAAATCTGCAGATGAAAGTAACTTGACTCACCAGGACACCGCGTGTATTGGTCACGAAACGATCAAGAAGCACTTCAGGAATCAAGTGGAAATCTTCGTAGTTTACATAAAATCCACGCATCTAAAAGAATTATCAGAGGTCTTGATATGAGTAAAACTTCTCAACTCGTGAAAATGGCACGCCATAGCAAGTACAGATGCGCCTACTAACCTCGCACACGACAGCGCCTTCTGGAATGTCTCTGGTCGCAAATATCCCGTCGCCAGCTCCTGGAATCTAGTTCCAACAGGGAACAGAACACAGCTAGACTCATTCAAACAAAAATAAACGCACTTGTGATTATTTGCAGTACTGCAGTTAAAGGCTTGTTTGGCATCATCTGATCATCTTTTACCGTGCTTGGCCCAATGCGGAGATCAACGAAGTCGCTCTCCATAGGCTGAAGTTTTTGCTTCAATTCCTCATAGGCCGCCGCTAACATAGCTTTCTTATCGTTTGTTTGGGCCACAGCATCTGGTATCGACTTGTCCTTGGTTGTGGCATCCGAGTTTGATGAGGCTACTGAGGCTGCTGCTTCTAAAGCAGCACAAAGCTGCTCGATAGCGGCAGCATCTAAGATGCCACGGTCAGCTGCCCAACTTATCACATAAGCTCGCCGCTCATCACTTGTCATTGAGGCGCTAGCTGTCAATTCTATAGATTCCCCATCAAGGACGACGGGAACGCGTACGATGTCAGGAACCATTGTTTTCAAATTCAGTTGGCTACGTGAACGACGGACGTTGGAATCCTGAATAGTTTGTGCAAGGCTTGCGGGTAGCCAAGCTACTACGATAAACAAGAGAGAAGAGTAAAAATGCATTGGTCGCACTTGGTTCAACGAATGAGTGTGATAACTTTCGGAATTTTTTTTATGCCTAGCTCAGTTCTGTAGAATATTTGATTTCTTAGCTTCAGTGCTGTTCGCTTCGTGGTTGCTGGCGGAGCTTTCCATTGCAGCATGCATGCAGGATGAAGCATTCTTCAGAAATAGATCAACGAAGAGTTGATGTTTTGGCGGGCATCTCATAAGTAGTGCTCTCACTGAATTGTGTCCGTCAGTCAGTTACATCACAGACACAAAAAAACCGCGCGTGCTTGTTGTGATACAGGTAGTTCCGGGTAATAAGGGCGGGGGAATTTGGCCTCAGCCCTCGCTCTCTTAGCGTTTTTTAGTACTGCAGTATAAGAGGGAAATCGATTTCTAACAGGTGGAAGTACCGAATTTTAACCCTTATTCCCTTAACGTGACAACCATCTTGACACCCGGAACTACCTGTAGGCACGTTGCCATATGCTAGCACGTGCTTAACATAGGTCCGCATGCTTGCACTATGATCTCACATGTGTGGCTCATGACATGACGATAGCGCTCTATACGCACTGCTATAGACACAGTAGTGGTTTCTGTATACGCAGTCGACTTGCTCTCAAGGTGGAGGGCCTTGCGAGGGTTTCGACAAACGCTGGATGACGACCACGACTAGCGTCCGTGGCGTTTGATGGAAGATTTATGAGTTTAGCTCTATGATAGGGAGGGACCGCTAGGCCACAAGCGGCCCGCTTGCATGTTACTGTTTGTATATTGAGAGGGGCTTTTCTATTCACTGCCACTCCGCGGACGAGGAAGAAGTTCCTGTCCCGTCAAAGCCTCTTTTGGCTCAGGGACAGAACAATAGGCGCCTTGCGCGATGAAAGGCACAATTTGACCTCTGCCGAGTGGACCTCGTGTTCCGCATGTCACGAGCTTCTTTGCTCGCGCGCCTTCCTCTTTATTGTTCTGCGGAGTGCGCAACATCCACAAATTCCTCGCTTTTTGCAAATTTTCCGAGGAATTTGGCCAATGCCCCTCTCCCTCCTGAATTATTCCGCGTTGCTTTGTTTGCGCAACGCACGCGCATTCCCACTTCTGCCCGCAGCATTGGCTTCTGTGCTATTTGGGTTTGTATTAGTTCGAGTTCGACGGCACTCACGCTCCACAAAACTAGGTTGGGCAACTCCATCCAAGGGTGTGGTTGTTGTCCTCTTCAATGATGTGTTGTAGCAGTCGTTGATGAGCGAACACACACCTTGCTCAATCTACGAGTGGGAAACCTGTGAGGTAAATACTTAATAATCAGTCTTAGGCCTAGACTTCATTTCTTTCAAAGGGCGCAACCTTAAGTATTATCAACTTGTCAAGCTTATATAAATTCTGCGCATGGAAGCAACTTGACTCACCAGAACACCGCGGGAATTGGTCACGAAACGGTCCAGAAGCACTTCAGGAATCAAGTGGAAATCTTCGTATTTGACGTACAAGCCGCGCATCTAAAGATAAAATCGGAAGTCTAGGTGTGAGCCGAACATCTTGAAAGCGGGAAAACAGCCTCTGTAAGTACCTCGCACACGACAGCGCCTTCAGGAATGTCTCTGGTTGCAAATACCCCGTCGCCAGCTTCTCGAATCTAGGGGGCAGTGACGTCGAAAGAAGCAGAAAGACGACGATAGACGTTCTGGTATCAGCAGTGCTCAACTCATTGAATTAAAAATGCAGATACTTCATTTGAAGTGTACAGTACGGTAGTTCAATCCATGTTTGACATTCTCCAATCATCTTCTTACCGTGCTTGGCCTAATGCGAAGATCAGCGAAGTCGCTCTCCACAAGCTGAAGTTTGTGTTTCAATTCCTCGTAGGCTGCCGCTAACATAGCTTTCTTATCGATTGCTTGGGCTGTCGCATCTGATATTGAGTTGTCATAAGTTTTACTGTCCGCGTTCGATGACGCTTCTGAGGCTTCTGCTTCTAAAGCAGCACAGAGCTGCTCGACAGCACCGGCCTCTTGAATGTTGTATTTAGCTGCCTAGTTTACAACATGAGCTCGTAGCTCTTCACTTGTCATCGAGGCACTAGCTATCAACTCAATAGATTCGCCGTTGAGGACAACGGGGACGCGCAAGAGGGTAGGATCTGCTGTATTCAACTTTAGTTCGCTACTACTCGTAGGTCGGTAGTTGGAGTTATCAATAGTTTCTGCGAGGCTTGAGCTGAGCCAAGCTATGAAAAACAAGATGATTGAGTTCATATTCATTTAACTGCTCTATGCTCAAACGAAAAAAGTTGAGAACCTCCGAGGAGGTGCAGACTATGACGCTAATCTTAGCTGGCTATGGAGGTCAATTAGTGGCGTCGAGCTCGCTGTACCTTGCTAGCCTAGAGCCACGAATATGTGGATACTCCTGTGAGGCAGCTTTCCTTAGAAGCTTCAATGCCTAGCTTATCTAGAATCTTTTACATTCAGCGCTCTAGGCTTCGTTATTCCTATGGTAGTTAATAGCAGAGCTTCCTAAAACAACATTCAGCATTTTTTCTGCATTCTTCAAAAATCACGATGTTGTCATCACGTCATCACACTGGCAACATCACGAGCCAATCAATCAGCAAGCACCAAACAACTCTTCATCGGTGCACGCACCACCATTTTCTGAACAAGAAGTGTTATTAGCGCTGCAAGATATCATCGCAAGGGCGCGATAAATGTTCAGGCGTTCACCAAAGCCAGCAGTCGACTTGGCTGCAGGTCCTGCGGCACGGCCAGGTAGTAACGGTCCGGTGAGGCGGCCATCTACGGGTAGTCCTCGGGCACCTCCTGGCCAGCGGCCTTCGCAACGTGGATCTCCGAGGGCGGCACGACCGTCTGCACTCTCGGCGCCACCGGGCTGCGCAGCATCCGCTGGAGCTTCATCGCCTGGCCAATCTCGAGGAGCCAATGCGCGGCCATCCAGGCCGCCCTCTACTCCGCCAACTTCGCCACCGCCAAAGGTGGCACCAGCGAAGCCTCCACCTCGCAAGGTCAGTTCATATTAAACTTGAATCCTATGTATAGCTGCTATTAAGATGAGCTACTTCATGCGTCTATGTCTTGTTAATTATTTCTTGTGCATTTATCTATCTTGTGCAGTTCGTAGTGAATGCCCCATGGTTGATTTTCACTTTTCCATCTGTTCCATTTTTTTGCCACCACCATCTATTCTGGTACATTATTTTCATGGCAGGTTCTGCTAGTAAATTTGGCGCTGCCTATTGGCTTAGCTTTCAATCGCGATATGAAGGTGACCAAAGTCACTCCCAACGGACAAGGCGAGCAGGGCGGCATTCCGGTGGGAAGCATCGTGCTTGCGGTGGCGGGCACTCCCGTGAAAAACGTGGTGGATTTCCAGCTCGAAATGCGGCGGTGCTCGTTTAACGGGGACGAGTTCTGCGAAGTGGACTTTCAAATCAAGGAGCGCAAGTTTTGCAAGGTAAAACATGTGCACGTATTTCATGACGATGCGAATGGGGTTTCAATCTTTAGTGACCATTGTATACAAGTCCATACATAGGCAAGGCAATATGCGCGTGATTTGATGTTCATTTATTGTGCTGTCTTGTGTGCATAATCTACTTACTAGGTGCTCCTCGACCGCCCTCTGGGAATGCAGTTTTCAAGGGACATGGTGGTGGAGAGCGCGGAGCCCCAGGGGCAGTGTGGGCTGGGAGGGCTCTTTCAGGGGTGCGTCATCAAAGCGGTGGGCGGTGGCGGCGCAGGAGCGAAAGTGGCCGGTACCAGAATAGTGGTCTTTTCATTGACTTGCGCGAGAAGCTCAAGTAGAGACTCATCGTACTACTTTTTTATGACATATTTTATCACGTGCTTGTTTTTCTTATATGCACATGATGGACGTTTCTTCTCGTGTGATTTTTCTTTATTAATCAACTCCTTCGGCAGGCGTGCAGGCGTTTCTGGCCGCCGTGCAGGCAGCCAAGCAAAAGGGCGCCGACTCCGTAGTGCTCATTTACGAAGAGCCTGACCTGCCGAGGCCTCGAGACAACAGCGAAGTGCCGGTGGGAGGAAGCAACAATGCCGATCTCAGCAGCAGCAGCAGTGATGGCGCTAGCAGTGGCGGCGGTGGCAGTGCGGAGAGCAGTGCGGAGAGCAGCAGCAGCAGCAGCAGCCGGAGTAAAACGCGCCGCGCTTCCACCCTCGCAAGCGGCCCCGTACTGAACAACGACGACAATGGTGATGGAGCAGACGGAGCTGCTGCTACGGCAGAGACGGTGGGGGCTTCAGTGTTTGTCGGGCACGGTCCTGGGCACTGGGGCACCAAAGAGAAAGCCAAGGAAGTGATTGGGCGCTTTTTGGAGACCCTGCAATTGGAGACTTATGCGCCCCGGTTCGAGGTGCGTGCGTTCAGAAGACAAGAAAGAGTTCGCAGTATGCAGAGAGACATTTTGGTGCTGTTTACCCTTTCCTCTATCTCTATTTCGTTTTCTCGTTTTTTCGTTCACTTTGGTTGGTCTTATATATTATTCTTTCGCGGCTATAATTTTTATTCTCAGTTTCTGATATATTACACCCCCTTTTTTTGTTCT
>Ga0307979_1000353_pt1 | contig 30768 bp, 24 predicted proteins | sample OrgLakmetage1058_FD_201833 | JGI IMG/M metagenome (GOLD analysis project Ga0307979, IMG submission 201833) | Saline water microbial communities from Organic Lake, Antarctica - #1058 | ecosystem: Environmental > Aquatic > Non-marine Saline and Alkaline > Saline | place: Antarctica: Organic Lake...
TTTTAGATTAACTTAAAATCAATCTAAATTATTATTTTTTTTAAGTAGGCTTAGAATAAGCTTGACTATGAATTACGCAATTCATAAATAAATTGCCTTTTATTAGCATATTCATATATTTCAGCCCTTAATGCGTCAAATAATTAAGAGTAATTCATTATTTGTGATAATTTTAATGATTTTTCAAAAACGTTCTCATTTTTGTATTTTTGTAACAAATTACCTTAAAACAAAATTATATGGCATTTGATATTGATATGATTAAAGAAGTGTACCAACGCATGGATAAGCGTGTAAACGAAGCACGTAAAATTGTTGGAACGCCACTTACCTTAGCAGAGAAAATTTTATATTCTCATTTATGGGATGGAACTCCCACAGAAAAGTTAGAACGTGGCAAGGACTATGTAAACTTTGCACCAGATCGTATCGCTTGTCAAGATGCAACAGCACAGATGGCATTGTTGCAGTTTATGCAAGCTGGAAAAGAACAAGTTGCTGTTCCTACCACAGTTCATTGCGATCACTTGATACAAGCAAAGCAAGGAGCAAAAAAGGATTTGAAACATGCCAATGAAACTTCTAATGAGGTTTTTGATTTCTTAGAATCAGTTTCTAATAAATATGGAATCGGTTTTTGGAAACCAGGAGCAGGAATTATTCACCAAGTGGTTTTAGAAAATTATGCTTTCCCAGGTGGAATGATGATAGGTACAGACTCTCATACAGTAAACGCCGGTGGCTTAGGTATGGTTGCTGTTGGTGTAGGTGGAGCAGATGCAGTAGATGTAATGGCAGGCATGCCTTGGGAATTAAAGTTTCCTAAACTTATAGGTGTAAAACTAACAGGAGAACCACAAGGTTGGACTGCAGCTAAGGACGTTATTTTAAAAGTAGCTCAGATTTTAACCGTAAAAGGAGGAACTGGCTGTATAGTAGAATATTTTGGTGAAGGCGCTAAAAATCTTTCTTGTACAGGAAAAGGTACAATTTGTAATATGGGTGCTGAGATTGGAGCAACTACTTCAACTTTTGGTTATGATGATTCTATGGAGCGTTTTCTTAGAGCAACTGATCGTAACGATATTGCAGACGAAGCAAACAAAATAAGAGAGCATTTAACTGGCGACCAAGAAGTGTATGATGAACCAAATAAGTATTTTGATCAAGTAATTGAAATTGACCTTTCTACTTTACGTCCACATTTAAATGGACCATTTACTCCAGACTTGGCTACTCCAGTAGGAGAGCTTGGTGAAAAAGCAAAGAAAAATGGTTGGCCAATCAAAGTAGATTGGGGACTAATAGGTTCTTGTACCAATTCCTCTTATGAAGATTTAACAAGAGCAGCTTCAATAGCTAAACAAGCTTTAGATAAAAAATTAATACCTAAGTCAGATTTTGGAATCAACCCAGGTTCAGAACAAATTAGATTTACAGCGGACAGAGATGGATTACTAAAAGTTTTTGAAGATTTAGGAGCTACTATTTTTACAAATGCATGTGGACCATGTATTGGGCAGTGGGATAGAAGCGATCGAAAAGGAGACGAAAAAAATACAATTGTACATTCCTTTAACCGAAACTTCTCTAAACGTGCAGATGGAAATCCGAATACGCATGCGTTTGTAGGTTCACCTGAAATGGTTGCCGCTATTGCAATTTCAGGACGGCTAGATTTTGATCCTATGAATGATACTTTAATCAATGAAGATGGAGAAGAAGTAAAGCTAGATCCACCAAAAGGTATAGAACTTCCACCACTTGGATTTGATGTAGAAGACAATGGATATTTAGCCCCTCTTGATGATGGAAGCGTTGTAAATGTAAAAGTGGCAGAAGATTCTGATAGGTTACAACTTTTGGATCCATTTGATGCTTGGGATGGTAAAAACCTAATGGGAGCTAAACTTTTAATTAAAGCACACGGAAAATGTACAACCGATCATATTTCTATGGCAGGACCATGGTTAAAATACCGTGGACATTTAGATAATATTTCCAACAATTGTTTGATTGGAGCTGTTAATGCTTTCAACAAACAAACCAATTTTGTAAAGAGTCAAATTACAGGTGAGCATGATGCTGTACCTAAAACGCAACGAAAATATAAAGCGGATGGCATTCCAACAATTGTAGTGGGTGATCATAATTATGGTGAAGGTTCTTCACGTGAGCACGCAGCGATGGAACCAAGACATCTCGGTGTACGTGTAGTTTTAGTGAAATCATTCGCAAGAATCCACGAAACCAACTTGAAGAAGCAAGGAATGTTAGGAATAACCTTTCAAAATGAAAGTGATTATGATTTAATTCAAGAAGATGATACCTTCAACTTTATTGATTTAGAGAATTTTGCTGAAGACAAAGCCTTGACTATTGAAGTTGTTCACAAAGATGGATCGAAAGATACTATTAAAGCGAATCACACTTATAACGATACTCAAATTGGTTGGTACAAAGAAGGTTCTGCTCTAAATATGATTAAGAAAATGAACAAGTAGAATTTACAAAACTAGTTGAATTAAAAAAACCCTTACTTATATAAGTAAGGGTTTTTTTAATAAATAAGCTAATGCATGTTGTTTTGAGTTAGGCTTCAAAGAATAAGTTATTGTAAAAGAATTTTCCTTAATAGTTTGGGGTAAAATAATAATTTATGCTTTTCCGTATCTTTCCCTAATGTCCTCACTTATTAAATGTAAATTATTAAAAGCCTCTGAAACATAATAACAAAAGTCTTAGATGTCAGAATATATTAGAGCAGATATGTCCTTTTTTCGGCTTTAGCCAGCATCACAAAACATCGGGTAAACCTAATGTTGATGTATTAACGCCTTTTCAGAGGGCTGTAATTAAAATGTCAAAGCCAAAAATAGTCTAGTACTTGTTTTTATGGTTTAAGTTCATAAGGTATAAGCCTTTCAAAATGTAAAGTGGGTATGAATACTATTTTTACAAGGCTATTGAACGATAAATTATCGGGGAAATAAAGGATAGACATTTAATAATTTAAATAAGGAAATAGAATAGGCTTTATAGTATAACTTAAGACAATAAAAGCAACATCTATATAAAATAGATGTTGCTTTATAATTTATATAAATTAAGAAAATTACTTAATTCTTAATAAGCTTTTTATAACCAATTAAGCTACCGATAGTTAAAGATAAAATTAAGAATAAATGTCCAAAGATTGGAACAGGCTCATCGTTAACATCATCTTCGAATGTAATACCATCTACACCTCCAAAGCCTTGTGCAAATGCATCGCTGCTTGTGAATATTAAGACTGCAAATATAATCAGTATTAAAATGTTAGTTTTTTTCATAAATTCATTATTTTAATTAGCTATTTCCGATATAAGTTAGTTATATGAAAACAAATAAAACTGTAACCCTAATCAAAGCAAACAATGGATAAGTGTCTTTCATATACTTGACAAATTTAAGGGTAAAATCAAGCTACTCTATTTTTTTAAATACAAATATAGCCATTTTAAGGTTTATATTGTATTTAAAAGGAATAATGCTGCTCTTTTGCTAAGTTTAAAGGCTGCTTTAATGTTCAATTTGAAAAGTATACTTACAGTACTTTTCGAGAAAAAGTTGTCTTACTGAATTTTATATCTTTATAGTCCTTGCGAATAAATATGATTTTACTATTTTTAATCTAAACTCATTTTGTGCTTGTAGAATAGGTATTTCGTAATTCCAGAAATATTAAGGGTATGTAAAGTAATAATTTGAACTTTTGGCTTGTTTTTTTTCGGTTTTACTGAGATAGAATTTTTAAAAGGTTCAAAATCTTTTTGCTTGAAAATAATGTAATGTTGGGTTAAATAATGTTAATGATTTAAATCAGATCTTTTTATGGAATAGTATGGTTTTTATTTTAATTATTTGATAATCATTTAATTACAAAAAAAAGCTATTATATACCATAAATAAGCACTTTTGAATGCATCATTACTTAATTTTAATCATTTTTACATTGGAGTGTAAAAATGTAATTCATGAGTTCTTCTTTGTGTCTTGCACTCTCTTTGTTGTGGAAGTAATTTAGGTCAAGCACATCAGTTTTTAAAATTGTATATTCTTCAGGTAAGTTATTTTGGAACTCTTGTAAAAATGTGTTTTCTACTATTACTTTAATTTCACCATTATATTCAATTTTATTAAAATCGATTGGTTTTGAAATCAGGTTTATTTCCCAGATGGTTTCAGGGCGTATTGACTCGAAATAATATAGATTCTTTTCACTTAATTCAGAGGTACTAAAAGTCTTATAATTGCCATTATATTTTAGAAATTGAATTCCATATAGTCCTACTGTTGTAATAATTAGAACTAAAGCTATCGAGGAGAAAAACAATCTATTTAGTTTTAAAGGATTGAAATTGAAAAAGATAAATCCAGAAACAGTGAACATTAAGGTTATAAAAACATAATACCAAATCCAGAAATCACTGTTTCTAACTTCTAGGAATAAAGGTATAGTAACAACAGAAAGACCAATTATAAAAAGCAAGGAATAGTGAATTTTCATCGATACCTGAGACCATAAATCTAGTTTTTTACTTTTTATTTGATATGAAATGATCTGAGCTGTATTGAAAGCTAAGGGAATTAGTACAGGCATTAAGTACCTGCTTTTTTTCTCTGGTATAAAGGAAAGTAATACAACAGCTAGAATCGTCCAAAGCCAAGTAAATTTGTATAATTTCGGGTTTTCTACTTTAGATTTATAATATGGATATAGCAAACTTAATGCGGCCGGTATGGTCCAAATGCCTGATTGAATAAAGAAACTCCAATAGTAATAAAAAGGCCTCACATTATAACCCGACCAATTGGAAGTTTCTTTGCTAGCAATTTGTTCAAATACGAAAGGGCTAACATTTTGAACATATAAATACCAAATTCCACCCAGCGCAAGTCCTAATACTAAACAAACCAAGCTTATTAAATATACTTTCCTGTCGGTTGTGTAGGTGATAAAAAAGGCAATTATAAAAGGTAAAAATAATACATATAAACTCACTGGGCCTTTAGATAAAACTGAAATAGCAAAACATATAATTGCTAAGATAATTGTCCCATATATATGGCTTTTATTGTAAAAAGATTTCACTAAAAATAACAATGCTCCAAGCATAAATGCATGTGTATATATATCAGAAGGGGCTTCAAATCGTATTTCTATGTAATAGTAAGAAGTAGCTAAAATCAGTGCTCCAATAAAAGCAGTTTTTTTCGATTTCCCTATACTCTTAAATAAATAAAAACTAAACAGAACACCTATAGTTGCTACAACAGAGGTTGATATTCGGTACAAATAAACAGCGGCAATATCAGATTGAATAAATAAGGTAGTAAACCAAGCGGGAAAAGGTGGTTTTTCAAAGCGAGGTTGCCCATTCATAGTTGTTAAAAACCAGTTTCCGTCCCGCAACATTTCACTAGCTACATTAAAATTCCTAGCTTCCATAATAGTTACAGGTAATTCTATTAAATTGAGAAAATACAGTAGCAAACAACAGATTAATAAACTTAAAACAGGGTATTTAGATATTAAATTAAGCATTTTCTGACTTTATTAAGTATATATTTCGGATATAAATAAATATTCCAAAAGCATGCCCAACAATTAATACGGGGTCTTTCCTTAAAACTCCATATAAAAAAATTAGTAGAGAGCCGCACAAGCTTAATATCCAAAATCCAACTGGTAATTTTGAAATTTTTTGCTTTTCAGAATACAACCATTGGTATACAAAGCGTAGGGTGAAAATAATTTGGCTAACAATACCAAGCCATAGCAGTTGGTCTGAAAAACCCTTGTTTATAAGCAATGAATTTAAATCGAATACATTGTTATTGTAATAATAAACTACTACTATAACAGGAAAAAGCAACAGAAAAATTCTTGAAATTAGAGGAAATTTTTTCCACTGTTTTTCTAGTTGTATATTTCTGATGTAAATGAAGTAGGTTAAACTTTGGCCTAGCATGATTGCAAAATCATTTCGTAGATAACCATAAATGAAAAGTAAAACTGAAGCAAATAAACTCAATTGCCAAAAAAATCGAGGCGCAACTACCTTTTTTTGTTTTTCTGAACTCAACCACTGATAAAAAGTCCGACCAGAAAAAGCAATTGAGCAATAAACCCAATAGTGTAAATGTAGAATGGTGTAGTTAACATGATTTGGATTCTACTTTATAATTAATGTACTTTTTCTTCATCCAGAGATAAGCAAAACAATCTACTAAAGGACCGAAAAGTCTATTGATTAAGCCAAACTTTGCTTTACCTGCAATTCTTGGAAAATGCCTAACATCCACTTGTTTAATGTTTCCATTTTGAAGTAAAATCATAGCTGGTAAAAACCGATGAAGTCCTCTAAACATAGGAATTTTTTTTGCGTAACTCGTTCTTATAATTTTTAAAGGACATCCTGTATCATCCATGCCGTCATTTGTAAATAATCTCCGTATACTATTTGCAACAATGGAACTTAGATTTTTGATGAAACTATCTTTTCTGTTTTTTGAACGGTTTCCCGTTACTAAATCATATTCTTTAGCGTGTGCTAATAACAAATCAAAATCTTCTGGATGGGTTTGTAAGTCTGCATCAATATATCCCGTAAGTTCTGTGCTAACTTCATCTATTCCCGCTTTTATTGCCACACTTAAACCAAAATTCTTTGTAAAGCTCAAATATTCAAACCCTTTTTCTTGTCCACAAAGTTCTTTTATAATAAGTAAGCTATCATCTGTAGATCCATCATCTATAAACAACAATTTTATGCTAAGCTTAGACTTGTTCAAGTAGCTTTTAAATTCATCAGCTACACGGTGCAAATTTTTTGCTTCATTAAAAACTGGAATAATAATAGTGAGATTATATAGCTCCATATTCTTTTGTTGTTTTAAGATACCAATCAATTTGGCTTTTAATACCTGTTTCTAGACTTGTTTTAGGACTATACCCTAATATTTTTCTTGCTTTAGTTATAATTGCTGCTGTTTCTATTTGGTCTGCTTCACGTGCTGGTTTTAGTTTGATGTAGATGTGTGTTTTAAGTAACTTTTCAACATATAATATGGCATTTTCTGTAGTTTCTTGTTCAAAGTGACCCATGTTTATAACTTCCAAGTTAGTAGCTTTATGTTGTTTTAAGCATGCATAAATGCCAATGATGATATCATCTACATAAGTGAAACTACGTTTGTGTTTTCTACTTCCTTCAAAAAGTGCAAATTCGCTGTTGTTTAACCCAGCTTGAATCAATTTTGTAAATAATTTATCAGGACGTTCTCTTGAACCGTAAACGGAATATAGCCGTAGTGAGCAGGCTTTAACATATCCTTTTCTAGCTTCAGCTAAAACCAATTGTTCAGCAGCTAGTTTGCTTACACCATAGTAGGATGTAGGGGCAGGAATTGCATCTTCGCTAGATGAGGCATAAGTTCCATAAACTGATGATGTAGAGATGTTGATAAATTGTTTAAAATGCTGTAGTTGTTTTGCATAATCAACTAACTTATGAGTTGCAACAACATTATTTTTTAAGTAACTATCAAAACTACTTGTAGCTGAAATGCCAGGTTGAGCTGCAAAATGAATGATAAAATGATAGTTTTTATCTAATTGATGATATAGTTCATCGTCACATAAATCACCTTCAATTATCTTGACGCCTTTTTTAGAAAGTAATTCAGCATTAATGCGTTTTAGTTTTACTGAATAGTAGGGGTTAAAATTATCAATGCCTTCTACAGAATAGCCTTTTTCAACTAAATATTCTGCCATGTGAGAGCCTATAAAACCTGCAACACCTGTTATTAATATTTTCATTTCAATAATGTTAATCTCCTACAAAATTAAAACCCACGGATGTAATATGAGCATCGAAGTTTTGATTTACACGTTGGTAATAATTGTATTCTACATTTATGCTTTTCAAACCAAAGTTACCTATTTTAAATTTATTTAAAGGATCGTAAAATTTAAATCCTAGTCCATATTGATGAGCATTATAGGTCGCCAAATCATAGTCTGAAGTATAAAATTCCTGAGTAGATAATAACATATTAAATTCACCAAAATAGTCTGCTTGGGTTTGTGTGTAATACCTGTACATAGGATAAAGCGTATAATTCAACCCTATTTTTACAGGTAATTCCAGTTTAAAAGTGTGCGAATTAATTCCCCAATCATCTGTATAGTATCGGTAATAGGTTCTTAAAATGAAGTTTTGATTCAAATAAAAATTTGTACGATTCCCTAAGGCTAATTTTGTGCGTGTATCGGGCAAGCGTTCAACATCATTTCCTAGCCTAAAATTTTCTATCATGGTATCTTCTATATCACCGAAATATACGCGTTGGTGTGGAGTAGATAATAGACCATCTTGCATTACAAAATCAGCCATAAATACAGTTTGTACAGACTTTGAAAGGATTTGCGATAAACTTGCACCTACACTATATGAATTTCTTCCAACATCTTGAAAATCGCTATAATTAGCAGCGTAGTTGGCATTACCAGTAAATTCATAATCATCTAAGCTAAAGCTTTCTCTAAATTCAATTGGGTATTGCGGTCTCCATGAATCAAAAAACACATTCGCTTTTACTTGTAATTCGGTGTTTTTTTGATTGAATAGCTTGGTTATGCTTCCACCAAATCCAAATGAAGTATAGTCATATTCATTTGCAAAAGAAATATTTCCGCTAAGTATGGTATTTCTATCGTCTGATGAATGTGCATAATTGGCACTCAAACCAAACCAAGTGTCTTGACCAGAAGCGCCCGTTGAGGCCACAAAAGGATCTGCTTGTTGTGCGCCATCAAACGGATTGATGTTGCTGGACGAAGCTGATGTGTAGGCGGAAACGGTCGCATCAATACTCAATACATCATCATCATTTAAAGGAATCAATACATTTATTGATGGTGCGATGTCGCTTAATTCCTCTGTGCCTATTCCTCCTGTTACAGCAGCATTTTCGCCATCTTGTGTGTAATAGCTAGACAGTAAATTTACCTCCATCGTTTCCAAAACTCGTTTTTTGTATTCTGTTTTTTCATCTGCTTGCGCCACAGCTGTTAGTGTTACAAGTAATAAAAAGAAGCAATAGTATGAAGTGTTTTTCATGTTGTTTAGTTACAGCCGCAACCGCCGCCAGTTTTTCCTCCATTTGCACCTGCTGCTGCTTCACGATAAGATTGAAAGGTGGATTTATACTTATCTAAATCACGTTCTGATAACTTCATATCAGGATCGTTCAGATTGATTTTTTCGTATTCTTTTACCGCCACACAAGAGGTGAAGAATAAGCTGATTAGCATCAATTTTGTGAGTGTTTTTATCATTTGCTTTTTGTATTTATATTTGCTGAGGTTGCTATGCCGCCATCATCTTTAACAATAATGGCCTCCACTTGCGGTAATTGATTTATGAGATTTAGTCCAACGTCCACACCCATCACAAACACAGAAGTTGCCAAGGCATCGGCTAATTCAGCTTTTGGCGCAAAAACAGTAACGCTTAAAATGCCTTTGGTAGGCATTCCAGTTCGTGGGTCTATGATGTGTGCGTAGCGTTTTCCATCAATCAACAAGTACTTTTCATAATTTCCAGAAGTTACTACTGCGTTGTCTACTAGTTCAAATAATCCATAATTCTTTGAGGTATCTAGTGGGTTTGTAATGGCTATTTTCCATGCGCTTCCATTTGGCTGTACTCCCCAAGTATTCATATCTCCTGAGGCATTGATAATTCCACCAGCAACCCCTTTGTTAATCAGTATATTTTTTGCTTTATCTGCTGCATATCCTTTTCCAATAGCTCCGAAGCCAATTTTCATTCCTTTTTTGGTTAAAAATACAGTCGAGTTTTTTTCATCTAAATGAATGTTTTTAAAACCAATTGCTTCAACCGAATTTGAGATATCAACTGGATTTGGCTTTTGGGCTTCTTGACCATTGAATACCCATATTTTATCGATAGCTGCAAAACTAATATCGAATGCACCATCTGTTATGGCTGAAATATCGATAGAACGTTTTATGAGCTGAAACAATTCATCATCCACTTTTACAGGCTTTATTCCTGCATTTTTATTGATTGCAGAAGTTTGAGATGTTGGTTTCCACGAAGAAATTAATTCTTCAATACGTTGTATTTCACCAACAGCCAAGTCAATGTATTCGTCTGCTTCTTTTTGCGAAGTAGCCACAACGGTAATTTCAAATTTGCACCCCATCAAGCCTAAATCACGTTTAAAGATTTGTTGTGCTTGAGTTCCAAGACCGATAAAAACGATTAAAATAAATAGTTTACTTCGCATAAATGGCATTTATATATTCACTCGCTGAGAGATTTTTGTAACCTAATTCATTTATTACTTCGCCATTACTAGTGAGCAATACCACAAAAGGGAAATATCCATTGCTATTGTATTTCTCCGCAAGTGCATTGTTTTTGTCTTGTTGAACTTGTGGTAATAGGTTTTTTTTGCGTTTTGGAAAATCAGCTTTTAGTAAAACCAATTTTTCTTTTGCATGGTTTTTAAACTCGGCTGTTTGCCAGACTTGGTCATCTAGTTTAATGCATGGTGCACACCAATCTGAGCCAGAAAACACCAATAAGATATTTTTTTGTTCTTGCTTAGCTTGTTTTTTAGCTGAAGCTAAATCGTAAGTCCAATCTTGTGAAAAGCCTGTAAAGCTTATAATAAGGGAAATAATTAATATGCTTGATTTCATAATGCCTATTTAGTATGTAAAAATAACGCCCAAAAAAGGCAAATACTATATAGCTGAACGTATCTTAAGCAAATCTTAAGTTTTAAGGAATAATGAGTTTAAAACTAGTTTGCTCATTAGATGTAACTTCAATCTTAATTTGTAAAAGTTGGGCTGCCTTTGTAACAATGGTCAATCCTAAACCATAGCCTCTTGTTGTGTTTTCATGGTCTTTGTTGCGGTAAAACGGATTAAAAATAGCGTTGATTTCATCTGTTTTGATTTTTGGTCCTTGGTTAGTGATGCTAATCTCAACTTTATCATTTATCTCCTGTAAGTGAATCTGAATAGTAGATTTTTCAAAAGCGTATTTTACAGCGTTTGATATTAGATTATCTAAAATTAAACTGAAATAGACCTTATTTGAAGTTATAAAAAGGCTTTCATTTTTTTGTATATCAATGCGAAGTTGTTTTTTTAAAATTTCGTATTTATAATTTGACAAGCTGTGTTCAATAGCATTGAAAACAATTAACTGCTCAGTTTCAAGTTTCGTTTTTTGACTGTTCAATCTTGCAAGCATTAGTAATTTATCAACTGCATCGGTCATTTCATCAATCTTCTTGATATTGTTTTTAATTTCTTCAATATACAATTCAGGTTGGCGATTTTTTCTGATTAATACTTCAAGGTTACCTTTAATAACTGCAAGTGGAGTTCTAAGTTGATGAGATGCATCTGCAGTAAATTGTTTTTCGCGTTGAACAGCTTCATCAATCCGATTTAAAAAATCATTTATTGCCTTTGATAAAGTTTCCAATTCGTCTCCATTGTTCGTCTCAGGTAAGCGTTTATTAAGGCTGTTAGAATTGATTTCATCTACTTTTTTGGCAAATCTTGATATCGGCTTGATGGTGATTCGTGAAATTATACGTGAGGTGAAAAAAGTAATCAGTAGCAATATTGGATAGATGACGAGTAACGCATCTAAAAGAGTTTTAATCACTAGCTCCGCATCACCAAGCGGTATCGCAATGGCAATGAATCCATGATTGACCTTGTTTTCAGTAAGTTGAATTTGAATTTGCCTGACATTTTCCTCATTCAATTTCTTATTTTCAATAAAGGTTTCAGTTTGATAAGGATTTATTTGCAGCGAATTTTTTTGAAGATTTGGAGACTTGTCTAAGCTTTCACCTTTAGCATTGAAGAGTTCTACAAATAAGGGATAAACTTCTATTTCTATATGTTCACGTTCTAGCCATTCATCTTTATACACAAAATAGACGGTATCTTGGCTATGAATTACTTCATTAATGTGCTTGTTTGCTTCAAATTTTAAAGCCGTATCAATTTCAGAATAGACGGTGTTTTTGACCGTGAAATAAATCGCAATAAACACCGCTAGCGATATTCCAGCAATGCCTATCACCGAATATAGGGCGATTCTATTTTTTATTGATAATTTCATTGGTCATTTGCAATAAAACCCACACCGCGTACGGTTTTAATTAGTTCATTTTTTTGAAGTGCTAATTTTTTTCGAATGGCATTCATATACACATCTAAAACACTAGTATCATAGTCAAAATGAATATCCCAAACCTGTTCAATAATAGACTGTCTGTCGCAAACTGTACCTTTATTGAGTATTAAATAGGCTAAGAAATTAAACTCCTTATCCGTTAGTGCAATTGGTTTTCCAGCTTTTGTAACTTCATGCGTGCTCCGGTTTAATGTGATTGAGCCAAGTTCTTGTAAATCATCTATTTTATAATATAGCCGTAAATGGGTTTCTATTCTTGCAAGTAACTCGTCAAAGTTAAACGGCTTTTTTATATAGTCATTAGCGCCGCTTTTCAATCCTTCAATGGTATCTTCAATCGTGTCTTTAGCGGTTAGAAAAATGATGGGTATTTTGATGAGGTCAGCTCGAAGTTGCTTACAGACATCAATGCCTTTTAGTTTCGGCATCATCCAATCTAGTAATATTAAACTGATATTTTCTTGCTTCACAATTTGCAAGACTTCTTCTCCGTTTTGCACCACTAAACACGAATATCCTTCTTCGGATAAGCCTTTTTTTAAAAAGCTAGCGATTTCGATTTCATCTTCGGCAATTAATATGGTAAATTCTTGTTTATTCATAATCAATGACTGTGACCCCCACTACCTGAGGAAATTAAATCAAACACCCCTATTGTTAAAAACTCAGCCTTAGTGTTTATTGCATCTGGATTTAAAATAGGTTTGAAGCCATTTTGAGGTGTGCTGGTTTGTATTTGTATTTTCATAAAAATGAAATAATTAGTTGTTTTTCAAGTATCAATTTTTAATTTATCAAATTGAATTTAAATATAATGCTTTTCTTTGCGTTAATTATTCGTGAAGTAAAAATTATAGTATCATAACAATAAAAATGATATGTTTTTGCAAAGCACCAAATTTTAAAAAAACCAAATGCTTAAAACAATTCAAATTATTGCAGTTTTGCAAGGAATTTTAGTGATTTCTGTATTACTAGTAAATAGAAAAGATTACAAAAAAACAACATTTTGGCTGTTATTCGGTTGTTTACTTTCAGTTTTATTTTTTATTACTGGTGATGATGATAATAATCTGTTTGTTCAAAATGCTGATTGGTTTCTTTTTGATAGTTCTTTATTTGTAACATTTCTTTTTCTTTTTTTTAGATATTTTAAAAGCGGGAAAGAAAAATTTGCTGGGATCGATTATCTTTTCTTTATACCAAATATACTTTATTTTATAATTGAAGCAACTGAGATTGTAATAAAGAAAGAATATATACTTATTGATTTTTTTGAAAAACTTGTAGAAATAACATTTGTACTTTATTTATTATAATTTATGTAATGGTTAAATCCAAAAAGAAACATTGGATTATCTATTTTGCAATACCAATTACTCTTTTGTTTACACTTTCTTTGTTATTTGAAATAGAAGATGAGATAGGATATGCTGTACTACCTTTTCTGAGCAACAAAAATTTCAATACCTACCTTTTATTAGTTATTGCATTTTTCTTTTATTTTATTGCTTTTAAATTGTTGAGTAAAGGCAAAGAAATATTACCAAAAAATGAAATAAATAAATACAAAAACTCCAATCTTAACCCAAAATTAATTCAGCAATATAAAACTGATTTAATAAGCTCGATGGAAAAAGATAAATTATATATTAATGGCAAATTGTCCATCCAAGATGTTTCTTCTAGTCTCGGTATTCCAAGGCAATATATATCGGAAGTTTTAAACGAGCACATGGATACCAATTTCCAAGATTTCATCAATCAATATCGTGTAGAAGAATTTATAATAAGGCTAAAAAACGACCAAAATAATCATTTTACACTCTTGGGTATTGCAACAGATGTAGGCTTTAATTCTAAATCTTCTTTTAATGCTATATTCAAGAAATACAAAGGTTTAACACCAACTCAATTTAAAAAAACCCTTAGTTAAAATACCAATTAGTGCAATAAAATTGTTCTGCACTAGTCGGGTAAAATTAATCATAATAGACATACGTTATTTGGACTAACTCAAACTTTTAGTTCAAATGAATAATGCCAATTTAAAGTACCCAGTGGCTGCATTTTTATATGCAAGCAATTTTTTTTCTACTCTACAAGGAAAAAACAACACTACAATTTCACCAGTATTTATTCATACCTCAAATGTAGTAAGCATACAAATGAAGAAGGTAATTATGCCTTTACTTTTATTTTTATTTTTGTTTGGCGTGCATTTTAACGCTATTTCACAATATGAAACCAAACCTTTTTACAAAACAAAAAGTTTATTAAAGAAAGCAATTATTCCCTCTTTACTGGCGGGATCAGCCCTCCTTATTACCAATAGTAATTTTGAAATACGTTTACAACGAAACGTTAAGTTTGGAATACCCGAAAATTTTAATACAACATTAGACGATTATACTCGCTTTGCACCATTGGCTCAGATGTATGCTGCAGATGTTTTTGGTGTAGAGTCAAGAAGCCATTGGTTTGATCAAACCAAAAATGCTGTAATTGCAATGTTAATAACAGACTTAATTACTTCAAAGTTAAAAAGTAATATTGTTAAGACCCGACCAAACGGAGCTAATGATAACGCATTTCCATCTGCTCATACCTCTTATGCGTTTACTTCAGCTACTATTTTATACGAAGAGTTTAAAGACACTAAACCTGTTCTTGCTTATAGTGGTTTTGCCTTCGCAATAACTACAGGATATTTGAGAATGGCTAAGGATGCACATTGGTTTTCTGATGTCCTTCTTGGTGCAGGAATAGGAATAGCAGTAACTAAATTAGTTTATCACTTTGATTATTTATTTGCTTGGAATCCTTTTAAGTACAATGAAAATATTATGATAGCACCATCTTTTGATGGGCAAAGTTTCGGAATTGGTGGTATAATACAATTTTAAAAAGATGAAAAACGAATTTGAAAGCGTATTTGATATTACAAATATACTTGTAAAACCTACTTTTAACACAGATCTTGTTATTGTCGTACCTTGTTATAATGAAGCTAAACGTCTTTTAATAAATGATTTTAAGTCTTTTTTAAAAAGCACAAACAATGTAAAAATTATATTCTGTAATGATGGCTCTACAGATAATACACTTCAGATTTTGCAAAAAATAAAGGGATTTTATCCCTTGAAAATTAGTATTCATAATCTCAAAAACAATGTAGGAAAGGCAGAGGCAGTTAGAGAAGGAGTTAGGTATGCCTACAAGCTGAATTATAAATTTAAAAAAATAGCTTATTTAGACGCAGATTTGTCTACCTCATTATTCGAATGTTACTCACTTAGCAAAAAAATAAAAAATAGTGTAGTTTTTTGCTTTGGGTCTAGAATTTTAAAAATAGACACTCATATAAAAAGAAATGCTTTTAGATTTTTAACAGGTAGAATAATAGCTACTTTAATAAGTAGACAATTAGGTTTATCAATTTATGATTCTCAATGTGGATGTAAAATTTTTTCAAGTGAAATAGCGAATATACTTTTTAAAGAAAAATTTATTTCTAAATGGTTATTTGATGTTGAGATTTTTCATAGACATATCAAAATGGTTGGTGTAGAAAAAATTAAAAAAAATACACTAGAGATTCCTTTAAAATCATGGATAGATAAGGATTTATCAAAAGTAAAATTTTCATATTTTTTTAGATTATGGCTTGATTTATATTTAATTAGAAAAAAATACTTAATTAAATCTAACACAATAAATCAAAGGGTATTTAGCTTGGCTAATATCCATAAACAAATAAATGATTAACCGCTCATATACATTAATTTATGTTTGATAAGTTTAGAATTACAAAAATAACAGATAATGTTTTTTTCTATAAAATTACATTTATAGCTATCGTCATTATAAGATTAGTGTTAAATGCGTTTTTGCCATTAATGGATAAAACGGAAGCGCGCTACGCAGAAATAGCTCGTATTATGCATGAAACTAATAATTGGATTACTCCTTATATTGATTATGGCGTTCCGTTTTGGGCTAAACCTCCTTTGTCTACTTGGTTATCTGCACTAAGTATGCATTTATTTGGAGTAAATGAATTTGCCGTAAGATTACCCTATTTGCTAATCAGTTTACTTATAGTATTGTTAATTGCTAAATATGCTAAAAGACAATCAAAACAAATTTACTTAGTTGGTTGTATATTATTTACACTTCCTGAGTTTTTTTTACATGCAGGCGTGGTCTCTACAGATACGTTTTTGGCATTTAGTGTAGCTTTAGTGATGTTGTCTTTTTGGGAAGTTATAAATTTCAATAAAAAATATTGGGGCTATCTTTTTTTCGTTGGCATTGGTTTGGGGCTTCTAGCAAAAGGGCCAATTATTTTAGTTCTAACTGCTCCTCCTATTTTTTTATGGTTAGTTTGGTTTAATAAATTTCGTGTTTTCTTTAATAAAATCCCATGGCTTTCTGGGCTATTATTACTGTGTACAATTGTTTTACCATGGTATTATTTAGCAGAAATAAAAACACCTGGCTTTATTAACTATTTTATTGTTGGAGAAAACTTTAAACGATTTTTTGTTTCTGGTTGGAATGGTGATAAATATGGATTTGCAAAAAAACAACCTTTAGGTATTATATGGCTTTTCTTGTTGCTTGTAACTATTCCGTGGATTCAAATGGTTCTTTTTAAAATAATTAAGCTCAAATGGAGTGTGTTTAAGGATAAATGGAGTAATTTTTTAATTCTTTGGTTGTTTTGGACTCCTTTGTTTTTTACTTTTTCAAAAAGTTTAATACATACGTATACTTTACCAATAATGATTCCAATTGCTTTATTAATTATTTATTGGTGGGATAATACATACAAGAATAAGCAATTATTTTTAATAAGTTTAATTCTTCCAATACTAGTAGCAATCCTATTTATCGTCTCAATATTTTATACTGATTTTGAAAATCAGTATAAAACGGATAAGTTTTTAATCGAAAACAATTTAGGAACTATAGATTTTGATAGATTTTATTATTACGGAAAAAAAAGCTATTCGAGCCAATTTTACAGTTCTGGGAAAGTCAAAATTGTAAATGAAGACGCCTTGATGAAACTTTTAGATACATTAGAAACTGCACACTTAATTATAGATAAAAGAGATTTAAAAATACTAAGTAAAATAGCATCAACAAAAATTGTTTTACTACAATCTAACGAATATAAAAATTTATACTATTTACAAAATTAACAGATAATGAAGTTAAAGGGGATGTGAATAAAAGCAAAAATTAATTAAAAAGAAAATAGATAAAATGAAAAATACATTGGTAAATACTAAAAATTTCAATAAAGTAGCAAAGATTTCTTTGCTGTTTTGGATACTAAAAATTATAGCTACTACATTAGGAGAAACTTTAGGCGATTTGTTGGCTCAAACACTCAAATTGGGATATGTGGTTGGTCTTGGAATAACAGGTATATTCTTTATAGTTGTTTTGTTTTTTCAGATAAAAGCTGAAAAATATAGTCCTGCTTTATTTTGGTTAGTCATTATTGGCACTACAACTGTTGGCACAGAAATATCTGATTTTATGGACAGAACACTTGACTTAGGTTATTTCGCAGGCTCTTTTATATTAATAACATTGCTATTAAACACACTTTGGATTTGGAACAAAACGATTGGTAAGATTGAAGTATATCCCATTTCCAATAAAAAAGTGGAACTCTTTTATTGGATTGCCATTCTCATATCAAATAGTTTAGGTACTGCTTTTGGTGATTTTTTGAGTGATAATGTTGGGTTGACTTATTTACAAGGCGCAATGGTAACATCAGGTGTTATTGCAATGGTTGTTTTACTGCATTATGTTACAAAAATAAATCATATCATTTTATTTTGGATTGCATTCATTTTTACTCGTCCATTTGGTGCGACTTTTGGTGATTTGCTCACAAAAACAACTGCCGAAGGGGGATTAGATTTAGGAACAATTCCTGCTACTTTAGTAAGCTTTTTTCTTATGGTGGTAATAGTGTTTTATAGTTACAGGAAGAAATTTAATTAATATGAAACCTTTAATAATTAACAAGCAATAAAAAAATGAATAAAATAAAATTAGTGTTGTGTTTAATATTCATATTTTCAATAAAGTTCATTAATGCGCAAGTTCAAGATTCACTGTCTTTTATCAAATCAAGAAAATTGTCTGATGAAGACTTTTTAAAAAAGAAAGAGGGAACATTTATAACCGGAATACCTGACTTTTCTTCAGATCCAGTTACAGGCTTTGGCTTTGGAGTTCGCAGTAATGTATATTGGAATGGGGAACGCACAAATCCGCTATTTGCTTACACACCATATTTAGCAAAATTGAAAGCAAATGCATCATATTATACATCTAACGCAAGAGAATTGATTTTGTCATTAGATGTTCCTTACTACAAAGGCACACGTTGGCGATTTAAAGTAGATTTAAAAATTCAACAGAATCCAGCAAATTTATATTTTGGTTTAACAGAGGCTACATTAGGCGATTTAAGTTTACCATCTGACCCAAATACAACATTTAGCACATACAGTGAATTTAATAGAGCAAGAAGAACTTTACGGTCTGGCGAAATTGGAGAAGCAGATTTTGTAACAGACGCACTTTCTAATCGTTTTCGCGAAACAGAATATATGCTAAATTTAAAAGCTGATTTTGCCATAGGAAATGGAAAATGGAGAATTATGGGTGGTTATGAAATTCAAAATCTACAATATAAAACTTTTGAAGGAGTAGAAGCAGAAGCAATTAATCCAAATACAGGAGAAGAAATAAATGCACCCAATGGTTTCTCACTTTTACAAAGGGATTTTGACCAAGGAATTATTTCAGGACTCGATGGTGGTTGGGTTTCCATTTTTCAAACCGCTTTAATATATGATACAAGAGATTTTGAACCAGACCCAACAAAAGGTTACTATTTTGAAATTGCAAACGAATATTCAAGCAGATATATTGGCTCGGAATTTGATTTTAACAAGCTTTTTGTTCAAGGTCGATTTTATAAAAAGTTGCCCTTTGGTAAAAGAACTGTTTTAGCCGGAAGATTAGGAATAGGTCATATTTTTGGTTCAAACGCACCATTTTTTGAATTTCAAGACCAATGGAGTCCTGAAGGAAGTATCAATGCACTTGGTGGTAAACAATCTTTACGAGGCTTTAGAGCAAATAGATTTTTAGCTCGTTCATTGTGGTTTACAAATATCGAATTACGATATAGAATAGCTGAAACTGCATTAGGTAAACAAAATTTTGCTTTTGGAGTTGCCCCGTTTTTTGATGCGGGAACTGTTAGAAATCGTTGGCAAAACTTAGATTTTAAAAACATAAAATATGCTTATGGTTTAGGCGCAAGAATTGCATGGAATCAGTCTACTATTATATCATTCGATTACGCATTATCAAAAGAAGATAATTTGTTTTATATAACTATTGGGCAGATATTTTGATATAAATATTCGCAAAATTTTAATCGAAGCCGCTTCGAACCACTAAGCACGAATATCCTTCTTCGGATAAGCCTTGTTTTAAGAACTAGCAATATCGATTTCATCTTCGGCAATTAATATGGTAAATTCTTGTTTTTTCATAATCAATGGCTGTGTCCTCCACCACCAGAGGAAATTAAATCAAATACCCCTATTGTTAAAAATTCTGCATTTGTATTCAATCCTGATGAATCTAATATGGGTTTGAAGCCATTTTGAGGTGTATTGGTTTGTATTTCTATTTTCATGAAGTGATATACATTTTCAGTTTTAGACTCCAATTGCAAGATAAAGGTTTCACCATCTACTTCTGTAAAAGCAGTTTCGGGGAGGGCTAATTCTTGTTTGGAGTTGGTGCTAAAATTAGCATTTACAAACATACCTACTGTGAAGTTAGTGTCTTCCACTTTTGGATGTGCATGAACACGAACGCTTCTATTTTCATTTACTTCTGCACCAATTAATTTTACATAAGCAGTGTGTTTTTTGTCGGAAATTTCTGGTGTTGTAAACTGCAAAGTATCGTTTTTATGGATTTTTAAAATGTCCTTTTCAAAAACATCTAATTCAAGATGAATGTGGTCTACATCCAGTATTTCCATAATCATGTCAGATTTGGCTAGAAATTTGCCTTGCGCGACATTTAATTTGGAGATTTTACCACTAATAGGTGCATAAATTCTAATTTCTGAAGTGAAATTCCCATCCGCAATTTGTTTTGGACTTAGATTCATCAACTTGATTTGTTCTGCCGTTCCTTGGAGTTGCGCTTTTGCTTTTAAATATTCATTTTTAGTAGATTGAAACACTTTTTCTGCGATTACGCGGTCAGCCAACAAGTTTTGTTTACGTTCAAATTCTGAAGTTAGATAAGCAACATTGCTCAAATTCTCCACATAGTTTTGCTGAACTGTAATAAAATCAGGATTCTTCAGCTTAATAAGTAAATCTCCTTTTTTTACTTCATCACCAATCAGTAGATGGGTTTCAGAAACATAACCGTCAAAATATGAACTTACGGTAGCCCGATTTTCTGGTGGAACGTCTACCATTCCCGTAACTTGAAATTGTTCTGAAAAAGTAGCTTCTGTTACTGTTCCTAGTTGAAGATTGGCTGCTTTAAACTGTTCGGAAGTAATTTCGATATGGTCGTCATCATGCTCGTGATTTTCTTCTGCAATTGGAGCTGAGGTAGCTTTATCTTCACCACAGGATGCAAAAATAAAACAGAATAATACTAGGCTAAAAAAGGTATATCGTTTCATAAGTTTAGTTTAATAAAAAGTAATTCAATTCAATGATAGTTTGGTTGTAATTGCGAAGTTTAGTAAGGTAATCCAACTGAATCCGCTGTGCATATTCTATAGACTGTACATATCTGAAAAAATCGATTTCGCCTGCTTTGTAGCTTAATTTTGCTGCTTTTAAAAGTTCTTTTGCAATCTGTAATTGATTTTCTTCATAGTTTTTTATTGCCTTTTCTGCTACAAATAACTGATTGATTAATTGTTCTTGTTTTTGTTTTAAAGTGATTTCTGCATCTTCATAAGCGGCTTGTTTTGCCTCAGCTTCAATTTTAGCAGATTTAATTTTTGCTCGATTACCAAAAAACAAAAGTGGTACATGTATTCCTACTTGGTAACCTTCAAAATTTTGACTTAGAGCGGAGGTTCTCCTGGTGAAATAACTCGCAGAAATTCCTGGGAGCAGTTCATTTTTGGCTAAGATGGAATTCCGTTGTGCTACTTGTTGGTCTAAGGCCAATGCAGATAAGCTTGGATTTTCTGTATTGCTTTCTAGTTGATTCAAGCCTAATTTATACAGCTTAGTATTTCTTAAAACAATACTGTCTTCAGTTTGTAAAAGTGCTTGTATAGTTAGTATACTATTGTCCAATTCCTGTTGAAATTGGGCTTGCTCTATTTCTATTTGATTTGCTTTAGATTCAGCAGTAATCTTTTCTAAATAATTAGATTCACCTTCTTCAAATTTGCGTTTTGCCATTCTTGAAAAATCGACATAAATAGTATAAATACTGTCATAAATGGATAGCTTAGAAACCGCTTCTAGGTAATTTTGATAGTTGATTTCAAGGGCTTTTATTTTCTTGATTTCTTCGATGTTATATTGTGTTTTAGCTAAAGCTGATTTTACTTTATTCAATTTCAGTCTACTACCATATACTGTTGGAAAATCAAATTGTTGTGAAATTCCCCAGGCCCTAAATACCGGAATATTGTCTATGGGTTCAAAAACGGTCTCATCGTAATTATGGTAGATTTGTGTTTTATCAAAACTAAAAGCTTCGCCTTCTGCTGCGGTTGTACTTTCTGAATACAGTTGAGCAGATTTTAGCTGCTGATTGTTATCCAGCATTTGCTGTTTAAGGTTTTCAAATTCTTGTTCTTCAATTTGACTTTGACCTTGAGCTGAAAACCCAATCCCACAAAACAATAGGATGAATACACCCAATTTTGAGTTCAATTTTAGTCTTGGAACTTTGTCGCTAATTGAATAAAGCACAGGAATAATAATCAAGGTTAGTAGGGTTGAGGTGATTAATCCGCCAATAACCACGGTTGCTAAAGGTCGTTGCACCTCGGCACCAGCTCCCGAAGAAATTGCCATTGGTAAAAAGCCCAAAGCCGTAGAACTTGCAGTTAATAGAACGGCTCGTAACCGATCTTGAGTTGCATCTATAATGTGTTGCAAACTCAAATTTTGTCCGGATTTCTGAATATCTTTAAAGTATTCGACTAAAATAATTCCATTTAATACTGCAATACCAAACAAGGCAATAAAACCAACTCCTGCCGAAATACTAAAGGGCATATCTCTAAGCCACAATAAAAATACACCTCCCACGGCAGAAAATGGAATAGCAGTAAAGATAAGCAAGGCATCTTTATGCGTTCTTAAGCCAAAAAACAGCATGATGTAAATAAGTACCAAAGCTATTGGAACTGCAATTTTTAATCTGGCTTTGGCACTCTCTAAATTTTCAAATTGCCCTCCGTAGGTTAAGGTATATCCAACAGGTAAATCCAATTGATTATCAATTATGTTTTGAATATCTGTTACTACCGATTCCAAATCTCGATTACGCACATTAACACCGACTACAATTCTACGCTTAGACTGATCACGTGAAATTTTTGCAGGTCCTTTGTCAAAACTGATATCGGCAACTTCATTCAATGGTATTTTACCTAAATAAGGCGTATCGATTATTAAATTTTTCAAATCATTTATATCTTGTCGTTCTGTACTTTGAAGCCGAACTACTAAGTCAAATCGTTTTTCTCCTTCAAAAACCATCCCCGTTGTTTTTCCAGCAAAACCTGCTGTAATAATATCATTTACCTGTTTTATATCCAGTCCATACCGAGCAATTTTTTCTCGTTTGTATTGGATTAACATTTGAGGCAAACCAACAATTTTTTCTACAGAAATGTCCGCTGCACCTTCCACATTTTCAATTAAGGATTTTATTTCATTTCCTTTTTTAGATAAAACACTCAAATCTTCACCAAATATTTTAATGGCAATATCAGAGCGAACACCCGTAATCAATTCATTAAAGCGCATTTCTATGGGTTGTGTAAATTCTAATTCCATTCCGGGGAAAACGGATAATGCTTCTTTAAACTTTTCGGCTAAACCTTCTTTGGTTTCAGCAGAAGTCCATTCAGATTTGGGTTTTAGCCTTACAATTACATCTGAATCTTGCATAGACATCGGGTCGGTTGGCACTTCAGCCGCTCCAATTCGGGAAACTACTTGGGTGACCTCAGGAAATTGTTCAAGCAGAATTTTTTCTATTGCAGTAGTCCGTTCTACTGTGCTTTTTAAAGATTTTCCTGTCTTCAAAATAGGTTGAATCACAAAATCACCTTCATCTAAGGTAGGTACAAATTCGCCTCCCATTTTAGTAAAAGTAAATACACCAAGCGCTAACAAAATAATAGCAGAAGCAAGAACTATTTTAGTGTGGTTTAAAGCCCATTTAATAGAAGGTAAATACAAGCGTTTAATATTGATAATCAGTTTTTCAGATAGATTAGGTTTCGTACTTGTTTTTGGTTTTAAAATTAAACTACAAGCTACCGGAACCCAAGTAAAACATAAGATCATAGCACCAATTAAAGCGAAACTAAAAGTAAGTGCCATAGGTCTAAACATTTTTCCTTCTACTCCGCTAAGTGATAAAATGGGAATAAATACAATCAAAATAATCAGCTGGCCAAAAATGGCAGAATTCAGCATTTTAGATGCACCACTTAAGGTGATTTTATCTTTGAGTTCTTTTGTTTCCTCAGAAGATTTGTTTGAAAATTCCTTGGAATTTTGCCAGATTTTAAAGGCAACAAATTCTACAATAATAACTGCACCGTCTATGATGATTCCAAAATCGAGCGCACCCAAACTCATAAGGTTGGCATCTATTCCAAAAATATACATCAAGCTAATAGCCGCAAGAAAACTTAAAGGGATGATGGAGGCAATAACTAAACCCGAACGCCAATCACCAATAAGCAGCATCACAATAAAGGTAACCACCAAAAATCCAAGGATTAAATTTTCAGCTATGGTAAAGGTGGTACGTTGTATGAGTTCTGTTCGGTCTAAAAAACCGTTAATGTAAACCCCTTCTGGCAAACTGCCTTCAATTTCAGCAATGCGTTCTTTTACGGCATCAATAACTCGTTTAGAATCGGCATCTTTTAGCATCATGACTTGTCCCAATACTTTTTCGCCTTCGCCATTGCCAGTTATTGCTCCAAATCTTCTGGCATAACCAAAACCTACTTCAGCAATATCTTTAATGTATACAGGTTGTCCGTTTCGTTGAGCTACATTTATATTCTGAATATCTTCTAAACTTGAAATTAAACCTTCACCTCTAATAAAATAAGCTTCTTGGTTTTTTTCAATATAACTTCCACCCGCTACAGAGTTGTTGTTTTCTAAAGCTTTAAATACATCTGTAATACTGATGTTATTAGCTTGCAGGCGCTTCGAATTAATGCTTACTTCATATTCTTTTAAGTAACCGCCCCAAGTATTTATTTCAACCACACCAGGAATCCCAGAAAGCTGCCGTTTTACTATCCAGTCTTGAATCGTGCGTAATTCAGTTGCATCATAATCATCTTCATAACCCGGTTTGGCTTCTAAGGTGTATTGATAAATTTCACCTAAACCAGTAGTGATAGGTCCCATTTGTGGAGTGCCGAATCCAGAGGGGATTTTTTCTGCTGCAGATTTCAATTTTTCTGCAATAAGTTGTCTTGGTAAATAGGTGCCTAAATCATCTTCAAACACAATGGTAACTACGGAAAGTCCAAATTTAGATACAGACCGTATTTCTTTTACACCAGGTAAGTTTACCATTTCCAGTTCAACGGGATAAGTGATAAACTGCTCCACATCACTAGTAGAAAGGTTGCGCGATGTTGTAATTACTTGTACTTGATTGTTGGTAATATCGGGTACTGCTCCTATCGGAATTTGGGTTAAGGAATACACCCCAAAGCCAACAAGACCGCAAACCATTAAAATGATGAAGAATTTAGATTTTAAGCTAAAATCAATGAGTTTTGATAACATGAAAATTGAATTTGATAGATAAATAGAGTGTTAACTTATAACATCTATCAAATGCTTAGGTGGTTGTAGAATCTTTTTGGCATGTAAATAAGAAAAACTACTTTGGTAAGTAAAGCTTTTCTGTTGTGGAGTATACAATTGAATTGCGTTCAAATTTATAGAAACAATCGCAGTAAAATATAACGTACTTAGAGAAATGTTGCCTTCTTGAAATGGAAGGTTTTGATGTTCCTCATGTTCGTCTGAATGTGCTTGTTTTTGGCTACCGTAATGTAAATCTATAAACTCAAAAAATGAATCTTGATGTGCTAACTTGTGGTGATTGTAATGAGAAATTAAACTTGTGAAATTAGCCAAATTAATCGCATTGAAGCCAATTGATTGTAGCCCTACAAAACAAATTAATACGTATGTTATGCATAATTTCATAATTACAAATGTAATACAATACATAAATGCATGGCTTAAGATTCGCTTAATATTGCTTCTAATTTAGAATCCATTGAAATAACAAACCAATCGATTAGGTGTTTCATTTTTAAAATAAAATTTTATGTATGTCCGCTTATAGTCCAAAATGATTCTTTTATTGAAAACCATATGTTACACCCCTCTAAATCTCCCCTCAATGGGAGACCTTTAACTCCTTCCCTTAGAGGGGAAGGCTGGGATAGGGTGTATCTGTGTTTATATTTTAAAACGCTCAGATTTTAGCAACTTGACTACTTACGGATATACAATAAAATTTAAATGTTATACTATCAATTTCATAATCTTTTACCTATTCTAGATAATAGTTTTTGTACTTCAACTAATTCATTAATTTTGCTTAATTATTCTAGTCTATGGAAATTCCTTTATTGAAAGAAATTGTAATTGTAATGGGTATTGCATTGCCTATCATTTTACTATTTCAAAAACTGAAAGTTCCTTCTATTCTTGGCTTTCTAATCGCTGGAATTATTGTTGGCCCTACCGCATTTAATTTGCTGAGTTCCCATCATGAAGTTGAATTACTTTCAGAAATTGGTATTATTTTCCTGCTTTTTATCATCGGTATTGAGCTTTCCTTTAAAGGTTTAATTAGCATTTGGCGAACCGTTTTTATAGGTGGCGGTCTGCAAGTAGGCGTAACTATTTTATGTACTGCTTTGGTTGCTATGGCTTTTGGACTTCCCGTAAATCAATCTGTTTTCTTAGGTTTTTTAATTTCATTGAGTTCTACGGCTATTGTTCTTAAAATATTGAACGACCGCAATGAGATGAAAACACCTCATGGAAGAATGGCACTTGGTATTTTAATTTTTCAAGATATTATTGTTGTACCTATGATGTTGCTTACTCCTATATTGGCTGGTAAAACGGATGATATAACTAACACCCTACTTATTTTACTGGTGAAGTTAGTTGGAGTTGGATTGGTTGTTTATCTCTTGCAACGTTATATTGTTCCTCGCGTTTTAGAAATGGTGGTAAAAACCAAAAACAGAGAACTTTTTATACTAACTGTAATTGTGTTGTGTTTTGGCGTAGCTTGGTTAACTTCTTCAGTTGGATTATCACTAGCTTTAGGAGCATTCTTTGCCGGACTTATTATATCAGAATCAGAATATTCACATCAGGCCACAGCAAATGTGCTTCCTTTTCGTGAAATTTTTATTAGTTTCTTTTTTATATCGGTTGGTTCGCTATTGGATTTGAATTTTTTTATAGACAATGTGCTCGTTATTTTAGGTTTTGTCTTAGCCGTTTTTTTAATCAAAAAAATCATTGTTTACCTTATAGCTTTACTGCTTAAATACAATGTGAAATCGGCTCATATTGCCGGTTTTAATCTGTTTCAAGTAGGTGAATTTTCACTTTTACTTTCCACAGTAGGAATTCAAAATGAAATTTTAACCACAGAAATATATCAATTATTTTTAGCTGTTTCTATTATTACTATGGGAATCACTCCTTTTGTGATGGCTAAAGCTGAATTGATAACCAATAAACTGATTCAAATTCCAGTTCCCAAAAAAGTGCGGAAAAGAATTGAAAACAGAAAGAAGTATGCTGAAGAACATCATGCCAATGAAGATTTTAACGAATTAGAAGACCATTTAGTAATTATAGGTTACGGAATAAATGGGAAAAACATCGCTAGAGTTGCAGAGAGCATGAATATTCCACATGTTATTATTGAATTTGATGCAAAGTTGACTAAAGAAGCCAAAGCTGAAAATAAGCACGTTATTTTTGGTGATGCTACACAACTGGAAATTTTAAATAGTGTAAATTTTTTAAAAGCTAGGGTAGTGGTTATTGCAATTTCAGATACGGAAGCAACCCATCAAATTATTTTTAATATTCGTCAATTTACCCAAACTACTCATATTATCGTGAGAACGCGCTATGTAAAAGAAATTGAACATAATTTGAAATTAGGTGCAGATGAAGTCATTCCGGAAGAATTTGAAACCTCTATTGAAATTTTCTCTCGTGTATTGAAGCAGTATCTGGTAACAGAATCAAAAATTTCTGAAATTGTAAATGCGATTCGTTCTTCAGATTATGAATTGTTTTCTTCGGTGAAGCCATTCAATAAAAAAGGCAGTTTCCAGCAATTTAATGTTCCAAATAAAGAGTTGGCCACTTTGCATGTGCAACATGGTAGAAATGATATTGTAGGAAAAGTGCTAAGCGAAACGGGTCTAACAAACAAATACCAAGTCAATTTATTGGCAATTAAGCGGGGTAGAAAATACATTACCAAAATAGGACCTGATACCAAAATTATGGTAGACGATTTAATTTATCTATTTGGATCACCTAACCGAATCAATACGTTGAATAAGGAAATAAAGATTTAGCTACTATTAGCTTATAACATTTTGAGATTTTGGTAGATTTTGATATTGTAAATTAGTATCTCAAAGTCCTGGATAACTTTTTTGTAAATGAACTTTAGAGAAGTAAATAGACGCTCGTTGTTCGTATTAAGGTTTAAGATTGTATCATACAAAATTTCATTTTAGCAAATAATAACTTCATTTTTGGGTGTGCTAATGCCGAGTATTTACTCCATTTTGTATCCATGAATTAGTGCATTTTTAATTTTCTTTCTGGCCTTTTGTTTGTGATTTTTCCACATAATTCTAAAATCTTCATAATATCAGTTACGCCTAATTTTTTTACCACTCCGCTCCATAAAGCAATCAAATAAATTAGAATTTTTATTTCTCTAAAACAGTTTTTAATGCTTTTTTATAATCTTCATTTGTAGTTAGTCCATTGTGCCCTAACCCATCAAGCGTAATGAGCTCTATTTTTGATTCAAATTCTGCTTTGAGTCTCAACGAAGATTCATAGGGGATGACAGCATCTTCATTGCCATGAATAATAGTTACTGGCATGTTACAGTTTTTTAAATACTCATTTGTGGCAAATTTATACCTTAAGGTAAAGGAAGGTATAAAGGGGAACATTTGCCCCGCAAGGTCAGTCAGGCTGTAATATGGTGCTTGTAATATTAATTGCTTGGAATCATTTTCTGAAGCAAGAAAAGAAGCCATTCCAGATCCTATTGAATAGCCTAATAGTATAATATTTTTTTCATCATATCCTTTCGCTAGTTCATCGTACACCATTTGATTATCTTGAAAAACTTGTTCTTGACTAGTGATTTTTCCTTCACTTTTTCCGTAGCCTCTATAGTCTAAAATAAAAATGTCGTAGTCCAAGTCGGTATAGGTGCTTGCTGCATTCCCCCACTGCTTCAATGAACCAGCATTTCCATGTAGATAAAAAATCAAGCCTTTTGTACTGTCTGCTTTAAACAATAGTCCGTTGATTAATTTCCCATCTGCTGTTTTGAAGTTGAGCTCTTCAAAGGCTTGTTCAAAATCAAACTGATGTGATTTTTCTAGGGTTTCAGGAAGGAAAATAATTTTTTCTTGAAAAAAATAAAAAGCAACACATACTAGAATGTATAAGCCAATAATTACTTTTAAAATGTTTAATAGAATCCTTTTCATTAGTTGTTTTGTTTATGATGTGGCATAAGGGATTGTGTATCTTTTTATGTCGACCAAAGACGTGATACCCATCGTTTTTTAGTTGTAAAGTAAGAAAATAAATACCGTACTTTTTGTTTTAACTCCCTAGCCTCGCCATTGAAGATGTGTGGTATAATGCAAAGTAAATATACAGTTAATTTGGGACTTGAAAATCCATCAATTTTTAAACCATTTAACCTATCAAATTAAATTGTCTTTATTGTTTCTTTATTTCCTTTTTTATAGTGATTGTAAAACTAAAAACAATACATAATTTATCAAGTTTTTTATCAAACCTAAGTTAAGTTGAATATTTTTTTCATCAATTGAGTTCTCTTTTTACCACTTATTTACACTTTCCAATATAGATTCAAATCTGCTTTTTTAAGACGTTCTTGGCCAATTAATCTCAATAATTACATTATTTTGAGAGTATATTTCAAAACTCAATAAAGCCCAAAAGAAAATTAATATAACTCTATTTTAGGACAACCAAACAACCAAAAAACCAAATAACCAACTATACGAATAAACTCCTAAACTTTCTAAACTCCTAAATCTTCTAAACTCCTAAATCTTCTAAACTTCAATCCATCTCCACGAACAACCGAACAAACTAACAACCTCCTAAACCAAAATCAACTCCAACACCACATCTTCACCCACTTTTTCGTTTAGCATATCTATGATTCTTTGTTTACCATAGCTCAATTCTTCCCGTAGAGTAGAGGAGGAGAGCTTTACGAATAATTTCCCGCGATTCAATTGTAAGCTGATGGTATAATTTTTTATGGCAGGACCAAGTTCAGAATGCCAAGCTTCTTCAATAGCCATTTGGGTAAAACCTTTGGAAAGTTTTGTTGTACTTTTAAAGTTTTCCAAAACTTCTTTTAAGCTTTTTTCTTCGCTAAAACGTGTTTTATTTTTCTTCATCAAATTCTTTTAAAGCCTTGTATCGGTTGTAAGTGTAAGTTACGCCATTCGAGTTCTTTACTACAAATTTTTCAGCAGTAAGTTCCATAATTTCTTCCTCCCAAGTATCATATAAAGTAGTGTAAATCAGGCTTACTTTATCTTTGGTTTCCTTTAATTTGAATTTCTCTATGTCTTTGCTGCCCTGAAACTTACCAGAATACAACGGCTTCACTTTTTTTCGAAACCCAGTGGAATCTTCTAATACAATATAATCTATATTGGAGTTGACTGTAAAGGACTTGGATTTGCCTTCGCTACTTTCTGCTTTGCTAATTTCCCAATAGCCTTGTAATTGGTCTAGTTGAATTTCATTTTGTTGGCAACTAGTCAACATTACAA
>Ga0307979_1000354_pt1 | contig 30748 bp, 20 predicted proteins | sample OrgLakmetage1058_FD_201833 | JGI IMG/M metagenome (GOLD analysis project Ga0307979, IMG submission 201833) | Saline water microbial communities from Organic Lake, Antarctica - #1058 | ecosystem: Environmental > Aquatic > Non-marine Saline and Alkaline > Saline | place: Antarctica: Organic Lake...
CTGTGCGAACACGAATGAACACAGGCCTACGAACACCAGGAATAGCTTCTCCGCTCCAGAAGCGGTACTTAGCGAGGTCGAACAAAGATTCGATTGTGTTCAGGCTCAGACTCACATGTATCCGAGCTGGGCACATGGAAACCTCGATAATGTTATCAAGACATCAATTACTTTTGCTTTTAATGGGTGAAAGAGGGCCCTGTGATATCTTTCTCATGCCGAAATGAACTACAGTCAAACCTAGTTCGTTGTTCGTAGTTCGAGTCAAGTCGTAGAGTCTAGTTACTACTAATTAGTGTAGGGCGGGGTTAATAACCCAAATGAAAAAAAACCAAATAATTGGGTTATTTACCCCCAAAATAACCCTGCCTAATTGCTCGATTTGAATTAAACCCCTCATTTCTCCGCCTTTCCCACAGCTTCTACCATATATTGGCGCTTGCTGCAGAAAATTTGACTCCATTTGGCGTTTCTGAAAATCGAATATAACCGAATATAGCCCCAAAAAAAACTAAAATAACCCAAAATAACCCTTGACCTTCCAATTTTTGGGTTAGAAACATCACTACTACTAATCGATACTCCACAATTACAAAGAAACACACCTTTGATGTAGCACAATACATCCTCCAGAAGCCACCTCGGTGATAAAATATTACCCAGTTTTTTGTCGTATGCTTGTCTATTGTCTACGTTAGGATTCCCGCGGGAAATTCCGCGGAATTCACGCGGAATGGAAAAAGGGAATTTTTTACCAATCAGACGTGATTTCCGCGACGGGGATTTGGCAGTGCCTATATGACTACGGCACGAAAAAAACGCGGAAAACCCGCGGAAATGCGAAATACCGCAGAAGTACCGCTTGAAGTAATTTTTTAGCCATCGCGCGTGAAATCCGCGGACTAGGTTACGATTTGCGCCGTAAATTACGCGGGGAAGTAATTTTTACTAATCAGACGTAAATTACGTCACAAAATCCCGCGCATACTGTAGTGACGTCACCGTAGAATCCCCCTGAATCTTTTGGGTGTGACTCATCAGCACAACCACTCTTCGTGGTGGACTCCTTTGAACGGCCCTCATGCCGACAAAGCGTAGCACTTCCCTCTGGGCAGAGACCATGCCCATCACGAAGGATGCGGCAAAATATGGGCAAATCGCACACAGGTAGAATGGCAGTGCGCTAGTGAAGCTAGCAGTAGGGAAGGGAGTTCGCAAGGGCACAACACCACCAAAGAATACCAAGAGCCCGTATTTTAAACGATTTTTACCGCGCGTATGGCACACGTAAATTACGCGTAAGTTACGTGTAAATTACGCGTGAAGTAAAAAAAGAGCTCGAAGCGCGTAAATTGCGCGTGTACGTACTGTACGTAAATCGCACCCTTTTCCGCGGATAGCCGATAGCCGGATGATGGGTACGTACCAGTCGTAACCCTGATGCTTGATGCTTATAATTTTACATATAAAATAAAATATATGCTGTAATATAGGCCACCCACCCATGGTTAATATTTCGCTTCAGTTGGACTGAGTTGGAGTAGGCGGCTATTCGGATTAGGATATTACATCGGGCTTAAAGGGAGCCCGTTAGTTGCATGTCGAGTCCAAGTGAATACGAATGCCTGCTCCGGATGATATCGTCGCGGGGCATGTGGCTTTTTACCTCCACTCAGGCCACGGCCTCTTGCTTGGGAGGGGTGTTGTCAATGCATTGCGCAGCATTTGCAGCTTCCTTTTGGTCGTTCCAGACCATTAAGTCCTTCTGGTTTTCGTACTCCGCAGGGAAGTTGCGCATGGACGCTTTGCCTACCATGATGTCCACGGTCTTGCGCAGGCGAATCCACACGGATTCCTAAAACAAAAAGACAGAAGAGAAAAGCGCAACACGAGCGTAAGCCATAAAAGGACAGCGGAACGAGAAAGTAGTAGCTGCATTTCAGAAGCAGGCGGGAGTTAAAAAAAAGGATGCTAGCACGACGACAAGAATCTCTCGGCGCATAACAACAACACGCACATAAACCTTCCGGTCCCCAAAACATGATTAAAAAACGTTACGTGACAAAGAGGCATATACGTTATACCTGCACGTAAGGCACGCCGTATTTCGCGCAAATGGCAGCCACTTCGGGTTGCGCTTTCTGGTAGCTGAGCGCGGACAGTTGCGGCCACATGTGGTGCTCGACCTGGTAGTTGAGCCAGCCGTGCATGAAGTCGTTGTTGTCGCCCCCAGTGCGGAAGTTGGCCGAGGAAATGACCTGAAACAAGGCATGCAAAATGGGTTTACGACATGGTTCCGTGAACAAAGAATAGCCCCCCGCAATTAAAAAAAGAAGGCATGGAAACAGTTTTGAATGCATGAGTTCAACGACGTCATCGCAGGCGAAATCAATCAGAAGAAGGAGGCTAAAACTCTCACACCCCTCCCACCTGGCGCAAGAAGAAAGTGCCGCTGTTGGGGGCGCACGACGAGCTGAACTGGTACAAGTCCTCGCCCGCGTGGTTGGTGGCAATGGTGATGAACGCGTGGATGTTGGTCACCACGTCGGCCAACAGCAAGTTGAGCACCGCGTGCTTGTACCACAGCGCGCCCATGGCTAGGCCCGCCGCGCCCTGCCCACCCACCAGGTAACCCGCCGCCAGCACCGGCAGCGGCAGCAAGAAAAAGTGCCCCACGAGGTACGGGCCAATGACTTTCGCGAAGAAGTGGCGGAAGGAATACCATTTCTTGGCTTTCCGCATGGAGGGCGGCTCCAAGAAGTACTTGAGGGTGAAGGCCTCCTTGCTGCCCATGGCCTCCGTCACCACTTCGCCCCGGCGCCGCATTTCGGCAATCACCAGCTCCTTGTACGTGTTGGGCGCGTAGTAAAACCACTTCCAGGTGCACATGAGGAAGGCCACGGCGCCGTACTTAGCGAAAGTGGGCACTTTCAACTCGCGCACGAACTGGTTGTGATGAGATTTTGTTTTGCACAGAAGAGCACGACGAGGAGAAGTGAAAAAATGGTGAGTTTTGGCAGTAAATTTTGATTGCATACCAGCAGGATTAGCTTGATGAGGCACAGGAAAAGCTTGGTACTCTCAAAAATTGAGGAAATAATCGTATGAGTCAATTACCGCGAGGTTCCTCTCCACGAGGTCAGGGTCATCGAGCTCGCCCAGGCGGTAGTGGTGCAAGTTGTTGTGCTCCACGTTCCACGCTTCGGGTAGCATCCAGTCGAACCATTGGCCCACTCGCTTCTGCAAGCTGCCCAGCGCAAAGCCTTTGCTGTTGAAAAAGCGGTCCTTGTCGGCGTTGTTGTAGCCGCCGTGGCAGGTGTGGTGGGCAATGGTGGTCCAACGGCTGAAAGTCCACAGGGACAGCGCCATCACCGTGATAGGGTTCGGTACTAGCCACATGCTCTAACGATATTGTGGAGAATAGATGACCCAGAAAAGCAAAAGGCAATGAGCATGAAGGTTGCACACGAACTTCATTGAACAAGGGATTTTCAAAATAAACAGCCAAGATGAGCAAGTGATGACGTGCTGGTTAAAAGTTTGCGTAGGTGGTTAAAATTATGTGCGACGCAGATGTGTGTGTGGGCCGAGATTACCCAATAATCTTTAAGCTATAATTAGGTGGGGTCATCTAAAGGCTTCACGACTAGACTAAGGAAGTTATAAGCTGAAAAGGCTGCCACGTCTTTTGACTAACCGCGAGGCCAACGAAGGCGCAAGTGTTCGCCATGAGACAAATTTTCTTAATGTGTTTCACATCCGCTTCACCCTGCTCTGATTCCAATCGCTTTCCCAAAGCCCTGAATCAGTTCAAATGAGGAGAAAGGAAGATGATTCGAGCTGAGCAAAGACTGATTGACGTTCGTACGTCACAAATCAAGGAATAGTCCACGGTTGAAACCAGTTCATAAGACATTCATCTTCACTCGCGGCAGCAGCCTAAGACGCACCGGACATCCTTGCGAAAACCCTCCAAGTCCAATTTTCCAATCCACTCGTCCTCTGGCGCGAGTGGCGGTCGCTCTAGTGCAGCAGCTGTGGAAGTGAGCGGCGCGACGCGTGCTGGCAAGCGAGGCGAGCTAGTAAGAGCCCGAGGCTTGGAGTAGAGGCCCTGAGGCGAAAACGCTGCAGCTGGTGCAGCAAGAATAGCCAGACTCACGATAAGTCGAGCCATGGTTCACTTTGAGCAACTCACAACGTACAGCAGGCAGTTGCAAAGTGTTGAAGCGGATTCGCCTAAAGGTTTGCGAATTTGTTTGTTTGTGCCAGTGACGATGACGGGGAAAAATCTGCACACGTATGGACACCGATTGCAACGGCTCTCAAAAGCTCCTTCCTTGCTCATAACTTAGTAGCCGCTCTGAACCAATCAGAATTTGCATAGCCTTCAATCATCAAAAGTTGTGCCCATCTGGAAAAAAGCCAGAAAAATTTGGTCGAACACTGGACCCTAAAACGCTAAAACAGATGCTCTTGTCGTCCTCATCAAATCCACGACTCAAGAACTCCAGAACTCCAAAACTCCAGAACTAACTCCGTAAAGCTCCAAATCGATCGCTGAGGCAAGAAGTCAAGTCTAGGTCGGCAAGCTATCCTCTCTCGTGCGGCTATTGACTCACCCCAAGGCTGCGTGCTGTACAGACTCTAGCTGAAGCTCTCGATAATTTTTGTTTTCAAATAAAACTTCAGATCAAAACAAGGCGTTCATCTTGCTGCGCTCTACATATTCTGCTTGTTCCTTGTTCCTTGTCCCCTTCCACCGTAACATCACCATCATGACCAAAACAGATCTCTGACCCCCAATCAAACATGAAGAACGTCGCCCTGGCCCTCGCTTTTCTTGCGCCGTTTGCGTCAGCTGATTACCTCAAGAGCTCCACGAGCATCACAAGTTCTTCTTGTGAAGGCAACGCGGCTATAGTTGCTTCGAGCTTGATCGGCTGTGAATCCAATGGGGCCACGAGGTTGTGTACTTGTTGAGCATTACGGAGGCAGGTGAGAAAGAGCCCGTTAGCTAGAGTTCGCATTACGTACCTTTTCGCCATTTTTTTTCTTATGCACTTGAAGGCAAGTGATGACTCATTTTCTTCTTAAAGAGCCCCCCCCCTTTTTTTTCTTTTCCTTTAAGTGAATTCAAGTGCTCCTGCACGAGGCGTATCTTTTGGTTGTTCGTATTTTTCACGTGCTTCGCTCTTCCTGCTTTCTTTTATTTCCCCAGCTACCAGCTATCGTGCGCAAACACCACAAGTGCTTTGCTCTTGACCTACTCGACCGCGGACTGCAGTGGCTCGCCCATCTCAACCTCCGATTACCCGGGTACTTTCGGTTGCACGGCTGCTGGCACCTCTAGCTACAACATGGTGTGTGTTTCCGGTGAATTTACTGCGCCCACGCCTGCGGGAAACGTTTACGCGTACAACGGCATCAGCGCGTGCCCTCCTGCGGGGGGTGACCTCACTACGGTGTTGTCGTATCCTTGCGGCACCTGCATCGACTACTCCGGCGGCTATTACGCCTCGTACTCGTGTGACTCATCGTCGGTCAACCTGGCATACTACACCGACTCTACCTGCAGTGGTACACCCATGTACTCGGGTCCAGTTGAGTCCACCGGCTGCGCTGCTACTTCCACTCAAGTGACGGTGACCGAGTGCGACATGGGCAACACCGTGAAGGGCGAGTCGGCCAAGGAAATGCCCGCTGCAATCAAGGCCGTCGAAGCGGCTGCGCAAGCCGTTCAGAAAGAAGCACTCATCAAGGTGAAGGAGTCCCTAGCCGCCGCATTGGCCTAAGTCTCTGGGCTAATATTCGGCCTTTCCGTTGTCTGTTTTATTGTTTCTGGGTGTCTGATTCCGCGAGCTCCGAGCTCCGAACTCCGAGGAGCTCGTTCGCACCATCCCCACTGCCCTTCGCTGCGACTTCTACTTCAATAAAGAGTTAGATGATGTGTTGTTTCTGTCTATTTGCCTTTCGGGGCTTTGTTGGGTTTCAATAACCCAACACCCAATCAACTGAGCTAAGCTAAGCGTGAACCAACACCCAACCAACTGACAACTGAGCTAAGTGCGCACGTGCGCACTTAGCTCTTCTAGGTGCGGTTTCCCGCAGGAAATTCTGCGGAAAGAGGAATTTATGCAAATCAGACGTGATTTCCTCGACGGGGATTTAGCAGTGCCTTTATATGACTACACGGCACGGAAATCCCGCGGAAACCCGCGGAACGGAAAAGCGGAAATACCACGTGAAGTGAAATTTTTAGCCACCGCGCGGGAATTCCGCGGAAACGGGAATGTCAACCCTGTAGCTCTTAGCTCAGTTGGTTGGGTGTTGGGTTATTGAAACCCAACAAAACGATCATCCCGGTCCTGCTTTTTAGTCCGATCGCCCGGCCAATTATAGGCCTCGCGCAGCTGAATTATACAGCCGCACTGCAGCCAAGGCGCTGTGAGTGCACTTGGCTTCGTGCGCCCCTGTACTGGGTTGATCTGAAGACGACGGACGACGGGAATCGAATCCTGATCAGCAGGTTGAAAACCGTACACCCAAACCAACTGAGCCAAGTGTGCATTTAGCTCAGTTAGTTGGGTGTTGGGTTATTGAAACCCAGCAGGCTAAGAGCTAAGAGTAAGAGTGGATCAACTTATTGCTAATTTTATTACTTTATTACTAGCTGGTGTTAAGCAGTAGGCAGGAGCAGCACAGTAGCACTCAGCCCGATTATGGTTGTGCACTTTCTGGGGGATGCATCAACACGCAGCTTTTTGCTATTTGTTAATATCGACGTTTATTTGTAATTGCCAATTGTTTGGGGTTCGGGAGTACTATCAAATCTAATGAAATACAATCAGCGGGGTAGCTAAGGGCCGCTTGAAATAAATCCCATTGGCCTTGAGATTGAATGCGCCTTGAATAAGAGTAAGAGTGAGAGTAAGAGTAAGAGTAAGGGCGTATAATTGCTAGTTCGCAGTGCGATTTATTTTGGCGACAGCAACAGGAATTGTCAGCACTGCCCTGCCGATCACCATCGCGGAGCCTTTCACTCTCGGGATATAGTACATGAACAGTATACGCAGGAAACTTGCTCTCAAGGTGAAGGGCCTTACGTGGGTTTCGAAAAACGCTGGAAGGCGACCACGAGTAGCGACGTTGTTTGTATTTTGAGGGGGGGCTTTTCTATTCATTGCCATTCCGCGGACGAGGAAGTGGTTCCTGTCCCGTCTTGCGCGCGCTGAAAGGCACACTTTGACCTCTGCCAAATGGAACCCGTGATCCGCGTGTCACATGCTCCTTTGCTCGCGCGCCTCCCTCTTTATTGTTCTGCGGTGTGCGTAACACCCACAAATACCTCGCTTTTTGCAAATTTCACGAGGGATTTAGCCAATGTCCCTACCCCTCCTGAGTTATTGCGCACTTGCTTTGTTTGCACAACGCACGCGCATTCCCACTACCTCCCGCATAATTAATGGGCTTCTGTGTCATTTGGGTTTGTATTCGCTTTTAGTTTGACTCCGAGTTCGCAGTGCCACTGCCAGCTGCCAGATGCCGAATTGTGCTCTCTATATATCTGTATTCAAGACGAACTGGCAGATAAAAGGGGGTCACTTCTGAAAAATCGTTTTTTTTGCCGTAGTAGACGCAGGTTGTAACGGAATTCCCCCTAACCGAGTTCGGGCCCCGAAATTTTGACTGCATCGAGGGAGAATCCCGCTGCGAAAAACCGCGAAACTCTATTTTATTTAGGTCCTAGAATTAGCAAAATTGCTTGAAATTTCTAGTTCAGCAGAGCTGCATCTGCCCTGTGAAAGGACCTCCGAAATTCAAGTTTTGAAACAGCCCCGAAGGGCCGGAATTTGAAGGCCAGCAGGTAGAGATGAAAAGCAAAGCAGCGCAAACTTAATCCAGGGAGCTATTCAGGAAGTTCTATATCCAAAAGGTCAATTTTCGTGGATTTCTAAATCGACCACTCCATTCATGGCGCATGGGGTTCGCGCATACTACGTATTGGTTTTTTTGTGGCATATTCTGCCTGCGCAAGAGCCGAAGGAGCTTAAAATTGCCGCTTTTAAGAATGCCCCCCCCCCCCCTTTAATAAGAGCCTTAAGCGGCCGCCGGTTAGTCACGAATCATATGCCGAAGAGCGGAAACGCGAAAATCCTAGGACATGGGATTGGCCTTCAATAGGTTAGAGGTTAAGCAAGAGGACATAGCAAGCGGAAGAAAAGAAACGGAGTATCGGCTCCTTCTTTAAATCGCTTCCGTCATCACTCATAGGGTTTTTGTGCGAGTGTCGTGCTGTTTGGCAGCCCTTCTGGTCGCCAGACGCCCCTCCGGTCCCGGTAAGATGGGCGACGCTGTGTCGTAATTGTCTTTGGTCTCTGCGTCTTCGCGCGAGTTCCGCGAATTTCGTGAGTTTCTCGAGCCGCGCGTAGCCGCCGTAATCTCTTTCATTTCCTGCTTCGTTCTTTCGCGCTTCCCGTTCTTCTCGCCTTCTTTTTTCTTTTGTTTTTTCTTCTTCTTTTTCGCCTTGCTTTCGGCGTCAGGGTCAAACGACTCTATCCACTGCCTCTTGGCTTTTCGGTCCACTCCCATGACGATGTGGAAGTAGCTCGGGTAATACTGCATCCACCACAGCAGCCACCCCTCCCTGGTATCAGGGGGTACACCATCGTAAAGCCAAAAGTCAAGCAGCAAGCTCAAAAACATAGCGATGACTCCGCATGCCAACAGGGCAGCTCCAAAACCCAAAGTGGACGTATAGACATCCACCTCGTCAGAAGACATTGCGACGAAGAGGTTACTGAAAGTCAGGAGAACAGGGTTGTAATCTGCGAGAATAAAAGTTCGGTTGGGACCAGATTCCACAAATTTGTAGCCCGTGGACTGAATTTTAACCTGCGGCATTGGCGTCGGAGAATACGAGGCCCCATCTTCGGTACACGCCATGTCTTTGTTGATGATGTCCTTATGAAAGGAGCCTGCAGGGCAAAGGCACGTTAAAGTGCGCCGTTCGTAGTCGTCTACACAAGTGGCAGTGGTTGGGCAAGCAGGCTTGAAGGAAATGCCATAATTGAGAAGGTCGGGAATGTCGTAATCAATGAACCACTTTTCGCGCGCCCCTGTGCTGTCGAGGCACTTCATCCAATCCCAGTACCCATTGGCGAAACCGGTGTTGATCCGTGCTTCACTCAAGTCGCTGTTGCGGCTCAAGATGGGATAAGTAGTCGACTTGACTCGGCTTCTTACGTCCTCGTTCCCACTGTCCAAATTGACGTCAATCGCAATGCCTTTGTTTGCTCTTACTGTGGAGTTGTCAAACACGCCACGGTAGACCTCCACCATCGTGCCGTTGTGGGCCGTTTCGTTCATGTTCTCAATGGTGCAAAGCTGAAAGATGGCGTCAAACGCCATGTCTAACGCTGACGCAAGACCAGTAGTGGCCACATTGTCTGTGAAACGCGTTAATTTGGCCCAGAGAAAAGTTTGCTTCGTGCTGATGGCGCCTCCTGTTTCAGCGACGTTGCCCTCGAAGACTGAGTTGAAAATTCTTGCACCGTAGTAGTCATCCCGTGTATCCACACCCGTGACCACTGAAAAGTCACCTTCTTTCACACTCAGCAAATTAATGGCTCCACCGGTTACTGCCTCGTTGTAGGACCACGTAACATCCGACAGCGTGAGCGCATACATGGTAGTGGCATACAGCACTCCGCCAGCACCGGCGCCTGAACTCCCCACCTTCAAACACTTGTTGTTGGTAGCCGTGCCACCGTTGATGGTTACAGTCGAAGAGAACGCGTAAATGGCGCCACCACGGAAGCGCGCGAAGTTGTTGTAGAAGCTCACGTTGTTCAAGGTCAAGGTTGACGCCGACTCCACGTAGAAGCAGCCGCCGTCGCCCTGCACCGTGTGATCAGAGCACACCGAGTCCGTCATGGTCACCGTTGAGCCGAGCACGTACATGGCCGCTCCCTTGTGCCCGCTCGTTTGATCTAAGTTCAAGGTGTTGCTCCGAAAAGTCATGCCAGATAAAGTCGCGCTGGGTCCACCCGTCAAGTATACGGCAGCCCCTGCCCCAAGATCTTCCCAGCCGTAATTGTTCACGACGCGGCCCTCGGCGACGGTCAAAGTGCAACTGCCCGACGCAAAAATACACGGGCCATTGGCTGCTTTGATGGAGTCACACGTGAAGTCACTTAAATCTACGGTGGTGCCCGTGCCCATGAAGATGCCACCACCTTGCCCCACATTGGTGTCGCTCATGGACGGGCTGCCCTGAATGGTCAACCGAGTGGCGTAGACCGCAGTGCCGGAAGCCTGGTAAGCAGCGACGTAAATGGCGCCACCTTGCGACGACTCGCCAATCCCACCGGTGAAATTGAAGTCTGTGATGGAAACGTCAGTGAGGGTTAAGACACCGCTGGACTCCACAGCAATGGCACCGCCGCGATCAAAGGAACTGCAACCCGTCAAAATGGTGGTTGCCACGGTCGCTGATCCACCCAACACGGCAATCGAGCCGCCACTGCCCGATTGGGCCTTGGAGTCCGTCGTGGTGACACCAGTTACTGAAAAAGTGGCCGTGACAGACGACTGGTATATGTCGCCGCCTTCGGTCGTGGCAGTGTTGCTTGAAAAGCTCGCGTTGGCAATCTCTAAAATTCCGAAGTTGGCGATGGCCCCACCCGTAGTCGAGGCGTAGCCACGGGAGAATTCACCGCCCGCAACCGTCAGCGTCCCCGTGTTGTGCACGTGCCCCGATGTGTTCGCAACGTTCTGATCAAAGTTCGTCTGAATCAAGGTGGTGTCACCGGCGTTCATAACGGCGCCGCCGAAGCCAGTTGCGTTGCAGAGCTTGAACAAGCTGCTCGTGACTGTCAACGTCGCGCTGGGCGCAACGTAGACTACGCCGCCGCTACTGAGCGAGGATGCGCTAAAACTCACGGAATCTAACGTTAACACTCCACTGCTCATGACTTTGAAGAGTGCAGCGGCTGCAGAGCCAGCCCGAGTCATGGAGTAGGAATTCCCACTCGAAGACTCAATAATGAAGGTGTGCCCATCGATGACGAGGACCTGTGCAGGCACCCAGAGACAGAGAAAGAAAGGAGCTGTGATTGATGTCAAGCACTGTGAGTTGCCACTTATGACACTAGAACGTTTCAAAGAGAGAGGTCTCAGATGGAAATGATTGGTGGAAAGGGGCCGGAAGAGGGAGGAAAGGGGTTGCAAGCGAAATTCATACGCGCTACGAACATTGTCCGGGGTGACGACAATGTCGGCAGTAAAGGTAGCAGTCTCATCGCCAAGTGATGGTAATTCGGTGCCTCCGCCTAGATTATTGAAGAATGGTACTGTAGATAAAATACTGTAGTCAATAACGTCTGCAGCTGCCGCTGTTCGAACCAGAGCAAGCAAAAGGATGGAGGCAGTGAGGTGTACGAGACAGTACAGCGCATGCGCAAGACGAAATTGCGTACGATGCCCAGATAGCTGGTATGAGCTTCGTGCACGCAAATTTTTACCAGTCTGTGCATTTAGACAAAACTTGAACGCTATGGCAGAGTGGTAATATTTTATTGACGTGCCGTATTCGCAACATGCGCACAAACATGCCGTTTCTGATCCAAGCAACCAAGCGAAAGAAGGTAGCGCTGACTCACCCAGAGAAGCGCATCCAGCCAGGAAGCATAAAGACAGCACGGATTTCATCGTGGCCACTGCCGGCGTTTATTAGCGTGACGCCACTTCGCACACGCGCTGCCCCTGCTTGAGCGCTTCTGTCAAGAGGCCTGAGACGAGCTGTACCAACGTTAGCCAATCAAGAGCGAACGTTCACAAAAAAGAGGATATATTTTTTCCTAATATAAAAGATAACAAAATATGCGCAGCAGTTTTGCCAGTTATGAAGTTATGAGTTATGTTATCTCGTTATCTCCTAACTCTGTATCAGCAAATAATTATTGCATGAGCAAAAGCTAGTGACTTGTGCACTCAGATGTAAACGCCATGCAGCCATATTGATCACGCACATGGTGCCTTATTTCAAAAAGGGCCATATGGCGAATAGCGCAAAGCAGAGCACCACATCACCTGGCACCTGCGTTCCAAAAGACATGGCTATTGCATAACCAAAGCAAGCAATTTTGGATCCACTCAAACCCAATCAGGCATAAATGATGTGCGAAAAGCCAGTGAGGCTCCGCTGAAGCGATTTCAATGCTACAGTGTGTTTCCCCGGCGAGAGGCTGTCGCTCACCACGCTGCACAGACTTTTCGAGAGTTTTCGACTGTAATGGGCTGGCTGCCCGTCCACTTCCATGGCAGCGTTCCCACCGCTGGTCGACGTGTTGAGGTAGCCCACTTGCTTCGCATACCGCACGCTAAAAGGGCCCTCGCACACGATCACCACCCCTGCCTTGAGCGGTGGCAGTTCCAGGGCCAGCCAGCCACTCCCTTCCCGCGCAAGGGTGTTGAACTTCTGGTCCAAGTGCCCCGTGCACGACTCGGTGTTGTCGCCTTCGCCCGGGGCCAGCGTGATGTGCCACAGCGCGCCGTCGGCTTTCGCGGCCTGGGTCGCCATGAGCGAAAGCGCCTGCGAATTCGAGTCGGTTGGGGGGCGGGGCGCCGCCCCACTCTGGTATTTGGGGCCCGTGGGCAACGTGGGTGATCCCTTGTAGGTGGTGACACGCAAGTCAAACGGCGACATGCCGGTGCGCGGCTCGAAGGAGGTGGCACACGTGAAGCCCAAGTCGCAAAAGCGCGGGTCAATCGAGGAGCCCGCTGTCCCACAGAGCATCGGCGGCGGCAGCGGGGGGGGTTCTCCTCGGTCGAAGGCTTCCTCGTCCAGCACAGGCCCCATTTCCATGGTAAATGCCTGGTATTTGCGGGCAGCGTCCGACAGAGCTTCCAACAGTGGCACCGCCAACAAGTCACCCTTCAGCTGATGGTAGCGCCACCCGGGGTGCCACGACACTTGGCCGTGGCAGGCTTTTCCCTTGTCCTCGCCGCACATCTGGACGCAGTCGTAGCGCTGCGCTTTGCAGTCTTCCCACGCCACTGAAGAATCGCACTCCAAGTACCGCAGCGCGTCCGGCAAGGAAGCGGCGTGTTCGGGTCCTTTGGTCTTGGGCACTAAATCCACGGCCTGTCCACGCGTGTGAATAATCGAAAACAAAATTAAGGGGAGGGCGAGGAAAGAGAGGGAAACGACGTGAGAAACAAGAGAACTTCTCAGAAATCAGTTTAACTATGTGAAATCAAGGACACTGGACTTCAATCATCTACCCTGTATATGGCCCTCCACTTCTCTGCATGTATCACCCTTCTAGCTTGATTCAACATAATGCACGAGTGCCCACCGCAACCGTCCCCTCCTCACACCACACTTCTTTCCCCCCTGTACCTGGTTCATGCGAATGCCGGCCACTTCAAACCCCGCAGCCACGTAGTACTTCAACAGGTCTTCGCGGGGGCCGTCCGTGTTGTGCGCGAGCATCATCACCGGGGCTAAACCGCGCTGTGGCCCGCTCCCGCTGCTGCTCAGCTGCTCCCCCTCTTGGCGGGTCTGCAGCACCGCTTGGCGGAAATACAGCTCGGCGTGGTCAATGTTGCGCCCGTCCGTCATCCCGAAGTCCCACGAAAGCGCATCCAAATCGTTGCCATAGACATTGGCCACGCAGTACGCGGAGGGCACGCAGCCGGTGCCTCCCATGGCATGGTTCCGCACCACTAACTCTAAACCTGCCGCCTTGAACACCGGCTGCAGGAGCCGTTCAAACGCGAACGCATACGATTGGTTGAAGAAATTGCCGTGCGCAGCGGCTGAGGAGTGGCCCCCGAACGCAATCACAAAACGCTTCGAAGCAGAATCCCCCTTGGGGGCGGCAAGCTTGGCCAAGAACCGCTTCGCCAGCAAGGCCCGGCTGCTGGAGTCCAAAAAGGTAGGGGTGGGCTTGGGCCAGTCCTGAGGCGACACCCCCGCTTTTTCCGCTTCTTTGCGCCGACCACCGGTGCCGTAACTCACAGACGAATCCAGCGTGAAGAGCTGCGTGGCTAGCCCGTTGCCGTAGCGCTCCTTGAGCTTCGCTCGCACCGCTGACGCTGCTTTGATGGTGTTTTCCAGCGTGTGCGCAACCACGGCGGGCTCCCATCCTTTCGCGTTGTGGCTGTGGCCTACGGGCTTATTGGCTGCTAGGGGCACGGTCACTGCCGAGGCTAGTGGTTTTGCCGCTGGTGAAGCTAAGGGTTCTCTCTCGCGTTGCCGCTTTGTGGCCTGCCCTGAAGCTACTCCTGTGTTCGTGTTGTGCGCAGCAGAAGGCTGCTCACTTCGGAGGTTATTTGTGTTGTCTGATTCATGGGACGTCGGAGCTACTAATGGTGACGATGGTTGCGATCCACTTTGCTGCTCTCGCTGATTCTTCAACAGCTCTTCTATCATCTTTTGTTGGCGCTGTGGATGCATATAAATTGGGACTATTGGTGAGCTCGAGCGGTCTCGACAAACAGAGCTCAGTGTATGCGTGTATGCATTCTCACCTCTAGTGATTGCTCCATCTGAGACAGGCTGAGCGTCCCGCTAACCAAGGGAGTTGACCCGCTATGTTGAGCTTCTGAAGAAGATGCCAAAGCTGGCTCTGAAAAGCCCCGCCACTGAGAGAGCAAAAACAACGAGACGCGTCATAACCGAGGAAGTGCAAGTATGCTACTACAAATCGTTTTGGTAGACAAGTCGATTACAGAAGAAGCATGCGAGGACTCACTTACCATGCCAATGGAAAACGCGACCAGAGCAAGGAGCATCAGCATGAATTGCTGCGTTCCTCGCGATGAGGCCACCATGTTGCAACCTCGATGCCTCTATGCAAGACGGGTCAAAGCAAGTCGTGCAATCGTGCACCGTGCACGGTGGTGCACGGAGTCGAGAGTCGAGAAGTAGTAAAGTAGTCGGCTTCCAAAAAATACGCAACATGTTAGACTCGAATACGTATTTCAGGACGCTGGACACAATAATTTTATGGCCAGGGCTCAGGGCTAGGGTTAGATCGTGCTGGTTGCGGATCAGGTATCGGTGTGCGGCGAGGAGGGCATTACGAGTTCGTCTGCTCCTTGCCTTTCCCCGCCTTTTCAATTCATATTTACTGCCAGAGACAAGCCACCTATTTCTATCATTATCATCATTATGATCGCAAATTGGTATTAATTCAAACAGAAGTCAACTGCGGCTTTTTATTTTTATTTGCATTTAAACCAAACAAACGTCTTCATTTGAGCATCACCCCGCTGCCTCTTGTCATCGAAATTTGCGGCGGATTGAGAACAGGCATAAAGGTCTCAATGCCTAGGAGATCTTCTTCCTGCTTGCCTTCAACTATTGGACTGTGAAGGGGTGGCACGTCCTCTGAAACACCTTCGTCGCCATCGTGACAACTGGCAGCATCTACGTCGCTTGTGCTTCCGATTTCAAGCACACCAGCACCACCATTGACATTATTAGCATCACTGCTGCTGTCAAGCATAAGCAGTTTCGGTCCAAAATGCTCAATGAGCCCGGCAAAGGGCACTGCAGTCGCGAATATTGACACTATAGCAACCTGTTGTTCACACATCAAAGATTCCAGTGAGCCAAACACACAGGATTAGCATGATAAAATATTCCTTGGTACACTTCGGTGCAGCCATCGAATACGGAACCTTTTTTAGTTTTCTCACCGTGAACACGATCTGAGCCCGCTGGGCATCAGCGGCCTCTGTAGCGTCGAACGATACTACATTTCCCACTACATTGGGGTAATGGCCCGCATGGGCAGCAACCGCGTCGAGGGCTAACGTGGAGAGAGCGGCTTGGACAGTGCCCTTGGGGCACCAGCACAGCGCCGCGAACAACTTCTCGCGGTGCGTCCACTGCTGCTGCTGTTGTGTGTTTGTGTCTCTAAGGTTTGACCTCACACCACTGGCACGAAAATTTGAGTGTCCTAAAGAGCTCCACGAGCTACTTGACGCGATGCTGCCAGTATCACCCGCACAGTAATAAGCAGCCGCAGCGCGTGGGACCAGGGCTGCGGCCACGATGGAAGTAGCAAGCACTACGTAGTGCCACTCTAAGCTAGCCAAGTCCACTTTTGCTCCGAGGAGGCCAAAGAGAAAAGTGCTTCCCACGTTGTCCCACCACCTAGCGAGCATTGCTTTGGCCCCGTTCAGACATGCCACGGTGTGTGTTGCAGCATCAGCAGCAGCAGCAGAGCTACTTCCTCCTTCACTTGCGCTACTACCACTAGTGCTACTTTCACAGGCTGCTTGGCAAGCGATGCCAACACACACGGCGCCCAGCGCACCACCCCCGTGCAAATGAAGCATTTTGCCCGCGAGAGTGCTGGCAGCAGCAGCCGATAGCAGCGCAACCGCGAACTGCCCGTGAAGCACGGCGCAAGGGTCGTCGTCGCTGCCGTCGTCGTTGCCACGGCTGCGATTCATATTTGCCTCGTGCAATGGTGGAGGCGACATCGCCACGTCAGAGGAGCTTGAAGATGATAGAATATCGTCTTCCTGCGGAGTAAAGTTGCTGACGGCCGCACCTTCTCTCTCAATTGAACGCTGAGAATTCACCGGCGAGGAATCCAGCGGCGCAGCCGTGTACTGGTACTTGCGGCCTGGAACTACTGGTAGTGCTCTTCCCGGCTGATATCCATGAGAGGAAGCAGTATTCTCAAGAGGGCAATAACGCCGCCCTCCTGCGAGGCCAAAAGTGGGAAGGGAGGTGTGTGGCAAACGTCGACGAAGGGCGTCTCGTTGTCGAGCTTCCGCCACCGCTACCTCGAGCACCAAACTAAGCACCCACCCCACTGCTAAACCATAACTTACTCCACCAACCACTTCCAAGAGGGCAATGCCTGAAGCTCTTAAAGTGCGCACACCCGCGTTGGACAAGGCGCCACTGCTGTTGTCTGCAAACAAAAGCCGCAAGGTGATGCTAAACCCCACAATGGCCCACACAGCGTTGAGTGAGGCTGCAGCAATGAGCACCGAGGGAATGCCTCGTCTGGCACCTCGCCCCAGGCGCTGCAAATCTAGCAGCAGCGGTACGGTGACGGCAGGCGAGACGTCTGCTAGGCAAAACCCGAGCAGCACACCCCAACGAGAGTCGAACGAAAAGGAGGATTGCGCTGCCGCCTCGTCAGCTGGCGCAGGACTCGTTGAAAAAGCCCAGCTAGCAAGCGTCGCTACCGTAGCTACTTCAATGAGGCAAGGCAGCGCCGATAGCAGTCCAATTTTTAATGGTTGGGCAAGCAAGGCGCCGACTTCCAGAGACAACCCTGCGCGCAACATGATCAGCGCTAGCGAAAAGCTGCGCAAAGTGCCGCTTAGCCATGGCGCTGGCAAGGCCACTGCGACTGGAAACAGATTCCGAGCGACACAGCCCGCTACGAGCATGCCCGCGAGCGCAGGTTGGCGCGCAATTCGGGCCAGCCAGCCACCGACGAAGCTAGCAGCGAAAAGCACCACCGCAGGCAGAAACAAGTCCCCCAAAGACACCACAATCACCACGCTCAGGAGAATGCCGAGCATGGCCCGACCAGGCTCTGCTTTCACGGAAGCCGGCACGCGGAACATAGAATCCAGTGACCATGACATGTGTACGTCGAGAAGCGTCGTCACTTCTTTTGTTCCAATCCTCAAGTCGACCTGAGTACCAAACGTGAGTGCCTGGGTCTAGCTAGCAGATTGACGTAACATCCCTATCTGCTATCCCTATCAGCTCAGCACTTCCCACCTCGCATTCATTAAATGATTTTAGACAAGCACAGGCTAGGACAGAAAGCGGCAGCGCGGAGCCATTTCTAGCTTCTGCCCTTTCAGGCCATTTTCTAGCTTCCGTAAAAACGCTTCCTCTAGTACGGATTACTGCAGAAGAATTGGCCATGCCCGTATTTAAGTGTAAACACTTGCCCGTACTTTTAGGTCACCCCACAGAAAAGTAGAAAACCTACGAAATATCCATCGCTGAAAAAGCCTCGGATTTCACGTTGTCAAGTGCAGTAGTCCAAGACCAGCTAAGCAAAGGTACGGCAGTGCCCATGGCACAATCGACGCTGCGCATAGATGCATCGGTGATTGAATTGCAAGCTCATTGTCTTTTGCCCGGTTGTCTTGCCTGATAGATGTCGCACCGTAAGTTTGAAGAGCCCCGCTTCGGGTCCATGCAGTTTGCGCCCAAGAAGCGCACCAAGCACCACCGTGGCCGCGTCCGCTCCTTCCCTAAGGATGACGTGACCAAGCCTTGCCACCTTACGGCCTTCATGGGCTACAAGGTATTAATTGATTTCTTTCTGCAACTACCTTTACTATGGCTTTAATTACATTCCGTCGTTCTGTTTCGATTGCGCCCACGCCCGCGATGCACTACTCCTGTCTCATGGAGTATGCGCACTCTCGCGTCTGGTCCCTCTGTTGGGAATCTATTCATTGTGTAACCTTGCTAATAAATTCATTTTGTCTCTAATTTATGATTTCTAGGCGGGCATGACGCACGTGGTGCGTGAACCCGATAAGCCTGGCTCCAAGATCCACAAGAAGGAAGTTGTGGAAGCAGTCACCGTGATTGAGACCCCACCCATTGTGGTGGTGGGCATTGTGGGCTACACTGCCACCCCTACCGGCTTGCGCACCCTGACCACTTGCTTCGCGAAGCACTTGAACGAAGAAGTGCGCCGCCGCTTCTACAAAAAGTGGTACCAGTCCAAGAAGAAGGCCTTCACCAAGTACGCCAAGAAGGCGGCTACCGAGGCCGGCGAGGCTGACCTTCAGGCTGAGATTGCGCGCATCAAGACCCACTGCTCGGTAGTGCGCGTGCTGGCCCACACCCAAGTGTCCAAACTGGGCCTGCGCATCAAGAAGGCCCACTTGATGGAGATTCAAGTGAACGGCGGCTCCATCGAAGAGAAGGTGAACTTCGCGGAGTCCCTCTTCGAAAAGGAGGTGCCTGTGAACTCGGTGTTCGCTCAAAACGAAAACATTGACGTGCTGGGCGTGACCAAGGGCCACGGTTTCGAGGGCGTGGTGACCCGTTTCGGCGTGACCCGCCTGCCCCGCAAGACCCACCGCGGTCTCCGCAAGGTCGGCTGCGTCGGCTCGTGGCACCCGATGCGCGTCTCCACCACCGTGCCGCGCGCCGGTCAAAACGGCTACTTCCACCGCACCTCGCTCAACCACAAGATTTACCGGTTGGGCGCTAAGGGCGACGGCAAGTCGGCCACCACTGAGGCCGACTTGACTGAGAAGGGCATCACCCCTATGGGCGGCTTCCCGCACTACGGCGAAGTGAACGAGGACTGGCTCATGATCAAGGGCTGCTGCGTGGGCGTCAAGAAACGTGTGCTCACGCTTCGCAAGGCCATGATGGCGCAATTCTCGCGCGGCGCGCTCGAGGCCGTCAACCTCAAGTTCATCGACACCTCGTCCAAGTACGGCCACGGCCGCTTCCAAACCGCCGGCGAGAAGGCCAAGTTCCTCGGCCCTCTTGCGTCCAAGGCCAAGTAAGCAGCTGCTTGAACGGATTTACGGGGTTTTCGGAGGGGAGCAGGCTGGAATGCGGCCATTTCAGCCCCCCGCCGCCTTCCTCTTTTTTTTTTGTACCTATCTTATTTATTCTTAATTGAACAAGGCCCAAAGAACCCGATTTCGATTTGGCGCGTATATACCAGCAGACCAACAGAAAAAATTAAAGAATAAAAATGGCAGATTTCAAGTCTCGAAGTAGGAAGCCAATTCACTCCTCTTCAGCCTGCTTGCCCTTAATACTTAATGATGTATGAATTTGGTTTGTAAATGGCGAATAGTGATTTATTTGGGTGGCGATTAGAGATTTACGTTTTAACTTTTAGATTCCAAATTCAGTTTTTACTTGCAATTGTAATCCGGAATTCACATAAGGCAATGGCGATGTGCCGATGTGGCATGAAAAGCGGAAAGTAAAAAGAGGGATGGTGCTTCCTTATTCGCTCCCCATGAGAACCACGTGGAACATCGCAACTTAGCTAGTAGCTAGAGCAGCAATTAAGCGGGATCTATGAATTCCTGGCCGCCACATCCGGGATCATTCCTGGCAGCGCCACGGCGCCTGCAGGTCTCCACCGCGCCTCTTCCCTATTGCTCCAGCCCGTGGACTCGCCATCATTTCTAAAGCTACGCCCTTCAGCGAGCTCGCCGTGCCAGCTCTCCTCGTAATGGCCATGACCCAAATGGCTGGAGTCCAAACCTGCCATCGAGGTCTGCCCGAAATCTACTAATACTTTCGGAGCATAGCCGCGGTCGCGCATCGCACGCGTGGCTAACGCAAGGTGGTCTTCATTCGCATTTTCGTCGCTAGCTGGGCTACTCGTGCTTTCGTGCTCCTGCCTATCTCCTTGATTGTGACTCAAGCCACCAGCACCACCGCCACGGCCTTGGCTGGTTGGCAGACGTAAGCGCAACGAGCCCATTTTCGCTTTCAGCGCTGCGGCCTTCGCATAGTCCTCTTGAGCCACCGCTTCGTCCTTTTGGCCTGCGAGTGCCTGCAGCTCTTGCTCGATGCTTGCCGTGGCCACGTCCCTCAGGTACGCTTCCAAAGTGCTGATTTGTTGCTTGTACTTGTCAGCCAGGGCGTAGTCTTCGGCAGCCACGGCCTCAGTCTTCAAGTCTAACAAGCGCGCAATCCGGTGACTTGCATCCCGGTGCGCCGCTGAAGCGGCTTCCGCGCTTCTTTGGCCCTGCGCTTTCACCTTGCGCGCTTGCGTGCTTTGATGCGACGCTGCTTGGTCCATGGCTCTCGCGTGCATCTCTGCGGCGAGCCGAGGCGACGCTAACTGAGCCGCAGTTTCACCACCATGGGCTCGGCCGTACGCTTGCACCAGAGGCGTGGCGGAGGACAGCAGCTTGGCCGACTCGCTCCGGCTGCTGCTGTGGCTCCGCCCCCCTCGCTCGCTCATCGTTCGCGAATTGCGGTGCTGCGAAAGGCTATTGCTGCTGCGATTGTTGTAGCCCACGCCGTACTCACTGCCGCCGCCACCACCGTAGCCTCGCATCACTTCTCGGCGGCGGCGGTCAAAATCTTCCGCGGTGATCGACTCTCCTGGCGGCGACACATGCGGTCGAGACAGCACCCTTTCAGATGCCGCGCTGTACCCACTGGCCACCGAATGAGCAGACGTGCCTCGCTCGTCGAAGCGGCGGCGCCCCGACAGGTTGTTGTTCCGGCGTTGCTGCCTCGCTGCCCGCCGCTCTGCGACGCTTTGATACCCGTGGCCGCTTTTACTGCCGAGGCTGCGCAAGAGTGCGGTAGACTGCGAGATGGAGGTGCCAGCGACCGAAGACTCCAGCACCGACTCATTGTCGTAGTACGACGAAGCCAGGTCGTCGCCGTCGCCGTCGTAAAGAGAGCCGTTGAAAGCATCGCTGCCCGCCGCGGAAGCCTCGTCGCGGCGAAGGCTGTGGCTCTGCCTCTGCTTGGACCCCTGAGCCGACGCAAGCGACACGCGCTTCGAGGTGTGAGCCGTGGAGACGAACGCCGACGGCGAGAAAGCTTGAAAAGGAACCGGTGAAACTGGCACTCCTAATGCTGCTGTTGTTGCCGTCGTTCGCGTTGGGGAGGCGCTGTTTGGCTGAGGGCTTCTCCTGGTGGTGGTTGCGGCAGATGTTGCCTCACGAGCACCATCACCGCCACCATCAGCAGCAGAGCGCGCCGCATTGGCTTCTGCTTCTGCAGCTGCCACCTCTGCTTGCTCGGCTGCAGCACGGGCCGCTGCTGCGAGCGCTAGTGCACGCTCCACGGTCGCTGAACGGCTCTGAGGAGCTGGCGCTGTAGTGTGGGTCGCTGGACTCCCTCCCTCTTTTGAAAGTGCTGACTGATGGCGAAGATGTTGCGCTAGCCCTAAAACTTGATTGCCTTGTGCTTCCTCATCCTCCCACACCACTTGTTTCGGCATTGCTCCATCTGCTGTGCCAGCACGTTGGTTGGCGTTGAAGTGCGCACTCCATGTGGCTGCTTTTGACATTGCATCGACTTCAGCTGCGGCCGCTGCTCGCGCTGCTGCTTCAATGGCGCCCTCGCTCGCGTGAGCTTCGAGTGTTGTTCGCACCGGTGCCTGAGGAGCACGGTCTTCCTTATCTTTCTTCTTTTCCTCCTCTTCCTCCTCCGCAGCAGCGTCTCTGGCTGCGGCATCCTTTTCAGCAACGAGCTCTGCTGCTAGCGCTTCCGCCTGCTTCGCGAGTGAATCGCGCTTGACTTTGGCGCAATTCAAACTCGCGCGCACTTTTGCCAATTGAGCCGAAATATGGCCAGCCGTGAGGTATTGCTTGGCAACCACTGCGACACGCTTTTCTTCCAACAGGGCATCGATTTGGCCCTGAAACTTGACTTCTTCTGCCGTCACCTGAGCCACCGCTTCTAGGAGGCCTCTTTCAGTAAGCGGAGTGCTTCCAGGGCTCTTGTTGTTCCGACGGCTACTGCCACTGTGTGGCGATGACGGTGGCGATGACTGCGCATTTGGGCTGCTGCTACTAACATTCGTAGAGTGGTGATTGGCGGCGGCGCTGTTGGCATCGGCTGAAGCTCCAGATACATGAGCAGGAGAAGAGCGGTGGGTGGTGGTAATTTCTGCAGCAGCTGCTTCCACTCGTGCTTCCCACCCTGCGTCACTCACGCGTGCTTCCCATGAGCCGGATTCACTTCCATCCCCTTCCTTTCGCTGCTCCTCTTTCCAAGCTATCTTTGGTGATTTCGTCATCAAATTGCTGGCAGGAACGCTTCCAAACTCTGATCGAGGAATGATTTGCGGTGGTGATGGCTGCACGCGCGGATTCGAATAGCTCGTAACGGCTCCGGAAGAAGAAGCAGCCGTATTTAGAGGAGGCGAATAGGTTCTAGGAGCCATCCGCCGATTTGCCTCTTCCATAGCAGCAACAGCGCGTGCGTTGTCTTGCTCGACTTGTTGCAATTGCTGCACGTAAGCGGGGTTGCGCTGCAAAGTGAAAGTCAAGTCGCCTGCGCGAGTGCGCACCGCTGCATACGGAGGCGCTTGCTTGCTGACCCCACCGAGAAGAGTCAACTTGTCTCCCACTTTCAATAAAGCACCACCTGCACCACCGCCGCCGCTCTGACTGCCTGCATTAGCACCATCTTTCGAAGGACTACGACCGCTCCCCTGCATACTTCCTCCTCCACCTTGAGGCGGTGAAGAAGGTGCCAAAGCACGGCCGTTGATCCGCACGAGCGCATGCGACGCCTGCAAAAAGGCCAGCGCTTCGACGTGGGCGGAGACCCCGTCAGGTCTTACGGTCAGTGCCACGTGCCGCTGACTCAGCAAGTAGCACCGCACCCCCTGCTTGGTGGTGTGGTAAGCGCGCAGCAGGGCTTCCGGAATGTCGCAATTGTCTAAACCAACTGTATTCGTGGGATTGCTGCTGCTGCTGTTCTGCGGGTGCTTGGATGGGCTCGATGATGATGGCGTCGTTCGGCCGAGCACATTGGTTCCAAACCATAAGCGCACGATTTTCGGCAGCCGCTCGGTCTGCTCTTGGGCTTCCTTACCGCCTCCTCTTTCGCCGCTGCTCGACTGCTCGTGTTTGTCCATCGCGCGATCGTGGGCCTCAAGCAGGTCGTAATTCGGGGGCTCCGGCACCAGCACCAGTGGCGTCAGATCCGAAGTGGACGCATCACCTTCGAAGCCTCCACCTTTTGGTTGCTCTAGCAGCTGCTCTGGCTCCAAGGAAGGGCTCTTCTGAGGCGATTGAGCATGTTGGAGGCGCCGCATGGCCTGCAGGTACTGATAAGTGGCCGCGTTGGGCTCCTCCGCCTCGTTGTTGAAAGCCTGAGTGGGCAAATGCACAACACTACTCAGTCGCTGCTCCTCTTTGGCGTTGGTGTCTTCCCGAATCGTATGCGCTCCATCCATAAAGTCCGACGAAGACGATGAAGGGCCCTGTCTTCGTTCTTCAGCAGTGTTGACTTGGCCGTGGTAATGGTCGTTACGACCAGCAGAGCGCCATGAAAACCCTTGCGCATTCACCGAATACGCGTCCGACTCGCAGGCGGCTGCGTACATGGCGGCTTCTACCACCGAGCTCTCTGCTGCTTCGCGCTGAGCAGCCTTGACCGCTTCGGCGGCGGCATCTTCGTGGGTGCGCGACTGGGCCTCCATTTCGGAGACCCAATCCGTCGGCAATTCCGGGGAGGACCGTAAACCTGGGGTGCTGCTGCCGCCGCCGTGCCGCCGCTGCTCTCGCCGCCACGCAACCTCATCAGCTCCCATCAGCCCAGAGTGATGATGAAGGTGGCTGCTGCTAATGCTGTGGCTGCTTCGGCCGCCTGCACTGCCACCAACACTTCGTGCGTCAACTTGCTCTTGGGCCCAATAGTACGGGTCTGCTGCTTGCGCTTCCTTTTCCATTCGTCGCCTCAGTGCGGCAGACGGTGGCAGAAACGCCAGCGGCTGTGGAGCAGCAGCTGAGGCTTCCAACTTGAGCGCGTCAGCTCGTGCTCGCGCGGCAGCCACCACGTCAAATCCAGAGTTGATCGTATTTGTAGGAGAAGGAGGGTGCTGGCTCGGATAAGGGCTGGTGTTACGGGCACGGGAGCTAGCCAGGCCCGCAACTGTTTTGGGTGACGTGTCATAGTCGTTGTTGGTAACTCCACTCCTTGCGTTGAGGTTAGTTCTTGAGTCTTGCGCTTGATGTTGCCATGCCATAACGTCTGTGCTTTCCGGGAACCTTTCTTGCGTGCTGTCTTGTGGTGAGCGAGAAGTCTCTGAAGATCCAGTTGTATGCGCAACCGCTACATTGGCAACTTCAGCACTGAACACGTCTTGTGGGCTGGGCGTAGACCTCTTCCTATCTGAATGGTTGTAGCGGCCCTCGCTGTAAGATGATCGAGTCGGCGACGAGCTAACACGCCTACGCTCGAATGGCTTCCTTGCCTTGCTGCTTGCAATCACTGCCTCGCCAGCTGAAGCAACACTGCGGCTCTTATTGCTACCGCTGTCGCCATCGCCATAGCTTCTACGACTGCTGCTGCTCCGCCGGCCATTCTCTATTGAACCGCTTCTTCGTGATGGTCCATGGAGCGAAGCCGTTGCGTTCTCTTCATTCGTGTCACTTGCTTCAGAGCGGCCACCTTCCTCTTTCTGCGAAGACGCAACGGCGAGTTCTACACGCCTGTGCCGCAGCACTGCTTCGGCAGACATCAGTGGCCCAGAAGATTGCGGTGGAGCCCGCGGGCGTGGCAGAGATAAGGAGGCTCGAGGCACCCGCTTTGCCGCAGCACTATCGTCGTGGCTGGTGGGTTGCACCCTTGCCGCGGGCCTCGCCTTGTTGCTAGTTGGGCGTGGGTTCGCACTCGCGCGCTTCTGCAGCACTACTGCGTGATCTTTCAGTTTGCGTTCCATTTGCTTCTGCGCAGCGGCCACTTTTCGATCGGCCACCGAAATGGGTGCGTCGCGTGCTTGAGCAGATACAGATACAGGGACGCTCGGGGCAGGTCTGTGACGACTGGCTCTCGGCTCTTGGCGCCCCATAGCCGCAGCTAGGCGGTATTCGTTGGCAATACGAGCCGCTGCATCGGCAGCACTAAAGCCTGTGGACTGTGCAATACCATTAGGCGCTCCGTCTGACGTAGCAGGATTTGTCTGGTCGTGCGGTTCTCGGTGGGCAGACTGCTCAGTGCCAACGGAGAATGTGACCGACGCTTGAGTCTCCCAAGGTAGGCGGTAGGTGCCTCCATACTTGGCAGGCAAATGATTGTGCTGACTAGGGTAGCCTAATGGCTCCGAAAAATTGCCACTTCTTCTGTCGAAGCCATTGCTTGTATAGTGTGCATTCGAATGACGCAACTGGTCCATCGATGATGCTGACTTCGAGGTATATTGAGGGGCGTCAATCGGCCTTGAAGTTGAACCAGTCCGTGGTAAGGCTGACTCTGGCAGGCTTCGAGGTAAAGACTGCCGTCTCTCATTACGCTTAGCATTAGCGGCCTCCTTCAAGGAAGCTACTTGTGCCCGCGAGCCCTCCATGATATCCTGGATCCATTTCTGCCCTGGATCGGCTATCGAAGAAGCTGCTGCAGATCTAGAAAGAGAAACGCTGCGTTGACCACCACCTTCAGCATTCATCGAATATGCATTGCTATCTCTGTGCGCCGCCGCGGAGTCGGCTCTACTGTAACTGTAGCTGCCACCGGTCGAGAGTCCATTCCTCGACGTGTCGTCGACGTACGAATTGTCTTTACTCTTGACAACAAAACCACTATCCATGAGAGGGCACTACAAGCTGAAACTACGAGAGGAAAAACCTAGTTCACAGTTTCATCAGAACCGTGAATAACCTTCCTAGCATGTAACGGACGCCCTTATTCATTGCAAAGGACGTGTCTATGATTTTTATAACCGCCTTCTTCATTTTCCAGAGTTGAAATAATTCAACCAGATAAAAAAACGGCTTATAGATTCAAACATACCAGAACGAGCCAACAAGGGTGCTATGCTCAGGCCTCGAGCCTCAAGTGCTAGCTTAGCTAGGCCTACATATCGTGCACAAGCGGTCTTTCGAGTAAATATATTTTAGCCTTGCTTTTGTAGCTACATGGCAAAGCGAGCGAGCACTTGCGGAGCCAGCACGGCCTGTGAGCCTAACACGAGCTCCAAGTGTAAACGAACAAAGAATTCCAGATGGAATAATTTGAACGCACAAGGTGCTACAAGTGAAATGAACTCCGAGGTGGCACTTCCAACATCAGAGACAGACCGTCTGGAAAATTCTGACGTGCATGTCAGGCCGGATATCGATCCCGTCTCCGAAAAAATCTACGAACTTGTGCAAAGCCACCAAAATGAGGGTGGGCCGCCTCCGCTCCACGAAGCCGTGAGACAATGTGAAGTGCAGGTGGCAACTTACTTTGTTTCTGGCGGCCTAGATGTGCATGCTAGAGACAAGAATGACGCCACGCCTTTTGATCTTGCCACCAATAAAGCTTGCCGCGACCTTCTTAAGCACCACGCTGCCGTTTTTGCTGCCGTCGAAGCAGATCCTAGTGCTCTCATTTCCGCTTTAGTTGCGCATTGTTCGGCCTTGTCCGGTTCCAACAAACCATCGTCAGAGACAGCACTATCCCTAAGGCCATATCACCTGATTTGGCGTTTCTCTTGGACCCCACCCAGTACTCAAGCTGTTGTCTTCAAATGGGCACGTGATGCTTTCATAGTTCAGCTCGCAGCGTTCACTCCACCAATACTGGAGTTGCCCGACGACTGCGCTGGTGACTAACTAGAATTCCTTGAAATTGGGATGGTTCGCGCCGATTTTTTGCATATTGTAATGCACTGCTCGTCGCCGGACGCACGCGCTTGGTTATACGACGAAGCATCTCAAGCAGTTCAGGACAAGGCCACAGCTGATCTGGGGCCTGCAGCTGAGGTGGGCGATTATGAAACTGTAGAAGATTGCCTTGACAAAAGTGCCTCTGTCGATTTGCGCAACGGCGATGGCGAATCTACAGCACTAATTATGGCAGCAGAAAATGGTCACGCTACCATTGTGAAGCTCCTTCTAAAAAGAAGGTGCGCCATCGCAGATGCAAAAAATAGGACTGGCTTTACAGCGCTTATGAAGGCCTCAATCAATGGCCACAAAGACTGCGTAAAATACCTTCTGGAAGATGAAGCCGACAAAGAGTTAAAAGACAACAATAACTTCACGGCGCTTCTGCATGCCTCTAACGAACGCCACACGAATGTTGTGGATGTCCTCCTTGATAAGGGTGCCGACACGGAGGTCAAGGATTATCGTGGTCTCACGGCGCTTTTGAGGGCCTCATCCAATGGCCACACCGACGTCATGGAGTCCTTAATGCTATTTGGAGCTGACAAGGAGGCTAGAGATAATACAAATTCGACAGCTATTTTGGATGCCTCTGGAAGCGGTTACGCAGACCCCATTGAGTTCCTTCTCTTGATGGGAGCCAACAAGGAAGCCAGGAACAACCTAGGCTACGCTCCCCTTCTGGTAGCTTCGTCACTCGGGCACACTGCCATAGTGGGGCTTCTCCTGAAAGCAGGTGCCAAGAAAGAAGCCAGGGACGACCGTAGCAAGACAGCGCTCATTATAGCTTCTACCAACGGTCACACTGCTGTCGTTGAGCTCCTCCTTGAAGCGGGCGTTCGAAAGGGCGCGCGCGACCATATTGGCTTAAGGGCTCTGGACTGGGCCGAAAACAACGACCACGATGAAGTGGCTGCCCTTCTTCAACAATAATCTACTGAAGGGTTTCCGCGAATGATACCACGAGGAATGATTTAGCATTACTGCATTAGCGCCTTTCCACAGGCCAGGGCATGTGCCATAACGCAAAAATCGGTTGTGTGGAGTGCTTATTTGCGCCATGTGCCATGTGTACCGTGGCAACCAAATCCCAAAATACTTTAATCTTTTACTCCCCTCTCATATGCCATATACAATAGGACGAATGGTATGTCAGTAAAAGCAGATAAAAAAAGAAGAGGAATCCACCCGAAGAACAACAAAAGACGAAGATTACGGTAAAACGAAGAAGATGGAGGAGACTAAGGGTACCCAGTAAAGTAATTCCGGTTCATGTTTATGTCCCCAGAAGCCTGATCTAACCTCTTAATCTAATTCCCCTTAGCCTTAGGATTATGATCTCAGTCTTGAGCATGCGAGCTCACGAGGTCCGTGGTCCCTTGTTCCTTATTCCTTGCAGCCAATCCCAAACAGGGCAAATTGGCAAAACAACCCTCATACGCCAAATGTCCCTTGGTTCACGCAACGGACGAAGCCCTGCATGCTCATTGCACTTATATTACGTAATTGCTGACGAAATTGGCGTGCTTAATGGCCGAGACAGCCCTTCCAGCAGTTACCCTAAACAAAATTTCCGCGCAAGCGCAACTTAAACGAGGGTCCACTCGATGCCTTCTCAATACCTTTGGGTGCATAGGGACTTCTTAGGAAATTAACAAATTGCTCATTGCTGAATTACCAATTACCTACGTAGATTCTTTGCAGCCTAGAGGATGAATTGGGCAACACGCTTGATCAGCGGGGCCAACTTTAAGTTTCTGGCGAAGTCGTGACGGTGGGGCCTTTGTTGAAAAATTGAAGTCCTCTGTGCGTACGCCGTACAGCTCTTCAAAAAGGCGAGGGCAAGCCGGTTGAGTAAAGATCAAGTCGATGGCATGCTTATATGTTAGAACGTTTTCTCCCAAGCGGAAGCTGTCGTGCTTGAGTGGAAACCCTCCGCGGCTCATCAGATTGCGCAAAAACCCAGAGTGCGGCGTCAGGTCAATTCGCTTAAATGCTTCAGGAATGCGAGCCAGCCACGCTGCACCATTGTGCGTCAAAATAAAGTGAATGTCTGCTCCAAATTCAATATCGCACGGTTTCCCGGTGTGACAAGCCATTTCGGCATTCTTCGTGCGGGGAGCTGCAGTATAGGTAACAGTACTAGTGAGAGCTGGCAGACTAAAATCATGCCAGTGCAAAACGTCCGGTCGCGACAAGATAACCCACCCATACTCCCGCCCCTTGCGCGGCCCATAAGTGTGTGCTATTAGTAAGCCTAATGAACGTGCCACTGAGGTCCACATGCTTCGTTCTTGTAATTGCTGTCGAGACCTTTTGTGAACTTCATTCTTAGCCCATGCTAAGTTATCTTCAAAAGAGTATTCAATTGGCTTGTACATTGCCAAAAGCTGCTTTTGTACCGCCAAAGATGGGACCCAACTGTGAATGAAGACGTCGATAGCAGAAGTCCGAGGCTCATTGCTTGATAGACTAGGTTGAAATAGATGCCGGTCATAAGCTGCAAAAACTGCTTGGATATTCACGTAGCCTGAGGTTTTGTCACGGGCACTGATAACGGCCTCGCCAGACTTGTGCCATTTCGCCACGCTACCAAATAGACAGAAAGCAATATTTGGAAGCTCACGAGATGTAGCGGATTGGTGGCTATTTACTTCAGTCGTGAACTTCGTGTTGCTATTATTTCCCATCTTCTTGCCATAAAAATCACCTAGCCATTCGCAAGAGTCTTTGCGGTTAAACATTTTCTCCACGCATACCTCGCAGAGCTCCTGCTCATTTGCGAGGCATACATCGCACTTGTGAAGAAATTGCTCATGCTTTGCTCCTATGCACGTGTTCTCCGCCTCATTGCGCTGCGAGATAACTATACGGATGATGCCATGAGCAAGTATGAATAGTGTCCGAACGATTAGCGCTGTTCGAGCCATATCAAGTGGGAGCGTCCAGATGATGTATCGAGCATCACAAACCTTTTCTAGGAACCTATCAGTAGGTTCCTACGAAGCTGCTACGATAAACATAACGCTCCCTGACTACCATTATTAATTTCTTTTGAATGCCGCAGGTGACATTTTTTTTTGCCGAACACACGAATACTTTACGTAAAGTACTCAAGTACGTACCCTACCTACTAATTAGGGAAATCATAGATTTTTCTCGGTGTCGCCGCGAAAATAAGCAAAGCTTAAAGTTTTTTTTTGCGTTAGGCTTACGTATTTCACAGGAGGCACTGAGATGGATTTGGTTTGCGCCTAACCCGCTTTATTTTTTTATCCTCGCGCCCCTGGCACTCAGTAGAGTCTTATACTTCGAAGTTTGATGGCTGAAGCACAACTGTAGAGTAAATGAGCGTTTTTTGCTTCAAGCATAAGATGCTCAGTCCAGTCAGACTTCTTAGGGGTTTTAA